>Ga0207146_10137_pt1 | contig 19998 bp, 16 predicted proteins | sample Alteio_BWMinHeat_36_FD_153539 | JGI IMG/M metagenome (GOLD analysis project Ga0207146, IMG submission 153539) | Enriched cells from forest soil in Barre Woods Harvard Forest LTER site, Petersham, Massachusetts, United States -... | ecosystem: Environmental > Terrestrial > Soil > Temperate forest >...
TTTCGCTTCAGCGACACACTGTGCTTCGCTCGGGTTCAGTTTATCGGAAGCCATTTCTTGCAGCGCATCCACGTAGCCCGTGACGACAGTCAGCGGCGACCGCAGATCGTGAACGATCATATGGGTGAGATCGTCCTGCTTCCGCAATGTCGATCTTAGTTTGGCTCTCTCGATGCGTTCGAGGCTGAAATCCGAAACCAGGCAGAAGAGAACGTTTGAGTTGATGGCCAGGAGCGGGGCAAGGCAGGGAAGATAAAGGCCTTGATAATTGTAAAACCAAAGAGCGCAAAATGGCCCGGCTCCGTCGAGTGCGCCAAGAGCGAGCAAACGCAGCCACGGTGACCGAATCATTAAACAAAGTGCAGCTCCAAGGAGAGTCGCCAAAATTGTAACCGCCGCTCTGGCAAATGGTGAAAGCTCTTTCAGGAATTCGCCGTGCAACAGCGCATTAAGGGCGTTGAGATGGAGCTCGGCGCCGGGCATCGGGCCGAACGGTGTCGCCAATTCGTCCTTCTGCCATTTTCCTTCCGCTCCGATGACGACGATTTTGTTCCGGAAAAATTCGCCGGTCCGGTAATTGTGTTCCCAATATTCGGGCACAAAGATCTCGAACACCGGATGCGGACGGAAACCCGATCGAGGCGGCCCGGTAAAGCGGATAAGATGCTCGGCCAGATCATTGGGAACCTGCTCGGGATGTCCAGCCTCTGAGACAGCGCGTGCCGAAAGCGAAAGGTACGTTGCCGTCAAACTCTCGCGTTTTCGAAAGGCGACCCGGTATTGAGTCCCGCGCACAATTTTGTCTTCATCGGTGAAAAAATTGGTGAACCCGACGCGACTATCTGGCATCTCCGCCCTTGGGATCAGGGTTTCCGTGGGCGGGTCGTAACTGGAGGGAATGCGGCGTGATCGATCAACCTCGGCGGGAGAAACAAAGTTACTTCCGATCACCACTTGCCATTTGAATTGATCGAGCGCCGTGCGAAATGCATCATCACCCCGTGCCGGCGCCGGAAAGAGGCAATCGTAGGCGACCACCTTTGCTCCAGCGCGGACGAGGCGCTCTAAAATCATAGCGTAGATTTCGCGATTCCACGGCCAACCTTTGCTCATGATCTGAAGAGCGCGGCGGCACTCGGGTTCGTTGGCGCTCGACGGAAACAGCCTATTGACATCGAGGTCTTCATCCAAGGTCACTGAACCGGAGTCGATCGCGAGAAAGATGAGATCGGGATTGATCGGCGTTGTCCTTCCGGAGCGAGCGATTACATCGCGAAGCCGCGATTCGGTCTGGAGGTAATAGCCCGGAGGCACGAAATCGACCAAGATTGCGACTCCCGCACAAAGCGCTGTGAGAAGAACGACGATAATGGTGCGCCGACGGGACATGATCTCGGACGCAGCGGGAAACATGCCGACAGAGGAATGGTAGGGACCGCTTGGGACCCGGCGGGCGTGCGCCTTGCTTAATTTCAGAGGTGGTTTCGCAGTTCACCCGGTCAGAATGAGGCGCGTATTTTATGATGTTTGCCGCTCCCCCAATTGTGCCTTTTTAGGAGTCCGCAAACAGGGTCCTCCGCAGCCGTCCGAAACGACTCAAATTGATCGGCATTTTTTGATTTGACGAATTCTTATAATTGTGATAATTATGAGCAATCAGCTGAACATTAAATCTATGCTTAAGACCAATCTTTCTTTAATTCTCGCCGCTGTCGCCTGCATCTTTTCCGTCCAGCAATCGCCCGCGGGTCCGCTTACATCGGCGGAAGTCACCAAGATTATTAACCGGGTTAGCGTGATCGACCCGGCAAAAGGCGGCCATCCCGCCATTATACGCGATATCATCAAAGACGATCTCGGCCTTCAAACTGGGGCCAAATCGCGCTCGGAGTTGCTTTTCCAAGACAACACTCTGATGCGCCTCGGGGCGGAGACATTCTTCAGTTTCAAAACCGGGACGCGCGACATGACGCTGGAGAAGGGGTCCATGCTTCTTCAAGTCCCGAAGGGACTGGGCGGCGCGAAGATTCACACCGCGGCGGTCACGGCGGCCATCACCGGCACGACGATCATGATGGAATATATCCCCAATCAATACATCAAAGTGCTCGTCCTTGAAGGAAGCCTGCGCTTGTCGCGGAACGGGGCCTCCAGTGATTCAGTGGTCCTTCGGCCCGGCAAGATGGTGATCATGCGCCCGGACGCGAAGAGAATTCCCGATCCGGTTGATGTCAATCTGGAGCACATCGTTAAGACGTCGACCCTGGTCAACTTTCCCGGCGGCGATATGCTGCCCAGTATGGCGCTTATTCGGGCCGCGATTAACGACCAGGCCAAAGAGCTGGCAAAGGGGATTCTTGTTCCGACAAACCTGGTCATAGGCCACGGGACCAAGGTAATCTTGGCTTCCAACGATCAGCTGGCCAGAACCGTCGGCCGAGCCGGCCTTGTGGGGTCTGTTGCAGCAAACGCTTCTACTAGCACATCGACTGTCGTAAACAATCTTCTCGGCTCGCGCGGCGTGGTTACGAACGGGTTGTTAGGCGGGAATCTGACGGGAACTACAGTTTCGGTATCGAGCAGCAATCAACTTCTCGCGCTCGTGAGCAACGCTGTGCCGGGTTCTGGCGGAACAATCACGATCACTCCAGCTACAGTCACTGCTGGTGCGAATGTGACGGTCGCTGGGGCTGGCACGGTCAACGCTAGCACCTCGGGTGGCACCGTGAACGCTGCCGCCAACGTCCCATTAAGTGGGAATAGCTTGCCGACGGTCTCGGTCGGTACTGTCCCAACCTTGCTCGGTCAAACCCCACTTGGAACCAATTCCCCCACGCTCGTTAGTCCCGGACCTCTTGCTGGTCAGATTCCGCCGATCCAGCCCCTTTTGGGAGGCCATTAAAACCGAAGGCACAGGATAGAAGTCAGAAGTAGAAGTTTGGAAGGCATTACTCCTGCCAGGCTTAGTTGATCGCCATCGTTTTCGCTTCCTGCCGTCGCGATCTTTGTACCCTCGAAGGCGCAATGTCTCTATCGACGATCTTCACGACTTCGCGCACTTTTCCTCGCGGATCAGCAACGTGTCGGCAATGCACTTACGGGGCTAGCTGGTTTCGCTCTCTATTGAATTACAATTTTGTACTGCTTCGACGGAATGCCATTGGCCACCACCTCGAGATAACTCTGGCCGGTTTCCATGTTGGCCGGTATGTCCAAGTGGGTGGACGCGGGACCCGGGTAGCCAACCGCCATGGTGCTGTGGTCATGGGTGCGGCAGTAGAAAACGTGGCGGGTGGCAAGGTTGGTAATGCGCACGATGGGATAGTTGGTGGCGTTCTGTAGATCATCGCCGTAGGCGGTGGCTTGCGAGAGGCCATTGAACTTGAGGCCGAACAGAACGAATGAGCTTCCGCGTGAAATTGCGAGTGACGTCAGAAATGCCGACGGCGCCCAGTTGTAGTTGCCCCCCATGGCGGTGAAGATTTCGACATCGTTGGTGTAATCGGTGTACATGATCTGCCCGGTGGGAAGCACGAGCAAGTGTCCCTGGAACGAGGAGACATTGGGAGCGTTGGGCGGACCCGATACTGGAGTCAGGTTGCTCCCATCCCACTCGAAGAAGATGGAACCCGCATTGAAAATCAAGGGGCTGGTCATCATGAGCATCTTACCGTTGGGCTCCAGTGCTGCTGGGCCATCGGCGATGTCGAGATTACCGGGAAAGTCCGGGCCCGCAGTCCAGGTACCCGAGGCGACGTTGTAAATGGCAGTGTGGGCTGGGCCGCAGCTATTCGCTCCCGTGGCGAAAACCGTCCCGTTGGGGAGCAAAAGAGCAGGACCTACTTCATACGAGGCATTTCCACCGCAATTGGCCGCCGAATCCCACAGTTGCACCGGCGTAGTGCCGGCAACGGACCAGCTCCCGCTGTTGGGATCGTAGATTTCGTAATTCATTCCGTTGGACTGGTAATGTTGAACGTAGGCATCGACCGTGAGCACCTTTCCGCTGGGAAGCAGGGTCCATCCTTCCTCATCGTTGATGTCAAACTTGCCGGAGCCGGTAGCGGCCCACGTCAAGGTCGATGCGTTGAGAAGTGCTGCTTGGCTGGTGACTGCGTTGGCCAGCATTAGCGTCCCGTTATTCAACACTATAGTCGAGGCATCACCAATCGCGCTCCAGCCGCTGGGGGGATTTACGTTTGTCCAGGCATCGGCCACCGGGTCGTAAATAGCTCCTAGCCTGGTAAAACCGCCGCCATATTGATTGTACTCACCGCCTTCTACCACCACCCGACCGTCGGGTAGTACCGCAGATCCGAAAAAGAGAGGGCCGTAGCCCACGGGCAAGGGGGCGATTGGTGACCAAGTTCCGTTTATGTAACTGCCGTTAATATCGGGCGTCAGCTTATACCAGTTCCTCGTAGCCACGTTGTTGTTTTGATCGTTCTCTTCGTGGGCGATGACCGTGCCATCAGTGAGCAGCAGGATCGTGCCAAGGTTAACAGGAGGGTTGTTGGTTGTGCGTGTCCACTGCGATTGAGCCGTTATCTTCTGCATGTCGGGTGCGGTCGGCGGTCCGCTCGCCGGCAACGCGAGCCGGACACCGATCGCCCACGGAAAAACCGGAGTGGAGCTCATCGCCGGACTTGTTGCGGCCGTCGGGGTTTGCGCGGATAACGAGACAGTTCCTAATGCAGTTGCCAGAACGACTGCCAATGATAATGAGGCAGTCTTAAGAGTATTCATCGCGCGATCCTATTCAGAGCGCCTCACGACTGTCAAGCTTATGAGAACCAGGAGAACAAGTTATGCACTCGAAGAGCTAACGTGTCGCGCGAACGAGATGATGCTTATCTAACTTTTTCGCTTTGTTAAAACTTGACTTGTTAAACCAGTCGAGTTCACACCCATGCACACTGTAGCGATGCCAGGATTCTGCACGGCCTGTGCTGCCGGCGCCTCCTGCAGGACACCGGGGAAGAAGACGGGACCGAAGTCAGAAGTTAAGAGTCGGAACCCCTCCTACTTCTTCCGCGTATAACTAATCTCCATCGTTTTGGCTTCCTGGCCCTTACCGCGGTCTTCGTACCACTCGAACGTGTGATGGTCGTTATCGGCGATCTTTAGCACTTCGCGCACCTTGGTTTTCATACCCGGCACCGCTTCCATTTCCGACGCGTAAGTGAACGTTTTCGTGGCGGGGTCGTATGTGCCTTCGGAGAACTCAATGCCGGTTCCCATATTGTCGATCCAGGAAGAGACGAATTTCTTTTTCACGTTGTCGTAGCCGTCAATGCCCATGCCTTTGAATTCAACGTCCTTCATTTTGCCGTCCGGGCCGGGCATTTGCATTTTCCCGCTGACGTCCATGACGAAATAACGTCCACCCATCACCGGCTTTGTGGTGGCGTTGCCTTTTGATTCTTGCGGCTTCGCGTTTGGATCCGGGTTCATCCAGAATTTGATGTCGTAAGTCCAATTACCAGCGAAGCTGGCGAGCAATTTGTGGTTCTCGTTCAATTTCGAGAGCTCCATCATTTGCTTCATCATCTCGGCTTCGTTCGGCTGTCCAGCAGCCGGTGCAGCCGACACTGGGCTCGTCGCCGGCGCCGACGTCTGGTCTTGCGCGAATGAAGGAATCGTTATCAATGCCGCGAAAAGGGTTGTTAGGAATAGGGAAGTTTTCATAAAGCCGATTCTTTTCCAGCGTGCCCCGCGGCGTCAAGCCTTTGATCAGAGTTGAGATGTCCCGCCTTCAGTCGCTGCGGCGACCTACGGTGTGGCAAAAGATCAGAGGCAGATGTCAGAGACGCGTCGACCTGCTTGATGTTACTATTGGCTCAGGGGAGCGAAGCGATAATGCGATCGACCAACGGTCCCGGAATCAGACCCAGAAAAATTACGATCGCCCCAAGCACTGACAGCGAGACGCGTTGCAGGAAATCCCCGCCTTGGTCGACGCTCCCGCCTACGTTTGATTTTGGCGTACCATGACGGCGTAGCGGGGAGGTCTCGTGCTGAGCGGGTTCATCGACGAAAACCACTTTAAGGACGATCAGGTAATAGTAGAGCGAAATGAGGCTGCCAAGGAGGGCCAACGCGACGAGCCAGAGCAGGCCGTGGTTTTCGCCGGGGCGTAGCGCGGCGCTGAACAGGTAGAACTTTCCGAAAAATCCTGCTAGCGGTGGCAAGCCGGCCAGCGACAACATGAAGATCGACATGCACCCGGCGAGCAACGGTGAACGCGTGCGCAGTCCAGCGAAGTTCATCAAATCGTCGCCGCCGGTTTCGCGTCGCACCAGCGCGACGACGCCGAACGCGCCGACGAGCGTGAAGGCGTAAACGGTTGTGTAAAATAACGTCGCACTGAATCCTTCGCGCCCGCCGGCGATGAGTCCGAGCAGCGTGTAACCGGCGTGGGCGACGGCGGAGTAGGCGAGCAGACGGCGGACGTTGGACTGAGCGAGCGCGACGAGATTGCCAATAACGATGGACAATGCGGCGAGCACGGCCAACACCGGCGCCCAGCCGGCAATCATGGCATGCCATGCGGCGCTTCCGTGTGCGGGGCCGAAGCCGACCAGCACGATTTTTCCAAGTACGACGAACGACGCGACTTTCGAACCCGAAGCGATAAACGCGGCGCTCGGGACGGGCGCACCCTGGTAAGCGTCGGGTGCCCAAAGATGAAATGGCGCAGCGGCGATTTTGAACGCAAAACCGACAAGGGTCATGACGATTCCGGCGAAGAGCAGCGGTGAGAGGGTCTGCGCACTGAGCTTCTGTGCGATGGCGGCGAGCCCTGTCGTTCCTGCCATGCCGTAGACGAGACTCAATCCAAAAAGCGTGAACGCGCTCGCTGTGCTGCCGAACAGGAAATATTTCAGGCCCGCCTCGGCTGAGTGGATATCGGTTTTGTCAAACGCGGTCATGACGTAAAGCGAGAGGCCGGTCAATTCCAGTCCGATGAAGATCATCAGCAACTCTTCGCTCCCGACGAGCAGCATCAGTCCGATCGTCGCGAGCAAAACCAGCGCGAGATACTCGCCATGGTTACGCGAAGAAAGGTCGGTTCGGGCGAGAACCACCGTGAAAAAGGCGAGCGAAAGGGAGATGATTTTGAACAGCGACGTTAAGGGCGTGATCACCAGCATTCCGCCGAAGAGCGTTGCGCTTTGCGGTAACATCAGTACCGCCCCGACTGCAGCTGCGAGTCCGAGCCCGGCGACAGCGGAGCAAAACGCGGAACTTCGTCGGTTCGACGGACTCTCGCCCCACCGGATTAGCCCGATTGCAAGGACCGCAAGCGCTGTGACCGCGACGATGGCTTCGGGTGCGGCGAGTTTGAGGAGTTCGAGATAAGACATCGGAATGCGTGATTCGTTAAGCCGTTAAATCGTTGAATCGGTTGGGCGTCGCTCTGTCATAACGATGTAACGATTCATCATTCATTTCGTTAGAAACCGCATCGCTTCGACGGCGGGGACGATGCGGTCGAGCAGCAATTTCGGGTAAAGTCCGACCGAGAGCGTGGCGAACATGAGCAGGCCGGCTCCTAATTTCTCGGCCAGCGTGATCGGCTCAAACGTCTCCCGATGTGACGATGTAACGCTTGTAATCGATTTAACGTCTTCAACTGTGTCGAAGAACGTTCTCTTCAACGCGCGCAATGTGAACGCGGCGACGAGAACCATGCCGGCGCCGGTGATCCAAACTGCGATCGGATAAATTCTCCACGCGCCGATCAGGATGGTGATTTCGGCGGCGAACCCGCTGAACCCGGGAATGCCCATCGACGCCGCCGACGCGATGACAAATGAAAACGCAGCAAACGGCAGTGCGCGGTTGAGGTTCATCAATGAGAGTTCGTCGAGGTTGCGCGTATGAGTGCGGCGATAGATCATGCGTCCGGCAACGGCGAAAAGCAGAGCCGCGATCACGCCGTGCGAGAACATTTGCAACACTGCGCCCGAGACCCCGAGCACGTTGGCCGTCGCGAGCCCGAGCAGCACGAAACCCATGTGACTCACGCTCGAATAACCGATGACGAACTTCAGATCGCGCTGGCGCAGTGCCACGGCCGCGGCGTAAAGGATGCCGATCACAGCAAAAACGGCTATGTAGCCGCTCCACATTTGGAAACCTTGCGGGAAAAGATTCATCGCGACGCGCAGCCCGCCGTAGGCGCCGAGTTTCATGATGATGCCGGCCAACAGCATCGAACCGGCGGTCGGCGCGGCAACGTGACCGGTCGGCGCCCAAGTGTGCAACGGCCAGATGCCGGCAAGGACGGCGAACCCGAGGAACAACACCGGAAACGCCCACGATTGAAACTGCGGTGGGAACGGGAATTCCGCGAGGTCGTGAAGATTGAGTGAGCCGGCCGTAACGTAGGAGGCGATGATTCCGATGAAGACGAGCGCGCCGCCGAAGAAGGAGTAGAGAGTCAGCTTCATCGCGCCGTACTCCTTGTTGGTCGAACCCCAGATGGCGATGAGGAAATACTTCGGCACAATCACCAACTCGTAGAAGACGAAGAGGAGGAAGAGATCGGCGCTGAGAAAGACGCCATACGAGCCGCCGACCACAAGAAGCAGCCAGAAGAAAAATTCGTTCTGCCGATGGTCGACGTCCCACGAAAAAAGCACCGCGCTCACCGCAGTCAGGCTGGTGACGAGAGCGAGCGTCAGGCTGATGCCATCAACCGCGAGATGGTATTCCATCCCCAACATTGGCACCCACGGGGCGCGCACGATGGTCGTGAAATGTGCAAGATCGGCGATTGGAGTTTGAAACAACGCGATCAGACTCACCGCGAAGCCTGCAAGAGTCGTTGCCAGGGCAATCCAGCGCGAAAGAGCGGGTCCCGCAAAAAGCAGAAGCACCGCTCCCGCAAACGTGACGTAAATGGTCCAAGCGATCATTCGAGAATCAAAAAATTACTCATCGTTTTTATCGCGAACGGTTTGCAAACTTGAAATCACAATTTGTGATTTCAAAAGCCCAACAGAAATGATGTTAGTGCCCCGTTCCATTCGACTGACCGTCAGGCAAACAGGCGCGCCATTTGAACGACGGTTGTGTTGAAGATGTTGAAGACGAACTGCGGCGCGATGCCGATCGCGAACATGAGCAGCGTGACGGGCACAACCACGAGCTTCTCGGCTCGCCCGAGATCGGGAACCCCACTGCAACTCTCCGCCAGGGGACCGCTGAAGAGCGCTTGCATGGCACGCGCAAACACGATGGCCGTAACGAGAAGACCGATCACGGCAACGGCGGTGAATGAAGCGGCGACGGCGAAAGACCCTTTGAAGATTAGAAATTCGCCGATGAATCCATTCAATCCGGGCAGGCCGAGCGATGAAAACATGGCGACGCTCATCCAGCCACAGAGCAGGGGTGTGCGTTGCATCAGTCCACCGAAATCGTTAATCCCGCGCAAGCCGCGCCGCTGCTCGAGCAATCCGACGTAGTAGAACAGCGCGGCTGCGGTGATGCCGTGGTTGAAGATTTGCATGAACACGCCGCTCAACGCCGCCTGCATCTCGACCACCGGTCGCGCTGTCGTTGCTGTGACCGCGAAGAGACCGAGCATGCAGTAACCGAGATGGTTGATCGAAAGATAAGCCACCATCCGTTTCAGATCGGACTGGGCCCATGCGGCCAGGGAAGCGAAAACGATCGAGCAAACCGCCAGCCCAAGTAACCACGGAGCGAGAATTTTGACTTCGTTCGGGAAAAGCGGAAGGAGCAGGCGCACGAAACCGTAAACGCCCATCTTGGAGAGAACGCCGGTCAACACCATCGAAACGCCGACGGGTGCGGTCTCGTACGCTTCGGGCAACCAGGTGTGAAACGGAAAGAGCGGCACTTTCACCGCGAGTCCGAGAAAAATTCCGGCAAACGCGAGCCAGGCGACGTTGCCGCTCAGCAGTTCCTGTTTTCCGAGACCGGCGAGCTGAGCGAAGTCGAATGTTCCCTTTGCGAAATAAATTCCAAGAAACGAGAGCAGCATCGCGACACTGCCGAGAAAAGTGTAAAGGAAGAACTTCGTCGCGGCGCGATCCCGGTTTTCCCCGCCCCAGATTTTGATGAGCAGGAACGCGGGGATGAGGCTCATCTCGTAGAACAAAAACCAGAGAACAAAATTCTGGGCGGTGAACGTGCCGTAGAGCGCAGATTGCGTGACCAACATGAGCGCGCAGAAACCGCGATCCATGCGCTGCACGAGAAATGCGAACGGGATGATGATCGACGTCAGCAACACGAGCAGCAGACTTAACCCATCGATGCCAAGGAGATATTCGGCGCCGATCGCCGGAATCCAAACGTGGCGCTCGACCATTTGAAGGCCGGTAGCGGTGGCGTCGAAGTTTCGCCACAACATCAATGCGAGAGTCGCGGTGATAGTGTTGAATATCAGGACAATCGGGCGCGCATTGGTGTGCGGCCAAACGCAGACCGCAACTGCCCCGAGGAGCGGAACCAGAATGAGCGCCGTAATCATGCCAGCCATGCGTAAAGGATCAGAAGCGCGAGCATGCCGATAGCGATGATGCCGAGGTAAGTTTGGATTTGTCCCGAGTGCCACGCGGACATCACACGGCTGAGGCGGCGCGTGCCGGTCATGGTTTCATCAACGCCGGCGTTGATCGCGCGCTCGTCGAAATTAGCGCTGAAAATTCCAAAGAGCTGGCCGAGTCCGGCGAATCCTCGGACGAGACCGTCCCAGAAATGACGATCCATCCAATCGGAGATGCGCGCGGCCATTCTGCTCCACGCGACGACGGTCCGGTCGTAAATTTCGTCCAACCACATTTTGTTTTCGAGAAAGTGAAACAGTGCGGGTTGCGCGTGCTCGAGCGGATCCGTCTCCGCGGTACGATGTCGATCTTCCTGGCCGGCTTTGCCATACATGACAAAGCCGAGTCCGATGCCGGCACCGACGAGCGCGAGCGAAACGAACAACATCGGCTGGATTAACAGCGCGATGTCAAAGTGCGCCGGCTCGCCCGTGAGATAGCTATGAAGCCACGGCCATGCCGGTGTGAGCAAAACGCTGAGAGCAATCGAGCAAATCGCGAGCACGATCAGCGGCAGGGTCATGACCGGCGGACTTTCGTGCGCATTTTCGGAAGCCGCGCGCCGGTTACCGAAGAAAATGTAGATTATTTGCCGCGTCATATAGAGCGCGGTCAGCACGACTCCGGCGAGCATCAGGTAATGCGGTATGTGCGACACGTGCCAATGCGCAGTGGCATGCAGGATTTCTTCTTTCGTCCAGCCTCCGGAAAAGAAGAACGGCACACCGCTTAGGGTCATCATGCCGATGGCGTAGGTGAGAAACGAAATCGGCATGAGACTTCGCAGGCCGCCCATTTTGCGAATGTCCTGTTCCTGGTGACAGCCGTGAATGATAGAGCCGGCGCCAAGGAACAACAGCGCTTTGAAAAAGCCGTGCGCGATCAGATGCATCATGCCGGCTGCGACACCGCCCACGCCCAACGACACCATCATCAACCCCAATTGCGACACGGTTGAGTAGGCGAGGATGCGTTTAATATCGAATTGTCCAAGCGCAATCAGCGAGGCCATCAGCGCTGTGATGGTGCCGATCGAAACCACGACAATCAGCGAAGGCGTCACCCCGTCGATCGCGCCAAACGAGAATAGCGGATAGACGCGCGCGACGAGAAACACGCCGGCGGCGACCATGGTGGCGGCGTGGATCAACGCACTGACCGGCGTCGGGCCTTCCATCGCGTCCGGCAACCAAACGTGCAGTGGAAACTGTCCGGATTTGCCGACCGCGCCGCAGAAAATCAGCAGCGCGACGAACGTGGCGCTCACACCAAGGGCAAGCAGTCCGGCGTTTTCGAGGCAACCATTTCCGCCATCGTAAAATAGCAAGGTCCCACTGCCGCCGTAGAGCCAGAGAATGCCGAGGAAAAATCCGAGGTCGCCGATACGCGTGGTAACGAACGCCTTTTTTGCAGCAGCGGCCGCGTTCGGGCGGTTGATCCAGAATCCGATGAGCAAATAAGACGCGAGCCCGACGAGCTCCCAACAAATGAAGAGAAGTAACAAACTGTTGGCGATGACAACGCCGAGCATGGCGGCGGAGAAGAATGAGAGATACGCGAAGAAGCGGTTGAAATTCTTGTCGCCGGCCATGTAGCCGATGCTGAAGATGAAAATGCAAAGACTGACGAGAGTGATCATCAACAGCATCGCGGCCGCGAGCGGATCGATCATCCAGCCGATGCGCAATGTTTGTTCGCCGAAAGTGAACCAGGTGAAGTTGTCAACGGAGCGGTAGCCGGGCGCTTGGAGCGTTGGCAAAAATGCCAAGATCGACAATGCGAGTGCGGCGATCTGGCCGATGATCGCGAGCGCCCCTGCGATCGAGCGCCGCGAGTTGGCCAGACTGAGAATGATCAACGAAGCCGCGAGCGGCGCCGCGGGAATAAGCCAAAGATTGGTGACGATCCAACTCATGCGATTACGAGCACGATCACCCGCCTACACGTAGCTTCGCGGCAGGCGAGCATGAGCACGAGTTTTGAATTCATCCTTGAAGCTGGTCGAGTTGATCAACATTGGTCGTTCGATAGTGGCGATAAATGGCGATGACCAACGCGAGCCCGACGGCGGCTTCCGCGGCAGCGATCGCGATGGAAAAGATCGCGACCATGACGCCGATGGGCGGTTGCGGTTGCGGACTAAAGCGCCAGAAGGCGACAAAATTCAAGTTCGCTGCGGCCAGCATCATTTCGATGCCGATGAGGATGAAAATCGCGTGCCGCCGGCTAAGCGCGGCGAGTAGTCCAATGGAGAACAAGGCCGCAGATACGACGAGGAAAAGTTGAAGCGTAGGAGTCATGGCGTCGCGCATTCGATTGGGTAGCGCACGCGTCTCGCGTGCTGGTTTCGGCGTCGCGCCGAAACAGTCTTTTCTTTGAATTTCGTCGGTGCTGGACGCGAAAAAAATGCAAGAAAAGTTCGCGATCGCGAGGACGCCATCGCCAGCACGCGAGACGCGTGCGCTACCCAGAAATGGATCGCGCGCGGGGTCATCGCTTTTCCTCTATGACCAGAATGAGCGCGCCGATCAGCGCGGCCGTGAGCACGAGGCCGACGCATTGCAGCGGCCAGACATAATCGGTCATCAACACTTCACCGATTCGCTTCACGGTGAGCGCTTCGATTTGCGGCGGGGCGATAGAGAGCCCGGGTGTCAGGAAAATCGCCCAGATTAGCCCGCCGAACACCGCGATTGCTATAACCACTCCGCCCCAGTTGAACTTGTCCGGTGTTGCCGCGTCGCGCCGCGTCAGCAGGATCGTAAAGACAATCAACACGGCGACCGCGCCGATATAGACGAAGACCTGCACCAAGCCGACGAACTCGGCGCCGAGCAAAAAGAAGAATGCGGCGATGCCGACAAACGCCAACGCAAAACTGAGGGCCGCATGAATGAGCTTTGGCAGCGATGCGGCGGCGAGTGCGGGGGCGAGTGTCAGAATGGCGATGACGATAAATGCGGCGGTGCTCATTCGGCGAAACGATAGGTGCGAGTCGCAAATTTCTTCCGCGTGTCGATCAACCGCGAAAGCGCACCGTAGACCACCACGATAATTCCCAGCGACCAAAGCCATCCGGTGAGGCCGCGTCCTTGGTAATGCCAGACGGCCGCGGCTACGATGCAGGTGAAAGCCATCGGCAGCATGAATTTCCAGGCGAAGTTCATGATTTGATCCACGCGCGTGCGCGGCAACGTTCCGCGAAGCCAGATGTAAACGAAAAGCAGCGCGGACAGCTTCGCGAAAAACCAGACGTAAGAGGGAATAAACTGGAGTCCTGCCATCGGCGCGTGCCAGCCGCCGAGGAAAAGCGTCACGGCCAGGCCGCTAATTGCGAACATTCCAAAATATTCCGCCATGAAAAACGTGGCGTATTTGAATCCGGAGTATTCGGTCATGTGTCCGGCGACAATTTCCGATTCGCCTTCCGGCACATCGAACGGCGTGCGGTTGGATTCAACGAGACCGGAGATAAAAAACAAAATGAAGGCAGCTGCGCCCCACGGCGTCGTGACGAACCAATGAGGCACGGCGCCCAGCACGTACCCACCTTGCGCGGCGACGATGCCATCGGGCGAAAGCGCACCGACGACCATCACCACCGGAAAGGTCGTAATAATCAGCGGCAGCTCGTAGCTAATCATTTGTGCGATAGCGCGCATCGCGCCGAGCATCGAGAATTTGTTGTTGCTCCCCCAGCCGGCCATAAAGACGGCAAGCTCGGTAGTGGAACCAACGGCGAAAAAAAACAAAATGCCGCCATCAATCGCGAACGGCGTCATGTTCCGGCCATAAGGAATCACGCCCAGCGCGAGAATCGCGGTCGCGGCAATCATGATTGGCGCGAGAAAATGCACAACCTTGTCCGCGCGCACTGGCACGATGTCTTCCTTGATGAGCATCTTGATACCGTCCGCCACCGGCTGAAAAAGCCCGAATGGCCCAACGCGATTTGGTCCGTAGCGATTTTGTATGCGTCCGAGAATTTTTCGTTCCAGCACCGACATAAGTGCGAAGAGCGTGAGAAAAACGCCGAGCAGCGTGAAAATATTGATGAGGCTCGATCCGAGCTGGATCACCCAGTCAGGCGCACCCGTGAGCAGCGAAAGGAACATCTGCTTTGCGCGGACGAAAATCTGGTCAAGAGAATCGCTCATCTGCGATGAAGAAAAGCGGTGCGCAATCCTTTAATCAAGGCAGAAGCGAACGACTTCCATAAATCGGCCCGTACTTGAGCAGTGTTGATCTTTCCAAGAACAAAAAAGCGCGAACAAGGTGCAGACGATGGCGAACAGGGCTTCGCCGTGCAGCATCCAAGCCGTGCTGAAGCGGTCGTGGACCCAGCCGTCCAAAGCGGTCATGTAAACGACCGGGATATTTCCAAGCGAAGAAAGGGTGGCGTATTTGGTGGAAGCCGCACCGCGGCCGATTGCCAAGAGTATCACCGCGGAAAAGGCGGCGTAGGCCATCCCGCAAAAAAGGGGCATAAACAAGGACACCGCCTGTGAAGCTGCTTGGGGTCCGCGGCACTACCGCCATGACCATGGCAACGAGCGCGATAGCGATGCCGGAACCAAAATACGACCACCAACGTCCAACGCGATCAGCGATCCAGCCGCCCATCACACATCCATCCGCGCTGATAACACCGTTCAGAATTCCCGTGACCAAAGCAATCGTGTCCAGTCCGGTGCTCCAATCCGGCGCGACAGCCGACCAAAGATTATTCATGGCTCCGGCGCCGATCGGCGAACAAATGAGGACAATCGTAAAGAGTGGGATCGCCGAACGCTGCTGATGCCGTATGGGAGCACCAGAAGGAAAAAAATGACGGGAGCGGTTGGTCCCGGCTTACCCACAGTTTTGTTCAAAGGCGTCAAAAGAGCCCGTTTGAGAACTCACTCTGCCAGCGCGTCGAAAATTCACGATCGGCTTTTTCTGCCTCGGCAAGACTCCTGAATGGCTTTACCGTTCTTTGCACAATCAAATTTATAGCGTTGGCAGTAAAACTTTCCGAATAAATTCGATCCAAAACCGGTGACTCCGAATCCCTATTTTTTCATCGTCATTTTCGTCGGCGTAGCGATCGCGTTTCCTTTGATGCCGCTGGCGCTGGCCTGGCTTTGGCGGCGCTTTTTCCAGCCGCCGAAGCCGGGTGCGGGAAAAAATGCGATCTACGAGTGCGGTGTCGAATCACTGGGCGAAGCGCAGGTGCAGTTCAGATCGCAGTATTATCTTTACTGCATCATTTTTTTAATCTTCGACGTCGAAGCGATTTTTCTGGTGCCATTTGCCGTGGCCTTCACCGGTTTGCCGGTCGGAGCGTTCATCGCGATCCTGGTTTTCCTGCTGCTGCTAATTGAAGGACTCATTTGGGCTTGGAACAAAGGGTGTTTAAGTTGGCAGGTGAAGGGTGAGGCAAGATGACCGAGCAAATCGACGAGGGACTCCGCAGCGAACTACAACGACAGGGGATCTGGGTGACCTCGATGCAAGAGCTTTACAATTGGGGACGGCAAAACTCGATTTGGCCGCTCCAATTCGGACTGGCCTGTTGCGCGATCGAGATGATCGCAACCGCGGCGTCGCGCTACGACATTGCGCGATTTGGCGGCGAAGTTTTCCGGCCATCGCCGCGCCAGGCCGACCTCATGATCGTGGCCGGCACAGTGACCAAGAAAATGGCGCCGCAGATCGTGCGGCTCTACAACCAGATGCCCGACCCAAAATACGTCATTTCGATGGGTGCCTGTGCAATCTCGGGCGGTCCGTTCAAACAAGGTTACAACGTCTTGAAAGGCATCGACCGTTATATCCCGGTCGATGTCTACATTCCGGGTTGCCCGCCCCGCCCCGAAGCGTTGCTGCACGCGTTCATGGAACTACAACGCAAGATCGACAGTCAGAAGCTGACCGGCACGGACAAAGCTGAGCACCTCGATCCAACGCAACTGAGCGAGTTTCCAGTACCGGCCTTTGGCGCGCATGATTTGGAGCCGCCGGCGAATCCGGATGTGTTTCATCCGCTGAAAATGGAAAGACAGGGTTAAAGCGTTAAATGAGTTACAATGTTAAAAAGGGACAGCAGGGCACGAATTTTAACCTTTTAACAATTTAACGGTCATGGAGTCCTTAGACGAAATCAAAGCACGCGCGGAATCCGCCGTGCCTGGTGCCAAGATCGACATCGTCCCTAATCCTGGCCCATCGAAGCAATCCTCGCTTCTGCTCGATAACGAACACGCGTCGGCGATTGCGCGCTTCCTGTGCGACGATCCCGCGCTGCGACTAGATTTTTGCTCGAACGCCACCGGTGTCGATTGGCTCGGTCGAACGGTGAAAAAGACGGTGAAAGTGAAGAAGGTTGTCGACGGCATTGAGAAGGAAGTCGACGAAACGACCGAAGAATTTTTTCCCGGCTATCTCGAAGCGATTTACCACCTCTATTCGATTACCCATAAGCACGGGCCGGTGATCATTCGAATGCGAACAGCAGACCGGGCTGCGGGCGCGCCTTTACCGTCGCTCACTCCGATCTGGCGGAGCGCGGAATTCCAGGAGCGGGAAATTTTCGATCTCTATGGGGTTCGTTTCGACGGCCACCCGGACCTGCGCCGCATTTTGATGTGGGACGAATTTGAGGATTATCCGATGCGCAAAGATTATCGCGAACCGGACGATTACGAATTCGAACCGACCCCGCACGACGACGTGCTGGAGAAGGCGAAGCAGCATTACAGGCCGCGACCCCAACTCGACGGCGCGGAGAATATCACGCCTCGGAACGAGGCGGAGACGTTAAAGGGTTAAATCGTTACATCGTTACAACGGGAAATGAGCGAGCAAATACTTGAAACAGTGGAGCGGCCGCCCACGAGAATGACTTCAAGACTCGACGGCGAGTTAATGGAAGTTTCGATGGGGCCGCAACATCCATCGACGCACGGCGTCTTTCGTATGAACGTCGCGCTTGAAGGAGAGATCGTCCGCAAGCTCAAGCCCGTCTTTGGATATCTGCATCGTAACCACGAGAAAATCGGTGAGAACACGAGTTACCTCGGATCGATGCCGTACACCGATCGGCTCGATTATTTTTGCTCGATGACGAACAACTGGGCCTATGCGCTCAGCGTCGAGAAGCTCGCAGGCATCGAGGTCCCCGAGCGGGCCGAATATCTCCGCATGATCCTGGCCGAACTAACGCGGCTTCAGAATCACGCTTCACTGCTCGGATTTCTGCTCAGCGACATGGGCGCCTGGGGCACGCCGCTCATGTACGCATTCCGCGAACGCGAGAAGATTCTCGATCTGTTTGAGTCCCTCTCCGGCTCGCGAATGATGTGCGATTACATGCGTTTCGGGGGCTGTCGGTGCGATACACCGCCTGGATGGATGGAACGCGCCAAGAAAATTGTCGATGTGTTCCCGCAGTTTCTCGACGAGTTCGAAAAGCTGATTGTCGAAAACGAAATCCTGATCGCGCGCACGCAGGAGGTCGGCAAATTGTCCGCTGAGCTGGCGATCAATGCCGGTATCACTGGCCCGATGTTACGCGCATGCGGCGTGAACTACGACATACGAAAAGTGGATGGCTATGGGTTTTATCCGCGCTTTAAATTCCGGGTGCCGCTTGGCGAACACGGCGACACCTACGACCGGTTGATGATGCGCGCTCTCGAAATGCGCGAAAGTGTCGGAATTCTGAAACAGGCCTTCGAACAGATACCCGCTGGTCCGATCGTGAATCCCAAAGTAAAGATTCGCGCCTTTCGCCCTCCAGTCGGTGAAGCATACGGACGCATTGAAGGCCCGAAGGGCGAGCTGGGTTTCTATCTAATCAGCGACGGCGGGACAAATCCGTATCGTTATCGCGTACGCCCGCCGAGTTTCATTAACCTGACCTTGCTCGAAGATCTCTGTCTCGGGCACACTGTGGCCGACGTGATGGTAATTCTCGGGAGCATCGATATTGTCATGGGAGAAGTGGATCGGTGACTTAAAAGTCACGAGGTTAAAAAGTTAAAAGAGTTACAATGTTAAACGGCTTCGAATCCGTACCGATTTACCCAGTTAACAGTCTTATCAATTTAACCTTTTCACGATGTAACTCTTGTAACCGTATAACTATCGCAGCGTTTGCGGCTCCGCCTTTGTTTCACCTTTATGGCTGATAAGATTGCAGTGATTCTCCTTGTCGTTCTGCTTGGGTCAGGTTGCAGTAGCTTCCAGCAAGACTCATCGCCTCGTCCGATTTCGTCCAAGCCGCCCGAATCGGCCATCGTGCTTAGCGGGCCGGTGACCGTGCGCGATCAGACCGCGACTGACACATTTCCCGCAGGAAAATATCGTCCGCTTTACGAAGATCGGGGCGGTTACTATTTCGAAGCTCCCACCAAAGTCCTCGTCGATGATGTCGCGGTTTTCGCGTATGACGGTGGAGTTTATGTCGCGCGCGGGGCGACTGAGCCAACACGTTGGTATGTGAGCCGCCAGAACGGCAAGACGATGGGTCGTTTCAAAAAGATTCCTCCGCATACGTTGGTTCCGTGATTGAACTCAGAGATCATCCTCCTTCGCCCTCTCCTCGCGCAATGGGGCAACGGGATCAACAGGTTAAGAAAGTTCAGGGGTTACAATGTTACAACAGAACAGAGAGGCGACGCGAGAAAGCTGTTGTAACTATCTAACGACGTAATTTTGTAACCTTCATTCAGCGCAACCATCCGCCGACGGCCTGGATCGGCTCGAGTTGATTCGGTGCGGTAATCCATGCGGCGATCGCGCCAGCCCGCGGGTCCACAGTGAGATGAACGTCCGCTTTGCCATCCACCATCTTTTCGTTCTTCAGTGAGAGCACGACAAAGTCTTGACGCAGATTGCGCCCGTTGTTTTCGCCGGCAGTGACTTTCGTGTTCAGATCAAAACCGAGCGTCGCCACGTGAAGATCGACATTCTTCGCGGCGTTGAATGCCGCCGAAACCTTGTCGTTAGTGATCGACACCTTCAACGCGCCCGGTTTATCGCTCGACGAAACCGGAACGCTGCGCTCGCGCCATTCGCGGCCATCGAGCACGAAACCGGGAGTGTAAACACTGTCGCTCTTCCAAACCGCGGAATATTGATACTGCCGCGCGGTCCATTCTTTCGCAGCAAAGGGATCGCGCCAGCCAAGTCGGTCCCAATAATCCACGTGAAAAGCAATGGGCACAAAATCCTTCCACAACCGCGGCTCGGCTTTGAGTTTGGATAACCAGGCTTCGGCCGACGGGCAACTGCTGCACCCTTCCGATGTGAAAAGCTCAAGTAAATGGGTGCGCTCGGGGCCGCTCTGGAAAACGCGGTCCGTGGCTTGAGCTTTCGCTGCCACGCAAAGCATGACGAGAAAAATGATTGGCCGCATCGTATTCCAACT
>Ga0207146_10138_pt1 | contig 19992 bp, 14 predicted proteins | sample Alteio_BWMinHeat_36_FD_153539 | JGI IMG/M metagenome (GOLD analysis project Ga0207146, IMG submission 153539) | Enriched cells from forest soil in Barre Woods Harvard Forest LTER site, Petersham, Massachusetts, United States -... | ecosystem: Environmental > Terrestrial > Soil > Temperate forest >...
CGCGAGTGGAGCAACACTCGTCATTTATATGCCGGGCCAAGATTACTCGGATATCGCGCAGAGGCTGAGGACAGCCGGGCTTGCCGGTGAGACACCTTGCGCCGTCATCTCGCGCGCCACTACCAAGTATCAGCGAACCCATCGCACGACCGTGCGCGATCTGCATCGTTCGCCGCAACTGGCCGCTCCAACGCTGCTGGTCGTCGGTGAAGTTGTGCGGATGGCTGATCCTGCCGCACTGGTGGAGGGATTTGTGATGCCGGACTTGTCGAAGGGAAACGACGGTTTGCGTTCTCCAGCCCTCTTCAAAACACCCCTCGCGCAGGCGCCGCGCCTGGGAACAGATTAAGGAGCCGGTAGCGTGAAAGACAAGATCGCAGAAGTGCAGTTGACGGCCGAGAGTTGGACTCCTCAGCAGGTGTTGTCATGGGCGTTTGACACCTTCGGCAATGACGTCGCAATCTCGTCGGCGTTTGGGGCCGAAGGCATGGTGCTCATTGATATGGCGTCGCGCCTGCGCAAGGATTTTCGCCTCTTCACGATCGATACCGAATTCCTGTTTTCGGAGACGTACAACCTGATGGACAGGATCGAGGAAAAATATGAAATCAAAATTGAGCGAGTGTTTTCCGTGCTCTCGCCCGAGGAGCAGGAGCGGGTTCGCGGTGCGGCGCTTTGGACTCGCGATCCTGACCAGTGCTGCAACCTGCGCAAGGTTGAGCCGCTCCGCCGCAAACTGAGCACGCTGCGCGGGTGGATCACGAGCATTCGACGCGACCAGACGGTAATCCGCGAAGCTGCCCGCAAAGTCCAGTGGGACGCAAAGTTCGGGTTAGTAAAGGTGAATCCGATCGCGGATTGGACTTCGAAACAGGTTTGGCGGTATCTCCACGAACATGACGTACCTTACAACTCGCTCCATGATCAGAATTATCCGAGCATCGGTTGCACTCATTGCACGAGGGCCATACTGCCGGGCGAAGATCCCAGGGCGGGACGCTGGCCTGGCACGGCCAAGACTGAGTGCGGACTGCACGTCATTGAGATTGCTCCAGTGAGCGCAGTGCCTGAAGCCGAAGCGTAAGAAGCTTGGGCCGGGTACCCCCCCTCCCTGTCGTGCCCCTCCCAACACCGGAGTCGTGGTGGGGGAGGGAAAGTCAAAAGCCCCGCCCAGTCGCAAAAAGCTGGACAAGGACGGGCACCCTCGGGAGTTTAGATAGGATGGCGATTGCCCGACCCATCCCGCAACCGAACTCACGCCCGTGCCGACTTTACATCCGTCCGCGAGAAGTCTTGTCCTTTGTACAGAAGCGGTTCTCCTTTGGTTTTTGCCAGCGCATAGGAGAAGCAATCTCCAAAATTCAGTTTTGCGGGATGGCCGCTCGTTTTGCCGAAGTCGCGATAGGCCTGACGCGCGATGCGAGCCTGCGCTTCGGTGACCGGCTCAATCGCGACTTGCGCTGCCTCGATCAAGGCATCGAAACGGCGGCTGGCAACCGGATCTTTGCTGCCATCAATCACCGCTCCGGCTTCAACATAACTCACGGCCGAAATGCGACGCTGCACCGCGCGCTCAATGATTTTCGCGAACTCGGATGCTTCCGTTTCAAAGCGGAGAATGGCGAGCACGGCCGAAGTGTCAAGAATCATTTCGGCAGCCCTTTCTCGTCATAGAGAAGGTCGCCATGATCGGCCGAGCGAAACGGTTCCTTCAGACGCGGGGCGCAGTCCTGGCCGATTTCGAGCAGTTGATCGGAGAGCTTGGCAGCATGTTGGTCTTTGTTCTGCACCCTCTTGAGCCGTTCCCGGAGCGCTTCAGTGACCGCTTCGGTCATGCTCTCTCCGGTAATCCGGGCCAGTTGCTGGGCGAGTTTGTGGGCGTCCTTGTTTTTGATGTTCAGGCTCATACGCAGATATTCTACCATATCGTTCTACCGTTCTACCAATAAAGACCGACTGCCGCGATTCCAAGGCGTTCTCTATACTTAGCCCTCCTCTCTGATAGGATTTCCCTCGACCGAGGGCCTGTTTGCCTAGAGTGGGCCGAAGAACACTGATGACGGGCACGGAGATTGATCAGACGACCATGATTCTCGCCGGGGACGTTGGCGGCACAAAATGCAACCTTGGGTTGTTCCTGCAAGACGGGCTCACTCTTCGCTCCGTCTTTCAGCGTCGCCTCGCGACACGGGAATATGCCGGATTCGAGAATCTGGTCGGAGATTTCCTTATACAAGCAACGGCAGATGGGAATAATGACGCGAGTGAAATCGATGCCGCTGGGTTCGGAGTGGCGGGTGTGGTTGCTGGCGGGCGGCATTACTCGGAAAACCTGCCATGGGTTGTAGATGTTACGGCGCTTGCGAACAAGCTTAACCTGAAGAACATACGCTTGCTGAACGATCTCACGGCTACTGCCTTGAGCCTGGAGAGGCTGTCTCTGAATGACTTCGTATCCCTGAATTCAGGAACCCCCGCGCAAAATACGACTCGAGCCGTGATCGCGGCGGGGACCGGTTTGGGAGAGGCTATTCTTTTCTGGGATGGCGAAAAATATCAGGTCGCGGCGGCCGAGGGAGGCCAAGCAGATTTTGCGCCGCGAACTGAGCGCGAGATTCAGTTGCTCAGTCGTTTGAGAGTGCAGTTGCCTCACGTATCCTGCGAGGAGATTGTCTCCGGGCGTGGCTTCCGCCGGATTCACGAGTTCCTCAAACCTAGTGTCCGGCACGCATCGTTCGAATCTTCGGAGGGTGCTCGGGAGGGCAATCAGGGGGGCAATGCGGCGAGTGAAATTACACAGCTGGGCTTGGCGCAATCCTGCCCCGTTTGCGTGGAGACGCTGGGGTTCTGGACCGAAATATTCGGCGGGGTGACGGGGAATTTTGCGTTGCAGACTATGGCTCTGGGCGGCATCTACATCGCGGGTGGCATTGCGGTGAAAATCCTTCCCAAGCTTCAGGATGGTATCTTCTTCAAATCCTTTTGTGGCGAGAGCAAACTTGCGCCGGTGCTGGAGCGCATTCCGGTGTCCGTTGTCGTGAATGAGGACGCGCCGATTTGGGGAGCGGCGTATGAAGCGCTTATCAGCAGCCAAGTGAAAACCTGAGCCGGCTGAGAGAGAGCGTGCGGAGGTTGGTAAGGGTCCCTCACTTCGTTCGGGATGACAGATGAAAAGGGATAATTGATTCCTGATGACCGGAATACAGAGGTTGCGATTCAGTCAGACGTTCCCTGAATAGGGAAAGGGCTCCGTATGGCACAAAGCAACAAAGCTGGCTACAACCGCTTCCTGCTGCTGGTGGCAGGACTTGGGGGATTGCTGTACGGCGTGGATGTCGGCATCATTGCGGGAGCCTTGCCTTATCTGGAGGCCACTTCCGGGTTGAATGCGGGCCAACTTTCTATCGTCGTTGCTGCCGTGCTCCTCGGCAGCGTGATTTCAACTCTCTTTGCCGGCGCCCTGTCAGACTGGATCGGGCGCAAGCCGCTGATGATGCTCAGCGGATTGCTGTTTGTCTGCAGCATTCCCATCATTGCGCTTTCGCACGGCTATCAGTCGTTGGTTCTTGGCCGCTTGTTACAGGGAATCAGCGCCGGCCTGATCGGTGTAGTTGTTCCGCTGTATCTGGCGGAGTGTCTGTCGGCGTCGAGTCGCGGGAAGGGGACGGGCATCTTCCAGTGGTTGCTGACTCTCGGCATCGTGACCGCGGCTATTGTCGGCATGTTTTTCAGTATCCGCGTCGAAGAGGTGGCGAAACTGGGCGATCCCGCTCGACTCTTCGCCTTCAAGGACACGGCCTGGCGCAGCATTTTCTGGGTTTCCATGCCACCGGGGATCTTGTTCGTAATCGGCAGCCTCATGGTGTCAGAGTCTCCGCGCTGGCTATTTCGCCGCGGGAGAAGCGATGCCGCCTACGCCGCTCTCTTGCGCTCTCGCTCCGACGAGCAAGCGAAAGTCGAGCTTGCGGAGATGGAGCAAACGGCCGCTGCTGAAAAAGCCAAGACTTCAACGGGGACGAATGTTCGCGAGTCGCTCTTGCGGCGCAAATATGTGATTCCGTTTGTCCTGGCCTGTGTCATTCTCGCTTGCAATCAGGCCACTGGGGTCAATTCCATCATTGGCTACAACACCAACATTCTGTTGCAGAGTGGTCTGTCCGATGTCCAGGCTCACTGGGGCTACGTTCTTTTCACAATCGTGAATTTCCTGATGACCATCGGCGGCGTGCTCCTGGTGGACCGCAAGGGACGCAAGTTCCTGCTGTCGGTGGGCAGCGCCGGGATCATTGTGTCGCTCCTCTGCACTGGCCTGCTGTTTCGCCGAACGGAAAAGCAGCGCCTAGATTTCCGGGATGCGGTTCAGTCCATGGTCGATGCCGACCAGAAGGTCACGCTGCTCTACGACGAGAAAACCGCGGGCGCGCTCCTCGCTGCGGCCGGCGACAGCGGCAAGGCGACCGGCAACCGGCCGACATCGCTGGTCGTCATCTATTCTTATGGAGATTTTCGCGCCGCCACCAAGGTGGCGCGTTCCGACGACACGGCCGCGAAGCCGATTGAGATCACGCGGGAAAGCTGCGTTCCCGCCAATAAAGTGGTCGCGTTTTTCTCGAATCCGTTCAGCGATCTCGATGCCGCGCGCAAGGCTCCGCTGAGAATTGAGGACGCACTGATCACTCCGGTGCCGACCGCTCACAATGGCTGGCTGGTGGCTATCAGCCTCTTTGTCTTCATGGCGTTTTTCGCGATCGGTCCCGGGGTGTGCGTGTGGTTGGCGCTTTCGGAGTTGATGCCGACGCGGATTCGTTCCAACGGTATGAGCATCGCCTTATTGATTAACCAAGCCGTTTCGACGACCATTGCCGCCGTGTTTCTGCCCACCGTCGGCAAATATGGCTACTCGACCATGTTTTTTGGATTTGCCGCGTGTACCGTAATCTACTTCATCACCGCCGCGGTGTTTCTGCCGGAAACGAAAGGGAAGACTCTGGAGGAGATTGAGGCGCATTTTGAGGGAGCAGGTGAGCCTGCTCCCTCAACTGCATGAATCGGCACTTTGTGCGCCCTTTTCACCTGGTGGTTCGAGGCGGAATTCTTCAAAGCTTCTGCCACGGTCTTTAGCATTCCCGCGAGGGCAGCATTTCGCGTCCTGCTTACCTCCCATGCGAAGTTGAGGCGGCAACGTCTGAGCGTGGACCACCATCATTGACCGGGGTGTGAGTGTACTGTTGAGAGCCTAAAATCTATCGCGCTTGATTGCTGGCCTCGTGCTGGCGGAGAAATTCTTGCATTCGAGCTGTGTCGCGGAACGCTTCCGTGCCGCCACAGTCGGTGGTGGAGAATGCTCCGCACAGGTTGCCATAGGCCAGGCACGTCGTGAGATCCGCTCCGCGCAGAAATTGGTGGAGGAACCCGGCGTCAAAGCTGTCGCCTGCGCCAACCGGATCGATGACCGTTCCCTGCACGGCGGGCGCGGCGAATCGGTGAGCTGCGCGGATGGCAATGGCTCCTCTGGCGCCCATCTTGACCACGACGGTTTCCACTTTTTGTGCGAGTCGCGAGAGTGCGGTCTCCGCGTCGTCAGCCCGGGATAGTTTCATCGCTTCGCGCTCGTTCGGTAGCAGGATGTCGACGTGAGGCAGGATCTCTTCGAGGGTGCTGTCCCAGCGGTCGTCGGGATCGTCGTTGGTGTCGAGCGACGTGGTCAGGCCGGCGGACTTCATGCGGCGAAAGAGTTCGGACGCATGCGGCAACAGTTCACGCTGCAAAAACAGCGACGACATATGGAAGTGGCGCGCGGATGCCAGATAATCGAGGTTGAGATCCTCAAAGCGTAACTCGGAGATTGTGCCCGGATACGTGAGGATATGGCGCCGGGATCCGTGGGGCAGAATGATGGTTACGCCGGACTTGGCGCCATGCGCGACGCCCGCCAGGTCCACGCCGCGTTCCCGCAGCCGTTCCATCGCGAGGGTTCCGAAAGCGTCGCCGCCGACCTTGGTGACGAACCCTACGCGGCTGCCAAGAGCGGCGAGATTATGCGCCAGGATGGCCGAGGAACTGCCTAACGTGATGGCGAAGCCGCTGGCCAGCAGCTCTCGTTCCGTGGCCATTTGTTCGGGCAGACCGTAGAGGATCAGGTCAAGATTGATCTCCCCGACGATCGCGATATCGAGCTTGGACATGGGAAACGCCTGTGAGCGTAGGTTCTCTAAGTGCTGGTCTCAGTGGCCGTCTGCGAGTTCGACCACGCGCGTCAAGTTTTTCGGCGAGTCGGGATTGAGGCCCTTTTTGAGGCCATAGTAAACGCCGTACAGTTGACCCCAAATCGTGAACGCCGCGGGTTGCACATACTCGGGCGACTGGAGGCCAAGTTCGATGGCGAAGTCGGAGGCGAGCTGGGCCCTGCTTTCGACACGATTCGCAATCACCATGGTGGCCGCCCCAAGAGCTTTCATTTCTTCGAGCAACTCCACCTCCGCGTCGTATGAGGTTCCCGACATAAGAAACGTGATCAGCGTTTCCGGACCTGCGATGGATTTCGGTCCGTGACGGAACTCGAGAGAATGAAATACCTGGGCATACGAGGACGAGGATTCGGTCACCTTCAACATGCACTCCGAAGCAACGCCGAACAGGGGGCCCTGCGCCAGGAAGACGAAATCAGAGAAACTGCGGGACTCGACAAACAACCGCAGACCCTGCGGAACGTCCTTTAGAAGAGGCTCGACCTGTTGCGGGAGGTCGACTAATGCGCGACGGAAGGCATCATTGCCGGAGACTGCCGCCGCGAGATATTGCAGCCCCAGCAGCATGGACGTGAACGATCGTGTCATGACCGTGCTCCGCTCGTCGGCGTCGAGAAGCTTCAAGGTTACGCTGCATGCCGCCTCCAGCGGTTGGCCGTCGGCACAGGTGATGGCGATGGTGCGAAGGTTGTGATCCTTCTCCAACATCTGCGCCGCGCGGATTGCCTCCGAAGTGCGGCCGGAGCGCGAAATTACAACCGGAATATAATCCCGTCCGGCGTGCAGAGTGAGCGCGGGGTACATCACCAAGTCGGATGCCGGGACAGCCTGCGCTCGGAACTTGAGATATTTGAAGCTTGATGCGGCAGTCTGAGCGAGATAGTAACTGGTTCCACAACCCACAAAAATCCACTCCGCTCCCGGTCGCGCGAGCTGAACGGCGGCATGCAGTTCCGCGTTGGCTGCCAACTGGGCGAGGCACGCGTTCCAGCACTCAGGTTGGGAAAAAATCTCGCTCAGCGTGTGCTGACCCTGTTCCGTGATTTCTGCCGATTTCATGAGGTCTGTTCAACTCCGAACCAGATCTGAGCTCTACGATTCTTCCGCCTACACCAGCGTTACCTTCACTCCGGCGTCTTTCAGCGCGCGCAGGTCCGGCTTCGGTATCTCCTTGTCGGTGATCACCTGATGGACCGCCGAGACCGCCATGATGTTGCACAGGCTGCGACGGCCAAACTTACTCGAATCGCAGACCGCTATCGTCCGGCGGGCAATTTGGACCATAACCCGATTCACTTCCGACTCCAACAAATTCGGGGTGAAAAGCCCGGCCTTGGTGTCGAAGCCATCGACGCCGAGAAACAAAATGTCGGCGCTCAGTTGACGCAGAGTTCGCTCGGCCAGGGGGCCGACCAGGGAAAACGAGTTTTTGCGTAGCGTGCCTCCGATCAGGATCACTTCAATGTGGGTGCCGGCCAACTCCGCCGCGATGTTGATCGCATTGGTGATCACGGTGAGCCGCTTCATGTCTTTCAGGGCGCGTGCGATGGCCGTCGTAGTCGTGCCGGAATCGAGCAAAACGGACTGCCCTTCTTCCACCAGGCGAACCGCGGCGCGGGCAATCTGCACCTTCTGCCTGCGGTGAAGCCTTTCTTTCTCGCGCAGCGTTGGATCGAGCAGGGCACCGGCTTGCACGGGCAGCGCGCCGCCGTGGGTTCGCTGGATAGCCCCCTGGCCGTCGAGGAACTCGAGATCTTTGCGGATCGTGATCTGCGAAATGCGGAACTGCCGGGCCAGATCTTTGACGAGCACGCGTCCATCCCGGTGCAGGGCCGCGAGGATTTCACGGCGGCGTTCTTCATTGAGCAGACCATTTGACGGCATGATGTTTCGATTTGTTTCGAATAGCAACTTTCATTGATGCCCGCCGGAACTGTCAAGGGCTATTTGGCGGCTTGCATCCCAACCACAGCAGATCCAATTCTTAACCACTGAGGACACAGGGGAAACAGAGGCTTTTTTAGCCGTCTCCCCATCAATTGTTTCCCCTGCCCTTGAACCGCGCAAACAGCGCTTCCGCGTTGCGGTGGTATACCTTTTCCAGCACGTCATCGGGCAGGCCCAGGCCGTAAATCATCCAGCGCCCTTGCAGCGGATATTGCGCGTAAGGGAAGTATTCGTCTTCGGTCTCGAGCCAGCGGAAATAGTTCTGATACATCGCTTCTCCCGCGCCTTCATCGGTGCCGAACATGATGCGGTCGGAATACTTCATGAAGATTTCGCGTGTCCGTCGCGGCTGACGTCCGAGTTCTGCTTCGCGCGCTCCGGTTTCAATCATGACGTTGGGAAATTTCCGCAGCGTTTGTTCGACGAAGTCCAGGTTCTCCGGCCAGCTGCCAAAATGCAGGGCGGCAAATATCGTATGCGGATGCCTGGCAAACATTCGATCACGCTGGGCGACCAACTCTGGCAGGGAGGGGAACTGCTGGCCGTAGAAGCTCCAATCCGGATGCTCGATGAGTTCCTCGTAGCGCTCGTTACGAGCGTCGATGGGATGAAAGAACGCCTCGGGATCGGCCACATGAATAAACACGGGGATGCCAAGCCGTCCGCACTCTTCCCATGCCGGGTCGAGGCGCGGGTCGTCAATCGCGATGAGCTTGCCGGTTGAATCACGAACGCCGAGGCCGAGTTCCTTCAAAACCTTCAGCCCGCGCGCGCCGCGGGCAACCGAGTCGTTGATCTGGCGCACCATGAGTTGACTGAAATTAGGATCGTTGATCTTCGACCAGTCGAATTGAGTGAACACAACGAAGCGCCCTGGATACGGCTTGACCATTTCGTCAATAATGGTTTGCAGTTTGTCGCCCCACATGCCGGTGAGGATGACGATGGTCTTGATGTTGAGGCGGTCCATACGCGCGATCATTTCCCCGGGATCGACGCGATCTCCGATCCCGACGGCATCGTTGGTGTGGGTGTGCACATCGATCACAGGAAACTTCGCGCGCTGGATTTCGTTCGCGGCGGCATGAAGCGCGGACTCGGGGTGAAAGTCCTTGAGCAGGATGGTCTTCTTGCTGTCGGAATCGGTGGCGGGTTTGTAGCCGATGCCGGTTTGTTGTGCAGAACCCTCTCGGCCACAGGCGAAGGCCAGGAGCAGAGCTGTGGTGATGATCCTCTGTATCTTGATCTTGATCATGTCGAGCTTGCCTCCGGGAACCTTCTTCTCGCGAATTCCTAAAAATAGAACTTCAAGGCGAACTGGATCTCTCGAGGTGCCCGCGCTGCCAGCGGATACCCGAAGCTGCTCACGTGAGGGGTGGCGACGGTATTGATGTTATTCGGATCAAGTTCCAGGGGCGTCGGCTCGGCACTGATCGCGCCAAACTGTCCAAACAAGAAGTTCGTGTGGTTGAGGATATTGAAGAATTCCGCGCGGAATTCGAGATGCATCTGCTCGCGAATCGGAAACTGCTTGACCAGTGAGGTATCCCAAGTCTTGTATCCCGGCCCCTGGATGATGTTACGACCGGCGTTGCCGAACGTGCCCTGCACATTGTTATCGGCAAAGGCACAAGTGTTGAACAACGTCCCCGGGACGCACGGTCTGGTATTAGGATTGCCAACCAGGTTGGGGCGTGCGCAATTGAATCCGACGGTGCCGCCGCAATCGGAATTCGACACGGAGACGATATCTGTAGCGGTGTAGTAATTGCCGGTGGCGGCAGCAAAGACTCCGCTCATCTGCCAATTGCCGAGAACCTGGTCCACAAAGCCGGAAGCGTTTTTGGCAAACCTGCGTCCGCGACCGAAGGGCAAGTCGTAAACATAGCTAAATACGAAGCGGTGGCGAACGTCGAAGTCGGCATTGCCATATTCGGCGTTGGGAAAGCGCTGATCGCGGAAGTCTCCGTTGTTCACCGATCCCAGGCTGGCGCTCGACGCGTTGTCGAGGGCGTGCGCGAAAGTATAAGCCGCTTCGTATTGGAGACCTTGAGAGTAGCGCTTCTCCAGGCGAACCTGCAGCGAGTTGTAGTTCGATTGCGTGTTCGAGCGAAAGGTACCGATGCCTGTGTCGAACGCGGGATTGCAGTTGGCAGCATCCGCGTAGTTATTCGCGGGATTCAGATCGCAAGGGCCATTAGCACCGGGCCAGTTATTGTTGTGGGCGGGGCGCCGTGGTGCCGTGGGAGCCGTAGGATCCGTGGTGGGAACGGACTGGTTACCGTTGTAGAAAGCGAAGAGCTTCAATCCCCGTGAGCCTGCGTAGGAAACTTCGAGAACGGTATCGGCGGGTAATTGGTACTCGAGACCCAGATGCCACTGCTGCGTGTAAGGCGTGACCAGGTGCGGGTCGAGGGAGTATAGGCTTGGCGCGTTCGGGTCGCCGAGCGGGCTAAGGCCGGTATTGATGTTGTTGGGAAAGCCCGCCTGTAGCTGGTTGAGCGCCAAGCCGTTATTGTTTGCGGCCGAGATCGAGCAATCGAGGGCAGAAGGATTGGCAGAGGCGGCGCTACAGGGTGTGGCGTACACCTCCGAAGAAAAGAATGGAGGATTGAAACCCGGGCTTGGGTTGGAAAATGGGCCGTTCTCCTGCCCGCCATAGAACATGCCATAGCCGCTGCGGAGGACGAGCTTATCCGTCAATTGATAAGCCAGTCCGATGCGGGGCGCAAAATTGTTGAGATCGGGACTGATCAGTCCGCGCGACCCGTTTCGCTGTAGGTTGAGTTCCATGCCAAGCGTGGGCGTTAGCTGCTGGTTCTGTCCGCGAGGAACAATCAGCGAGAGGGAGTTGAAATCGAATGTGGCCGCCTGGTCGTTCGCCTCTTTGATGGTAGTGAAGAGTTCGTAGCGGAGGCCGAGGTTCAGGGTGAGCCGCGGAGTTACTTTGATGTCGTCGAGGCCATAGACCGCATAAATCTGGCGGTTATAGATGACATTGTGCAGGCTGGTGATTGATCCGCCGTCGGGAACGCCGAGCAGGAAGGTGGCGATGGACTCGCCGCCAGATCCCGGCGAGGCGGGATTGTCGGTGAACTCGCTGCCGAAGCTCATATTGCCGCGAGGAGAGGCCGGCTGAAATATGGTGAATTGCTCGAAACGAAGCTCGGCGCCGAACTTCGCGGCGTGGCGGCCGTGCGTCCAGCTCAGATTGTCGGTAATAACGTAGCTGTGCTGCTTTTCGATGGAGGGCAGGAATCCGGAGCTGCCGATGGCCGTGGTGCCATCGCTGAAGCCAATCGAAGGCAGGCCGCCGATGTCCGGTCCGAAGGGGACTCCGGGAAAGCCGAGTTGCTGCGAGACGTTGATGTTGTAGTTCAGATTGAAGCGGTGAGAGTTCAGGTGGTTGTAGCCGAAGCGGAATTCGTTGATCAGGTTGTTGCGAAAAGAGTGAACCTCGCTGGCGGCCAGGCCCCGGGCCGAGTTATCGCTGTAACCATCCTGAAAGCTGCCGCCGTCCAGCACGTTGTTGAAAGGCGAGGGTAGAAAAAAGCTGTCGTTGCCATAACTGAAGCGGGCGAAAAAATTATCCTTTCCGCCGATGGTGTGGTCGACGCGGATGTCGAACTTGTCTTCGGTTTCGCTGCGCTTGGGATCGGAAAGAAAAGCCTGGGGGCCGAACTGAGGAGCATTGGGCGCGGGAAACAGCGCCGCCAGACGCGCCGCCAGCGGGTCAATGCACGCCGAGCACCCGGTACCGGTCGGAAAGATGTTGGTCGGGATCCCGCCTGAGGTCGCGATCGGGACGCCGCACAGGCCGTTGGGATTGCCCGGGTAGTTTTGTTGTGCTTGATGCGAGTCGAAGATCTCGCCCGCGTATGTCGTGTTGCCGTTGCAGTCGAGAGCATCCTGGTTGGTTGGGTTGCCATTGACATCGATCGCTTTTGCTGGTGTGGTCGTGTCGAGAATCGCGGAGAAGTTTCCGCCTATCTCATCCGGGGTGGGAACCGCGGACAGTTGCGGCAGCGCCTGGCGAATGCGCAGGCCTTCGTAGTCTCCGAAAAAGAACGTCTTATTCTTGATGATCGGTCCGCCCAGCGTAAAGCCGAACTGGTTCTGCTTGTAAGGCTGCTGACCGAATGCGTCAAAGGCGTTGGTGGCGTCAACCTTCTCGTTCCGCAGAAACTCGAACACGTCGCCGTGGAACTGGTTGGTCCCGGATTTGATGACGGCGTTCATGATGGCGCCGTTGCCGCGGCCGAATTCGGCGCTGTAGGAATTGGTCTCGACCTTGAACTCGGCGATGGCGTCCACCGAAGGCTGCACCACGTAGGCAGCACCGTTGAGAACATCGCCCAGGTTCGCATTGTTGTCGATGCCGTCGAGCAGGAAGTTATTTTGCAGGGCGCGGGCGCCGTTGGCGCTGAAGCCGAAAGTAGTTTCGACGCGCGATCCGGGCTCAGCGGGAGCGACGCCGACGCCGAGAAGAGCGAGTTGCGCGTAGTTGCGTCCGTTCAAGGGAAGCGCGTTGATGCGCCGGCTGTCCACCACTTGTCCAAGTTCCGAAGTGTCGGTTTCGAGTTGCGGACGTTCGCTGGAGACAGTGACGACTTCCGTTGCCATGCCGGGCACGAGCTTAAAATCCACTCCGACGCGATCCTGGATATTCACTTGAACCGGCTCCGCAACGGCCTTCTTGAATCCCTGCTTCTCGACGGTGACATTGTATGGGCCGATCCGGAGCGGGCTGGCGACATACTCTCCCTGATTGTTGGTGGAGAGAGTCAACTGGATGCCGTGATCTAGGTCGGTCACGGTGACTCTGGCGCCCGCGACCACCGCACCGCTGGCGTCGCGCACCAGGCCTACAATGGCTCCGGCATCTTTTTGCGCCCACAGCGGCGGGACGACGGCAAGGACCATAAGAATAAGGAGGGCCGGGAGAGTTTGCAGGCGAGGGGGATGGATGGTCATGGCGAGGCTCCTGGGCGCTAAACCCGAATGTCCGCCAGCGGCATGGTGGGACGCGGCGAAAGTTCGGGGGTTGGATCTACGAGCTTTCGGTGTAATATTACGAACCATTACTTTTACTTTCGTTTTATAGCTTTTGTCAACTGTGATATTTCGGCGCTCTGGCGGAAACTAAGGTTGCGCAGAGTGCCGAATCACGCATGGCAGAACATCGAAGAAAGAGGCTACTCATGATCGCCCGAAAACACACGACTGCGCTGGTCTCGACGGCGCTCGCTCTCGCACTTCAGCTGACGGCATGCTCGAAGTCGCCGAAAGTGCCACTAAAGACCGCGACCGCCAAGCCGGGTCCCACGCCGCCATCCATCATCAAGGTGGACGTGAAGACGGGCGGGCCGGTGGTGCTGACGACGAGCGCGGCCGAGTTTCAGGTGACGCCGGATGGCTATGTGCAGGCATTTTTGCTGAAAGACGGACAGAAGCTTTCGCTCGACGAGCCGCAAGTCGGTGCTCCCGCGGACAGCGATTTTGTGCGGGTGGGAGGGAAGGATGTGCATTTTACGCTCGACTTCCAGCAGACGCAGGTGAATGAAGCGGTCGGGAAGATGGGAGCGGGGAAGCGGGTGGAGATTCCGGCGCGTCCGCTCGGGCCATCGGGAACGGATTTGCAGCGCGTGCTGGCACTCGAAGTTTATGACAAGTTCCCGAACATTCTGCTGAGCACGGTGGAATACAAGAACACCGGCACGAGCGAAGTAGCCATCGAGAAAAGCGTGAACGAGCGGCGCCGGTTGAACGCGAGGTTGGGGGACCGGAAGGCGCCGCCGTGGGAAATGTGGTCATTTCATGGCGCGAGCTATGACTGGGGAAAAGATGATGTGGTAAAACTGACGCCGACTTTTTCCCAACCGAACGCCTTCGGAGAAATGGTTAAGGGCGGCTATGGTGGCGGGATTCCGGTGGTGGCTTTCTGGACGCGCCGGGTGGGCGAAGCGGTCGGGCACGTGGAGACGATTCCGATTTCGGCGGCGATCCCGGCAAAAGTGGGAGCCGATGGTCGCATGAACACCGAGGTGGACTTTGCCGCCAACATTAGGCTGAAGCCGGGCGAGACGTATTCCACTCCGCGCAGTTTCGTCTCGGTTTATGCGGGCGATTTCTATGAGCCGCTGCGGATTTGGTCGAGCGTGCTGCAGAAAGAAGGCTGGGAACTGCCAAAGCCGTCGAGCGAGGCCTACAACGTGAGCTGGTGCGGGTGGGGATACGAGTTCAATGTGACGCCGGCGCAGATGCTGGGCACGGTTCCGAAGCTGAAGGAGATGGGCATCAAGTGGGTGACGCTGGATGATCGCTGGTTCGACGTCTATGGCGACTGGAATCCGCGCGCCGATACTTTTCCCGGAGATGCCATCAAGAAGATGACGGACGACTTCCACAAGGAAGGCATGCTGGCGCAGTTGTGGTGGCTGCCGCTCGGCATCGAGGACGGCCAGGGAAAGTATGAGTCGCACAAGTACGCAGTTTCCAAAGTCGCACAGGAGCATCCGGAGTGGCTGATCCTGGACAAGAACGGCAAGCATGCGCGCATGACTCGCGGCCTGGCGGTGCTGTGTCCGGCGGTGCCGGAAGTGCGGGCCTATCACAAGCAGCTGACGGAAAAATTCATTCGTGACTGGGGATTCGACGGCAGCAAGCTGGACAACATCTACAGCGTTCCGGCGTGCTATAACCCGGCGCACCATCACCAGTCGCCGCAGGATTCGGTGAATGCGATGGGCGATGTCTACAAGGAAATCTTCCAGACGACGCGCGCGTTGAAGCCGCAAAGCGTGACCCAGAGCTGCCCGTGCGGCACGCCGCCATCGCTCGCTTGGTTGCCGTTTATGGACCAAGCGGTAACGGCCGATCCGGTGGGGGCGGTGCAAGTGCGTCGGCGGATCAAGATGTACAAGGCATTACTCGGACCCGAATCGGCGGTCTACGGCGATCACGTCGAACTTTCTGCGATGACCAAACTGGGCAACGACTGGAAAGAACACGGCGACGATTTCGCTTCCACGATTGGAGCGGGAGGCGTGGTGGGGACGAAGTTCGTTTGGCCCGATCCCGGTCCGAAATTTAAGGATGTCAATCTGACCGCTGCGAAAGAAGAGCGCTGGAAGAAGTGGATCGGGTTGTACAACGAGAAGATGCTTTCGAAGGGCGAGTTCAGCGACCTTTATGTGACCGGCTACGACGAGCCCGAGGGATATGCGATCGCGAAAGACGGCAAAATGTACTACGCATTTTTCGCATCTCCGACAGGCTGGAAAGGCGAAGTCGAGCTGCGCGGATTGAAGCCCGGGAAATATCGGGTGAGTGACTACAGCGAGGTCAAAGGACTCGGCACGGTGGAAGCGGCGGCCAACGGTGTGGCGAAACTCGCGGCGGAGTTCAAAGATCATCTGCTGCTCGAGGTCAGTTCGCAGCCGTAGTGTTTGGTGAGTAAGTCGGCACGATGTTGGGATCGATGGATTCTCGCGGCTCGCTTGCCAGAATCTCGTTTCCGGACCGCGAAATCAAGCGCTGGAGTGCGTGGGTACGGGATTGACCGCTCGGTGTCCGCGCCAGGCTTCCGTATAATTCGATTGTGCCATTGGCCCAGGTTGTGCACCGCGGAACCGCATTGCGGAATTGTTCGTATGGGGACACCCCAAGCAGAACTCACGATTGACGAGTACCTCCGCAAGAGACTGATGCCAGTTGAGGGCGCCATTCCCCGACTCGCCGGCATCGACATGTACGGCAACTCCATTCCCGCCGGGCCGGTGGGCGGCGATCTCTTTGAGTACATCAACTTTCAGCAGCGTTACAACATCGACGCGCGCATCGCTCGTGCACTCAAGCGGTCCAAGGAGTTCCTAGAGCCTGTTCCCAAAGGCCAGGCGCCTCGAAACTCGGTGGATGCGCATGTGGAGTGGTTGCAGTCCGAGCCGGGCTACACGGATGCTGTTGCAGCGGAATACAGGAGGGCGAAAAGGTCAGAGCAACTGAGAATCGCCGAAGTCCTGCCAGAACTGCACACGACCGCTGGAGTGCTATTGGTGGACGCTCAGGGCCACGGCATCATCTCGGCGAAGATCGCATCAACCGTACACGACACCTTTCATGCATTCATGCTCGCGGAGCTGGATCGGAGCGGAACAACAACACCAGACATGTTCGAGAAGATCAATCTGCGGCTCGCCGAGTCCGTCACCGCACGAAACGCTTTGGGTCGGGATGAGGATGAGAATGCGCGCGAAATCGCGACCATGCTCTATGGTGAGGTACGTCCGAGTGGACATTTCCGCTTCGTAAATTTCGGCCACCCGCCCCCCTTAGTATTTTCCGCGGAATACGAAAAGTTCATGGAGATCGGTAAGGCGAGCATGGTGCAGTTACTCCCGCTTGGGCTGGCGATTCCGGAGGACAATCCAGACCGGAACCGGTATCTTTCCATGGCGCCGCGAGCGCGCAAACTGAACTCATCAGACGTGGCGGAAATCGCGCTCATGAGTCCGGGAGACATCCTCTTCCTTTACACAGACGGGGTTTACGATGGCAGCGATGAGCAGGACCGCATTCCGATTGAACGGGTAATCCGTGAACATCGAGATGAGTCTGCAAAGGACATTTGCAACGCGATCCTCACCCATGCGCTTAAGCAGGATGACTACCTGAAGCAGATTGGTGAACCGGATCGCGTCGACGACAAGACCGCGTTTGTCATTAAGCGCAGGTAAGAAACCCTGGCTCTCCTGCCATGGTCAGTGCGAGTGGCTTCATTCTTCATCCCTGGCTCGCGAATCCCATGCCTGCCAGGACGCCTCGCATGTAAGCGAAGCTGGCGATCACGCCCGGCATCGGATCGTCGGGATGAATCTCATATTCCAAATCGACGAAGCCCGGGTACTTCGTCGCGATGAGAGCCTCAAACATCTTGCGAACCGCCATGATGCCGTCTCCCATCGCGACCTGACTCTCCTTGCTTTGGGAATTCGTAAGGTCCTTCATGTGTACGTTGAATAGCCTTGAGCCTGCTTCGCGGATCGCCTGCACCACATCCGTGCCCGCGCGAACCGTATGCCCGACATCGATGCAGCAACCGATGCGCGGATCCATGCCCTTCACCGCCTTCAATATATCCAGCGGTGAATGCCACAACTTGTCCTCGGGGCCGTGATTGTGGATGGCGATGCGGATGTCGTATTGGTTGACGAATTTCTCGATTCGCGGCAGAGTCTCCGGTGCAGGGTCGCCCGCGACAATAACACCGATTCCTGCTCGCTTGCAGTATTCGAATTTGCTGCGGATATCCGCGTCTTCATCTTTCGCGAAATAGATGGCGCCGGCAGCGTGCAACTTGATGCCCGCGGCGGCATAGTCCGCGAGTGCGGCTGCTTGCTCCTGCGGGGCCATTGGGAGATGGTCTTTGACGTCCTTCGCATTGAGCGCGAACACGTTGAGTTGCTTCATGAAACCGATCATCTGCGCGCGGTTGAAGTTGCGGAAAGTGTAACTCGCAAGGCCTAAACGAATTGGCGATGCTTCGTCGGCCGACGGCGGTGCGCTCGTCACGGCGAAGAGATCGCGCGGAGCGGCACATGCTGCTGCAACCGTTGCCCCGGAGCGAACGAAATCTCGACGGGAGAGGCTACTTTTCTTAGACATGTGGTTCCCAGCCCTTTTCGTACTCGCGCCCCCACATCTTCATCGCTTCCGGATCTGCCTGGATGCGTCCGCTTTTCGTGTCGAGATGCAGTTCACGGCTCACCTCCCACGCAATGTTGGAAAGCTGCAGCATGGTAACGGAGACGTTGCCGACAGCGATAGGAGCGTTGAGTTTCTCGCCCTTACGGATTCCCGCAATGAAGTTCGCGAAGTGCAGGTCCGTCATGGAATCGCTGCCGATCAGATCAGCAGATGAAGTCGTACTGCCGGCTTTGAATTCGCTCGTCCTATTTCCCTTAAGGTCGTAGATCTCATAGCCACCGCGATCGATAAGCACCGTTCCGGTGGTTCCCATGATTGTGGAACCGCGATCTCGCCCGTAATACTTCATCCCCTGGCAGCTCTTGCCCTCCCACGAAATCACTTTGTCTTCGTACTCGAAGCTGGTCACAAGCGTGTCATAAAACTGCCAATCGTCTTTGAAATGGTATCTGCCGCCCGAAGAGGTGACTCGCTGCGGATAGCCGACGCCAAGCGCCCAACGGCAGACGTCGACCTCATGCGTGCCATTATTGAGTGTTTCGCCGGTGCCGTAAATTTTGAACCAGTGCCAGTTATAAGGATGCACATTGTCTTTATAGGGACGGCGTGGGGCTGGACCCTGCCACAGATCCCAATCGAGCTGCGGCGGCACGGGTGCTTCTTTGCCGGTGCCAATCGATTTCCTCGTATTGACATACCAGGCTTTTCCGAAATAGGGCCTGCCGATTATTCCTTCGTGAATCTTTGCGACCATCTCGATGGTGTGCGGTGAGGAACGCTGCTGCGTTCCGATCTGCACGAGCTTGCGATATTTCTGCTGCGCCTGCACCAGCATCTCGCCCTCGGCGGGATTGTGGCTGCTGGGCTTCTCCACATAGACGTGCTTACCCGCCTGCAAACCAGCGATTGCCATCGGCGCATGCCAATGCTCGGGAGTGGCAATCGTGATGGCGTCAACGTTTTTCTCTTCGAGTATCTTGCGAAAGTCCTTCTCCGCCACTGGGGCCTCACCCATTTCCTGTTGCGTACGGTCGGCAAACTTTTTGAGAATATCGCCGTCCACATCGCAGACATGCGAGACGCGGGCGGCGCTCCGGTTCGCTTTCAGCGACGCGAGATGAGCGTAGGCGCGGCCATTCAGGCCAATCACCGCAAAGTTCAGGCGGTCATTCGAACCTAGGATCTGGCCATAGCTCTTTGCCGTAGTTCCTACAGCAAGTCCGGCCGCTCCAACTGCGAGGGCGTCAAGAAACTCGCGTCGTGTAATCATGGTTTCTCCTAATGGGAGGGTCCCCCGTCGCACAGCCATTCCCGGTCTTGCACCGCTGACAAAACATACCGCGATTAGCAGGAGATGCCCGCCTTAGTCAGTGTCATCTTGAGTCCATGCATGCTAATGCGTGTGGACGCTTCGGGCGTACCTGCGCCACGCCAGTGGGTTTCGAGACTGAGTCCATATTGGAAGCCGTCCCGCCGCAACGCCTGAAGTTGTCCAACCCAACCCACGATGCCGCCGCCTACCGGAGCCCAATCGTATTTGTGGTCGGGCTTGCTCACCACATCTTTGCAGTGACAGTGCCCAATGCGGTCTTTGGGCAGCAAGTCATAACCCGTTGGATACGGTCTGCTTCCGAGGGCAGCGGCATTCCCGGGATCCCAGTTCAGCATGAAGTTTTTGTCTGGAATCGCCTTCAGCACAGTAGCCGCCTCTTCGCCGGTTGCGGTGTTGCAGGACATCTCGTTTTCGAGCAAAAGGACGAGGTTATCTTTGGCGCAGTGTTCCGCAGCTTGCTGCAGTTTGGCATTGATCGCCGCCCGGTACGGCTTCTGATCGTCCAGTCGCCAGTAATCGAAACAGCGAATCCGGTCAGTATTGAAAGACTTGCAAAGGGAGATACACCGCTCGAGCAGTCTGTCCTGCGCGCTGGCATCGAAGTCGGCATGGAACTGGTCGCGCGTTTCACTCTGCGGCGACCGCGGAGCTCCGGGCCAGTCTGTCTTGAACAGCGGGCTGGCAATATCGGTCACTCGCAGTTTGTGTTCGTCGAGAATTTTCTTCGCCTCCTCAACTTGCTTCGCGTCGAGTGCGGTC
>Ga0207146_10141_pt1 | contig 19758 bp, 18 predicted proteins | sample Alteio_BWMinHeat_36_FD_153539 | JGI IMG/M metagenome (GOLD analysis project Ga0207146, IMG submission 153539) | Enriched cells from forest soil in Barre Woods Harvard Forest LTER site, Petersham, Massachusetts, United States -... | ecosystem: Environmental > Terrestrial > Soil > Temperate forest >...
CGCGCTTCACGCCGATAGTCCCGTGCAGTGTATTCAACGCCAGGACAGCGGCTGGGTGGTTTCCGCAGGCTACGCCACGGATCAATTCGACGGCGCCATTCTGGCTACACCGGCAACAGCGGCTGCGGAACTCTTGGGGATGGTCAGTGCGGAACTTGCCTCCGAACTGCGAGGCATACAATACACATCTTCGGTCACGGTTAACCTCGGTTATGACCGGAGTGTGCGTGCGTCTCTGGCGCCGGGCTTCGGTTTTCTGGTGCCACGCAGCGAAGGCAAACGCATACTCGCCGCGACTTTTGTGCATAACAAGTTTCCACACCGGGCTCCGGAGGATCGTGCCCTCCTCCGCTGCTTCATTGGCGGCGCGCGCAACGAGCAAGTTCTTGAGGCTCCCGATGAGGAAGTAGTCGGCATGGTTCGCGAAGAGCTTCGCCAAATCATCAAGCTGACGGCAGATCCGCTCTTCACCCGCGTCTACCGGTGGAAAGGCGCGATGGCGCAATACGGTCTCGGCCACTTGGAACGGCTGCAGAGGATTGAAAGCCTACTGCTGCAGCTTCCTGGCGTGGCGCTGGCCGGCAACGGATACCGCGGAATCGGAGTGCCCGATTGCATCCGGTCTGGGAGTGAGGCGGCCAACAAAGTATCCGATTCGTTAGGGCTTCTTCTCTGAGTTCGCCAACTTGGTTTTAAACGTGAATGTCAGTTCAGTCTCCATTTGAACTGGCACGCCTTTAGCAGCGGCCGGCTTGAACTGCCACTTCCCTACCTGGTCGCGAGCGAAATCCTCCAGATCGGAGTTGTCTGAGCCCTCCGGCCACACCTCTCGAACGTGACCTCCCTTGTCCACTGAAATGTAGACAGCCAACCTCCCGGAAACCGGGTTCTTTCCGACGGTTGGCCACACTATGTCGGGCGCATTCAGCAGCAACTTTCTTGCTGTTTCTTCGCTCACACGAACACTAGCTAGGCGTTGCTCCGGATCTGTGGGTTGCTGGATCGCAAACAAACCATCATCCGCTGACCCGGCTTCGGTTAGCTCAATAATTTTGGCTTCTATCGTAGTTCCCGGTTCCGGATCGATTATGATGCGTCGGGCAACTTGTTTGCTCTTGAAGGTTTGATAATCCTTGAAAGTCGCGTGATATCCCGGCGTCCCGACATTACCCAACAATCCTCGCGCGCTCTTGAAGCAGAGTACAAGGGATTGTAGACGCGAACACGACGACGAGTTCTCGCCCCCACTAGGCTTCATGATTTGTGCGTTGATCTGTCTCAATTGTTCGAGCATAGGCAGCGGATCGAAGACTGCGGTGACGAGGTCGGTCAACCACCAGGGGTAGTAGTCGCCATCGTTCTTCTCGAAAACCTTGTCACCGTTAACGATTAGAGTCTGAGCAAGATGTGGAGACCGGATTGTACGTCGCCACTTCTCGTTGGAGAACCAGTACTCCTCGATTTCGGCTTTGTACTCAGAATCTGGGTTGGTTGCCTCGGTAATTGTCGCCTTGAGGTGAAATGCGGCACTCCCCGGCAAAGTCAGTTTCGACTGCTCGATGGCGTTGTTCGCCACTTCTGCCAACGAGATCTTCTGCACATCCCCAGCCGCGATTGCCGATGTATTCGACAGAATCAGTAACACCATGGACACAAATTGCATCTTCAGCTCTCCGAAAAACTAGTTCGATGCTTCCTCAATTGCTTCGTGCAACTGCTTCGCCGCCCAATTAATTTGCTCGGCGGTGATTACCGCTGGCGGCGCGATCAGCAAATGATCGCCGGAGACTCCATCCACGCATCCCTGCATGGGATAAACGAGCAGTCCTCGCTCCACCGTTGCCTGCGCCACGCGCCCGGCGAAATTCAGCTTTGGAATAAATGGCTGCTTCGTGATTTTGTCAGCGACGAACTCCACACCCCACAGCAACCCGATCCCGCGCACGTCCCCGACGCCCTTTGCGTCGCGTAACCCTTCAAGCGCTGAGCGCAGGGTCGCAGCAGTCGAGCCCAGCCGGCCAGAATCCGCCGCCTGCACTAGCTTTCGCTCTTGCAGAAGTTTCAGCACGGCCCTGCCCGCGGCCAGCGAAATCGGATGCGAGTTGTAGGTGAAACCGTGCAGAAACGCTCCAGATCCATCGGAGATTGCGTCGGCCACTCGCTTCGAAACCAGAACCGCGCCCAGCGGCGCATAGCCGCTCGACAATCCTTTGGCAGTGACCAGAATGTCCGGCGCGATGTCCCAATGCTCGACCGCAAAGTTTCGTCCGGTGCGCCCCATGCCGGTCATCACTTCATCGGCGATCAGGAGAACGCCATGGCGGCGGCAGATTTCGGCCACACTCCGTAGATAGCCGGGCGGCGGCGCGACTGCGCCAAGCGTCGCCCCGCTTACCGGTTCGACGATGAAGGCGGCGACCTCACCATGTGCGGCTTCGATTGCCCGCTCCAACTCCGCGGCGTACTCCTGCCCGCAGTTGCGGCAGCTATCGGTGCAGTCAAATGCGCAGCGGTAACAATACGGAAATCCGACATGCGCGAATTCCCGAACCATCGGAAGGTAAATTTCCCGCCGCCGCTTATTCCCCGAGACCGACAACGCACCCAGAGTAGAGCCGTGATAGCTTTGCCCACGGCTGATCACCTGGTACCGCTTGGCCTGCCCGATCTCCACCTGGTACTGCCGCGCAAGTTTCAGCGCTGTCTCGACGGACTCCGAGCCGCCGCAAGTGAAGTACACGCAGCCACCCTCAAAATTCTTGCCGGCGAAATCGAGCAACTCCGCCGCGTACTCTTCGGCTACGGGAGTGGTGAACTGGCTGCTGTGGACGAACTCAATCTGTTTAGCCTGAGCCACCATCGCGTCAGCAATCTCAGCCACTCCATGCCCGATGAAATTCACCGCGGCTGATCCGGAGAAATCGAGATATCGTTTGCCATGAGCATCCCACAGGTACACGCCTTCACCGCGGACCGCAGGTGGAAAAGTCTTGCGGAATGAGCGCCGCAGCACGGCGGAATGAGAGGCGACAGTAGAATCCGGCACGCCTCGGATTATCCGGCGGCCCGTATGTGGGTGTCAAAACATCAACCTCAGCAAATTAGTCAGATGAACCAAGCGGCCTAATGAGAGCGCAGTTGCCGCCGTGTAGAATCGCCCTTGGATGGCAACTCCGGCCAATGGTCCGATGAGCATGTTCGCGCGGGTGCGGCGCCTCTTCCAGCCTTCCCACCAGCACACCGCGTTTTCGGCAACCGTGCTGTTGATGACCGCGATGGTGCTCTCGCGCATCGTCGGCTATGTTCGCGAGGCCTATACCGCCTGGGCGTTCGGCGCAGGCCCGACGACGGACGCTTACATCGCCGCTTTCCAGATCCCTGATTTCCTTGCCTACCTGGTCGCTGGCGGCACGATTTCTATCACCTTCGTCTCTATCTACACTCGCTTCCTGGCGGAAAAAAGAGAGGAAGATGCGCAAAAAACTTTTTCCGTCATCATTACGGTGATGACGTTGGTGCTCGGTCTCGGCGTTATTCTGGCTGAAATCTTCACTCCTCAGATTACGCGTCTCATGTTCCACAGCTTTAAGCCGGAGCAACTTGATCTTTGCGTGCATCTTACCCGGATCCTGTTGCCAGCCCAGATTTTTTTCTATGTCGGCGGAATCGTTTCCGCGGTCTTGTCCTCGCGCCGGCTTTTTCTATTCCCCGCTTTGGGGCCGTTAATCTATAACGCGTTCATCATTCTTGGGGGCGTAACCCTTTCGCATTCGCTGGGAATCGCTTCATTGGCTTACGGGGCGCTGGTTGGAACATTCGTTGGTCCCTTCCTGATCAACGCCATCGGCGCCGCACGCGTCGGCACCGGATACAGCCTCTCGTTCGATGTGCGCAATCCCGCCTTTCGCGAATGGATCCGCATGTCGATTCCTTTGATGATCGGAGTCTCGCTGGTCAGCGCCGATGACTGGATTCTGCGCTACTTCGCGTCAGATTCGGCCGGAGCAATCAGTCACATCAACTACGCCAAACGTCTGCTGCAAGTTCCTATTGCGATTCTGGGTCAAGCTGTCGGCCAGGCCTCGCTGCCATTCTTTGCCCGCCTGTTCGGAGAAAAACGAATGCCCGAGTTTGCGGACACGGTGAATGGATCGGTGTACCGCACCTCTGCCACGGCGCTGCTTGCCACGAGCTTGATGATGGCGGCCGCGCTCCCCGTGATCGACCTGGTTTACCGGCTGCCGCACGGACACTTCGTTTTCTCCGACTCCCAAGCCACCGCCACTTACTTCTTCTGGTTCTCGCTCTCTCTGGTGTTCTGGGCGGCGCAGGGACTTTATGCGCGAGCTTTTTACGCGGCGGGAAACACACTCACGCCCATGGTCGCCAGCAGTCTGATCACGGTTGCATCGCTGCCCATGTACCGCGCACTGTACCATGCCTTTTCGTCGGTCGGACTTGCACTCGCATCCGATCTTGGCATCGCTGCAAACTGTCTGGCCATGGCGATTCTGCTGCACCAACGCAAGCTGGTTTCATGGGACAAATTGCAGTGGGGAGAGTTAGGGAAAGCAGCCATTACGGCAACCGCGGCAGGGTTGTTGAGTTACAGGGTGGCAAGCGCGGTCATGGTCACGGGTAGCCGCGGCGCCGACATCGAGGCACTGGGTTTAATCGCCATCACCTGGGCGGGCGCGGTGGCGGCGGGGCTGTGGCTGACGAGATCTCAGTTGCCCGGTGATCTGCGAAGGCGTAAAGCGGCAGGCATCCCGCGCGTGGCCGAGAGACAAGCCGAGGAGTTAACCAAGGGGATTCAGCCGTAGACAGGTTCAGGGTTCAGGTCTCGGGCGACGAATCTGAGACCCAAGACCTGAGACCTGGAGTCTGTCTACGCCCGCGCCGCAGCCGCTTCCGCCGCAACCGCCGGCGCTTTCACTTCCTCGCCATTCGGCTTTTGGCCGCCCTTGCGAATGTCGATGCCGCCCTTGAAGAATGCGCCATCTTCAATCGAAATACGCGCCGCGACCACGTCACCCGTGAGCGAGCCGTCGCTGCGAATATCCACCCGATCGCTGGCCGTAAGGTTGCCGCGCACTTTTCCCAGCACTACGATTTCCCGGGCGTTAATATTCGCGGAAACCACACCATTGCGGCCGACCGTCACCCGGTTGCCCGCCAGGTTGATGGAACCTTCCACGCGCCCGTCAATATAAAGCGATTCCGAACCGGTCACTTCGCCTTTGATCACCAGCGATTTCCCGATGGTCGCCTGGTCCGCCGTACTGGCCGCAACTGCCGGACGAGCTGTCCCGCTTGCGGTCTCACTTGGAGAAGACGTCACCGGAGTAGGAATAGCGGGACGCTCCGGCTCGCCGGGCCGGGATGGTGTTGCAGAAGGCTGATTCGTGGGCTTCCACATATCGAGAAAATCCTTTCCTGACTGATAGATTAAGGGTCAAACCCGCATTTCGGTGACCAAACGCATTTTACTCCCCCGTCCGCTTCAAGTCTTGTGGAAATTCTGTGCTTTCTACAGTTTTCGAGCCTTTGGTAACCTCGGAAGTACCGGGAAGGGAATCCGGGCAATGTAATTCCTCCCGCAGCGTGGCGATTCTTATACGGTCGTATCTACCCGATGCCCATCATTGCGGACGCCAGGTCATGTCCACCCGCACTGGCATTTCATTCTTGACGGGAATCGCCAGGAGCGATGGTGGGTCGATCTTGAAATCGGATAACGTCGCCGGAATTGTCCCGGATATCCGGGTCTGGTTTCCTTGAGTCGCCAGTTCGAAGGCGACCTGCTTGTATTGCGCAGTCTGTCCGGCGAACTGAATCTCCAGGTCAGCGTGGATGGTTGCCGTCGCGGATGCCGTCTCAGGCAAGCGGGTACGGACCATGACCATGGGAAACTGTGCGCCGCGCGTGACCTGAACCATGTGAAGGTCGCGGTTGCTGTCGCCCGAATCGAATGACTTCACCGCTACCGCGATCAAAAAATCGCATTGCCCTTCGTGGCAAACGCCCTTGCCTCGCGCCGCGTGGCTCACCCCTTCGGATTGATGCAAGGGATGCGACACGTGGTAGGTGAGAGTGCATTGTTCAAGCACCCACTGGCTGTCCGATCCGCCAAAAGCGGGCAGCGTCAGAAGCAAGAAGGCCGCCAGTATCTTTTTATGCATAATTGCTGCCTAGAATTTGAGCGATACGGACGCTACTGCGATCCCGAACGCCGCACCGGTCACAATGGCTACCGGCCCATGCGCCGAGGCGATTCCATGCACCTTTTCCCCGTTGTTTTTCTGATTGTAAGCGAGCGCTCCCAGGATCGGCGTCAGAATCATCCCTGGACCGTGAATCCAAGCCATGGCCTTGTGCAAGCGGATGGGACCGCGAGTCTCAGTCCCGGGGATCTTAGGCGCGCGGATGGCATAGTAAGCGGTTATGAAATACAAATCTCCCGACACCGCGCCCAGAACCATGTGCACTGTACGATCGGTGTTGGTGGTGTTTTTGCCCCCGGCGTTTGCCGAGGTAATGAACGTCGCCACCAATGGGGCAAGAGTTATTAAGCCGAGCCGCTGATGGATCTTGAGCATGTGCGTCCGCTTGTCCAGTCTCGCTTGATCCTGCACGCTGCCCTGAGTCTGCGCGGGAGTAAAGCCAAGATCCTCGAGCGAAGGAGTTTTCGCACTACTGGATGGTGCGTTCGGCAGATTGTCCTGCGACGTCGACTTGTTGCTGACTTGGTCGCTCGTCTCCAACTTCTCATCCAGAACCGACGTTTCGGTTGCATTGACCGTTTGCGAGGGAATCTCCATTGCCTTGAAACCCGCAGCCTCAAACTTCACCCGGTAGTTACCCGGCGGCAGCAGGTCAAACTTATAAGCACCGTCCGTCCCGCTGGTCGTAGTTCGCGTTTCGGCAGTGTCTACGCTCGTGGCTGTGACCGTGGCATTCGTAACCACTCCGCCGGATGCATCGCTAACCTTGCCCGTCAATGAGCCAGCCCCGTTTGCCTGGGCGATCAAATACGAGGGCAATGTAACAAGGAGACAACCAACCACGAAGCCGGAAGCGCCGATACGCCCGTTGTGCAAAAGATTCCTCAACATTCTTACCTCTCCCACTTCTTCCAAAGTTCAAAGTAATGGCTACTCCGTTGATCGTCGGATGCAATCGCATTTCGACTTAGTTGTTAAGCGGCAAAGGTTGCGCCAGAAAATCTCCGCCTCCTCGCAGAATGGATTTCGATTTCGGCATCAAACATTCCACACTGTACACCCCGCGTTGGAGGTCCACCGAACTATTTTCTCCACCGGTTCGCAGGAGCGGCATCGTTGCCGTTAGGATGGTTCGAGGACTTTCCGTTCACGTTGATCCTGACTTCGCGGCCTGCCCGAGGTGAGAATGAACACAAGCCAACGCGCTCTGATCGAATTGCTGTACGGAAAGGGCGCGCACGCCAATCCGATTGTTGCCGTTCAAGGAATCCCGGCCAAGTTCGCAGGGCGCAGGCTGGAAGGCTATCCCTACTCAATTTTCCAGATAGTCGGGCACTTGAACTTCTGGATGGATTACGAACTGCGAAGGATCAAGCAAGAAGATCCCCCGTACCCCAAACACGCGGCCGACAGTTGGCCATCAGATTCGTCTTCAGCGAACGAAGCAGAGTGGAAACAAGTCGTAACCCAGTTCGCCAGCTTGATCGAAGATCTCTCCACCCTCGCCCAGTCGGATCCGGAGCTTTTGAATCAGGAAGTGAAACCCACTCATGCAGTTCACAATCAGCAATCTTCGACGGTGCTCGCCGTGCTCTGGCAAACCGCAGTGCACAACAGCTATCACATCGGACAGATCGTCCTGTTGCGCCGCCTGCTGAACGATTGGAAGGCTGAGGCCGGCGATACCTGGTGAGATCAGCTCGGTATTGTGCTGTCGGCGTATTATGATTTGAATCGCGCGTACTATCTTGGACAGACTCTCCGATTCCGCCATCCTGAAGAAGATCGAACGTCAGCCCAAAGGCACCGCCGGCTTCAAGCAACTGGTGCGGGAACTGGGACTCCATGGGACCGCGCGCCAGCAACTCTCCGAGCACTTGCAGCGCCTGGTAAGCAGCGGCCAACTGCTGCAGGTCGATTCCGACCGCTACTCGATTCCGAAGGCCGCCGCAAGCAAGAACGTGCTCGTCGGAAAGTTGAGCATGCATCGCGACGGCTACGGTTTTGTCACGCGCGATGCCTCCTCGCTCGATGCACGCCTGAAGACCCAGCTTGCCGGAGACGTCTTCATTCCACCGCCCGCGGTAGGATCAGCCATGCACGGGGACCGCGTACTGGTAGAGGTTGGCACGATCCGTCCCGACGGTCGCGCCGAAGGACGAATAGTCCGCCCAATCGTGCGCGCGCATAGCACAGTCGTCGGAATTTTTCATCACGGCAATCGCGGCAACTACGTCACCCCGACTGACCAAAAGATTTCGCAGGAAATCGTAATCCCTCCAGGAATGGAGTACCCGGAAGCCCTTGGTAGCGCCGGCGTTTCGCCGGCTGTCCCGAGGGCGGCCCGCCCGAGCCAGAGCGATGTAAGAAAACAGAAGTCGGTCGATCGCGTCCTGGGTGACGAAGCCGTCCGCCGCACCGAATGGAACGATCTCGAAGGCGTAGTCGTCGATGTCGAAATCACTGACTGGCCGTCGGCCACTCAGAATCCGCGAGGCAGGGTGGTCGAGGTCCTGGGCTACGAAGACGATTTCGGCGTTGACGTCGAAGTCATCATTCGTAAATTCCATCTACCCCATCGCTTGCCGCCAGAAGTGCTCGACCAGGCGCAAAGCATGGAACCCATCATTCCAGCCACCGAGGTCCGGAAGCGGCGCGACTTCCGCACGCTCCCAATCGTCACCATCGACGGCGAAACCGCCCGTGACTTCGACGACGCGGTCACGGTTCAGCAAATCGAGGGCGGCAACTACGAACTCCAGGTGCACATCGCGGACGTAGCCCACTACGTCACGCCCGATTCGCCCCTCGATCAGGAAGCTCGACTGCGCGGCACCAGCGTTTACTTCCCCGATCGCGCCGTGCCCATGTTGCCGCTTGAGCTTTCGACCGACATCTGCAGCCTCCGCCCGCAGGTGGACCGGCTGGTGCTTTCCTGCGTGATGAAGATTGACCACCGCGGCGAGATTCTGGGCTATGAGTTGAGTGAAGGCATCATCCGATCAGCTGAGCGCATGACCTACACCGACGTAAACGCGGTGCTGGAGGGCGACGCGAGCGTGCGCAAGCGCTACGCAAGTCTGGTAGGAACCTTCGAGATGATGCGCGATCTGGCGCTGATTCTGAATCGCAAGCGCGAGCGCCGCGGTTCCATCGACTTCGACCTGCCCGAGCCGGTGATCGAATTCGACGAGCTTGGATTGATGAAGAGCATCACCCGTTCGGAACGGAACATCGCGCATCGCCTGATCGAAGAGTTCATGCTCTCGGCCAATGAATGCGTAGCCGGATATCTCGAAAACAAGCGCGTCGCCTCGTTATACCGCATTCACGAGAAGCCCGATGCCAAGCGAGTCTATGACTTCGAGGTCATCGCAGCAGCCTTTGGATATTCGCTGGGCGTGGGGGCGCTCCCAATTCAGCGGGTGCAATTCAAGTCCGACCGCCGTGCCAGTTATGGCACAGGCAAACGTCCACGCGAAATCGAAATCCCGAAAGAAGTTCACATCACCCCGCGCATGTACCAGAAGTTGACCGAGAAGATCGCCGGCAAGCCCGAAGAAAGAATCCTTTCTTTCCTGATGCTGCGTTCGTTGCGGCAAGCACGATATTCAGAAGAGAACCTGGGACACTTCGCCCTGGCAGCCACAACCTACACCCACTTCACTTCACCAATTCGCCGCTACCCCGACCTCATCGTCCACCGCATCTTGAAGGAAGTATTGCGAGACAATCATGTGGCGCGGGCGCTCTCGCCCGCGAACGCTGCTGAAGCCGCCGTCCCTTCCCCCTGGTCCAAACGCCGCGACCACACCGCGCATCGCGAAGCCTTGGAACCCCTTACCGGCCCAATCTCCGTGGAAGAACTTCACGACATCGCCGACGAATCCAGCCGCTCCGAGCGCCGCGCCGACGAAGCGGAACGCGACCTGATGGAATGGAAGAAGGTCAAATTCATGCAAGACCGCGTCGGCGAAGACTTCGACGGCCTGATCATCAGCGTGACCAAGTTCGGATTCTTCGTCGAACTCACCGACCTGTTCATCGAAGGCCTGGTCCCGCTGGATTCGTTGACCGACGATCGCTACACCTATCACGAAAACACCCGCGAAATCATCGGCCAGCGCAATCGAAGGATCTACAGCCTGGGCCAGAAGATACGTGTGCTTGTAGACCGGATTGACCCCGTCGAAAAGAAAATCCAGTTTGCCGTGTTCGAAGAAAAACCGCAGCCCCCGAAGCGGAAACGGAGGTAGCCGAGACTCATGGAGGACGGGCGTCTCGCCCGTCCTGGCGAGCAAAGCTCCGCAGCGCTTCACACCCACTCGTTCCCCAGCGCCTTTTGGATGACGACAACCGGACCAAGCCAAGCGAAAACTGCGCAGGCTGGTGTAAAATCGTTCAGTCAACCCCATCCGCTGCGGTTGCGGTACAGCAGCGGGTTTCCTAGCCGTCGGGACGTGGCTCAGCCTGGTAGAGCACTCGCTTGGGGTGCGAGGGGTCGGCAGTTCAAATCTGCCCGTCCCGACCATTCTTCATTTTCCGATCGTCACATCTACCCGGACGCGCGGTTCGATCGATGTCCTTCCACGCGGTCCCTGCCGTTTTCCTTGGCGCGATAGAGAGCTGTGTCTGCCTCGTTCAAAATAGCTTCCACACTAGTGCTGCCCGCCTCGGCCGCTGTCGCCCCCATGCTCACTGTCACCCGCTTTGCCCCCTTAGTTGTTGTGATTTCTTCGGCGGAAACCAACTGCCTTATTTTCTCCGCTCGGCGAATGGTTGTGGCCAGGTCACAGCCCGGGAGAATCAGCAGGAACTCTTCACCACCGTAGCGGCCCGCTCCATCGTAGATTCTGAGATCGGATTTCAGCCTCCTGGCCACTTCCTGCAGCACGGCGTCTCCTGCCAGGTGTCCGAAGGAATCATTGACGCTCTTGAAGTGATCGATATCTGCCAGGATGATCCCGACCGGCCGGCCCTCGCGTTTGCCTCGGGCCAGTTCGCGATCGAGGAGCGCGACTATTTCGCCCCGGTTTAACAGCCGGGTCATGGAATCGTAGGTGGCGGCCATCCTGAGCGATTCGCGGGTATCCACCAACTCGCGCTGGAGATCCAGAATTCTCTTGCCTGCCAGAAGACGCGCTTTCAATTCCAGCGGTTCAAACGGCTTAACCAGGTAATCGTCGGCGCCGGCTTGCATTCCCTCGATCAGGTTGTCCTTTCCGCCTTTACCCGTGAGCAGAACCGTGTAGGTATAGCCAACCTGTGCCCCGGCTGCGCGTATCCTGCGACAGAGCTCGATCCCGTCGATGTGGGGAAGGATCCAGTCCAGTAAAACCAGCTCTGGAGCGTCCGCTTCCTGGAGCAGCCTCCACGCCTCGGCGCCATCCTTGGCGATGACCAGATCAAAGCCCCATTCCTTCAAATGGCCGCCGATCAAATGTCGATCCACCGCGGAGTCTTCCGCCAGCAAGATTCTCATAGTGGTTCCCAGTGTTCGACTCGCATTCTACTCCGCGCTCCCGCACTTCAACACGAACTGATTTGGGACAGGAAAGTCAGAAATCCTGGAACCCGAGTGGATTCCCCTCGGGTGGGGTTAACTCTTCCGGGGGACGAAGAGGATCAAACGCATTCCCGGACTTTCTTGCAACGATTTCTCCGTCTGGTTCATCTTTGTTACTCTAAAGCCATCCGTTTCAAACGATCCGCGAACGCAAGAAATGAGTGTCGCCGTTTCGCCGGGGCACGCCCTGCTTGTGTCATGATCGAAGCTTGAGCTACAGGAGACGTATTTGAAGACCTTTGTGACTCGCTCTCTTCTTCTTTTTACTTTTGCCAACCTGTTCTTGCTTACTTCAGCGGCACAGCAACCGTCGCCTTCCAGTCAGCCTGCAAATCAGCCGGCCCAGCCCGCGGACCAGCCTAACGAAGCCCAGGACAATAAGGCTCCGGCCAAAAATGAGGGCACTTCGAACGACCGCCTGTTCTACGCTCTGCCAAATTTCTTGACCCTGGAGAACAGCGGCCAGGTTCCGCCTCTCACCACCGGTCAAAAATTCAAGGTCGTGACCCGCGGTTCCTTCGACTACATTCAAATCCCCTGGTACGCGTTTCTCGCGGGGATAGGCCAGGCTCAGAACAGCGAACCCGGCTACGGACAGGGCGCTCAGGGCTACGGCAAACGCTTCGGAGCATCCTTCGCCGACGGCACCATCGAAAACTACTTGACCGGCGCTGTCCTCCCGTCCCTGCTGCGCCAGGATCCCCGTTTCTTCCAGTCGGGGAAAGGAGGATTCTGGCGCCGCACCGGATACGCAATGAGCCGCATCGTGGTAACGCGCACCGATTCCGGGCATCAGCAATTCAACTTCTCGGAGGTTGTCGGCAGCGCCGCGTCAGCCGCAATTTCTACCTACAGCTACCACCCCAGCGACGACCGTACCCTGTCGAACACTGCCAGCGTCTGGGGAACGCAGGTCGGGTACGACACCATCACCATCGTGGTGAAAGAATTCTGGCCCGACATCCGCCGCAAGATGAGCAAGAAGAAATAGTTAGCCCGCCGCCAACTGACCCGGGAAGCGGTTTTCCGGGATTACAATCACTTGCAGCTCTTTGGCCTGAAGATCGAGGACGGAGATTCCCATGTTCCAACCCGACCTGCTGCACCGCAAACGTATTCTCATCACCGGCGGCGGCACCGGCTTAGGCAAAGGCATGGCCCACCGTTTTCTGGAGCTGGGCGCCACGGTTTACATCTGCGGACGCCGCCACCAAGTTCTATCCGAAGCGGAAGCCGAACTGAGCCGCGTAGCGCCCAACAAGATTCGAGCTCTCCCCTGCGATATTCGTGATCTGCCGCGCCTGGAAGAAATGATCGAGTCGGTTTGGCGAGACGGTCCGCTCGACATCCTGGTAAACAACGCCGCAGGAAATTTCCTGGCGCGTACCGAAGAGCTTTCTCCCGGAGCCTTTGAAGCTGTGCTTGGCATCGTCCTCATGGGCACGATCAACACCACTATGGCCTGCGGACGCCGATGGTTGCAGGCGGCCCACCCCGGAGTCGCCCTGAACATCGCCGCAACCTACGCATCCACCGGTTCGGCTTACGTAGTACCTTCCGCTATGGCCAAGGCTGCAGTCGTCGCGCTAACCCGCAGTCTCGCGGTGGAATGGGGAAACCGCGGCATTCGCATGAACGCGATCTCTCCCGGCCCCATTCCGACCGAAGGAGCTTTTTCCCGCCTGCTTCCCCGGCCCGAACTCGAAAGCTTTGCCCGCGAGAGAAACCCGCTGCGCCGCTTCGGAACCGTCGAGGAGTTGGCCAATCTCGCCGCATTCCTGGTGAGCGATTTTTCCAGCTACATCAACGGCGACGTGATTGTGATGGACGGCGGCGAGCAACTGCAAGGTGCAGGCGAATTCAGCGCGCTGGGAAGATTGCTCACCGAGACAGATTGGAAATCGCTGAAGCCGTCAAAGCCAACGAAATCCAGTCGGTAGATTCCGGGGGGTTACCGACGGAGTCGAGCCACCCCATCCGCACCGTGCTTTAGTATCCCTGCCGCGGCGGCATCACCAGCCACTTGAGCAGCATGTTCACCAGTGTGAGCACGATGCTCCCCACGAACGCCGCCCCGAAACTTCGGATATGAAAGCCCCGCACGAATGCAGAAGCGAGTTCCAGCATGATCGCATTGATCACAAACCAGAACACTCCCAAGGTCAGAATCGTGAGTGGAAAAGTGATGACCTTCAAGAACAGCCCCAGGGTCGCGTTGACCAGTCCGATGACGATGGCGGCAATGAGCGCGGCCGCCGCGCCGTCCACATAAAAGCCGGGCACAACGCGCGACGTAATCCAAACCGCCAGCGCCGTTACTACCCAGTGCAGCAACATTCGGAGCATGGAGCCATCCTCCTGACTGCAAACCGACTATAAGGCCACTCCACCCGCCATAGCAACTCCGGCATCCCATGAATCGAGTCCCGTCGTTTTCCCGTGGTCCTCATATGAACTCCCATCCACCACCGGGGCTTTTCTGAGATTTCTGTCCTCAACTCCCGATGCGGGCGGCAGTATACACCGAAAATTCGTGCCGGGAGCGGCTTTGAAATCTACCATCCCACTAGGCTCCTTAGAAACAATTCGATAGAAAAGCCACTAGGACGCACCTTGAGCTCCGACTCAAGTGATCTGCAGAACTGCCGATAATCCCAGAGAAGGGTAGGTAGAGAGAGGAACGACCATGGTAACTCCGATTTCTGGGGCCACAGCTTTCGACTTCGGCGCAGCCGCGCAAACCACCGCGGCACAACCGGAGACAACAATTACACCGGCCGCATCGGCCAGGCAACCCGGCAGGGCGGAGCCGATCGCGGACACCGTAAAGCTTTCGCCCGGCGCTCACGTCCGGCTTTTGAAAACACAGGGACAGACGGTCTCTGCGATCGCCATCAATACCGCCTTGTCCGCTCAAACCGTGAATAGCTACCTGGGGATAACGCCGGCGCCGCTTCCCGCAACCAACAAGTAGTTCCACATGCGCGGGGTCCTGGCGGGCGTCGCGATGAGTTCGGCCTCTGGGGGAGGACCGGGCTTACTTGGCGCCCGCCGCGACTTTACTTCCCAGCCTCTCAAACACATCCTCCGCCCGCCGCAGCGCTTCCTGCACGTTGTCGCAAATATTCTCGCGTCCGATCACATCTTCAAACTCGGCCTGACGAATCAGCTTCGCCGGCTGCTCCCGAGCGCCGCAAAGAATCAGGGTCCGCTTCACCGCATGCAGTTCCCGCGCTACTTCCTCCAGCGCAAACAACCCGGTCGCGTCGATCGCAGTCATGTTGCGCAAACGCAGAATCACCACCGGCGGCAGTTCATGGATTCTCTCCATGATCACCGCGACCTTATCCGTCGCCCCAAACAGAAACGGCCCGTGAATACGGAAGATCGTTGCGTAGTAGGGAATGTCTTTGTCCTGCAGGATGTGCACCCGGCCATCTTCTACGTAGTCATCGGTGACCTGCGAAACCGTGGTAGTGTTCGCCACCCGCCCAATGAACAACAGCGCCGCCAGAATCATGCCTGCCTCGACCGCGACCGTGAGGTCGGCAAACACGGTGAGCGCGAACGTCACCAGCCAGATGCTGATGTCGGTCTTGGTCAGTTTCAGCAGTTGCGGGATCTCGCGCCACTCGCCCATGTTGTAGGCGACCACCAGCAGAATCGCCGCCAGCGACGCCATCGGAATAAAACTGGTCAGCGGCGCGGCAAAAAGCAGCACACACACCAGAGTCAGCGCGTGAATCATTCCCGCCACTGGCGTTTTTGCGCCAGCGCGGATATTGGTCGCGGTGCGCGCAATCGCCCCTGTCGCCGGCAGCCCGCCAAACATTGGCGAAACAATGTTGGCCACGCCCTGCGCCATCAGTTCGACGTTGGGATTGTGATGATCATTGCTCATGCGGTCCGCCACCACCGCCGACATCAGAGACTCGATCGCGCCCAGCATTGCGACCGTAAACGCGGGACCGAGCAGCCCGTGAATAAGATCGGCGCGAAAGTGCGGAATCGCGAAGTGAGGCAGCCCGCTCGGAATCCCGCCGAAACGCGTTCCAATAGTTTCGACCGGCAGCTTAAGCGCGACCACCGCGACCGTGCCCGCGACCATGGCAACGATAGGTCCAGGAATGCGGTTCGAGAGCGCGCGGCATACCAGCAGCGTCACCAGGGTACCGGTTCCGAGAACCGTTGCCCCATAAGACAAAGTATGAAAATTGGCTGCGATGGTTTCCATGCGCAGCCAGAACTCTCCCGGAACTTTGCTGATGGTCAATCCAAAGAAATCTTTGATCTGAGTACTCGCAATCAGAACTGCGATTCCATTGGTGAACCCAATCACGATGGGCCGTGGAATGAACTTCACCGCCGTGCCCATGCCCGTCACCCCGAGAATGATGAGCAGCACGCCCGCCATCACCGTGCACATAAACAGTCCATCCACGCCATGCACGGCGACAATTCCCGCCACCACCACAACAAATGCGCCGGTAGGACCACCAATCTGCGTCTTCGATCCTCCCAAGGCGGAAATCAGGAACCCGGTCACCACCGCGCAATAGATTCCTGCCTGTGGCGTGAGCCCGGACGCGATCGCAAAGGCCATGGCCAGCGGCAATGCGACCAGGCCCACAGTCACACCCGCAATCAAATCATGCAGAAACTTGTTCAGGCTATAGTCGCGCAGGCAGAGAACCGACGCAGGCATCCACCGCTCTTCCAAGTTTGTGGTCAGTGAGGTTGTAGCCAGGAAACACGCTCCGTCAACAGTTGATTATGACAGCCGCGTCCGTCAGCTTTCAATGAGTCTTGCGGTACGTGGCCCGCGACTCACCAAGACTTCCCTCCAGCGTAGGTCTGCAAGACCTCGCGTAAGCGCGTAACGTCGTTCTGTTCTCCCTGACGGTCCGGAATGAACTCGCATCCGTAACGATAGCCAGTTCGGTTGCGCACTGCCCCTGAAACTCGAATGGGTTCACCCGAATAAGGCAGGGTAAACTCAATTTCGAGTTCTTCTCCAACCCCCAGTTCCACACCCGCCATTACGCACATTCCGCATTCACTAAGCTCTGTGCCACGTCCGTCTCTTACCAGAGTCGTTTCCTTTTTTTGGACGATAACCCGGAGCGGGACGTCGAGCTTGTAGCGGACCGAGCGGCGTTTGCTCAAGTAGGTTGGCGACAGGTTAGCAATGATCTCGGTGGCCATAGTGCGAACTTAACAGTTTGCCCGCTCCGGTGGAAGTAACGGAAGGCTGTACCTCGGCACGCGGTCGCTCCGTAGTCAGTTTCCGTTTTTGAAAGACGATTCAGGTTCCGCGCCATCTTTGCAAGGGCCGCTCACTCCCACCCGCCCGCATCGATCCGCTTCCCGGTCAGCAGATAATAATTGATCGCCGCCTCCCAGCTTTGCATTTTGTGCCGGAACCATTCTTGATCGTAACGTTCGACTTCCCGATTCCCCTCGATTGACAACCCGGTGAAGGTATATCGGACGACCGCGCTGGTGTGGCCCGGCGCTTCCGTGCTTCTGCTAAGACTGATCCTGATCTGCGCCGCCACACCTCCGGGATTCACCCAGGCAAACGCAATCCGGAAGGATGCGGGGTCGTAGTCAGTAACAATCCAGGTAGTCTCAGAGCCGTCTTCGTTGGGCGTGATGAAGACGCATCCGTATTCAGCCACGCCGGATTCCGAGAAAATCAGACGATACTGCCATCCCGGAACCCAATCCGCCTCGCGCACCGGACACAGCAGCGGAAAGACCTTCTCCGGCGGAGCCACATTGTTCTGGGTGTATTCGTGAGTGACGCGCTTGCCTTGAAATTCCGACATGGTTACATCCTCTAAAAAGAAATGGCCCGCGCTATTGAAGCGCGAGCCTGGATTTTCGGCCACAAAGAGACAGGCCGGATTGATTGTTCAATCCGGCCCGCCACCTATTATCTCAAATACCTTCCTGCCTCACAAATCCTTAAAACAAATTCCACAAAAACTGATTGTAAACATCGTGGTGATACTGCACTTCCGGAGCCTTCACGAAAGTCCCCAGCAACCGCGGACAACGATCCGCCGAGGCCTGCTTCAAATCGGCATAGCGAGCCTTCACATCCTCGCCCAGCAGTTTCGTAGTCCACTCGGCGTTGCGGAAATTTGCGAGCGCGTCATAGATGTTGTCCGGCAAGTAGCGCTGCGCCTGCCGCAGGTTCTTGATCTTCGCCGTGTCGCCATCCAGACCCGTTTTGAAGATCGACAACATCACCAGGTAGGGATTCGCGTCCGGGGAAACCGAACGGACTTCCACGCGCATGCTCTTCTCGTTGCCGATCGGAATCCGAATCATGGAGCCGCGATCCGTAGGCGAAGCCTTGATCTGGTTCGGCGCCTCAAAGTGCGGGTCCAGCCGCCGATAAGCGTTGACACTGGCATTCAGCAGCAGGCAAAGATCATTCCCGTGGGTGAGAATGCGATCAATAAACTCCCACCCCATCTTGCTGAGTTTCTCCTCGCCCTTTGCATCCCAGAACAAATTCTTTCCGTTTTCACTGATCGAAACATTGGTGTGCATCCCGCTGCCATTCACGCCCACCACCGGCTTGGGCAAAAAAGAAGCGGTGCAACCCATCCGGGTCGCCACCTGGCGGCAAATCAGTTTGTACAATTGAATCTGATCGGCCGCCGCAACTACTTCCCCGTAACTGTAGTTGATCTCGAACTGCGAGGGCGCTACTTCAGGATGATCTTTTTCGTTCTGGAAACCCATCGCGCGCTGCACTTCCGCGGTAGTATCGATGAAGGTGCGCAATACATCGCCGGGCAGCGAATGATAGTAGCCACCGGTGTTGACATACTCGAACTTCCCGGTTTCGTGATAGCGCCGCTCCGCGTCCGGCCCCTGGAACAGAAAGCCTTCAATCTCGTTGGCCGCATTCAGGGTGTAACCATGCTTCTTGTGCAGCACTTCGGCGTAGGTTTTGAGAATTCCGCGAATGTCGGCGCTGTAGGGTGTGCCACCCTTATCGATCACGTCCCCGAACACCAGCACCTTGCCCGGCCCGAACACGTCCGCCGGCCCCCAGTAAAAGGCGCTCCAGTCAATGCCGAGGCGAAGATCGCTTTCCCGCTGCGCCGTGAAACCCCGAATCGAAGACCCGTCAAAAGTTAGGTTGTCCCAGCTCTTGAGCAGAAACTTCTTGTCGTAATCCAGCATGTGCAGGCGGCCTTCCAGGTCGCTGAACAGCACGGTCACGGCCTTGATCCGTTTTTCGCCGGTCAGGTATTTGAGGCGCTCCTCCTGAATCTTGTGAGTGGCCACACGATTCCGGCGTTGCTCTTTCGCGCCCAAATTCATCTCTTCCAGTTCGTCGTATGGAATGGCCAGGAAATTTCGCAGTTCGGTCGGCATCGATCTCCTTTAGGTTTTGCGCAAGTACTCAGACAAGTTTCGGGGGACGATCACAACTTGGTAAGGGTATCGTGGAGCCCGTCCCCCTGCCAATCAAAAAAGCTTATGCAGTAGATTAAAGAGTTTTATTCGGGAGCGCCCGCCCCGCGGGTCTGTTGACTTTTTCCTTTGTGTCCTTTGTGTTGATGAAGTTCAAATGCTGGAACCACAAAGGACACGAAGGTACACGAAGGAAGCTCATTTAGAATTCCTATTTAATCAGAATCTTTTCAAAGCCGCAGTTAAAGCGGGGTCACGCGATGAACATACTGCTCAACGAAGTCGAAACCCGAGTGCTCGGCGCCCTCATAGAAAAAGACGTGACCACGCCTGACTACTATCCCCTTTCGCTAAACGCGCTAGTCAACGCCTGCAATCAGAAAAACAACCGCGATCCAGTGATGAACCTGGACGAAGACACGGTGCGGCAAGCGTTGAACACGCTTCAGGAAAAACGTCTCGCCGGACCCACCAGCAGCGCCGACAGCCGCGTCACCAAGTACGAGCACCGCCTGCAGGAAGCCTTCA
>Ga0207146_10143_pt1 | contig 19564 bp, 17 predicted proteins | sample Alteio_BWMinHeat_36_FD_153539 | JGI IMG/M metagenome (GOLD analysis project Ga0207146, IMG submission 153539) | Enriched cells from forest soil in Barre Woods Harvard Forest LTER site, Petersham, Massachusetts, United States -... | ecosystem: Environmental > Terrestrial > Soil > Temperate forest >...
GATCTTCCTGATCGGCACGCTGGTTCTGAAAAAACGCAGGGGGAAGGCGTGAGAGGGCCTCAGCAGCGTAATTTAGGGCCAGCCCGGGATAAGATTTGGGAAAACTGTGACCATGCTGCTTGATGCCCGCGCAGCGCTAACTAGAACCTTGGCGCTCTGGATCGCGGTCTGTGTTCTAGCATCGCTGGCGTCGTCGACGGCCTCGCTTGCTCAGTCAACGCAGCCTGCGGACGCCAACGCGATGGCATTACCAATCTATTCCCCGTTCACGGGTGACTTCGATGGAATGAAGAAAGCCCGCCTGGTGCGAATTCTCGTTCCTTACAGCAAGACCATCTACTTCATCGACAAGGGAGCCGAGCGGGGGGTTGCAGCCGAAGCGGGACGGCAATTGGAGGTGTGGCTCAACAAGAAGTACAACACCAAATCGCTGAAGATACGCATCGCTTTCGTCCCTGCGGCCCGCGATGAGCTCCTTCCGGCATTGGTCGAAGGACGTGGCGACATCGTGGCCGCCAGCTTCACCATCACGCCGGAGCGCCAGCAGATCGTCGATTTCGCCAATCCCTGGGCGAAGTCCGTGAAGGAACTCGTGGTTACGGGACCCGCGACGCCAACACTCGCCTCCCTCGACGATCTTGCGGGGCGGGAAATCATGGTCCGCAAGTCCAGCAGCTACTACACCCACCTGCTGGCCCTGAACGAGACCCTGAAAGCGAAAGGGCTGCCGGAGATGGAGCTTCTTCCCGCGGACGAAACGCTCGAAGACGAGGACCTGCTGGAGATGGTCAATGCGGGTCTGCTGCCCATGGTCGTCGTCGATGACTACAAGGCGCTGATCTGGGCCAAGATTTTCGACAAGCTGAAAGTACGTACTGATTTGGCGGTGAACGAGGGCGGCAAGATCGCATGGGCGGTGCGCAAGAACAGTCCGCTCCTGCTCGCAGAGCTCAACCAGTTCGTGGCTGCCTACGACCCGACCAAGAGCAGCTTCGGCGCGGAGGTGAAGCGGAAATATTATGGCAGCACGAAGATCATCAAGAATGCCTACAGCCCCCAAGACCGGGCGGAATACGAAAAGCTCATCGCGTATTTCAAGACTTACGCGGGCCAGTATAGCTTCGACTACCTTATGATTGCAGCCCAGGGCTATCAGGAATCGCAGCTCAAGCAATCCACGCGAAGCCCCATGGGAGCTGTCGGAGTAATGCAAGTGCTTCCCAAGACGGCGGCTGACCCCAAGATTGCCATTAACGGCGTCGACAAGAGCGCGCAGAAGAATATCGAAGCCGGCGTCAAGTATCTTCGCCTGATGGTGGATACCTACCTCAACGATCCCGCAATCGACCAGACAAACAGGACGTTGATGGCCTTTGCCGCCTACAACGCCGGCCCGGGCAACCTCGCCCAGTTCCGCAAATGGGCCCAGAAATCTGGCCTCGATCCTAATGTCTGGTTCTTCAACGTTGAGGAAGGCGCCGCCCGGATCGTTGGCCGGGAAACGGTGACCTATGTCGGCAACATCTACAAATACTACATTGCATACCGGCTGCTTGCGGATCATCAGGCTGACGCCGCCAAGGCAACGGCGCCCGCGACGACTTCTCCCTAGCTCAGCCGACCGGCGGCCAAAGGCCTTGGCCTCGTTAATCAGCTGCCAACAAACCGCGTCGACTATGTCTACGGGACTCCCAGCTTGGCGGAAAAAGGGGGACATCAGAAGGGGAGAGATGAATATCGAGAGTGCGGTTAGGAGGAATGCTGTCTGACCGGCGAAGGCGAGAACTTCCCTTCGCTTGCTGGTGAACTGGATGGCGCTCATCCCCCCTGGAGCGCAGGCCAGAATCAGGATGGCGTCGGCGCTGGCCGGTGTCATGGGAATGAGCCGGGTGGCGAGCCACCCGAGTGCCGGAACTACGGCGAAATTGACCAGCAAGGACCGCAGCAGCAGGCCCTTGCGTAGCAGCATGGCGGCGAGCTCTCGCAGATTCACCCGCAGTCCGATGCCTGCCATGGTGGTGATGAGGAACAGCAACAAGATCGCCCATTGCAGGGTATCGAGCATGTGCATAATCTGCGTTCTACCTTTTTTCCGTCGAATTCCAGGTACGATCAGGCAAGCGGCACCAGAATCGCGGCATAGAACGCACCGCCTGCCAGAAAAGGCCAGAAGCGGCCCTCGTTCTCGCGCGGGAGCTCCTCGATCAGGCTGATGGCGATGATAGCGCCGGACAGCAACGCCAAGGGAAGAATCATCAGCGGCTTCGACAGCTCCACGACGACGCCGAGCGCCCAGCCGGCGATGGCTGCGCCAGCCAGAACGAACCGCCCAGCCCGCTGATATGAGGCTCCGTATTCGCGGCTGAGCCCGTGGTCCACCGTCAGAAAATGCATGCCCATGGCAAGGGCAAATAGCAGGACCGGCGTCTCGCCTTCCTCGAGCGCGTTGATCCGCAAATAGGTCACCAAGCCGGCGTAGATCGCAAATATTCCAACATGCAGCCGATAGTCGAGCCCGCCGCCCTCGTCTTGCTCGACTGCCCGATCGCCGGTCGGTCGAGCCCACGCCACGAGGCGATCGACCCCAACGAACAGCATGAACCCGGCGAGGGCGAAGAGCGAAACGAGATATGCGGGAAGCGGCAAAGATGAATCCGCCGTGGTACGAACCAGCGCGGCCCGCGCGGTCTCGACTTCCGGCAGCAGATGCAAGAACACATAGGCGACCGAAATTCCAGCGGAGAACGAAAGCAGCTTGCGCTGATGGCGTGCGAGAGGTCCTGGCAAGCGGATGCAATTGCCGAAGGCGAAGATGCCGGCAAAGAGGACGGCCAGGCCCAGGGGTTGGAAATTGCCGATCGTGAGCACTGGGTTCGGCGACCTACAGGAAGTTTTCTCCGGTCAATACAAGGATGAAGATCGCGGCGCCTAGGACGCAAACGACTAGGCCGGTGACCATGGGTACGCGCCAAGGAGACATGTCATAATGCTGGCGGAAATGGGCCATGGCGCGCCAGTACTCGATCATGCCGAAGGACAGCGACAGCGTGCCGAGGCCGATCAAGATGAGCCCTGCATTCCTCGGGCCATTTTCGCGCAGCACCAGAGAGCCGTTACTAACGAGGGAGTGAAGGAATGTGAAGATCGAGAACCCGAAGCCGATCAGCGAGAGTGCCGTGCGAACCCATGCCATCAGAGATCGGTCGATGGCCAACACCGTTCGCACCAGGGCCATGTAGTCGCTAGGTGCGAGTTCCTTCTTCACCATGCGCTCCTCCCGATGCCCAAAGTGATTCTATCTGTCGGCCAGAGCGACAGCAAGCAAGGCACCCGTGGAACCTGCATAGATAAGCATCCTCGCGGCTTAGTCGTGCTGGCGGCCGCATTCTGGGGGCGATGTTTCGCAATATCGACACTCGATCGAAAGATCTTCGCAACATCGCCATGCCTGCCGTTAACATTTAACTGGCTGGTCGTCCTAGCTAGGGCCAACCGGCACCATGACGAGTGTGCGGCCGTCGGAAGGGCAGTATCGATCGGATCCACGCGCCACTAAGCTGTGCCTTGCCAAATGGGGGGCGCACACGTCTATGATAAACCCTCGCCGACAGAGATCGGCCCTCGTTTGGCGTTGAAAGTGTCCCGGGGGAGGGTTGTGTGTGTGATCTCGTAATTCTGATGCGCGTGGGCACCGCCGCAGCGGCCGATGGAGTCTCGGCGAATACACCCCGCCTTGTCGCCACGGTCCGCGATCGAGTGCGCGGATAATGAGCGCTATGCGGGCAGCCACATCCACGAACGCTCCGCCGGCTTTTCATTTGCTGGCTAAGCCGACTGGTGCCGCCTGCAATCTGGATTGCAAATACTGCTTCTTCCTATCCAAGGAGATGCTCTATCCCGGCAGCCGCTTTCGCATGGCCGACGATCTGCTGGAGATCTATATCCGGCAGTTGCTGGAGGCACACCAGACACCCGAGGTCGGCGTCAACTGGCAGGGCGGTGAGCCCACGCTCATGGGGCTCGACTTCTTCAAGCGCTCCATCGCTCTCGTGGAAAAATACAAGAAGCCGGGACAGCAGGTGGGCTATACGATCCAGACCAACGGCGTGCTGTTGGACGACGACTGGTGCGCCTTCTTCAAGGCGCATGGCGTCCTCGTCGGCCTCAGTGTGGATGGACCAAAGGCGCTTCACGATGCCTACCGAGTCAATAAGGGCGGGCGGGGCAGCTTCGATCAGGTTATGCGCGGGCTGGCGTGTCTGCAAAAGCACGGGGCGGACTTCAACATCCTCTGCACCGTCCATGCGGCGAACGGGGACCATCCGCTCGAAGTGTACCGTTTCTTTCGCGATGAGTTGCAGGCCCGGCACATCCAGTTCATTCCCATAGTCGAACGGGCGACGGCCGAAGACCTCGCGGCGACCAACAAGGGATGGGGCGAGCAGGACAGCGCCGAGCGCAGGCTCTACACCCAGAGCGGCGCCCTGGTGTCCGAGCGCTCCATCGGCGCCGAGCAGTTCGGGCGCTTCCTCATCGCCATCTTCGAGGAATGGGTGCGCCGGGACGTCGGTACGGTGTTCGTGCAGACCTTCGACGTGGCGCTTGGCAGTTGGTTGGGCCAGCACAATCTGTGCGTCGTCTCGCCGACCTGCGGCAATTCTTTGGCGCTCGAGCACAACGGGGATCTTTATTCCTGCGACCACTTTGTCGAGCCGGATCATCTGCTGGGCAATATCCGGGACAAGCCGATGGCCGACATGGTGGCGTCGGACAAGCAACGGAGATTCGGCTGCGCCAAATTCGAAACGCTTCCCAAATATTGCCGTAACTGCGACGTTCTCTTCGCCTGCTACGGGGATTGCCCGCGCAACCGCTTCATCAAGACTCCCGACGGCGAGCCCGGCCTCAACTACCTTTGTGCCGGCTACAAGCTCTTCTATCACCACATCGACAAACCCATGAAGGAGATGGCTGATCTTCTGCGCCAGGGCCGCTACGCCGACGAGGTGATGCAGTCCTATACGATCGGGGACAATGGACTACCCGGCAAGGTTGGGCGGAACGCCCCCTGTCCCTGCGGCAGCGGCAGGAAATACAAGCGCTGTCATGGCGCGGACGCAAAGTCACGAAGCCAACCGTCCTCGACGTCTCATTGAGCAAGGAATGCCGGGCTAGGCCGTTCGCGGCATCAGTGCAGGATGGAGAGATCGATGAGCGACGATAAACTACCGAGAACCCGCCTGCAGGGTGCAAATCGGCCGCGCGCCGGACTGATCGCTTTCGATTTGACTGACCCAGAAAATCAAGTTTCCGCCCATCCATCAGCCCGGCCGTCCGAAGGCGCACCGGAAGTGGCTGCGTGGATTGCGACGGCAAGGTCGTGGTCCGGTCAAGCGTTTTCAGAGGCGCGCTAAGAGGACACTGCTGAAGCTGATCACGAAGCGAAAGCTTGCCCGCCGGAGACCGCTGATTGAGACTGAGATGTGAGTCAGCAACAGCCCGCCGTCACTGAAGACTTTTCCCTGGTTCAGGGCGGTCCCCTCTACAGTTTGCTGCTCGCCTTGCGGCTCACGAAGCCGCCTTCTGGGTTGGGAGCTCGCGCTGCGGTGCTCCTGTGCCTATTGACGTGGCTGCCTCTGCTGGCTTTATCGGTCTTGCAAGGGACGGCAATTGGCACCGGCGTCAAGATCCCCTTCCTCCTCGATTTTCCGGTCGCAGTCCGGTTCCTGTTTGTCATACCACTGATGATTGTGGCGGAGCGGGTGATCGACGCCAGGGTAACCGGCGCTTTGAGGGATCTTGCAGGCTCCGGCCTGGTTGCCAACAGCACTGTTCCCGCATTCGAAGCGATGCTCCGCGGGGCACAGCGGTTGAGCAACTCCATGCTCGCTGAAGTGGCTGGCGTGGCCGTTGTCATCGTCGGCATGGCCTATCTGAGGCTGGAATTGTCCGGATCACTGGCGAGGTGGCAATTCCTGCCCAGTTCGGAAGGCGCGGTCAGACCGTTGGCCGGATGGTGGTACATCCTTGTCAGCATCCCGATCTTCCAGTTCCTGTTCTATCGCTGGATTTGGCGGTATCTGGTCTGGTCCTGGATGCTGTGGCGCATCTCACGCCTCGACTTACAGCTAATTCCCACTCATCCCGACCGCGTGGCCGGCTTGGGCATCCTGGGTCCCGCCCACGCAGGCTTCGGCGTGCTCGCCTTCGCCATATCGTCGGTGATTTCAGCCGAATATGCCCAGGAGTTCCTTCTCGGGGCCACGACCATCGCCCAGTCCGAACTCGCGATCTTCGGCTATTTGATCTTGATGCTGATCGTCTTTCTGGGGCCGTTGTTTGTCTTTCCCGGCGTGCTGATGCGCATCCAGCTCAATGGGCTACGAGACTACGGCGCGCTCGCAAATCGAAACACTCTCGAGTTCGACCGGAAATGGATCAAAGGCCGGGCTTCCGCCGAAGTACCTTTGTTGGGGAGCGCCGATATCCAATCCCTAGCCGATTTGGCCAACAGCTATGCGGTCATTAGCCAGATTCGATACGCTCCCATGGATCCGCGGACCGTCCTTCTGTCGATTTTCGGCTGCATCATGGTGCCTCTACTGCCGGCGGCCCTGACCGCGGTTCCCGTCGATCAAATCGTCCGGGAAATCCTAACCCGGCTATTTTGACCCGATGAGACGCTATCTGCCCGTCCTCAGGTGGCTGCCCGACTACCCAAGGGCTTGGTTGCCGTCCGACTTGCTTGCCGGATTAACGACGGCCGCGGTGGTGATTCCAAAGGCCATGGCTTATGCGGCGATCGCCGGATTGCCGATAGAGGTGGGCTTGTACACGGCCTTCGTGCCCATGGCGATCTATGCGGTACTGGGGACGTCCCGCCGGCTCAGCGTCAGCAGTACCACCATCATCGCCATCCTGACCGCGACCGAACTCAATCTGGTCGCGCCTGGCGCCGGGACGGCTGAACTGGCCGCCACGGCGTTGACCCTGGCGTTCCTGGTAGGGGTTATTCTCGTCGGCGCCTCGATTCTGCGGCTCGGCTTCATTGCTAACTTCATTTCCGATCCCGTATTGAGCGGTTTCAAGGCGGGGATCGGGCTAGTCATCGTCGTGGACCAGATTCCCAAAGTGTTGGGCCTGCATGGCCCCCACAAGACTTTCTTCGATGGCCTGGCATTCATCGTCAGCCATCTTCCTGAAGCATCGATACCGACGCTTGCGGTCGGATTGGCGACTTTGGTCGTCGTCTTCGGCCTCGAGCAACGCTGGCCGCGCTTGCCGGCTCAGCTCCTGGCCGTCGCGCTGGGCGTCGCGGTATCGGCCTTGCTGGGATTCGAGGCCATGGGGATCGCAACAGTGGGTCTGGTCATGCCTGGCCTTCCGTCCTTGACCTTGCCCAGCCTGTCCCTGGTTGAGCAACTCTGGCCGGGGGCGCTTGGCATCGCGCTGATGAGCTTCGTCGAAAGCGTTGCTGCGGGGCGGTCCTTCATGGAGCGCGGCGAACCCCGACCGGGGGCAAACCAGGAATTGCTGGCGCTCGGGCTGGCGAACGTCGTCGGCGCGATCTTTCGCGCGATGCCTGCGGGCGGCGGCACATCCCAGACGGCGGTCAATCGAGCCGCAGGCGCGCATTCGCAAGTCGCTGGACTGGTGAGCGCCGCGGCCGCCGTCGTCGTGATCCTGTTTCTGGCGCCCGTCATTCGGCTGATGCCGCAGGCGACGCTTGCCGCGGTGGTGATCGCTACCTCCTTCGGCCTGGTTAATCTGCCGGAGCTCGGCGCCATCCGGCGCGTCCGCAAACAGGAGTTCTGGTGGGCCTTAGTCGCGATTGTCGGCGTATTGGCGTTAGGCACGCTGAACGGCATTCTGGTGGCGATCGTCGCCTCTTTGCTGACCCTCATGTACCAGGCCAACCATCCACCCGTTTATGCTTTGGCGCGCAAACCCGGCACAGATGCCTTCCGTCGCTTGTCGCCGGAGCATCCCGGCGATGAGAGCTTCCCCGGGTTACTGATCCTGCGCACCGAGGGACGGGTCTATTTCGCCAATGCCCAACGGATCGGCGACAAGATGTGGCCGATGGTCCATGACGCAAAGCCCGAGGTGGTCATATTTGACTGCAGCGCCGTCGTGGACATCGAGTACACCGCGCTCAAGATGCTCACCGAGGCCGATCAGAAGCTGCAGGAGGCTGGAACGAGCTTATGGCTGGCTGCACCCAATTCCGCGGTATTGGCGGTCATCGAGCGAGCGCCCATTGGCCAGGCTTTGGGCCGTGACCGGGTGTTTTCAACTCTGAACGAGGCGGTGGAAGCCTATGCGGAGCGAGAATTACAGAATGCGACGCAAACGCGCTAAGAGGTAGTGGGTCAGCTTGAAATTCGATTTAATTAGCTATGCCGTCCGGACCTGCCATAGTCGGGCGTGGCCACAAGCAGAACCAAGGTGCCGCTGAAATGTCCGACGTGCGGCAAAACCGGGACCGCGAATATAAACTCCAGCCACGAGGGCAAATCAGCCAGTGTTGTTGGCAATTTTGTGGTCAAACTCACTGGCCTTCACGGGGTCAAAATCGCTTGCATGACCTGTGACACCAACGCATATGAGCTAGAATGACCACTAAGCCTCTCAAGCGCCCCCGGCCTCTGGCACTCCATGAAAGCGGATTGTCGGTTCCGGGTAGGCATGCCCCGCATTGCCCTTGCAGGACTCATATGTCTCGATTCCGTTGCTATCGAGGATATCGACGGCTCGCTTGATTCCGCGATCAGTGTTGCCGAGGAACGCGGGGCGCCGCTCGTTTGTCAATCCCGCCGCTCATTCAACAAGACCCACTACCAAGAAATGCATCGACTAGGTCGCCCGGAATGTGGACACTAAGCTTCCGGTAAACCCGGTGAGGATTGCAGGAGGTTACTTATGCGAGGCGCTTTGCGAACAGTCTTGCTGGCGGGTTTTTTGACAATCATATCAATGGCCTCCCAAGCAGGGATAAATCCCTTCGGGCCGTCTGGACTGCCGCTGAACAAGCAGGACTATCAGGCGATTTCGACGGCGGCTCAGCCATTGCTGAATGATGACACGCTGCCGATCGGCACCACGGAAGACTGGAGCAACACAAAATCCGGGAACCAAGGAACCATTAAGCTTCTGGAGAGATTCGAGACCAACTATCAAGGCAGCAAGCTGCCTTGCCGCAAGCTCGAATATCATGTCGAAATTAAAGGGAGGGCAGACCCCTATAACCTCATCCTCGATCGCTGCAAGGTGTCGGACGGGAGCTGGAAGATTTTGTGACGTCCATGAGCGAGCGGGACCGCTGACGGGCCGGTAGCTTGCTCGATGGAGAGTGCCGCGTAGGGCACGAAAGGAGGCTTGGATGCGTCGGATCATCGGAACCGTTGGATTGCTGGTCGGGTTGGCGACGCCTCTTGCTTCCAGCATCGCGCAAGACTTCTTCGTCTATCCGGCCAAGGGCCAGACCCAGGCCCAACAAGACCAGGATCGTTACGAATGCCACGTGTGGTCGGTTCAACAAACGGGATTCGACCCGACGAGATCTCCGACTGCCTATGCCCAACCTGCGCCGCAAGCACCCCAGGGCGGATTGCTGCAGGGTGCCGCGCGTGGAGCCGCCGTCGGCGCGGTGGGTGGCGCTATTGCCGGCAATGCCGGCAAGGGAGCCGCGATCGGCGCGGCGTCCGGCGCTCTCATAGGCAACATGCGGCGCAACGATCAGATTCGCCAGCAGCAGTATCAGGGTCAGCAGCAAGCGACTGTCAATACGGCTCAGCGGGATTCATACAATCGCGCCCTTGCTGCCTGTCTCCAGGGGCGGGGATACACCATCAACTAGGAGAATTGGCCCATGCGGGTGATTGGAATCGCTGCCGCGGTACTCATCACGATCGGTGGTATAGGGCAGGTCTCTGCCGACGGTTTCGACGGCAAGAAGCCATTCGTGTGCGCCTTGTTCGACATTACGTCCTGCACGCCCGGCGGCGATTGCGAGCGCGAGACTCCGGATAGCGCGAATGTCCCCCAGTTTCTCTTCATCGACGTCCAACAGAGCAAGATCTCCGGGACAAGACCGGGCGGCCAAGCTCTGATGACAAAGATCGAACGTGAGCGGACGCAGGGCGATTTGCTCGTGCTGGAAGGGGCGGAGGGCGCCTTTAGCTGGACAGTGTCAGTCGGACAATCGACCGGACGCATGAGTCTTGCGGCCGTGGGTGAGGATATCGGGTTCATGGTCTTCGGCGACTGCGTCGGCGCATCTCCGAATTGACGGCCGAGCTGGTCGAATCGTTCGAAGAGGATATTCGGTTGATCCACAGACCCTCAACCTGCCCCGGATTCCGTGGAACGTGTTCCGATGCAACCCGACCTTCACGGCGTTTGCTCAGCGCCGTAAGGCGAACGCAAAGCCACCCAAGGTCATCATTGTAACCGTCGCCGGAAAGTTCTTCGTCGTTCTCAACGCCGACGGTGAGGACCAGCCCAGAATAGCTCGCTGCTAGAACCGGATGCCGACACCGAGCATCGGGCCCTGCTGGCTGATATCGAAGTTAAGATTGTTGACGTCATGATTGATAGCGAGATACCGATATCCGACATAGGCTGAGACCATCGGACTGATGTCGTAGCCAAGTCCACCATAGAGTTGCCAGGTCAAATCGCCATCCGGCCCGCCGCCGACATCACCATAGGCATTGGCGAAGAATCCCCATCCTATGGGCATGATTGCCCGCACGCCAATGAGCGGATCAGCCCATGTTTCGCCGGAGCTGGAAGTCTGAGGTATGGCGCTGAAGCTCAGCGTATTGCTGACAGATATGACGCGGGTGCCGATCAGACCGTCGAGCTTAAAGGATTCCGAATCGAGGAAACGGTAACCGCCGGCGATCGTGCCCAAGTATTCCTTGGTCTCGACGCTCGGCTGTCCGAGAATCGGCCCAGATCTGGCAGCATCGGTCGTCAGTTTCACATAGTCGAAATCGACGAGCAGGTGCCAACGCTGATAGCGCACCTCACCCAGCAGCATCACGCCGGCATCCAAATTGTCCAGAATATCGCCGAAGCTTTGGCTGAAGGAAGCCGACCGACCACTGGCGGTGGTGATGGTGCCACCCATCCCTGCGAGCCAGAGATAAGGCGTGATCTGGAAGCCCCAATCGGAGGGCGACTTTGTGTCCTTTGCGCTTTGCGCGCTTGCGCCCTCGCCAAGCGATAGGAGGCAAAGAACGACTGCCAAGACTTTCCATCGGATTCCGTGAACCCGGCCCCGCATCATGAAATCTCTCCCCTTATTCATTCTCCGTGTCACGACCCCGCGGTCGCGTCGGTCGCTTGCATTGTAGCCCGCAGGGCGCGCCCTGACATGAACTTTCCGCCCAACACTGCTTCAACCTGCGGCGGGGGGAGACTCCCCGCGGTAAGCTTGCCGGCCTACTTTCCGATTTGACAACAGAATCGATCAAGCCAAGACGGACGGTTTGAGGTTCTACGGCATGGCCTGCACCCGGGTTCCCCCGACGAGCGCCCGACCAGGCGCCCGAACTCCACGGTCCATACCCGTCGCGGCGCCCCTCTCAATTCAACAATGAAGCCCAACAACCTACTGGCGCGCCATCGCCACCTTGAAGCGCTCCTCCGGTGAGATCATGTGGTCGTGATCGTCCTTCTCCAGGTCGATCTGGACCCAGTTCACCGCGCCGCTGAACGCATTGTCCTTTGCGTCATAGTCGGGTGAAACCGCCGAGCCGGTCCCCTTGCCGACGTCACAAGTCTCGTCCGCCGAGAAGGCCATTGGCACTGTCGTTTCCACGCGGCCCTCACCAACTTTCTTGCCATCCATGAAAAGCAATGCGTTGCCCCCCTTGGCTAGGCCACCGCCATCATATTTGAACTCCATCCGAACCTGGTGCTGACCTGCAGGGATGATCAAGTTAGACTCGGCGTAGAACTGCTTGATCCCGAGGAGGTTGTAGCAATACTTGAGCTTGCCGTCCTTGGCGTAGAGGCTCCAGCCGTTGAAGCTGCCGCCCTGTGCGATGATGACGCCTTTGGCGCCGGACTTCGGGACGACGACCTCGGCGGTTACCGAGTAGGACTTGTTCTTGATGTTGACGATCGAGCTTTCTGTCAAACGGCCCATGCCGCTGAAAAGGATCTGGGTCTTGCCCTTGATGAGTTGAGGCCGGCCGGCAAGGTCTGGGTTTAAGCGTTCGGCTCTCCGATCGTCAAGCGGAAGGACGCTGTACTTCGCCGCCTCGATCAGCCAGAGCCTCTGCAATTCACGAAGTTTCTGGGGGTTCTCCTTCGCGATATTCCTCGCCTGCGTCCAATCCTTGTTGGTGTCGTATAACTCCCAGACATCGTCGTCAAAGGCCGGTAGCGGTTTCGTCATGTCCCAAGGCGTGCTGTGCCTAGTTACCGCGGCCCAGCCCTTGTGGTAGATGCCTCGATTGCAGAACATCTCGAAATACTGGGTTTCGTGCTGCTCTGCCGCCTTGGCGTCGTTGAAGGCATACAGCATGCTGAAGCCCTCCAGCGGCGCCTGCTGCACGCTGTTGACGATCGTCGGATGGGGCAGACCGGCCGCTTCCAGGATTGTCGGCGCAACGTCGATGACGTGACAGAATTGCGAACGGACTTCGCCCTTGGCTTTGATCCCCTTCGGCCAGTGCACAATCGTGCCGTTGCGCGTGCCGCCCCAATGCGAGGCGACCTGCTTGGTCCATTGATACGGGGTGTCCATCGCATGCGCCCAGCCGACCGCATAGTGGTTGTAAGCTTTGGGTCCGCCAAAATCGTTGATCTTGCTCATGAGGAACTCGGGCGTTTCGACACCGGGCATGCCGTTCAACGTCGCCATCTCGTTGAAGGTGCCGTTCAGCGTCCCTTCGGCCGACGCGCCGTTGTCGCCAATGATGTAGAAAACCAACGTGTCATCAAGAACCTCCAAGTCCTTCAGCGTATCGACCAGCCGTCCCACATGGTGGTCGACGTGTTCGAGGAAGGCCGCATAAATTTCCATTTGCCGGACGAGGATCGGCTTCAGCGCCTTCGGCATATCGTCCCAGGCGGGAATCTCTGCGGGACGCTTGGTCAGCTCGGCATCGCTGGGAATGACGCCCAGCTTCTTTTGGCGGAGGAAGATCTCCTCACGCAGCTTGTCCCAGCCCTGATTGAACTTGCCCTTATACTTGTCGGCCCATTCCTTGGGCACGTGGTGCGGGGCGTGGCAGGCACCTGGCGCAAAATACATGAAGAACGGTTTGTCCGGCATCAGCGCTTTCTGCTGGCGGACCCATTTGATCGCCTTGTCGGTCATATCCACGGTGAAGTGGTAGCCCTCCTCGGGCGTCTTATCGACTTCGACCGGCGCTGTTCCTTCGTAGATCGCCGGGTAAAACTGATTGGTTTCTCCACCGAGGAAACCGTAGAAATACTCGAAGCCGCCACCGCCTGTGGGCCACTGGTCGAAGGGTCCCATGGGGCTCGTCTCCCAGACCGGGACCTCGTGACACTTGCCGAACTGCGCCGTCGCATAGCCGTTGAGCTTGAGCGTCATCGGCAGGGGCGCCTTATCCTTCGGCAGAACCGACGAATAGCCCGGCGCCGAGGTCGCGATCTCACAGATGCCACCCATATTGACCGAATGGTGATTGCGCCCGGTCAGCATGGCTTGGCGCGTGGGAGAGCAGAGGGCCGTCGTGTGGAACCGGTTGAGCTTTAAGCCGTTCTTCGCCAGCCGTTCGGCCGTGGGAGTATTGATGACGCCGCCAAAGGCGCTGGACGCCCCAAAACCAACGTCGTCTAGGAGCACGATCAGTACATTGGGTGCGTCTTTGGGTGGGCGCAACGGCTCGATGGGCGGGAACTTGGTGTCCGGGTCTTTGGCATCGTAGGTCGTGAGACCAATATGCTTGTGATCGGGGATAGGCAGGATGGTGCGCGACAGTTTATCGGATTGTTTGGCCATAGAAGTTCTCCCTGTTCGCAGTCCCGATATCTGACGTAGCCTCTCGTCGCCCACGGCGGCAGCCATCATTGGCCATGAGAGGCATGGAGCGAACTATATGCTGACGCGAATCCTAAGCCAATGATCCCCTGACCTAGCAATCAATAATTCGATAACAAGTGGCGTGGATCGAAACCGCCCAGGGTTTCAATAAGGTTACAATTGAGCCTTGAATTCAGACGATGCTGGTGAAAGAATTTTGCGGAAAGGGGGATCGGAATGCGGGTGTCGGTCCGTACCGCGATGGTCTTATTGGTTGCTGTCACCTATGCTGACACAGCCCATGCTCAGAGCGAAGGTGAACTGGCCAAGGAAGCCCAGAATCCCATCGCCTCTCTCATCAGCTTGCCGTTCCAGAGCAATACCAACTTCGGCGTCGGGCCGAATGATGCAACCCAGGAAGTTCTCAACATTCAGCCGGTCGTCCCATTCAAATTGGGCGATGACTGGAACTTGATCACACGAACCATCCTGCCGCTCATCTATCAGCCGGCAATTCCAGGTCTGTCCGGCGACACGTTCGGCCTGGGCGATCTCAATCCGACACTCTTCTTCTCACCGGCCGGTTCCGGATTGACCTGGGGATTTGGCCCGAGTTTTCTTTTACCGACTGCGACAGCCGACGTGCTCGGCGGTGGGAAGTGGGCCGCTGGTCCCGCGGCAGTCGTTGTCGACACTTCGGGCCCTTGGGTCTTCGGAGCTCTCATTAGCAATATTTGGTCATTCGCTGGCGATAGCGACCGCGCGGACATTAATCGCCTCCTTGTGCAACCCTTCGTCAACTACAACCTTTCGCAGGGTTGGTATTTGACCAGCTCTCCCGTCGTGACTGCGGACTGGGAGGCGGCGAGCGACCAACGCTGGACAGTGCCGATCGGCGGCGGCGTGGGAAAGATTCTTCGCATCGGCACGCAACCGGTAAATATGTCGCTTCAGGGGTACTGGAACGCCGTCTCTCCCGACAACGGTTCAGATTGGACGATTCGATTTCAGGTTCAGTTTCTATTTCCGCGTTAGATCGAGCGTCGGGGATGTACCAGAAACAGACATCGCCACTCTACCTAGCAAGACCGGGCTGCACTTGTGCGCGTTCGGGGTCGGCATTCATGGTACAAACGTCAGAGCAAGCCACCTCCTAATTTCGAGCAATGCATTACTTGGGTAGCTCAACGCTGCAATGGTGCTGGGACCGCTCATTTACCCAAAGCATCGAGCATGACATGCGCGGGCGCGCTGGAAACTTGCATTAGCCCAGCGAAGGGATTGCTTAGATCGAGGATCAGAAAGATCGCAGCTGAGACCGCCAACGCCGCGATGAGCAAGGAGACAAGAACAGTAATGTTGGGTCTGGCGAGCAGACCGAAGCTGATGAAGATTGCTGTACTCCAGCACACTAGAACGATCAGGAAAGGAACAGGCAGCGTAAAGCCCGCTCCCCGACTCATCAGGCCCCACCGGACCTGCTCCAGGTTGTTTGTGGCCTGCAGCGCCTGCGGCAAGAGCCACTTTTGGGAATCGTTAGCCGGCGACAGCTTCAGGAGTTCGTGTTCCATGCTCTCGATTGCGTTTATGTCGTCGCCATTGGCGGGCTCTTGCGGACCAAAGTCTTCGGATGGCCAGATCGCCTGGAATCTGCGCACGAGCGCGTGCCGCAGCAAAGCGCGAGCCTGCTGCGTCTCGGTCCCATATTCCGCAAGATGGCGATCAAGTGTCGCGACATTTGTAAGACCAGTCATATATGCGTTCTGGACGGTAGTGCGCTCAGTGTTTGCGGCCGAAATCAGCAACCCTAGTACCAACGCCGCGAGAGTCGCCATCAACCCCGTGGCGAGTTTGATCGCATCTGTCGATTCTGAAGTTAGATGATGCTTCGGCAAGCATGCGCGAAGAGCGATGCCCAGCATTGCCCCGCCAGACAGACAAACCAGAACTATGACCGTTATCGTGAGCGAATTCACAAGACCAATTCCTACCTGACCAGCCCCCCATTTGCGCAGACGGCTTTTATGTACCTATCTAACAACGGAGCTGAATTCCGGTCCAGCCGGACGCCCACGGAGCCGTGGTGAGGCGGAGAAGACTTTTTTGGCGGCCCCTCGGTAATCAGATTTCACGCCTTGGAAAGACAGATACACTTGGTTCGCAACTGAGTACAGGATCTCCACCGAGCGTTTACTGATTTCGCAGGATAGCGATTACCCTTTTTGATCGATGGTGACTGGCGTCGGCGGCGTCAAGCAACACTCTGGATCGCCGTGGTCGGCGCTACCATATGACGGCAGCCACCGCAAATACGTCGGTCTAAGGCTGCAAGCCTGAAATCAGATACAGCGTCTTCACCATGGTGCTCGGCTCGACGGCCGATCCGAAAGTGGTGTGGAAGATTCGGACGATATCGCCCGAGCGATAGATCTGGCTGAGCGCGGTGTCCACCGCCAGGCGGAAATCCTCATCGCCATGCGGCAACGCCAAGGCATAGAGCTCGACCGTCAGATAGTTATCGGCCAGCGAAAGTTTCTCCGGCGCCTTACTGGCAAGTTGGAGGTACTGGAGGATCGCGCGGTCGGCGAAATAGGCGGATACCGCGCCGGCCTCCAACATCTCCAGGCCCCCTTCATGGGTGTTGGCCAACACCACGGTGGCATCGATCGATCCTGCCTTCAGCGTGTTGCGCAACGCCTGCTTCGTCGTCGTTCCGCCAAGCACGCCCACCTTGAGGCCGGCGAGTCCAGCGATGTTGGTCGGCCCGCCACTTTGAATCAGCAGGCTGGCCCCGTCGACGAAGGTGGGGATCGAGAAGTCCACGACTTTTCGCCGATCGAGGGTCTCGGATGTCGCCTCGCAAAGCAGATCGGCGTTGCCCTGCTGAATCGCATCGAAGCGGTTCGCTGCTGTCACCGGCACATAGACAATGTTCAGGCGGGATAGGTTTAGCTGTGTGGTCAAACTGGCGGCCACGGCCCGGCAAAGTTCGACGATATAGCCAGTCGGTTCTGCTCCCCTGCCCTTGACCGAGAATGGAGGCGCGTCCCCACGGTAGGCAAAGCGAATAATCTGCGTCTGGCGGATGGTGTCGAGAGTTCCGGCCCTGGCAGCCACGACCTGCAGCAGCAGCGCCAGCGCGAGCGTTGCAAGGCCGATCAACCGGTCGCCTCTCGGCTCCCTACAGATTTTGGACGTCATCGAACTCCTCCCTCGGCAGCACGGCCCTGGTCTTTCCTTCCCTATGCTCCGACGCGGCGCCACGAGGCGCCGCTCCTCTCCGCGGCCGGCGCGTCACTGACACCGCCAAAAAGCCCCCAAACGCACCGGTACCCGCGTTGCCTTTCAGATTGATCGGCACGGATCTATCTTAATCGTACGCGCCCAGGCCCTTGCAAGTAGCCGTTGACTTAGGAAAAGAATGTCACGTGTAAATGATATATAAATCTCTCCACTCGGCGCTAACCCACCGCCGATCAGCGGATCAGTTAATCGAGAGATTCCATTTGGAACACCCTCGCCGACAGCCGCTGCCTATCAGCGCGACGGAAAGCCCAAAAGGGCGCGTGGTGCCAGATGGCAGACTTCGGCCGCATCCCGGTCGTGAGTAAGCTGTGCGAATGGCCCCAGCACCTCAGCGGCCCCAGCATCGCGAAGAACACGGTGAAAATACCGTTCAGATCGATTTGGCCGCTTACATCAGGCACGATTGTCACGTTCCGCTTTTACTGCGTTTCGAAGCCGCGCATACTGCTGACGTCGCGATCGAGGAAGAATTTCACGGCGGTGCGAATGGCCGCAATGGTGGTAACCCGACCGACATCGTCCCAGTTGGGCGCAACCGTAGTCTCCACGGTATAAAGTGCGAGCTCGAAGGTGAAGCCTGCGCAGAAGCCGCGGGCGGGACGTTTTGTCGCCGAAGCGGGCGACTGATCTCGCATGGAGTAGGCCCTTCAATTCCTTGGCATTCATCTCCGCTCGAGCTAAGGGCGAATGCGATCCTGATTGTTGGTTTTGGTGCTATCTAGGCGCCCACCCACAACCAGCCGGCACCTTATCTTCCAGTCGTGCGCTGCGCCGAAAGCGCAAGCGGATAATTCCCGATTGCCATTGCAACAACACTGAGTGAAGAGAATGCCGAGCCCAATTCCTTGCCTGCCGAACGGATGCAGTGCATTCTTGAAAGTACGCATTCCCGCGATGCGGGATTGATGAAAGGGGAGCTTGCCGTGAAGCACACAGCGAATTTCCGTCGTTTCGTCGTCCTCCTCTTCGCGGGCCTGGCCTGTCTGTCATCGACGGCCTGCGCACCTCTGTCGCGAGGCCCTGCCGTCCCGGCCGATCTTGAGGAACAGACAATCATGCCAGGAATGCCAGGCGTCCGTTTCTGGGGTGATGAATCCACACCCGCCATGCTGGCGGAAGCCCAGGCCAACATCGCCCGGGAAAAGGCCTATCTCGCCTCGACTGGCTTCACGGGTGCTTTGCCACCCGTAAACTTCCTAGCCATTTCGGGCGGCGGCGAAAACGGCGCCTTCGGCGCCGGCCTGCTGGTCGGCTGGTCCAAGGCGGGAACGCGACCAGTGTTCAAAGGTGGGACTGGGGATAAGCACCGGCGCATTGACCGCGCCCTTCGCCTTCCTCGGGCCCGCCTATGACGACAAGCTGCGAGAGATCTATACTACCCTCAGCGCTAAGGATGTGCTCACGGAAAACGGCATGCTCGCCGGCGTCTTGTTCGAGGATGCCTTCGCTGACAATACGCCGCTGCAGAAGACGGTGGCGAAATACTTCGACCAGAAAATGCTGGATGCCATTGGCGACGAGTACAACAAGGGTCGGCTCCTTCTGATCGGCACGACCAATCTTGACGCGCGGCGGCCGGTCATTTGGAATATCGGGCAAATAGCGATCAGCGGCAACCCCGGCGCGCTTGCGCTCGTGCATAAGATTCTTGTCGCCTCGGCCGCCATTCCCGGTGCCTTCCCGCCGATGATGATCGACGTTGAAGCGAATGGGAAACAATACGAGGAGATGCAAGTCGATGGCGGCGCCGCTTCCCAGGTCTTCGTTTATCCGCCCGCTTTCAACCTGAGCAAGTCCAATGTGAAGCGTGAGCGGCATCTTTACGTCATCCGCAACGCCAGGCTCGATCCGAACTGGGCGCAAGTTTCCCGCTCGACCTTTTCCATCGCCAGCCGCGCGATCGATTCCATGATCCAGACCCAGGGCGTGGGCGACCTTTATCGCATTTACGCGACCTCTCAGCGCGACGACATTGAATTCAACCTTGCCTTCATCCCCAGCTCCTTCACCCGGGAGCTGAAAGAACCGTTCGAGACAGCGTATATGAACGATCTTTTCAAGGTGGGCTTTGATATGGCGGTCGAGGGATATCCGTGGGCGAAGGCACCGCCGGGATTCGACGCGCCGGTGAAGTGATACTAGACAGGAAGGAGCAGGCGGATCCGCTGGAAGCTGCAGCTCTCAGCGGCCGTGCGGGTCGCGGGCTTGGTAAGGGGGCTTAATCATGAAGCATAAATCTCGGCGCCT
>Ga0207146_10144_pt1 | contig 19558 bp, 18 predicted proteins | sample Alteio_BWMinHeat_36_FD_153539 | JGI IMG/M metagenome (GOLD analysis project Ga0207146, IMG submission 153539) | Enriched cells from forest soil in Barre Woods Harvard Forest LTER site, Petersham, Massachusetts, United States -... | ecosystem: Environmental > Terrestrial > Soil > Temperate forest >...
GCGCGGATTTTTGTCCCCCGGGCGAAGCAAATCGTAAATCCAGTCGTAAGGCCCAAGGCCGGAACTACTGTAGGTGCGAAGGCCAGTGCGACAGCCAATACGAATAGACCTCCGACCGAGGCGCAAAAAAAGGCTTCTGAAGAGGCGATGACGAAACTCGCCGCCGGTCTGCGCGCCCGCGCCGCTAAGGGTGAAGACCCCGACACACTGCAAAAAGAGGCCTATGTTGCGGCGGGACTTCCAGGGAATGCCCCGAGCACGAAGATGGAAAAAGTGCGCCGCACCACGCTGCCTGCGAACCATCAGGCGGTCATGGATTTGAAGCCCGGCGAAGTGTCCGAAGTGATCTCCGATCCCAACAGCGGCCACTACATCTACAAGCTGGTCAGCAAAGAGACCTTATCGGTGGATACCGTAAAGCCGGAGATTCGCAGCACAATTTCCAGCCAGCGTTATCGCGACAGCATGCAAAACTTCCAAGGCAATGTTGACCTGAACGACGCCTATTTCGGCCCGACCAGAAATCCCGCCATGCCGCCACTACCAAGGGGAGCCAAGCCGCCTGCGCAACAAGCCGAAGACCCAGACTGAGAAGACCGCGACTCGATGGACACGGCAAAGCCAACGATCATCGTCACCGGAGTTTCGGGCAATCTCGGCCAGCGGCTCGTGCCGCAGCTCTCGGATTACACGGTGGTGGGCATCGATGTCACGCCGCCAACTCATTGCCCGGTTGATCGCTTTGTAGCGCTCGACTTGGGAAGAGAAGAATCCACTCGCGAGTTGCTGCTGACGCTGCGCGAATTGCAGCCGGTGTCGGTTGTGCATCTGGCATTTGTGATTGATCCGCAACGCTCTGGGGTTTTGGACGTCGACCGGATGTGGCGGATCAACGTGGCCGGCACGGCCCGGGTGATGGAAGCGATTACCGAAGCCAACCGTAGTACCGGGAGCACCATTCGGCAATTCATTTTTCCGAGCAGCGTATCGGCGTATGGTTCCGATCTTCCGGCGCCCGTCGCGGAAGACTCGCCACTCGGCGCACACACCCTGCCCTACGCGATCCACAAGAAAGAAAGCGACCTGGTCGTGCAGCAGCGCGCACCTTCCCTGCGCGGTTGCGGCGTCTTCATTCTGCGGCCGCACATTTTTGCGGGAGCGACCGTCGAAAACTACCTGATGGGAGCGTTCCGCGGAACGCCCAACGGGAAAGGGTCGTGGGCCGCCCGCATGCGTCAGTCGGCGAAGCGTCTGCCCTGCATGCTGCCCTTCGGCCAGAAGTATCTGGACAACAAGATCCAGTTCGTCCACGTCGACGACATGGCCCGGCTCATCGCGTGGATACTGAGGCGGGAACCGGAAGCGCAGCGGCTGACCATTCTGAACGTTGCGGGACGTGGCGATCCTCTGACCTTCGCGCAGTGTATCGAACTGGCGCACGCCAAATTGCTGCGAGTTCCTGGACAGTGGGGCATGCGCCAGGTTCTGCAGTTTTTGTGGAACTGGAACATCTCGGCGATTCCGCCGGACGCCGTCCCTTACATGACCGGCCAGTACATTATGAACACCGACCGGCTGAAGAAATTTCTCGGCGAAGAATACGAGCGGGTGATTGAGAAAACCAATTTCGAGGCGTTCGCAGACTCCTTCCCAAGAAACTAAGAATCGGCTTCATCGCCACACTGGTGTTTGGACGGTGTTGGGCGGTTGGACTAGAATGGCCCCGCTGATATTTCCGTAGCGGCGGAAATCAAACCCCTTTGCTGTCATATGACGATGCGCGGCGGTCCTATCTGGTGGGCGGCAATGGCGCGCGATGCCGTCGGATTTGCCATTGCGCCGACCACCGGAATTATCGTTTGGCTTCGAAAACGAAGCTCCCGACATTGGCCCGTCCCATTCGGGAATGTGGAGTCTGCCTCGACCTTCCAAGATAACTCCGTATGGCGGAGGGACGTCGCCTACTCCTACAGCATAGGAAACGACTTCTATGCGGGAGAGTTCCAGCTACGCTGTTCGGGCGAGCGAAAAGCAACTGAAAAAGAACGCCGTTGGAAGGGGCAAGAGATCGGAGTGCGGTATTCCCCTCGGAGTCCTAAATTGTCCGTCGTGAGAACCGAGGACCAAGCAGGTTTATATGGCGGAGAGTATGCAGGCCATGGCTTCCCCGCTAAACACGCCTATTTGTTTGCGTATTGATCACCCCCCAGAAAATGTAGCGAGACGTACGTTTCATCCCCCACCACCCAACTATCATGACCGGGAGGTCCGGGTGGAATGTAAAAGAGCGTGCCGACGCGGAGTTCGTGGATGGTGCCATCCTCCATCGCAGCCGTGGCACAGCCCGAGAGCACGAGCCCAACATGCTCGACGTTGCAGCGCGATGCCCCTACGCTCGGCCCGACATGAACGGACCACTTCCATCCGGGCTCATAGGTGGCGCGGCCGATGGTCATGCCCCCGATGCGAACCAGTTCGAATTTTCCTTTTTCGAACATTCGTACTTCGTCCGGCTCCTCAAAGCGCTTCAGAACTGTCTCAAGCATCGCCATAACTCCCTCGCGAGTCGGATATGCGGAAACATCGTGCATCGCACTAGTTCAAATTAGATGCTCTTTCTCAGAATTCCTCGGCGATCCCTGCCTCTCGGCGGTTAAGCGCTCCTCACGCCCCGGTACAGCCCGGCAATACCAAACGTGTACGGCGTCCAGGAAACCTCGCGAAACCCCGCCTGGTGCATACGCCCGAGCATCTCATCCGGCGACGGAAAGCGCTCGACTGAAGCCGGTAAATACGCGTATGGACCTCGCACTCCTGAGAGCAGCGTCCCGATTGCGGGAAGAACGTTCTTGAAATAGACGCGGTAGCATCGTCCGATCCAGCCGCCCGGTTCTCCGAAATCCAGGATGCCGCATTCTCCGCCGGGAGCCAGCACACGCGCAATTTCGCGCAATCCCGCATCGTAGTCGGCCAGGTTTCGAAAACCAAATGCCGATGTCACCAGATGGAAATGTCGGTCAGGGAACGGCAGCCGAAGCGCGTCTGCTTCGATCCATTGTGGGGGCCGCAGCGTCGCCCCTCTTCCCTTCACTGCCGCGAGCTGCAGCATGGCATGAGAAAAATCCGCGCCCATAATCGACGCAACTCCGGAGCCGGCGCGCCGTCGAAGAGCGAAAGTCATGTCTCCGGTGCCGCAACAGAGATCGAGCACGCGAGCATTCGGACGCCTCAGAATTGCATCGAACTTGCGCGCAGTGCGCCACCACCACAGCCGGTCAATGTTGAGCGAAAGCACGTGATTCAGCAGATCGTAGCGCGGCGCAATCGAGGTAAACATCTCGCGGACGGCGGCCGCCGCCGAGTCCGGATCGCGAACACCCGCGGGAGCTGCGCCTACGATCCGCTCATTGATCTCGTGATTCATATGATTGTTGCTGGTGGAGAGCCGAGCGTCCCCGCCCGGCCGCGATACTGGACGGGCGAGACGCCCATCGCTCCACTACAAATTCCGCGACAGTTTTCGAATTTCGTCAACCGCGGACCTTACGATTGCTTCCGGCACATCGCTCGTGATCTCAACCTTGCCGATCTCCCGTGGCAGGATAAAGTGCACCACTCCCTGCCGCGTCTTTTTGTCGGCACGCAACCGCTTCACGATGTTCGCAGTCTTCAACTTCATGCGCGGCAGCCTGCCAAAACCAAGAACAGCGTTCGTAATCCGTCCCGCAGTCCCACTATCGAGTTTGCCCGTGGAGAGCGCGATGTGCGTAGCCGCGACCATGCCCCACGCCACTGCCTCCCCGTGGAGCAACTGTGTATAGCGGGTCTCGGACTCAAGCGCGTGTCCTATCGTGTGCCCGAAGTTGAGCACTTGCCGCAAGCCGCCTTCGCGTTCGTCGGCGCTCACCACAGACGCCTTCAGGCGCACCGAATCGGCAATCACTTTCTCAACCACCGCCGGATCGCGATCCAGAATCTCGCTGCGCCGGTCTTCAAACAACCGGAACAGTCCCGGATCTCCGATGATGCCGCACTTCAACGACTCATACAGGCCGGCGCGGTATTCGCGCGCTGGCAGTGTCTCCAGAACGGTGGTGTCGATCAGCACGACGCGCGGCTGGTGGAAGGTTCCAAGCAGATTCTTCCCCGACACGAGGTTGACGCCCGTTTTTCCCCCGATCGCTGCATCCACCTGCGCCAACACGGTCGTCGGCACCTGGATCACATCCACACCTCGCATATAGATCGAGGCCAGGAACCCAGTCACGTCGCCGACCACACCGCCGCCGAGCGCAATTAGCGTGATCCCGCGATCCGCGCCCTGCTTGATGAGCTTCTCCGCCAGCTTTTCCAGTGTTGCTAGCCGTTTCGAGCGCTCGCCATCGGGCATTTCGAGGAGGCCGATTTCGATTCCCGAGGCCGCCAGCGATTTCAGCAGAACCTTTGCCCAGCGCCGCCGTACGGGCGGGACGGTCACGACAAACACGCGGCGGTTTTCAAGCATCTTGCTAAGGCATTCTCCGGCACGGGCCAGCAGGCCGCTTCCGATGAGCACCTCGTAGGAACGCGACGGCGTGGCGACTGGAACACGAATCATGAATATTCATCATAACGTATGGATGCTCTGGGTTCCTCGGTGGTTAGGATCTTGCAGTTCGAACCTTCACGCGAGGGACCGGCGGTAATGTTTTACTCCGCCGCTTTCTTTTTGGGGTTCAGCAGCGATGCGAAAATGGAAGCTCCCAAAACAAGAAGCACGACCACCAGTGCCCATCCCGTAGGAATATTCACGTAGTGCGATCCCAGCATTTTGAGCCCGATAAAAATCAGCACCACCGACAGTCCATAATGCAGGTAGTGAAACAAGTCCATCACTCCTGCCAGGGCAAAGTACATGGAGCGCAGACCGAGAATCGCGAACACATTCGACGTATAGACAATGAATGGATTCAGCGTGATGGCGAGCACGGCCGGGATCGAATCTACCGCAAAAAGAATGTCGCTGGTCTCGACCACCAGCAGCACCACAAATAGCGGAGTCGCATAGAGTCCATTGCTCCGGGTAAATAACTGCCCGCCCACATATTCTTTGGTGACCGGAACAATCCGGCCGAATAAGCGCAGAACAGGATTTTTCTCGGGATGAATTTCTGTTTCGCCTTGCCGCAGCAGCTTGAGTCCTGAGTAGACGAGCAATGCGCCGAATGCGTAGGTGATCCAATTGAAGCGGTGGATCAGGCCCACGCCCGCCACGATGAAGACACCCCGCATGACGAGCGCCCCGAGAATTCCCCAGAACAGCACTTTGTGCTGGTGTTGGTCGGGCACCTTGAAATAGCGGAAGATAACCAGAAACACGAACAGGTTATCGACGCTGAGCGACAATTCGATTACGTAACCGGTCACGAACTGCAGCGCCTGAGCCCGCCCGTGCCAGAACAACTCCAGCACGGCGAACGCGGCCGCTAGTGCGATCCAGACTCCCGACCAGGCAAGCGCTTCACGAAAGCTGACGCGGTGGGAGCGGCGATTAAGAATGCCCAGGTCGACGACGAGCATCGCCACCACAAACAGGTTGAAAAGAATCCAGAAGAGAAGCACAGGGAATGTTACAGCAGGTGCCAGGTATCAGGTCTCAGCAAAACCAAAACCGTCAGCAGTGAACCAATGGCAAGAGGTGCAGGTTTTCCTGAGATTGAAACCTGCCACCTGACACCTGCTGTCCTAGGCTGGAGTCAACCCATACTTCTCCTGCAGACGCCGCTCCATGGTGCGGAAGATCAAGCCGTCCACCATGTAGCCGAGGATGATAATCAGAATCATCACCGCCATTACCTGGCTCATATCGCTCAGATCGCGACCCATCATCAACAACTGGCCCAGACCGAGGCTGAGAAAAATCATTTCCGCTTGGATCAGCGACCGCCAGGCAAACGCCCACCCTTGCTTCATCCCATTCACGATGAACGGCAAGCTCGCCGGCAAAAGCACGGACCAGAAGAGGCGGAAACCGCTTGCTCCGAGGTTGCGCCCTGCCAGGCTATAGATCTTTGGCATCTGCTTGCGGCCGTCTTCCATCGCGATGGTCACCGAGAGAAGCGAGCCCATCAGCACGACAAACAGGATGGCTTTTTCCGTCAGTCCAAACCAGAGAACGGCCAGCGGGATCCAGCAGATGCTGGGCAGGGATTGCAAACTCACCAGCAAACCGCCCAGAGTGTCTTCCAGGAACTTGTTGCTCGAGACGGCTAAACCGAGGATCATCCCGAGCACGATCGACAGGCTGTAGCCGATGAGCATGCGCTTCATGGTGACGGCGATGCCAATCCAGAAGCTGTGGTCGGCAAAGCCGTCCCACAATGCATGTCCCACTCCCCACGGCGGGGGGAAGAGATAAGGCGGCCAGATGCGCAGTTTCGCTAGCAGGGCCCAGACAGTGATAAGCGCGGAATAGAAAATGATCTGCTTAGCGAACTTTTTCATCGGCGAACTCCGCTTCCAGGGACTTGTTGATTTCGTCGCGCAGGCAATTCAGGATGTCCCCCGACGTGCGCGCGACATCAGGTTGTTCCATATGGCGCGGCCGCGGCAGGTTCACCGAAAAGTCCTGCTTCACCCGTCCGGGCCGAAACGTCAGCAACGCCACGCGATCCCCCAGCCTCACCGCTTCGCGCACATTGTGCGTGACGAAAATGATGGTGCGGCCGGTTTCAGCCCAGATGCGCTCCAACTCGTCGTGCAGGAGATCCCGAGTCTGGGCGTCCAGCGCGGCAAACGGCTCGTCCATCAGCAGCACGTCGGGCTCGGTCGCCAGCGCTCGCGCCAATGCGACTCGTTGCCGCATACCGCCCGAGAGTTGATGGATGTAGCTGTCCCTGAACTTCGAAAGATGGACGAGGCGCAGGTAGTATTGCACCTTCTCCTCGCGCTCGGCTTTACCGATGTTCTTCATCTTCATCCCGAACTCGACGTTCCCCCCGACCGTAAGCCAGGGAAACAGGCCAAGTTCCTGGAAGATCAGGATGCGATCAGTCCCCGGCCCATTCACCGGCGTGCCATCCACCAGCACTTTCCCCGAAGTCTGCGGATGCAGGCCTGCGATCAAGTGCAACAGGGTGGATTTGCCACATCCCGAAGGACCGACGATGCAAAGAAACTCTCCCGGCCTTACTTCCAGATTGATTTTGTCGAGCGCCAGTAAACGTTCCCCTGAAGTCGTCCTATAGCTGAGCGAGATTGCGTCCAGCGCGACTTTCGGGACAACTGCCTCGGCGACCGGATGGGTGGGAAACGTGGCTGCCGAGGAGGCCGGTTTTCCGTGAAACCCATTCGCGCGCGCGCCGGTGCGAGGACCGACGGGGACTCGTGATTGATACGCATTTTGAGGACTCGTGCTCATTGGATAGCCTGCTTCCCTTTTTCTGCTAACACTTGGTTCAAGAGCGAAAGATCATACAGACTCGACAGGTCCGGCATCTGGCGTCCGAGAAAGCCGGCGTCAAATGCGGACTTCGCGGCGTTCATCAGCGAGCCGCGCAGCGGATCATAAGTCGCCTGCATACGGCCGAAAGCCTCATCCAGTACGGCGTCTGGCAGCGCCTTCCCCGTCTCTTTCGCGATCTGCTGGTTGAGAAGTTTTTTTGCCTCGAGCAAATGCCCGTTGATCCAGTCCGTCAATTCCACGTGCGCGCGGATCCAGTTCTTCACCAGATCGGGGTGTTCCTTCAGAAATTGTGTCCGGACAATCAGATGAGCGGTAATAAATTGTCCGGTTGGCCAGAGCGTCCGCTCGTCCAGAAATAAGCGGCCACTGCCTTCCTTGATCAACCGCGTTGCCCAAGGTTCGGGCGCCCATGCGCCATCTAACTCTTTCTTCAGGAACAACGTCAGCTGATCCGGATTCGCCAGCGGAATTACCTGCACGTCCCCGCCCTTGTCCGCGGTTTTCATGCCGTTCGCTTTCAACCATGCGCGCAGCGCGACGTCCTGCGTGTTACCCATCTGCGGCGAAGCGACCTTCTTGCCGTGAAAATCCTCCGGCTTCTGAATGCCGGAATCGCTGCGCACCACCAGCGCCGCTCCCCCACTGGTCGCACCCGCCACAATCCGCAGAGCTTCTCCGTTGGAGCGAACGTAGCCGGAGATGGCCGGGTTCGGACCGATGTAAGTCATGTCAATCGCCCCGGCAAATAGGGCTTCCATTGCCGAGGGCCCGGCGTTGAAGCTCTTCCAATCAATCTTGACTTGGGGCCCCATCGCTTTCTCGAACCACCCGTTGTTTTTACCGACCATCGCCTGCGGGTGCGTGATATTGGGAAATGCGCCCACACGAATGACGGTCTGCGCCCCGGCCAAGGCACCCAGTAAAAGAACCCAACCCGTGGAGCCAAAGAAATTTCGCTTCATCATGCCCCCTCGCCTCGAGCCAACATCGGCAGCACACTGAGCTCGCCTTTCTTTTTCTTAGCGGTCTTCCGGTTCATCCTCTTTCTTTCGCCGGACTTTCTGTCGCCGGTCTTGGAACGGAAACCCGCAGCAGGTCCCCGGCTGATCAGGTCGGCCAGCGTCGTATTCTCCAGAATCCTGGCGGCCGCATCCCGTACTTCCAGAAACACCTGGTACAGAGTGCGATGGTCGGCATCGCGATCGATCAAAGTGCGCAATTGATCCGCATCCCCAAACGGAGCGAGCGGCCCATCAATTAAACGGATGATTTCGCTCAACCGGATCTCAGATGGCGCCCGGCGCAACTGGTATCCGCCTTTGGCGCCGCGCACGCTTTCCACGATGCGCGCGTTCTTCAGTTCGAGCAGAATCAACTCCAGAAATTTCTCCGGCAGGTTCTCTTCGTAGGCAATGTCGCGAATCCGGATCGCACCCTGCGTGTAGCGCCGGGTCAGCAACATCATCGCCTGCAACGCATACAACCCTTTTTGGGAAACCTTCATAGTGGCCCTGCTCCCGACTATCCCTATGTCAGAGATAGACATTATAGGAAATGCAAGCGGACTACCAAAGCACTAAATTTCGCGGCCAGGACTGGCCCTGTGATTTCAGCAGGTTACCGCTGATCGAGAAGACTCGGAGAGGCGCGGCTGTGCAAGGCTTTGCACTTTCGGGAAGGTAGATATGCTGTGAAGGACGCTGCTTTTCAGAGCAAGCGCAGGACTTCGACCGTGATGTTATCCGGGCCCCCGCGTTCGCGAGCCAGCTCGATCAGCCTGCGGCCCGTTTGTTCCGCGCTTTTGTTTTCCACGGCGTCAAGAATCTCCGAATCTCGTACCTGCCCCCACAATCCGTCGCTGCAGATCAGGAGCACGTCCTCCGGGCGCAGAGGCTCCGGTTGTCCTGGTGAGTCCATGATGAGATCGGGGTTCGTGCCTAACGCCGCGGTCAGAATGTTTCGTTGCGGATGATGCTCCGCTTCTTCCGGGCTGATCATCCCCGACTCCACCAGCCGTCCCACGTAGGAGTGGTCGCGCGTTACCCGCGTAATCTGGCCGTCACGGATGAGGTAGAGCCGGGTGTCGCCGACGTGCACATAATAGAGCGCGTCCTGGACGATCGCCGCCGCCGTGCAGGTGGTTCCCATACCCCGCAGCTCCGGATGGTCAAAGCTGTATTCGCGGATCTGCTCGTGGGCCGTCTGCAAAGCCTCGACCAGCGCCGCCTGCGGGTCGTCGCCGCCATAGTCGCGATAGACCTCCACCAGGGTTTCCACCGCCAGACGGCTCGCTTCCTGACCGCCTTCGTAGCCGCCCATGCCGTCCGCCACGACCGCCAGCCGGCCCTTGCGGAGGAACTGCTGATCGTCCTCCGGCTCCCAATAGCCAAACGAATCTTCGTTATTTTGGCGCAGGCAGCCGATATCGGACTGGACCGACACCTCAATCCCGGTGCGAACCTTCATCCGGTCACGACGTCAATTGCGGGAATGACAAGCATAGGCAACGATTGCATTCAGGGGCAAACTCAGGATTATAAAGGTTGCGGGCAGGACGCTCAAACGGGCTGGAGCGTTGCGGTTCAGCGAATGGCCGGCTTCGAGAAACGACGACCTAAGAGGAGACGAGGACGGCAGTCGAGCAGCCGTCCCCACAAAATCAACTCCCGGATTGTTGACCGATTACTGATTCTAACCGGTAGGTTGATCGCATACCCCATTTGGGTTGCCAACGGTCACCACGCCGGCCGACGATGCAACCGGGATATACAGCGGCTGGGACGTAATCCCTTGAAACGTAACGGTCGCCCTGTAAGCCCCCACATAGAACCAAGCGGGCTTTTTCGGGTCGGATGAGCTGTCAGTCCACGTGCACTTGGCCGGATCAATTGCGGTGATTAAACCAGTGGAGTCATATTCAAGGGTCCCGTTGGTATAGGGCGGCGCGGACGGACTTGGGCACTGTGGAGGCTGGCACGGAGGAAGCAACGTGGCGCCGGTGTCGTCCAGAAAGTAAATCGGGTCAACATCCACCTTGTATGTAACCACGCCCGTGAGATCTTTGGTCTTGCCGCTGGTGTAGGTGCCTATGGCCTGCAACTGGATCGTTCCCCCGTTACCCTGTAACGAGAAGAAGCCAGACTGACCCGTAACGGGCACGCCGTTTACCAAGCTCGCGCCGAGAGTAATGCTCTGCAAGTGGTTAGTTGTTCCGCAGCCCAGCATGCTGAAGACTAGCAGCGCGCAAGCTAACGCGGCAAAGAGAGTTTTACGTTTCACCGCCGAGTACCTCCAATAGGAAATCTTCCGCATCGTCGCAGCATCCGTCATATGAGGCAAGGTAACCAAAGTCACTGAACCGCGCGGACGTAAGCCTCTGTCCCCTCGCGTACCACTTGTCGGGTCCGCCATATTGCAGAAATGCGATGGCACAGGTCAGAGGTCATCTACAATCACCCCATGTCCGATCAACCACCGTCCGGTCAAAAGCCCGATCAGCCCACGCTTTCACCGTCGCAGCCTCCGCCCCCGCCCGAGCCGATCATTAACCCGATCACCGAGTTTCACATCGGCGAAGAATTCGGAACTGGCAGGCGCAATCTTCCGCCCGCCGGCATTGTCGTGATCTGCCTCGCTGTCGTCGCCCTGATTGTGGGAATCTTCGCTTTCAAGGGACGGCCGAAGCCGCAGGGTGCGGGTTCGATCGATTTCGTAGCCGCGGCTGAAGTGCCCGGCCAGAACATGATCCTGACCGCCATCACCTTCACACTGCGGAATACGGCGGACAAACCACTGTGGATTCATACGGTCAAAGCGAGCCTCACCACTGTCGACGGCAAGACTTTCGATGATGAAGCCGCATCTGCCGTCGATCTCGACCGCTATTTCCAGGCGTTCCCGGCTTTGAAGGAAAGTTCCGAGCCGCCGCTTTCGCCCGAAACCAAGCTGCTAGCCGGAGCCGAACAGAGAGGAACCATCATTGTCGGTTTTAAGGTCGCGAAAGAAGCCTTCGATCAGCGCAAGTCCCTGACCGTCACGATTCAACCCTATGACCAGGTGTTGCCCGTGGTAGTGAAATGAAAAGTGGCGGAGCGACGGGCGTCTCGCCCGTCCAGTCGGCAGTCTGCGCGGCCGCGCGGGGAGGCCCGGCTCTCCACCGTCAAATTATTACGACAACTCATTCGTTTTCGAGTTGTTGACGCGCTTGCGTCAGCACCGCCTTCATCTCGCCGCTCACCTTCGGATACTTCAAATTCATGCCCTTCAACTCATCCACCACCGCCTGCGCGACCACCAGCCGTGTGAACCACTTGTTGTCCGCCGGCACGACGTACCAAGGTGCGTGTTCTTTTGCCGTGCAGCGGATCATATCTTCATACGCTTCCTGATATGCGTCCCAGCATTTGCGTTCCTTCACATCGGACAAAGAAAACTTCCAGTTCTTCTCCGGCTTGTCGAGCCGTTCCATGAACCGGCGCTTCTGCTCCTTCTTTGAAAGATGCAGGAAAAACTTGACCACCGCAATGCCATTCCCTGTAAGGTAGCGCTCGAAAGCGTTGATATCTTCAAAGCGCTCCTGCCAGATATGTTTCGTTACCAGCGGCTTCGGCAGCTTTTCGTTTTCCAGAATCTCACGGTGGATGCGCACCACCAGTACCTCCTCGTAATACGACCGATTGAAGATGCCGATCTGGCCTCTCTTCGGCAGGCACTTCGTTGTTCGCCAAAGGTAGTCGTGGTTCAATTCTTCCGCCGACGGCGCCTTGAACGACCACACATTCACTCCCAGCGGATTGACCCCCGACATGACGTGCTTGACCGTACCGTCCTTTCCAGCGGCGTCCATGCCCTGAAGAATCAGAAGCAGGCCCCAACAGTCCTGCGCCGCCAGAATATCCTGCAGGCGGCTCAATTCCTGGACGCCGTCTGCCAGCAGTTCCTTCGCCTGCGGCTTTAGTTCTGACCCCAAACCGTGCGTGTCCGCGGGGTCGTGATCTTTGAGGTTGAAGTGCTTCCCGTGCTCGATGCGATAGCGCTTGAGGAGCTTGTCGATTTTCATAGAATGATCTGTGTAACTCTGCCCTAACGTTGCGGCTTGTAGACAGAGTTGTTCGGCGTAGGTTCGTCGTACTCGCGGCCGTACTTGTTCTTGTGTGCCATGCGCTGCCCATTCGCTTCCGGAACTCGAATCACTCCGAGAGATGAAGCAGTTTCCGCGATCGTGATCTCCCGAGTAAGCGGCTGCGCGTTTTCCGGGCCCATGCCCTCGCTCCAGACATGCAACATGTAACGCCCGTAAGGAACGCCCGCCAGGCTCAGTTGCCCGTCCCGGTTTGATATGGCGTACAGCGGCGTCGCCATCGTGATTACAACCGCGCTCATCTCGGGATGAATATTACAAAAAATGTAGCTGATTCCGAGCCGGTCGAATCGCACCATCCGCGAAGTGCCCGCCTCGTACAGACCAAGATCAAAGCGCTTCCCTTCAAACAGCGAAAAAACGTTATGGAAAAAGGGATCGTGGTTGGGAAACTCCACCATCGACCCCACCGGAACCACCAGGATGTGGGGATCGAAACTCTTGTTTTTCTGCACCAGCCGCGGGTTTGCCGACGGACTTGGCGGCGGCGCCGTAGTCGCTTCGCCGCCCGCACCCGCCATCGGCGTCAGCCACACCACCGTCCCGGGAATCGCACCATGCCGCGTTTTGCCCTTACCCTCGGCACCGATGACCTCGACGCGCCCGCGCACCGTCGTTGTCGCTACCTGCGACGCTACCTGCGACGTTGCCTGCACGCACAACCCGGTCGCGCCGGCCCACAACATGGCGACCCAGATCAATACCTTTCTATGGCTCATCGGTTGATGCTCATCTCAGCTTCATCGCGTCTTTTCGCGGCGGCTTCTTACCGCTCCGCCTGTGTCCATCTTCTCAAAAAAGAACTCCCATCATAAGATTAAGGTGTCCGGCGCTGTTCCCGCCTTCAGTAATCGTATACGTCGTCAGATGTCGATACTCAGCGGAAAATAACAAGTCCGAACGGGGACGGTAAATCATGTTCACAAAGCTTCCCTGATTTCTCGCCAGCGTCGGATCGCCGTATGCCTGCGCATATTTGAAATATTTCAGGTCGGACGCGTACGGATTATCCATCCCAAACGCTGCATTGAACTCCAATTTATTCGATAGCCGGTATTTCAATTGCGCCCAGCCCCCAACCGAGTTCAGCCCTTGCACTCGCGTGCTGGCCAATGCCGGATCGCCGCTGAATAACGCGCTGCGTCCGATTCCGCCGCCCAGTCCGCCCAGACCCTTTCCGCGATACAGCTTTCCGCTCAACGAAAACTGGTGGCTGAGCGGCAGTTCGATGTCTGTCATTCCGGCCCAGCCGTCAACGGTTCGGCTGAAGCGATAATCCTGCCGGCTATAAAACCCTCCGAAGCCCACTCTCAACGGTTGTCCAAAAACATCGTGCGTCCATGCGATCCGTGCGGCGTACGCCGGCTGACGCGACAACTCCCCGGGCCCCGCCTGCCGGTAAAAGCCTCCTTGGGGCGCTTCCCCGCTGACCGGATCCAGAATCCCTCCCTGAAACGTCAGGCTCGACTCTTCCCCCAAAACAACTCTGTGTTCCACCCTTATTTGCGGGACCCAGCTCCACAAGTTCCCCGCATAGGAGAGCGCCGGAACCGCCAGCGAAGCAAATGACGTCGGCGAGTTTGGTGAGAAGAAAATCCCGTCCTGCCCGACCACAACCGAGGTATTCGTCCAATCCATCCGCATCGTGCCCGTGCGCAACCGCAGCAGTCCCGAGTTGATTCCGTTCGGAACCGACGGGAAACCGCCCGCCAGATCGAGTTGCAGGTCTGCCCTTGTCTTGGCACCCGCCACGCTCGGCCCGAATGCCTCGAACCCGATCTCCGACTGTCGCAACGTCGCTCCGAAGCTCCCCCCTGAATCGCCCGGCGGCTTCGCGCCGGCCAGCGTGGGAATATCAATGTTGTCCACCCACCCTTGATTGCTTACCAGGTTCATCAATACGATGCCCGACAACCGCAACCGGTACTTCGAGGCGCTTTCCACTTTCGTTTGATACTGATCGTCTACCTTCCCACTCAGAAGTTGGTATTCCTCTTCCAGGCTCGCGGCATGCTCGCCCTTTTTCTGGTCTTCTTCTTGGTCACCCGGCGCGTCATTCTGTAAGACGTTCTGCGAACCGCCCTGTGAGCTTCCCGCAGCCGCAGCGACGCTGCTAATTTCCGACTTCGCCACCGCATTCCTCAATCCCGCATCCTGGAGTCCTGTTCCCGCGCGCACTTCGTTGAGCTCTCGGCGCAATTCCTCCGTTTCCGCGCGAGCTCGCTGCCAGTCGGAGCGCATCCCGGCAACCGCGTCCTGCAACTCGCGAACCTGCTCACGCAACTCGCGAACCGAGTCACTCGACGAACCACTCAATGACTCCGAAGAAGGCGGCTCTTCCCGACTCTGAGCTTGCTGCGCGACGCCCGATGCGGTCCACGCCAGCAGACCTATCAGCGTCGCGCGTCGCAAAAATTCGAACCAGCACGTCATACCCATACTCATGTCGCCTCCTGCCACTATCCGCACTCAGAGCCGGTATTTCAGGTCTGCATTTCGGATCTGCTTTTCGGATTTGCGTTCAAAGAATTCGCAACAGAGATTATGCCGCTTATGTCGCCTGCCGGGCTGCCAAAGCATTTTCTGCCGAAGGATTCAGCGGAATATTTATGCGGAATGTCGTTCCCGAAGGCGAGGTCTGCTCCACCGCGACATCGCCTCCGTGATCCTGCAGAATCTTCTGCACCACCGTCAATCCCATCCCCGTCCCATTTTCCTTGCCATGGCTCACAAACGGCTCGAACAACCGGTCGCGCACCGCGTCCGCGATTCCAGGACCGTTATCCTCGATGCGAATTTCCAGACTCTCGCCCTGGCGTCTCAGCGCGATATCGATTTTTCCAGATCCCGCCGGCACCACCTCGCACGCATTCAGGAGTAAGTTCAAGAAGGCGCGTTCCAGCTTCTTGAAATCGAACCAGCCCTCCGTCGACCCTTCCCCGGAAATCCGAATCCGTATGCGCTGGAATTCCGGATGCGCTTTTACCCCTTGCACCGCGCGATCCAGCGCCGAGCGAATGTCACCGTACGAGGGATGTAACGACTCCCGTGTGCGCGAGAATTCCAACAGCGACTCGATCAAGTCCGTCATCTGGGCCACCGCAATCCGTATCTCGGCGTAAAGATCCTCGCGCTGTCCCGGCGTCAGGTTACTCTCGCAAAGAAATTCCGCATTCGCCATCACCGCCGCCAGCGAATGCCGCAGATCGTGCGAGATCGAACTTGCCATCCGCCCGATCGTCGCCAGACGTTCCGCATCCAGCAACTCCCTCTGCGTTTTCCGCAGGTTCTTTCTCATCCGGTCGAAGGTTCCGGTTACCTCCGCGACTTCGTCTCCGCCCTTCACTTGCAGCGGATAGGCATAGTCCCCCTGCTCCAGCGCCCGCACGCCGGCTACCAGATTCTCCAGTGGACGCGTAAAGGTATGCGAAATCAAAAACACCAGCAGGCTCCCCGCCAGCACCGCGGTTAGCCCGAGCGCCAGCAGCAACTCGTTCAGGCTGCTCAAAAATGCGGTGGCCTGATCGAACGACTTCAACACCCATAAATTCAGCGCGGGTGTGCCCGGCGTGGGCAAATCCACCGCCGACGCCAAAAAACGTTCCTGGCCAAGCCGTATCTGATCCCCTTGCGGCGGGCCTCCCGCGGCAGTTCTTGGCGCCACTCGCAGCAACTCCGATTCCTGGGCAGGCTTCAGAGTGCTCCGCACAATCGAATCGCCATAACGAAACGCCACTTCGCTCGCGGCCACACGGCTCAAGTCGCGGGCCACGCGATCGTCAATCTCGTAACCCAGCAGCAGGTATCCCAGAACCTGGTGCCCGCTCGCTGGACCAAAGTAAATATCCTGAAGGAAAACTTCATAGAGGTGGCCTTCGACGTACCACCAGTGTCGCGTCTCCTCCCGCGAGACCACCAGCGGAAAGAAGTCCTGCCCCTCGCGAACCGTAATCTCCTGTGGAGTGGCCTGCAGCGCCATCACTTTCCCGGAAGAATCAGCCAGCAACAGCAGATCGCTGCCCGCCAGTTGCCACAGGTCCCGCGATGCGTCCTGGATGGTTGCCGGATCGTGCGTAGTCATCAGCGCCCGCACATTCGGCAGGTCGGCCAGCAGCGCCGCCGAGCGCTCGAGCGTAACTTCCCTCTGTTTCTGAAAGTTGTGGAATGCGGAAACGGAATTCTGCAGGTCGCGCTGGATTCCCAGCCGCACCTCCTGCTGCACAGTGCGCCGCACTACCAGCAGCGTCGTGAACGTCAATGCGGCCGATACCACCACCATGGAAAGCAGGAACTTGGTCCGCAACCGAACTCCGCCCATGGTCAAACCTCGAAGGGATTATAGGAGATAGGTATAAAAGGTCAGAGGTGAGAAGTCAGATTGCAGAAGTAAAGTGGTTGTGATTTTCACCTCTGCAATCTGACTTCCCACGTCTGACCTCGCCCCACTACGGCACAAACTTATAACCGGCACTGTGTACCGTGCGAAAATGCACAGGGTTGGCGGGATCTTTCTCCACTTTCTGCCGCAGCCGCAGAATGTGATTATCCACCGTCCGCGTGCTCGGATAATTCCGGTATCCCCAAACGTGGTTCAGTAACTCCTCCCGCGACAGCACGCGCTCCGCGTTCTGGATCATGAACTTCAGCACCTTGAACTCCTGCTAAGTCAATTGCACCAGGTTGCCTTCCCTCCACAATTCCATCTTCTTGAAATCAACTTTCACGTCGCCAAACGAGAAAGTCTCGGTCAGCGGAGTTCGCGACGAGCGCCGCATCGCCGTCCGCACCCGCGCCAGAAGTTCCCGCGGACTGAACGGCTTCGTCACGTAGTCATGGGCGCCCAACTCGAGCAGCAGCACTTTGTCCATTACTTCCGTCCGCGCGCTGAGAATGATGATCGGCAGGGAAGGAGCTGCCTGGCTGATTTCCCGGCACACGTCCTGCCCCGGCGTCCCTGGCAAGCTCAAGTCGAGCACGAGCACGGACGGCGCCGCCGCCCGAAACATTTCCAGACCCGCGGCTCCGTTCCCCGCAATATCCACCGCGAAACCTTCGCCTTCAAACAATCGCTTCAGAGCTTTTTGGACGGCTCGGTCATCCTCTATCACCAGGATCCGCTCCGAACTGGCCGGCACCGCTTCCATCGTCGCCGACGCTGCCATTGGTGCTGCTATGTTCTTGTTCACAACCGCCCCCGCGCCGAAATTGACATGAATCATACCCCTAAACTGTAGCCTGATATCAGGTTAATGACATATTTCGGGATATAAAATGACATGAATTTGACAATTTGTTGACAAATGCGGGACGGCAGCCGAAGGGAGGAGGTTCACTGATAGCCGCAAGTTCGTCCCGGCCCAGAATCACGATCGACCAACTGGACCGCTTCTAAAGCCGAGAGCGAGAACGCCTGCACTGAGAGCCGAGAACCAGTAACCGGAGATCGTTCGATCGGCAGTTGACTTGCCGGCACGAATTCCGCAGAATAGAAGTAGTTCTTTGAAGGCCCATCCCACCTAGTGGGGGCGTCACGGCTTCGACGGAGATGCTTGCGGCCAAGAGGCATGCCGGGGTGCACACACCCGTAATCGCGTGCAAAATGATAATTGCCAATCAACAGATGGCATACGCAGCCTAATTAATTAGGCCGCCGTTCTCCGCAGCTTCGCCCGTGGGCTGCGAGCGAACGTCACACAGCGGGCTGCTCCTCTCTGCTACGTCTGGGCAGAGAGGCTAAGATTTCAGGCTAGCGCCAACTGTTTCTTGTCCGTTCTGAGCAGCTGTCGTGAACGTCCTGGGGTAATGCCCAGGGCATGAACCGGAATAAGCATGTAGTCTCTTGACCAGTAACATTTTCGGACGCGGGTTCGACTCCCGCCGCCTCCACCACTAACTAATTTATTATCAATAACTTACTTGTAACTTTTAATGTTGTACAATAGCTTTCTGCACCGGCGAAGCCTGCGCCAGACTTTTTGCACGGTCATTCTTCTCGTCATGTAACAAATCAATCGCACGATCGGAGTGTTCCCCTGGTAGAACTGCTGGGAGAAACTGCTGATGGGGTTTTCGCACTGCCGATAGTAGCGCCTCCTCAAGCTGACGTGACCGATCTTTTGTACCAAGCGGAGTGGTTATTGGCCCGCAGTCAGTCCTACTTTCAACCTAGTAATGCGAAAAGCGCAGATAAAATCGATCAAAGAAGCACTACTTCGTCGACCTATCTGATCGGCGGCCTGAGTTCCTCAGCAACGCCTCACTATTTATTAGGCTTGGTTCGGGTGCGAGTACGATGTGGGCGACTCGCACCAGTAGGAGATGAAACCACTTCTAGGAGATGAAACCACTTCGCGTCTGGCCGGTGAACTCACTTGAGTCGCAATCGCGGAGTCTCCTCCTTCTTCGGAGCACTCCGTGTCACCGTGACCTGGGTCGCACGGGATCAGCAGGAAAGCATGCTGTTCGCCGTTGGAGAGCGTTCCGTGAGAGGCAATCTCTCCGCGGTCGTTGATATAAAGCGCAAGTGTCAGTTGTAGACCAGAGTTGGGAGGGATCAAAGTATTCAAGTCGACCATGGGCCCGCCATCCTCCCACAGAGACGCGCGCACGTAATTGGTGCAATCGGTCGAACTGCCCACCACCTGACGATTTGAGTTAATGCCATAGGCGCGACTGCACGGATCACCGTCCGCCGTCCCGAGATCAATCATCTCTCCGCCCTGCCAGAGAGCGCTATGATGGACCTGATTGCCTGTAAAATCGGCCGAGCCAGCAATGCCTCCGGCATCACTGATCCAGGTGGCTTCGCCGTTATCCCCTCCAAAGGTGCCCAGGTCAGTCAGCACCCCTCGGTCCCAAAGAAAAGGGTGGGAGACTAGGTCTCCGCTCAGGTCCGAGATGCCGACAACTTGGCCTCGGTTGTTGAGACCAAACGAATGACCGCATGTGCCCCCGAGCGTCCCCAGATCAATCAT
>Ga0207146_10145_pt1 | contig 19518 bp, 17 predicted proteins | sample Alteio_BWMinHeat_36_FD_153539 | JGI IMG/M metagenome (GOLD analysis project Ga0207146, IMG submission 153539) | Enriched cells from forest soil in Barre Woods Harvard Forest LTER site, Petersham, Massachusetts, United States -... | ecosystem: Environmental > Terrestrial > Soil > Temperate forest >...
TTCGGCGGTTCGCTCTCCGAAACGAACGCAGCAAAAATCGTCAAGCTTATGGACATGGCCATGCGCGTCGGCGCGCCTATTATCGGCTTGAATGATTCGGGCGGAGCGCGTATCCAGGAAGGCGTCGTCTCGCTTGCCGGGTATGCCGACATCTTTCTGCGCAATACTCTGGCCAGCGGCGTGGTGCCGCAAATCTCTGCCATTCTCGGGCCATGTGCTGGAGGCGCTGTCTATTCGCCTGCCATCACCGATTTCACGCTCATGGTCGACAAGACCTCTTACATGTTTGTGACCGGGCCGGACGTCATCAAAACCGTCACACATGAAGAGGTCACCAAGGAGAAGCTTGGCGGCGCGGCTACGCACAACGAGATTTCCGGCGTGGCCCACTTCATGGCGCACGATGACGCTGAATGCCTGGCGATGATCCGCGAGCTGTTCAGCTTCCTGCCGTCGAACAATATCGACGATCCGCCGCGCCGCGCCTCAACCGATCCCATCGATCGCGCCGACGCGGAGCTTGATTCGCTGGTGCCTGCCGAGTCGAACCAGCCCTACGACATGAAGCTGGTGATCGAACGCATTGTCGATGATGGATATTTCTTCGAGGTGCAGGAGCATTATGCGCGCAACATCGTCATCGGCTTTGCCCGCATGAATGGCCGCCCGGTGGGCATTGTCGCCAACCAACCCGCATTTCTGGCTGGGGTGCTCGACATTGATGCCAGTGTGAAGGGTGCGCGCTTCGTGCGCTTCTGCGATGCTTTCAACATCCCGCTCATCACGCTTGAAGACGTCCCCGGCTTTCTTCCCGGCACGCAGCAGGAGTATGGCGGCATTATTCGCCATGGGGCCAAACTGCTGTATGCCTTCGCCGAAGCCACGGTGCCGAAGCTCACTGTCATCACGCGCAAGGCTTACGGCGGAGCCTATTGCGTCATGAGCTCGAAACACATTCGCACTGACCTGAACCTTGCGTGGCCGACGGCGGAGATTGCCGTCATGGGGCCGGAGGGCGCGGTGAACATCGTCTATGGGCGGGAGCTGTCGCAGGCAGTTGCCGATGCCGAAGCAGCGGAAGGCCCATTGAGCGAAGAGCACAGACAGGAATTGCTGGCGGCCGCGCGCGCGGAAAAGGTGCACGAGTTCCGCGAGCAGTTCGCCAATCCCTACATTGCAGCCGAGCGCGGGTATGTGGACGCCGTGATTCCGCCGCGCGAGACGCGCCGCCGCCTGATCACTGCACTCGAAATGCTTCAGGGAAAGCGGGATAAAAATCCTCCGAAAAAACACGGCAATATTCCTCTATGAGCCAGCCGACAAGTGCGGCAACCGCCGAACATTACGCATGGGGAGAGATCTGCGACGGCTGGCATCTGGTGCGCACCGCAGGGCTGAGCGTGATTGAAGAGCGCATGCCATCGGGCAGTAAAGAACAGCGGCACTGGCATCAGCAGGCGCGGCAGTTCTTCTACGTCCTCGAAGGGGAGCTGACCCTGGCGTTCGATGATCGCATCGTTGCGCTACCGCCGCGGCACGGCATTGAGATTGCCCCGGGCATTCCGCATCAGGCGAGAAACAGCTCAGATGCGGAGACGCGCTTTCTGGTGATTTCGTCGCCGCCCAGTCACGGTGATCGCTTGTCTTAGGTTGTATCAGGGCTGACGATCGCCTTACACCCCGCCTCATGGCGAAAACATGCATCTCTAAAAGGAAGGAGATGCATATGGCTGCTTCGCAGAAAAAATGGGTAAGGAGTGTAAAAACCGATTCCGCGCATCCTCCGGAAGGTCTTTTCAAGAAAGATCCGGAGACTATTGCGCGCACGCTGGCGTCAAAAAAGTATCTCCGAAAGGACCCGGGTCGGGCATGAGGATGTTGACGTACTTTATCAATCGCGCGGGGAAAGGGCTTAGCGCCCGCCAAAAAGCGCGACTCGAAAAGGCTGAAACGCTGCTTTCCGAACGCGTGGAGAGAGCGCACGAAAAAGAGAAGAAACGGGCAGCTTAGAATCGTCGTCTTTCTTTTATTTCAAGGCTTCGGGCCCGTCTGGCTACACCGTTGTTGTCCGCTTGTACCGGTTTGAAAATGACACATAACTTTAGCCCAAGCAATGATTCGTTAGTGATATGGTTATTGCCGATTCCACGGATTCTTTTGAGAAACGGATCTAATTTCAACACCACCATCCCTTTGAGGTGAAATATGGCTTCCCGTATTACGCTGGAAAAAAGCGAACGCAAAGCACCACAGGGTGCGACGCATTTGGGGCGCACGTCGCCCGACCAAATCATCAGCGTTTCTGTCATCGTGAGACGCAAGAATCCGCTGAGGCTCAGCGAGTTGAAGGGCCGCAGGCTCTCACATGAGGAGTTCAATGCGCAATACGCAGCCGATCCAGCCGACTTCCAAACCATACGGACATTCGCACAACAACACGGTCTTACCGTAGATGAGGGAGCGTCGAGCCTGCCGCGCCGGACCATAGTGCTGAAGGGGACAGCCGAGGCAATGGAAAAGGCCTTCGGCGTTCAACTCAATAGCTACGAAGACAAGAAACATAAAAAACGCTTCCATGGCTTTGAAGGAACGATTTCACTTCCCGCAGATCACGCGGAGCCGATTGAGGCTGTTCTCGGATTGGATTCACGCCCGATTGCGACGCCTCATTTCCGGCGACGGGACGTGGATCCCGACAGGAGAAAAAAGAAGAAGCCTACGGCTGCTCAACCACAGTCCTTCAGCGCAGTGCAGGTAACGCAGTTATACAGCTTTCCGACCAATCTGAATGGCAGCGGTCAGACGATCGGAATTCTCGAACTGGGCGGCGGTTATACGGATAGCGACCTGCAAACCTACTTTTCTGGACTGGGGCTGAGTGTGCCCAATGTTGTTGCCGTGAGCGTCGACGGAGGCACGAACTCACCCGGCGATCCGAATGGAGCGGACGGTGAAGTCGAACTCGACATTCAAGTCGCTGGATCGGTTGCGCCATCGGCGAATATTGCCGTCTATTTTGCGCCGAACACCGACCAGGGATTTATCGACGCGATTACAACGGCTGTCCATGACACCGCCAACAAGCCTTCCGTGCTTTCGATCAGCTGGGGTGGTCCGGAATCAAGCTGGTCGCAGTCTTCCATTACGGCCCTCGACAATGCCTGCCAATCGGCGGGGGCACTGGGCGTAAGCATCACCGTCGCTTCCGGTGACAGCGGCTCAAGCGACGGCACCAATGGCACAGTCGTCGACTTCCCGGCATCGAGCCCGCATGTGCTTGCCTGCGGGGGAACCGAACTCTTTGCCAACGGCACGCAGATTTCCGAAGAGATCGTCTGGGACGACCAGTCCGCCGGCGGCGGCGCATCGGGTGGAGGATTCAGCACCAGCTTCGCCGTGCCTACCTGGCAGAGCAGCGCATTGCCTTCCGGCAGCAGCGGCCGCGGGGTGCCGGATGTATCGGGCGATGCCTCACCGGAAAGCGGATACAACGTCGTCGTCGATGGCCAGCAGGAGGTGGTTGGAGGCACAAGCGCCGTGGCGCCCCTCTATGCCGGACTGATCGCTCTCGTGAATCAGCAGCTCGCGCAACAGGGATCGCCATCGGCAGGCTTCATCAATCCCACGCTTTATCTGAATGCAAGCGCTTTTAACGACATCACGCAGGGCAACAACGGGGCGTACTCCGCGGGACCAGGGTGGGATGCCTGCACCGGACTCGGCTCGCCGAAAGGCACATCGATTGTCACTGCGCTGACGACCACCACGACCACCACGGGCAGCTAGATCGGATTTCTTAAAGATACCGGGCGTCCTTCGACGGCCGGTATCTTTAGCCTCCAGAGCGCCGAAAAGAGAATGGCATCCGCTGAGCAGCTCTAACCGTTTCGCTTCATCATGGGCTTGCCCTTTTCATTCAGCTCCACATGACCGAAAGGCGTGTGGTGATCGTGGGTGAAGAGTACGAGCCATTGTTCGGGAATGGCGCGCGCATAAAATCGTTTCCGCTCTTCAATGCAAGTCAGCGGATCGAGGTCATAGCCCATCACCCAGGTCGGGTCGAGGTGCGCGCTGGTCGGAATGAGGTCAGAGATATAGCAGGCCCGCTTGCCGCTCGAATCGATATGCACTGCCATCAATTGCGAGGTATGCCCGGGATACGCTTCGACCGAAATGCCGGGCACAATCTGCTGTGTCTCGCCACGCGCTACATCGAGCAGAGTCATCTGACCGCTCTCGATCAGCGGATCGTAATTGTCGCTGATGTAACTGATTGCATCGCGCTCAAGCTGCAGGTGGCCATGTTCCACTTCGCCGCGATGCGCGAAATAGCGCGCATTCGGAAAGGTCGGCACAATACGGCCATCCGGCCTGCGCGTCGTGTTCCAGCCGCAGTGGTCGAAGTGCAGATGGGAGTTGACGACGATGTCGACTTCTTCCGGTTTGATGCCGGCAGCAGCGAAGGCTGACGGCAATTGCTCCTTCGCGCCGTAGATCGCCCGCAATTTGTCACTGAGTTTGTTACCTATTCCGGTTTCGATCACAACCGTATGCTTCCCGGTTCGCACGACCACCGTATTCAGACCGAGCAGGATGCGGTTCTGCTCATCGGCAGGAGCGCGCCTCTCCCATAGCGGCTTCGGCACGACGCCAAACATCGCGCCACCGTCGAGGAAGTAAAAGCCGTCGCTCAAAACCGTCAGCTCAAAATCGCCAACGGTTGTGCGGCCGCGAATCCATGCATTCGAGTCGGGCCGCTCGGCGGGATGGCTCACCTGGCTGCTCCCTCGGGCTTCAAATAGGTTTCGAAGTGCCAGAGGATGCGATCGAAGAGATTGGTATGCGCCACCGGGCCCGCGATCGAATGCGTTTTGCGGGGATACGGCTGGAAGTCGTACGCGATGTTGGCATCGATCAATTTCTGAATGTATTGAATGGAATTCTCAAAGTGCACGTTGTCATCGCCGGTACCATGCACCAGCAACAGGCGGCCTTTCAGGTTCTTCGCTGTCTCCTGTACGGACGCAGCGCGGTATGCATCCGCATTTTCCGTCGGCAGGCCCAGATAACGCTCCGTATAGATCGAGTCGTAGTTGCGGAAGTCGGTTACCGGCGCGACGGAGACTCCCGCGCGGAAACGATCGGAATGCGACAACGCATTCAGCGTGAATGTGCCGCCCCAGCTCCAGCCCCACCATCCCAGACGGTTCTTATCCAGTTGTGGATACTTTTCCAGAACCTGATCGATCGCCGCAAGCTGATCGCTCAACTGTACAGGACCGAAGTTGTGATATGCAGCCTGCTCAAAATCGCGGCCGCGTGCGCCCATACCGCGATTGTCCACATGCAGCACGGCAAAACCACGCTGCGCAAGTAACTGGTCAAAGAAAAAGCTCGATCCGCCCCAGCTATCGCGCACGGTTTGCGCATGCGGGCCGCCATAGGGATTGTTGATGAGCGGCACGCTGGCGGGGGTGGTTGCGTTCTTTGGTAACAACAGAGACGCATAGAGCGTTGTCTTGCCATCGGCAGCCTTCAGCTCCAGCATCTCCGGATGCAGAATTTCGTAATCCTTTGGCAGCTGTCCCTGCCAGATGGTCTGGCAGAAACCACCGGCATGACAGAAGTCGAGTGCCGGCGGTGTGGCCTGACTGGAATACTTATCGACATAAACAGCGGTACCCTCGGCGAAATTCGGATCGTGAAATCCTTCGCTTTTCGAGATGCGCTGCTTGCCCGTTCCATCGAGTTTGACTGCCCATATCTGCTGCTGACGCGCATCGCCCTCGTTCGAAAGGTAGTAGACGGTGTGCGAATTCAGATCGATGGACTTGATCGAACTGACCTCGTATTCACCGTCTTCGAGTTGTTTGACGGGCTGCGCCGGTCCATCCAGCGGATTCGCCGCATTGTAGCTATAGCGGAAGATGTGGGTGTGCCCATCACGCCAGCTTGTAATGAGAAATTCGCCCGGAGCATAAAAATTTATATCGTAGGCTTCGTCGAAAAACTTATCGTCGTTCTGGGCCAGCACAAGCCGTGTATCGCCGGTGCGCGTATCGGCAAAGTACAGGTTCAGATGTTTATGATCGCGTGTCAGCACCTCGGCCCAAACCACATGCGGATTGATCCATCCAAAACGCGGAATATAGTCGCTGCCTTCTTCCATCGGAATTTTCAACCACGTAGTTTTGCCGCCGTTAATGTTCACTACCCCGATACGCACACCGGGATTCGCATCTCCCGGCTGCGGGTAACGTTGTTCATCGACGCCCGCATGCGTCGGAATCCAATCGGTGATCGGATACTGCGGCACGGCTGCTTCATTCATCTGCAGATAGGCAATCTGCTTGGAATCCGGCGACCAGAAGTAGTTGCTGCGAACGTCCAGCTCTTCCAGATACACCCAATCCACTTCGCCGTTCAGCAGCGTAGGTTCATGCGTATTTGTTAAAGCAATGGGCGGCGCGGAGGGCCGGCTGACATAGAGGTTGTGATCGTGGAGATACGAGATGTATTCGCCGCTGGGTGAAAACTTGGGATCGTCGCCGCTGCCTTGTCCGGTGTGGCCCACCTCGGTGCCCGTGCCGCTCTTCAGGTCATAGGCCCACAAGGTACCGTTGGTGTCGAAGAGCAGATCCTTCGAATCGGGAGACCAGATGTAGTCCGGCGCGCCGTAACGCGCGCGGTGGTCGCGGTCCTGCTCGCTGAGCTGCGCTTTCATAATCGGCGCCAGCTTCTCGTGATCCAACAGTTTGCTTATCTTGCCGGTCGCCGCTTGCATCTCCATCAGGTCGCCGTTGTCGGCCATGAAGATGGCGCGGCTTGCGTCCGGAGCCCAAGTCATCTCTCCCGGCGCGTGTCCGGTGGAAATGCCTTTGCCGAAGATGTCGGCGACGGTCCATTGTTTTTGCGCATGAAGGGTGGCAGTCAGCAGCAAGGCTGAGGTGAAGAGAAGCAAACGGCGCACGGATTACCCCCAAAGATAAGACTTACGCCGCTTGGGAAACTCATCGAGAACATTCAATGTACGGCGAACATTCAATTTTAATGCATGGCCATTGGACCGCTCGTTTTGCGCTTCTTCATGAAAAAGACCAGCGGGATCATGCAGACGCAGCCCACAGCCAGCACGGTAATCACATCCAGATAGGCCAGCATGGTGCTGTGTATCACCATTTCGCGATATAAATTGCCTTGCGCCATCATGCGCGCCTGCGCCGAAGAGCCCGCCACGCTGGCTCCATGCTGGAAATATCCTGTCAGCGCATCCACTTTCTGCTGAAAAGCCGGATCTGACGGGTTCGTATGGCTGGTCAGCCGGTCCTGGTGGAACTGGCTGCGCCGCGCCAGCCAGGTCACTAAGAACGAAGTGCCCACGCTGCCGCCAATGTTGCGCGCAAGATTGGTCAGGCCGGACACGTCATTGTTCTTTTGTGGTGGCACGTCCGTATAGGCGATGGTGTTGATGGGCACAAACAGGAACGCCAATCCGGATGCCTGAAAGACACGGAGCATGGCAATGTACGCATAGCTAACCTCCAGATTGAGCGTGTGCATTCGCGCCAACGCCGCTGCCAGCATCGCGAAGCCGTAGACGATCAGGTATCGCGGATCGACGCGGCCCACCAGGAAGCCAACGAGCGGCATCATCGCCATTACCGTCAGGCCGCCGGGAGAGATCACCAGCCCGGCCTGTTCGGCCGTATATCCCAGCAGTGTTTGCACAAATTGGGGGATCAGCACCGTGGTACCGAAGAGCGTGAAGCCGAGAACAAACATCAGGGCGAAGGAGATGGCAAACGTCCGGTTGCGAAAGAGCGTGAGATCGAGGATCGGCTTATGGCCTTTGCGAATCTGCCAGATTTCCCAGATGAGGAGCGTCAGCAGCGCCGTTACACACAGGATGACAAAGATCGTAATCAGGTGTGAGCCGAACCAGTCGTCCTCCTGCCCTTTATCCAGCACGAACTCGAGCGATCCGAAACCTAGAGCCAGCAAACCAAAGCCAACATAGTCGAGATTCAATCCTTTGGAGCGCAGACGTTTTACTTCTTCCACAATGTGCGGCGGGTCTTCCACCATGCGCGAGGTCAGAAATAGCGAAATGACGGCCACCGGCACGTTGATGAAGAAAATCCAGCGCCAATCATAGTTGTCTGTGATCCAACCGCCGAGGGTGGGCCCAATGGCGGGAGCCGCGACCACCGCCAGCCCATAGACAGCAAATGCCTGGCCGCGTTTCTTGGGCGGGAAGGTGTCGGCCAGAATCGCCTGCTCGCTCGGCGCCAGACCTCCGCCACCCGCTCCCTGCAGCACGCGGAAGAAGATCAGCAGCGGTAGTGAAGGAGCGAGTCCGCAGAGAGCCGAACTGATGCCGAACAAAACCACGCACCACATGTAGAAGCGCTTGCGCCCGACAAACGACGTCAGGTAGGCGCTCATGGGAAGGATGACAGCATTCGATACCAGATAGGAGGTCAGAACCCACGTCGCCTCGTCCTGCGACGCGCCCAGCCCGCCAGCGATATGCGGCAGCGCAACGTTGGCAATGGAGGTGTCGAGTACCTCCATAAATGTTGCGAGCGTTACCGTCAGCGCAATCGCCCAAGGATTGTGCTTCGGCTTCCACGCGGCGGCGCTCATTGGGCCCGATTCAGATGCCATAGGGGGTGACGACATTTAGAAGCTAACAGGTGGGCGCAAGATGCAGAAAGTGCGCGTTTTGCTCATTCAAATTTGTTGGGCGGAGAATCGATCGCCTCTCACGTTCTAAGATTAGGGAAACTTTGGAAAGCAATTTATCGGGAGTTTTCATGCAGCAGGAGTGGACACGGCGAGCTTTGCTCAAAGCCGCAGGCGTAGCAGCGATCGGAACAGGGATGCAATCTATAGCGCCGCTCTATGCGAGAGCCATGGACGCCGATGAGGGATCCAGACGGCCAAAGCCAGAAGATCGCCGCTTTCGCAGCACCGCAGTCGAAGAATTCCTGAAACAGACGCGTACACGTATCGGCGATGCCGAACTCGCCATCATGTTTGTGAATTGCTTTCCAAACACACTCGATACTACGGTCGAGCCGGGTCAGTTCGATGGCAAACCCGATACAGCCGTCATCACCGGCGACATTCCTGCGATGTGGCTGCGAGACTCATCGGCGCAGGTCTGGGCGTATCTACCACTGGCAGCAAAAGACGAGCCACTGCGGGCGCTGCTCGAAGGAGTCATCCGGCGGCAGACGCGCTGCATCCTGATCGATCCTTATGCGAATGCGTTTATGGCCGACCTGAATGCGCCCGCGCTTCCTTGGAGCCTGAAAGACAAAACCGAGATGAAACCCGGCGTAGGTGAGCGCAAATGGGAGCTGGATTCGCTCTGCTATCCCATACGGCTGGCGTACGGCTACTGGAAGCAAACCGGAGACACGCGGCCATTCGATGCGCAATGGCGCCAGGCAATGACGCTGGCGGTCGAAACCATGGTCGTGCAGCAGCGCAAACAGGGTCTGGGGCCGTATCGCTTTCAGCGGTATTCGTTCATCTCGACAGAGACTCTCCCGGCGGATGGCTTCGGAAACCCGGTAAAGCCCGTCGGATTGATCGCGTCAGGCTTCCGGCCCTCGGATGACGCCTGCATCTTCCCGTTTCTCGTCCCGTCCAACCTCTTCGCGGTCACATCCCTTCGTCAGCTGGCGGAGATGGCTAATTCCTTACTGCACGACGCGGCGCTCGCAAATCGGGCGCATGCGCTGGCTGCTGAAGTCGAGTCGGCACTGCAAAAGTACGCCATCACGCAGACGCCGGAAGGCACTATCTGGGCCTATGAGGTAGATGGCTTCGGCAGTCAGCTCTTGATGGATGACGCCAATGTGCCAAGCCTGCTGGGATTGCCGTATCTGGCCAGTTCTCCCGATCCTGCTTTGTATGAGAGGACGCGGAAGTTCGTATGGAGCGAGAGGAACCCATGGTTTTTTCGCGGGACGGCGGGCGAAGGCATTGGCGGACCGCATGAGGGCAAAGATATGATCTGGCCCATGTCGCAGATCATTTTCGCGTTCACCAGCAAGTCGGATGTAGAGATTCGCAAAGCGCTCGCAATGATCAAAACATCCTCTGCGGGCAGCGGATTTATCCATGAGAGCTTCTTCAAAGACGATCCGAAGAAATTCACGCGTACATGGTTCGCCTGGGCGAATACGCTCTTCGGCGAATTGATTGCTACCCTTGCCGCGAGCAATCCTGCATTGCTGCGCTGATCCATTCAGGTCAAGGTCAGATCAGGGTCAAGTCAGGGCCGGATCAGCGCAGCTGCAATTCCAAGAAGAATCGTATGCGGAAGCCTATGGAACGGGTTCGGAGATAACTTCGATTTGCTGCCGCCGCGCAGTGCCTGGGATGTCGAGCGATCCTAACAGCAGCGGCTTACCCGGAGTGAGAGTGGATATTTCCTCCAGAGTCGTCTGATGAACCATCGGGTCCTGCATGCCTACACCGGATTTTTCCTCGGCGACTCTCGATTGCTCGATCTTCGAGCGCAGCCTCAACCCATCTCCATGCCCTTCCAGAGAGGCTTCGAGGTTCAGCCCCACATCGAGATATTGCACCTGTGAGTTCGCGCTCGAACTGCCTTCGTTAAAAACTCCCGTAACGACCGGAACCTTGGTGCCTTGTTTCAGCACCGTCCTCGCTCCAGAGCTTACTACGAGGGTGAAATCCTGTTTTCCAGTCTGCTTGCCGTCGTCCATTTCGGTAATGGTATAAGTGAGGCGGTAAGTCTTCGCGGACCTGTCAATGTCCGAGAGTATCTTCTGCGCAAGTTGAATATCTTCGGGAGTTCCACGCACCGAGATAGCGCTCTGTGACGGTATGTAAAACAGTTTCGTCCTCGGCAGCATGTTACGCAGATCGGTCAGAACATCTTCCGCGTCTTTTTGCCCGGCGCTGGCTAAGTAAAGAGTCCGATAGGCTTCGGCGCTCTTTTGTGATTCGGCGGTACCTGGGCCAGAAGCCGGTGTCTGTGCGCCTGCGCTTCGCGCGAAAAGAGTCAGGATCGTTGCTGCTAAAGCAAGTATGCGGACGACGCTCGTCATCCGACTTCCATCTTCACAACCGTTGATTCGCATGTTTCGCCTCGCAAGAATCGTTCATTCGAAGAAGCTCGACCTTATTTCTCGATGGCTTCGATGGCAGCTTCTATCGACACGGACGCGCGCGGCCGGCTTCCGCTCGACAAATTGGCAAGCGATTGCTAATTCTGGTAGTGGGTCAATTTGAATCCGCAAGGGGCCGGGACAGTTTTCCGATACATCGTATTCAGCCTGTCAGAATCGAGAGGGCACTTGTCCGGAAAGGCGACTTATCAGACAAGTGAATTACTTCCGGTTTGGCGACGATACAGCAATCACGGGCAAACTGGTTGATCCGGCCTTGAAACAGAAGATGGCACAAAGTTATTCTCTCGGAAGATAACCGCATGAAGCTTGTAGAAATGTTCAAGAACTTGATCGGGAAGGCTCCGCATTCCGAGGCCACAGAGCCGCGGTCCATCGTCATCATGCAGCGTGAAGCGCACCGTTTCAGTCAGAAGGAGCTACAAGCTGCGGGAGAACGCGGGTGGGGCAGGAAATTCGATGGTAAAGAAGATCCAATGTATTTCGTCTCGACCGATCAGCCGGCTCTAACTGTCCTGAAGGCTGGCCCCCATATCATCCGAGTGACTTCGATCCCTAAACGATATGCCGACGATGATGAATATGCTCTTTCTCAATTGCCACAGCCAGAACAGAAGAAGGCTTGGACCGAACATCATGCCTGCGCGTCACTCGATCTATTTAATGATTTTTCGGGTGAGTCGAGGATTCCTGATACAGAGGCTTATGCTTCCCTCGCGAGATTAGCTTTACATCTTGGCGATCCGAACTGCACCGCAATCTTTCTGCCGATCAGAAATATGATGTTCCCGAACGATGGCACAGCGGAGCAGGGGTTGCGGTTGCTGATAAATAAAGAACTACCGATTCCACTACGCAACTCTTGTCACGAAAGAACCAACTCACTCAGTTAAGTCACCACTCAGATGATCGGGACGCACAAGCGCCACCGCAGTCATGTCGTCTCTGCATTGGCGCTTGCTGGGGTGGAAAAAATCGTAAAGACGCGACCACGGATGATCGTTGAATTCGCCGACTTCGCGCAGCACGTCTTCACAGATTTTCAGTGCCGAATCCGTGTTGGCATTCTCCAGCACCCGTCGAACGCGCTCGACACCGAACGTCGTTGATCCGCGGCGGCTCTCGGTAACTCCCTTGGTGACGAGCAGCAGCTTCGCGCCCGGCTCAAACGCCAGAACAGCCGGCTCATAGGTGTTGTGGGTAAAAAGCCCCAGCGGAATTCCGCCCGACTCAAGAACGCGTACGCCCTCGGCATCGCGGAATATCGCGTTGAGGGCGCCTGCATTGTGATACGTAAGGACACTGACAGTCAGGTTGAAGCAACCGAGGAAGGCAGGAGCAAACCGCACGCCGCGAGCTGCGTCAATCAGCGAGCGGTTCACGTCGCGCGCCAACAGGGCGATGCTCTCCGATTCATTTGCGCCGGGAGACTCGAACATCTCCTGCGCTTTCGTTCGAAATACAACCTGCACGTTGGCTGCGACCGGGTGAGCCTCCGCTCGACTGCCTGCGATGTCCGTCAGCAGGAAGATCACGCGCGAACCCGCCATCACCGCATCGAAGAAGTCCCCATTGCAGCGGGCCGCCTGATACCGGGCCTTTAGATCAAAACCGTTCAGTGGCGGCAGGCTGACCGGACGGGGAGTAAGCCCCGCATGCACCGGCATCGCGCCCAGTTCTGTCCGTGATGCCATCCCGTCTCCCGCTGAACCGTCTCCGTTAATTGACACTACCAGGATTCCGGTAATCAATCTCTGCCCTATACGCCAAAGCCAGCGCCCCTCACGCGTGCTAGACTGCACTTTCAAATGATAGATGACTCTCTTGAACACCTTATCCATCTGCAGGAAGCCGATGTAGAAGTCGCAAAGCTCCGGCAATCCATTGCTGCATTGCCCCGTCACCTTGCCACCCTGGAAGAAAAGCTGCGCGTACAGACGCTTGGGGTTGAGCAGGCAGACAAAGCGATCCAGGCGGAAGAAACCAAACGCCGTCGCCTGGAAAGCGACATCAAAGACCAGCAGCAGAAGATCGCCAAATTCCGCGAGCAGTCGAGCAGCGTCAAAACCAACGAGCAGTTCCACGCGTTGCAGCATGAAATCACCTTTGCGGAGAATGAAATCCGCAGGCTCGAAGATCAGGAACTGGAGGGCATGGAACGTGCGGACCAGCTCGAAACCAGCCGTACACAGGCACGCCAGGAGCTGGCCAGCCACAAGGCTTTTGTCGAGCAGGAAAAGGAATCGGCCCGGAGGCAGACCGAGGAACAGCAAGCTCGCCTCGATGCATTGAATCAGGCTCGCGCAACTTTTCGCAGCCAGATCGAGGAGGACCTGCTCGCCGACTACGATCGCATCGCATCGTCTCGCGGGACGGGGCTGGCTCGCGTCGAGGGGCAGCGTTGTCTTGGCTGCCAGATGTTTCTTCGCCCGCAGATGTGGAACCAAGTGCGCGAAGGGCAGCGCATCCACTGCGAGAGTTGCGGACGCCTGCTTTATTTCGATGCGGCCTCCGAGCCCATTCCGGAACCGCCCATGGTGAACCCATCCAGGCGCAATAAAAAAACCGTTGCCGGAGCGCCAGACACTGAATCATGAAGAGAATCGCCATCGATATGGACGAGGTGCTGGCCGACACTCTCGCCGAGCACATAGCACGTTATAACCGGGATCACGACGAGGCGGTAACGAAAGCCGATCTCGAAGGCAAATGGCTGTGGGAGATCGTCTCTGCCGATCGCCAGGAACGGCTCGAAGGTTATTTGCGATCGGAAGATTTCTTTGAGGATTTAGAGGTCATGGCTGACAGTCAGCGTGTGGTGAAGGCGCTGGCGCAGCGTTACGAGGTTTTTATCGCGACCGCCGCGATGGAATTCCCGAATTCCTTTGGCCCAAAGTTCCGCTGGCTGCGCCGCCATTTCCCCTATCTGCCGCCAACTCACTTTATCTTCTGTGGAGACAAAGGAATTTTGAGCGCCGATTATTTAATCGATGACCAGCCGCGGCAGTTGCGCCGCTTCCGTGGGGAAGGGATTCTCTTTACCGCGCCCCATAATCTCAAGGTGTCGGGCTATCGTCGCGTCGATAACTGGCAGCAGGTAGAACAGCTCTTCCTTCCGGGCAAAAGCCACATCGCATAGAGCTCAACGTAAACGTTCGCATGTGGTCTAGCGGGTGTTTCCCGGCAACTCACTCGCAACGCGTACTCCAGCCGGAACTTGTTGCCCGGGTTGTTGCTTTAGCTCGGGCGCGGCGGTCGCCGCGGCTGGTTGCTGGGCAGCACGGTTCATCGCAGTGTTTCCCGCGGGACGCAAGTGCATCGCCATCTGCTGCTGCTGGATATGCTGTTGATGCATGCTCACGATGATGGCAGTCGCCGGCCCTTTGCTTACACACCGATACGAATGCGGAGTGCTCGCATCAAAATACACGCCGTCACCTGTTTCCAGCACATGCGTTTTATCCGCGTGCCGAATCTCCAACTCTCCATCCAGCATGTAGAGAAACTCATATCCCGGATGCACATGGGGCCGGATATCGACCGCCTTTTTCTGCGGCAGGAATTCCGCATGGTAAGGATCGAGGTGCCGATCGGGCACCATGTAGCCCAGACTTTCAAAATAGTAGGTTGGGTCATCGACGCCGGTTTGAGGCAGCCTCAACCGCTCATTCTGCTTGTGCACACGAAAGACCGTATGTGGCTCAGTTTCAAAGAAGTAAGAGAGGTCTTTGCTGAATACCATGGCAATGCGAGCCAGATTCCGCAGCGTCGGCACGACGCGGCCTGTTTCAAGCTGTGAAAGAAAGCTGGCGGAAAGCCCTGTATGCCTGCCCAGCTCTACCAGGCCCATCGACTTCTTTAGACGCAAGCGCTTGATACGCTCTCCAATATGCTTTTCGGAGATGAACGCCTCGGCGCTCGCCGGATCGATCTGCTTGCCAGACTCAGGCTTTCTGTTCATGACCAAACCTTTCTCACTTATTAGCTTGATGCGATCAAATCATTCTTTGTTGCTATTACCAATAGATATTTCAGCTGTGTCAACAAATCTATGGCGCTTTTTGATAACGAGCCATTTTTATCTACTCAACTCAGCCCGAATTCTAGCGGTGTTCAACCCACGACGTTGTCCTTAAAATGTCATCTTCCTGTCATTTCCGACCGATACGAGAGGAATTGCAGTTCCCTTTGTCGCCCTGTGCAGTGCATCCTACTGGCAAATGACGAACAGTGCACAACGCATCCTGATCAGCGGTGCTTCTGGTTGGGTCGGCACATCTTTGATACGAGCCTTCTCTGCCCAACAGATTTCAGTAACCCGACTTGTAAGGAAGGCCTCGTCTGAAGGCCAGCAGGACATACTATGGTCACCTCAATCGTCCCCGGCCGTCCAAGATCCCCGGCAGTTGGAGGGTTTTGATGTGGTCATTCACCTCTCGGGCGCCAACCTGGCCGCGCATCGCTGGACGCCCGCCTATAAAAGGGAGATCGTTGAAAGCCGAGTACAAAGCACGCAAGCGCTGGCGCGGCTATTAGCTGCGTTGAAGAATCCCCCGCGAACGTTTTTGTGCGCCTCAGCTACGGGGATTTTTGGGAGCCGGGGCGATGAAATCCTGACAGAAAACTCGGCTCCCGGCGCCGGCTTTCTGGCAGAAACCTGCTTTCAATGGGAGGCTGCCGCGCAACCCGCCAGAGATGCGGGAATCCGCGTAAGCCACATTCGCTTTGGCATGGTGGTTTCGCCGGATGGAGGCGCGCTCGCAAAGCTCCTGCCCCTGTTTCGCCTTGGGCTGGGTGGAAGACTCGGCTCCGGGCAGCAATGGGTGAACTGGATTGCTTTGCCCGATATGGTCGACGCTGTTTTCCATATCATCCAAGACGCCCAGCTTGCTGGCCCGGTAAACATGGTTTCACCCATTCCTGTTACCAATGCGGAATTCACCCGGGCTCTGGCGCATGCAATTCATCGCCCATCTATTCTCCCCGCTCCGGCATTCGCGCTGCGGCTTGCCGTGGGGGAGATGGCCGATGAAGTTTTGCTGGCCAGCGCACGCGCCATCCCTGCCCGGCTCGCCGAAACCGGATTCAGGTTTCGGCACGCGCAACTGGCATTGGCGCTCGAATCTCTGCTGGCGAAGTCCACCTGATCCCCGCTCCTCTGCTACGCTGAAAAGGGAATGGAACAGCGCACGCGGGCATCCCTCTTTGTCTTCATCAGCTTGGCCATCGTGCTGCCACAGCTCACAGGCTGTGGCACTTACTCAGCTCCTCAGCCGCCCAGCCTTAATCTGCCGCAACCTGCTTCTGACCTGACGGTGTCGCGTATCGGCAACGCTGTCCACCTGCGTTGGACGATGCCCAAGCGGTCCACCGACCGCGTCCTCCTTAAAGGTGACCAGGCGGCCCGCATCTGTCGCAGTATCGAGAACGAACCCTGCGAATCGGCGGGGGACGAGAAGTATGCGCCCACGGCAATCGCCGACTTTACCGATCACCTTCCCGCATCGCTGACCAGCGGCCCTCCGCGGCTCATCACGTATACGGTCGAGCTGCGCAATCGCCAGGGCCACATTGCCGGGTCTTCAAACCCGGCTTATTCCGCTGCCGGAACACCGCCAGCCAAACCGACGCCGTTCGCCGCGGAAGCCCGTTCGAATGGAGTCCTGCTTACTTGGCAGCCGGTGCAGGACGCCAGTACCCTCGTCCGCATCCAGCGGACGCTGATTCCCAAACCCGGCGCGCCCGCGAAGCCCGGCTCCGCCTCCATGCGTGAGGGGACGGAGGTGCCTGCTGTTCAGACCCTTGAAGTACCGTATGCCGCGCAGAGTGATCCCGGACACGCCTTCGACAAAGACGCCTCCTTCAACCAGATCTATCGCTACACGGCGCAGCGCGCTGCCACCTTCACGCTGGGGGCCCACAGCGTCGAAGTCCTCAGCGATCCCAGCGATCCCTTTACGCTCAATAACCGCGACCTGTTTCCACCCGCCGTTCCTACAGGATTGATCGCCGTCGCCAGTCCGGATGAGCATGTCATCGATCTCTCCTGGTCGCCGAATACCGAGAATGATCTTGCCGGATACTTCGTGTACCGCCGCGAAGCCGGATCGAGTGCTGCCCCGACGCGCATCTCGCCGGAGCAGCCCGTGCCGACACCGGCATTTCGCGATGCGTCCGCGAAACCGGGCACGCGGTATGCCTATTCGGTGAGCGCCATCGACCTGGATCATAACGAGAGTGCCCGCTCTCAAGAGATAGAAGAAGCACTGCCACAATGAGGAGACCATGAAATACTGCCGCTTTCTCTCTGATTTTGGACCGCAATACGGCGAGATTGCCGACCGCAACGGCACGCTTTGGATCGAACAGCTTTTACCGCCCCCGGAAGAAGACCCGGGGACAAAGTTCCCCGAGGCCGAGGGCAACCGCATCGACCCGCTCCCGCTCGAACTTGCCACGTTGCTGCCACCAGTCGTGCCGTCGAAGATCGTCTGCATCGGCCGCAACTACCGTGAGCACGCCGCCGAGCTGGGCAACGAAGTGCCGAAAGAGCCGCTGCTTTTTCTGAAGACGCCATCTTCGCTCATCGCTCACAATCAGCCGATTTGCATTCCCGCGATCTCTCAGCGCGTCGATTTCGAGGGGGAATTAGCCGTCGTTATCGGCAAGCGCTGCTCAAAAATCGCTCCCGACGAGGATGTGCGCCAGTACATTCGCGGTTACACCATCGTGAATGACGTGACCGCCCGCGATCTGCAGAAATCCGACGGGCAGTGGTCGCGTGCAAAGGGTTTTGACAGCTTTTGCCCGGCTGGCCCATACGTCACAGACGAAATCGATCCCGACGCAGGAATCGGAGTCCAGACACGCCTGAATGGCGAGTTGCGGCAGGATGGAAATACACGCGACCTCATCTTTCCCATTGACTTCCTGCTACGCCATATCACGGCTGCCATCACGCTCTATCCGGGGGACTTAATTCCGACGGGCACGCCTGCGGGCGTATCTCCCATGCAGCCCGGCGATACGGTGGAAGTCACAATTGAAGGCATAGGAATGCTCTCGAACCCGGTAATCATGGGATAATCGAATCGGTATCCACACCTGCTCCGTCGCATCTAATGTCATGTAGCCTGTTCAACCAGGCCTGAGATCGGGAGGAATGTATGTCGAAGTCTTTGCTCCAGCAGCTCCGCCAAATGACCGTCGTCGTAGCCGATACCGGCGACATCGAAGCCATTGAAGAAGCCAAGCCACAGGATGCGACAACTAATCCGTCGCTGATCACCGCGGCCGCACAGATGCCGCAGTATCAATCCATTGTCGATGACACGCTGATCAGCGCACGCAAGCAACTCGGCGGTAACTCCACCGACAAGGACGTCGCGACCCTCGCCTTCAAGCATCTCGCCATTGAATTCGGGAAGAAGATTCTCGCCATCGTTCCCGGCCGCGTCTCAACCGAAGTTGACGCCCGCCTCTCCTACGACACCGAAGCCACCATCAAGATGGCCCACGACATCATCGGCCTCTATGAGGGCGCCGGTATCTCACGCCAGCGCATTTTGGTAAAGATCGCCTCCACCTGGGAAGGCATCCGCGCCGCCGAGCAGCTCGAGAAGGAAGGCATCCACTGCAACCTGACGCTGCTCTTCGGACTGCATCAGGCCATCGCCTGCGCCGAAGCCGGCGTCACACTCATCTCGCCGTTCGTCGGTCGCATTCTCGACTGGTACAAGAAGGACACGGGCAAGGATTACCAGGGGGCCGACGATCCCGGCGTACAGTCCGTCACCCGCATCTACAACTACTTCAAGAAATTCGGCTACAAGACCGTGGTCATGGGCGCGAGTTTCCGCAACACCGGCGAAATCATTGAGCTCGCCGGATGCGATCTGCTTACCATCTCCCCGCACCTGATATCGGAACTCGCCCAAACCGAAGGTGATCTGCCGCGCAAGCTCGATCCCGAAAAAGCCAAGACGATGGAAATCGAGAAGCTCACCATCGACAAGGCGACCTTCGACAAGATGCACGCCGCCGACCGCATGGCCCACGACAAGCTGAAGGAAGGCATCGAGGGCTTCAGCAAAGCGCTCGAGAACCTCGAACTCCTTCTGGCCAAGCGCCTCACCGAACTGGAATCCCGCGAACCAAAGCTGGTCAGCGCCGACTGATCAGTTTTCAGCTCTGCAAGAAAGGCAGCCCGGAGGCTGCCTTTCTTCGTCTTGAATCACCAGCAGCCGCCGCCACCAGCCTGAGACACGCGCAGGATTGAAGCGGCGCGACCTTTCCAGATTTTGCCGAAAATGTTGATCGTATCGGCGAAGAATACAGCCGACATCAA
>Ga0207146_10146_pt1 | contig 19479 bp, 25 predicted proteins | sample Alteio_BWMinHeat_36_FD_153539 | JGI IMG/M metagenome (GOLD analysis project Ga0207146, IMG submission 153539) | Enriched cells from forest soil in Barre Woods Harvard Forest LTER site, Petersham, Massachusetts, United States -... | ecosystem: Environmental > Terrestrial > Soil > Temperate forest >...
GCCTTGTTCGGCCACGGCGATAATTTTACTGGCGTCGGTTTCGGCGTCGTAGGCCGAGGATTGATAATTTTGGGTGTTGAGATTGGCGACATTGGTAACTTTTTCAGTTCTAACGTCCACGCTGGCCGTAAGGCCAACCGGATTGCCGCTTTGATCATACACCAACTGGCCATTTATTTCCAGAGGGTAGAGCACGGTCAGGGCGGGCGAATAGTAAATAGGCATCATCGTGTTGGACTGGACTTTAGCCCCGGCGCTCGTCGGCGCGCTTAACCCCATCATCGGATAAATATTTCCTTGGCTGATGACCGAGGGCGCGCCGTAATGCGATAAATCAATGAGGTGATCGCGCATAAAGGCGTTGGCCGCCGCGATAAGATGCTCATCGCCCGGGTAGACCGCGGGCGTAGTGGGTGAGGCGGGTGAAGTTGAATCTTGGAGAGCGCAGAGTTTACCATTGCAGGGCCCCGGCACGGCCCAACGCACCCAATTTTGATTGATGGAGATACTGCCGTTGGCCACGTCCACGTTAATGATGTAACCTTCCTTGGCGTCTTCCACGATCTGAAAATTGCTGACGCCGGCGTTCAAAAAAGTATCAAAATTTAACAGATCAAAATTACCAAGCTTCCAGGCGGACAAATTTTTACTGTTGCCGGGTTTCACTCTCTCCAGCACATCCAGCTTATCATCAGAGAGCGTGATGGGGCCGCCATGATAAACGTAGCGGTACGCCTGGTACATAAACGCGGGGCTGGGTCCAACGACTATGGCGTGGCCCGACACGGCGACTCCTCCGCCCGCGCCGCCTTGACCAAGGGCGGGTGGGCTAGTCATGACGTCCGACTGGTTTATTGAACTTGCTCCCATCATCTGCGGAGCGCCGGGCTGGGTAGGCGAACTTAAATTATAGGCCGGACTGGCTGGGTTAGTGGCGACGGCCGCCCCGGCCAACGAGGTGGGCGATACGGTTTGAATGGTGGAAGTAAGACTGCCAAACGCGCGCGCGGCGAGGCGGCTGCTCGCGGGCGCGGGCGGCGCGTAGTTCAATATCTTATTGGTCACGACGCTCCCCGGCGCGGTTTGTTTTAACGACAATACAATCGGCACCGCCAAAATTATTATCAAAGCCACGAGTAAAAGTCCGAGAAGATATTTTTTCATAAAGGATTACACAGATTATTGACGATGATTACGCGGATTTTGATTGGATTATCCCGATTTTCCTATGGCGGAAAATCGAGGATCCTCGATTCCGCGCCAAAGCGGAATCGGGACACGGATTGTGAACGTGTTTTGCCACCAGCAACTTATATTATACATCAAAGTTTGATACTTGACAACACTGTTGGCGCCCTTTAGCCTTTGTTGATATAATTTATCTTAATGAATCCATAACATAATGGCGTCGAACCCACCCCGGTCACAATGCGAATTGTGACCACCCCGAGACCGCCTCCCGACGGCGAGTCGGGATCCCGCTACGGCGGGACAAGCGGGGAATTCACGCCACCTCTCGTATTAGTGCAATTCGTGGCCTTGAGCCGGGTCGAAAGGCATTCGTGAAATCCATTTTCCCTTAATTCCTCGCTCGCCAAATTATTCACAAAAATAATTTCTCAATAACTACTCAATAATTTTTCAATAATCAATCTTTAATTCTTAACATACAAAATGTATGATAATCAACTACTGGGCGGTGCTCGTGGCTGGCATCGTCAACATGGCGCTTGGCGCTTTTTGGTACTCGCCGATGGGTTTCGGCAAACCGTGGATGGCTTTAATGGGCTACACGCCCGAGAGCATGAAAGGAAAGAAGGATGGCATGGGCCAAAAGTATTTAATTAATTTTATCGGAGCCTTGGTGATGGCCTACGTTTTGGCGCGCTTTGTTTTTGCCGCGAATGCGATAGATTGGCAAGGTGGATTACATATTGGTCTGTGGGTATGGCTGGGCTTTATCGCCACCACAATGCTCGGCAGTATTTTGTGGGAAGGAAAAAAGTTTAAACTCTACGCCATCAACTCGGGCTACTATTTAGTGGGCCTGGGTTTAATGGGCATGATTTTGGCCACCTGGCGCTAGCGCGAAATGATAAATAGTGATAAAAAAATAACCTGGCTTAGGCTGGGTTATTTTAATTATTTTGAACTGTGGCGACGTAATTTGTCATCCCGACCGGAGGAAATCTATGGCTCACTTTAGCAGTATAACAATATAACAATTGAGCCAGAGATCCCTCGTGCGAATCCTCGCTCGGGATGACAAAACCTACAAAATGTTTCCTATACTATCACCTGTTTTGTTGACGAAAAAAATTGACGCAAAGAGCGTCGTGGCCAGTGTCACAATCCAAGCCAATATCACTCGTATTTCTAACTGACTTTCTCGCTTTTCTACTTCCCTTAAAGAACGCCCCACGACCACGTAACCAACGTGCTGCGCGCTCGCGTAGTGAGCGGCCACAATCGCGCTACGCGCGCTTGGGCTTGGTTGCCAGGTAACGCGATTTTCCCCGGTTTTGGCCGCGGCCACCAAAACACCACTCGGCACAGTTGGCTTTTTCCCGTTTAGCGTGGCGGAAGACGCGATGAGTTCGCCGGAATTATTGTAGACCATTACGAACGGCGCTAGACTACTCTCCATGGCAACCGGGGCTGACGGAACCAGCGCGTTCACCGACGTGCCACGCGCCAAGGCCGCCGCGCCATCTTCGGCCATTTGAATTTGCGGATCATTGGCCGACTGGCGATAACTTTGCTGTACGGTAACTTCAACCAACCCGCACATTAATGTTACGGCCACGGCCAGCGGCCACCAACTTTTGGGAATTATCATTGATCTCATAAATAAGGATAGAGGATAACAACAAGGGTATTGTAGCAGGTTTTGATTATAGTTTAAATACTCATTCTTATTTAGATTAATTGTATTGTAAATTCGTGGGGATAAGCGCGATCACTTAGCGCCCCCTATTGACACGCAAACCGCCATGGTATATACTTAAACTATTAAATAAGTGTTTAATTTATATCTATGCTTAACGCCAAAGAAATTGAGAAAAACCGTAAGATCTTCAGCAAAAGCGATAAAAGCATCGCGGCGGCCTTTAAGGTGCTTAGCGATGTTAACCGCTATCGGATTTTCCGCATTCTGGCGCAACAGCCCAAACTCTCCATCAGCAACATCGCCCAGATTCTAAACATTTCCCTGCCGTTGGCGTCCCAGCATCTCAAAATTTTAGCGCAGGCCGATTTATTGCAAAAGGAGCGGGATGGTAAAAAAATCTTTCCCAAGCTGGAGCATAGCAACCCGTTCGTGCAGGCGATTATTAAAACAATCCAGCAGGCGCAACAGTCTCAAAAATTTACTAACTAAAAAATAACCATCTTTTCTTATTTAATATAAAGCATATATTATGACTACTGTTATAAACACCCCGGGGGCGAGCAATGATAATTCTTCTTCCGGGTTCTCTGCCATCGTAATTACAATCCTGATATTAGGCACCCTGTTCGCCGTATTTTACTTTTACGTTCTACCCCTGCTCCGCAATAATGGGCAACAAAATAAAACACCTAGCACCAATATTAATGTCCAAATTCCTACGCCGCAGGTAGCCCCGTCTCCCGCGCCGCAACAGTAATTAAAGGCTGGCGTCGCCTTAAAACATAAACTTGCCAGAAATACATAAAATGAGCTTTTTTTAGAGATCTCTGGAATTTTCCAGGATTCTTAAAGGGCTCATTGAGCTCTTTCACAACTAACCAAGGGAAAAGAGGAAACAAAAATGAAAACGACTAGTCGCATCATTCTTCTCGCCGTAGTTTTCGCTTCCGCCTGCCGCACCTCGCTCGAGGACGCGGCCGACAACCTGGTCGCCATGCACACGCCGGGCATCATGCCCGCGGGAATTTGCCAACTCGTTGTCACCGGCCAGGATACCGTGAAAGGCGCGGATGAGATGTTCGCCGCCCGGTCCAAGACCGGCGCGTTCATGGTCATGCCCAACAACTCAACTGTTATCAATACGACTCCCCTCCGCAAGCGCGCGTACGCCGCGGACGGCACGCCGCTCCCTGTCAGCAATTACAGGGATGATGCGCTTCCGACCGACGCCTACAATGTTCGTAGTCTCGTTGGGACGGACAACGGTTTTCTCGTGGTGACGAAAGCGAATGAAAGTCAGAACTGGCTTAGCCGTTACGATGTCTCGGGAAAGACGGATACGGCGTCGCTTGTCGTGGGGCCCAAATCTGCCTACGTCGGAACGTCGGACGGGACGGAGTGGGTGGCCGGGACGACGTACGATGGGTCTGCCAGCTTCTGGTTCGATTCAGTAGATCAGAATGCTGAACTGGAAGACAGGTACAAAGAGTTCTTGACCGAATCTCCGGGAGCCACGCCGTTTCTGGTCGCAAAAGCCGGCAATTTCCTCGCGATCGCATCGCACCAGAGCAACCCCCGGGATAAACTGGATCACCTCATCCTCTTTATCCAAGACGTAACCGCGCAGACACTACTTGTGCGACCGAACTCGGTAGAGATTGCCACGGGGGCAAGCACGGCCAACACCGGTTCTGTGCCAACGCTCATCCGGATAATTCCGATCGCCGTCGGCTCCTCTGGCGCCTTCATCCTCGTATGGCGCGACGAGAACAAGCAAGAATATCTTGCGGGCGTGAGCCACCTGGGAGTAGTGTTCAAGTCCTACGGGCCGTTCAACTGGTCCATCAGCGACTTGCGACTCATCGGCTTCACCGGCGTGTCAACCACGATCAATGCTGTAGACAACACCATCGTCGTAACGGCGGATCCCAGTCTCCAGAACATTTCGCTTGTTGTGGACGCCGGAGGGACGGTGCAAGAGAAGGCAGAAATCGTGATGAACGACAACCTGGACGATGGACGGTTCGCGATCACCTGGACGGCGCTCGCCAAGAACGACGCTTCGCCCACGGGCCACATCGTGTTTCTCTCCTACGCCGGTTGTAACTAAATGTCCTATATCCGACTTGCAAAACAAGTCTGCTCTCCTGCGGCAATTCGCCAACTGGCGGATGTGGGGGTTCGGCGATTACCTTTCTCGCCTACTTACTAAGTTTCTAATCCGCCAGCTGGCGGAGTTTGGAGACTTTGAGGTAATAATGGGTTAAAAAAAGAAAATCTTAATTTACGTAATCCTAGGCATATGACCAAGTCAACCCAAAGAATAATCTTTGGCCTGCTCTTACTTTTTGTCATATTTTTTGGCGCCTTTTTTTATTCAGTCTCCGGATATAATCCTTTACATTCCACCCTTGCACTGACACTGACTATCTTTACTATTTTCTTTGTAATAGTTTGTGTGCTTGGCTTGAAGGCTAATAAAAAAACTCCCGGCCGCACGTTACCTTTTTGGCTTAATGCAACCATTTTTGGCATTCTATTTGTAGCGCAAGGTTTTCTGATTATCGAGTTACCACCTTCAAGCTCTAGTTTACTGTTTGCGAGCGGACCGCTGACGTTGTTGATAATAGGCATGGCCATCCTTCAACAATATAGGGACGAAGAAAAATCGAAAATTGCTGGCGCGACTATTGTGGGCTCTCAAAAAAAATTATCTTCCTATCGCGCCCTACCGCTGTGGCTCCACATACTGACTGGCGTTTTGATAATAACGCAAAGTTTTTTTCTTATTACGCGTCAAACAACCTCTGGGCTATTAAGCATTGTTTGTGTTATGGTAATTCTCATGATCCTGGTTTCATTTTATCATCGTTATACAGAAGAAAAAAAATCTAATAAGCAATTGCCTCCGTTATCGCCAACGTCAATTAAGTAATCCTTTTTTTATTAATTATAACTTAAAAAAAAGAAAATCTTGTTTAATTATTTATATTCTACCGCTTCGCTTGCTTACATAAGCGCGCCACTGGTAGAATGTAAATTTAAAGGTCGAACAACAATGGCACCATAAGAAAGGGAGAAAAAAATAAATTTATTAATGCTTAATATAAACTATATGACTGACGATGACGACGATAAAGACGATGACACCACCAAAAATAACTTCGCGCTCGGAATGGCTATTGGAGAGGCTCAAGTGGAGGAAGAGGCCAAAGAAGAAGCCGACGCGAAAGATGAGAAAGCGGCCTAATACAGTAACTGCTCTAACTGAAACAGAACGGCCAGATCATCCGTCAACTATAATATACAGTCAACTAGCTAACTAACTCATTTTAATTTATTCTTAACTTTAATCATATGCTTTGGACTATCGCCATTATCTTAATCATTTTGTGGTTGCTCGGAGTCGTTACTTCCTACACGCTTGGCGGCTTCATCCACATTCTGCTCGTCATCGCCATTATCGTTATTCTCGTCAAACTAATTAGAGGCGAGAAAGTGTTATAAAAAACCGTGTCAACTCCGGAAGCGGATAGCAAACTTGACCAGCAAGAAAAATAATCTTAATCATATGACAGCAATTATCAACAGTCTTTCTAGAGCTCCCGACCAGCGATTAGAGGGCGACGAAGAAAAAATAGCAAAACTAGAAAAAGCAGTTGAGGAAAGGAAGAGAAAGGAAGAAGAACTAGTAGAAACTCAGCAAAGGGTAGAGTTTTTTGAATTCGGATTTGCTGAAGGTATGAGGCAGGTTGCCGAAGAAAAACAAAACGATTTAGATAAAAAGAGAGCAGAACGAGATGCTAAAAGGGAGGAAGAAAGAGCTCGAGAGTTGGAATTGGCTAAAGAAGGAGCCGATATAGAAAATAGTAAAGAGGTAGACAAAAGGGAAGCGGCGTAAATCTTTTACTATGCGCCCACTACTACAACGAATCTCTTTTTTTGCGACCGCCTGAATAAGCGCGTACTAATTTATTTTAATTTAAAAATTTATGACAACCGTAATAAATACCCCGCCGGCGGGCCGAAATCATCAAACTCCAACCCAAAAACCGGCGGCGAGTATTAACATCGTGATCCCCACTACACAACCAGCCCCGCCCCCGGCCTCGCCACAGCCCAGCGGATATTAATCGTAAAGTAAATAACATGATCCTAACAATGAGCCTTTTATAGAGGTCTCTGGAGATTTTCCAGGATTCTTTAAGGGCTCATTGAGCTTTTTTCATCAACCAAGGAAACAAAAAGAGAAGGACGGAAACGAACATGAAGACGCATTGTGCTTTGGCAATTTTGGCAGTAGTTTTGGCCGCGGGTTGCGGTCACAGCGAACTCCCCATCGGAGAGCTGACGACTGACCCTGACTTGACCTTGCCGGCGTGCCCCAAAGGCGATATGGGCACTATCCCAGATGGCGGCTACGACTGCCAGGCCGACGCGGGTGCGCAGCATGTTTGTCGCTTCAACAGCGACTGCCCCGCGCCCAAGGCGTGCTGGAACCTGACCAAGACCTGTGTTACGTTGTCGCAGTAAGATTTGTTGGCCATCTCTGTTTTGAGGCTATCACAAGATAGGTTCAATCGGGATGGTGCCTGCAAGCTACCGCAGACCAGCCGAGGGCAACCTCGGCTACCAATTAAGTTTTTAACACAGATTATACTGATTTAAAGTGAAATTACACAGATTAATGTGGTTGAAGACTTTGAGGTAAAAAATTAATTAATATTATCTAAACTGTATGTCTAAGTTAAATCCCGCCAGCTTTCGTCGCCTATTCATTGTTGCCATCCTTTGGATGGTATCAATACTCGTTTTATTTTTTGGTCTTGGAACTCTACATGTTAGCCAAGAGAGCTTATTAGCCATAACCTTTTTTTTCGCCCTATTCTCCGCATTGATCTTTATACTCGTTAGTAAAAAATTACCCCTGGGCGGCGAGATGCCATTTTGGGTTTATGCGGTTGTGGTGGCGCTTATCCTAGTGGCCGAGTCAATCGCATTTCTCGCTCACCCGACACTAGAAAGATTACCCGGCGTAATTATATTTTTTATTATATTGCCGTATTCGCTCTACATTCGCCGTCTTAAACAAAAAAACTCTACCGCGGACTTGGGGGCGACCTATAAACAGTTTAATGCGCTATTGACGGTAACGTGCGTGGCCGCTTTTTTAGGTTTTGGTTATGAGTTGTCTTTTTCTACTGTGCAACCAATTTATAAAATGTTTATTAGTGCAATTTTTGGCGCAATGGTCGGAGCGTTGATTGTTTATTCTTGGCTTAAGAATAAAACTTACCAACCCGCCCCGCCTGTGCCGCCAGCGCCGATTAAATAATTTTACTATGAAAAATAATTCTAAGTCTAAACAACCACCGCACTGGGTTGCCACTCGTCTACTTAGTTTCGTTGCTGGGGATGATAAAAAAGCTACCATCAACATCGGCATTCCAGAACCTGTATCGGATAAAGAATGGCGGTGTGCCTACCAAGTAATAATTGAGCCAACAACCAAACCAGAGGTACAGTACGGGCACGGTGTAGACGCCTTTCAAGCCCTATTTATGGTTCTTGGTGCAATCCGTAATGCCATTGATAAAAGCGGAATTGCCTTAGTATGGCTCGGCGAAACAACGGGCCATGGTTTTCCACTTTTCATACCACAAATATTCGGCCCTGATGTTACCGAACATCTGGAGAAAATGATCAAAACGGAATTAGAATTTGCTTCTGCCTTGATAATCAAATTAAAACGTAAGACGCATGCTAAATAGTTTATCCAAAATTCAACAAATTACTCTTCTGATAATCGTGATCTTTATAACCATAATGATTCCCCATGTCGTGCAGGATTATGTACATGGGAATATACGTGTGGATGATATCTGGCTGGTCGGATTAATTATAGCAATTGGTCTTTTTATTTGGAACATTGCATATCGAAAAAAGAGCAAATAGTGGGTGAACAAAGCGAAGTTAAAATTATTTTTCCTAACATTTAAACACTATGGATAATTCACCGACCAAACAAAAATTTCCCGTCGGCATGATATTAATTCTCATACTTATCGGCCTGGGAGTATTAGGGTCGTTGTACGGGTTGTTCATAGCCACCCTGGCCCAGCTGGGACCATGGCAGGTTAGTGGAGCAGGAGCCATTTTTGCAACATTGGTCATAGATGGAATAATGGCAACAATTTTTTATGGCATCATAAAAAGATTAAAGTGGGCCTGGAAATTATCAATTGGTTGGCATATTTTCTCATTGGTAGTGACACCGATAAATATGATTTTTGCGTTCCTCGCGAATAAAACCATGCAGGATATGCTTAATCAGAAACAAATTCTTACGAGGCCGGCTTTGATGGCTATTATTCTAACTCCTCTGCTCTTTGCCGCGATTATTCAGCTCATAATACTAATCTACATAGCAAGAAAAAAAGATTTTTTTGTTAATTAGTTTTTTTGGCTTTTGTATATGACCAAAATCAGCTAACAAAAACTATGCGCCCATTACTACAACGAATCTCTTTTTTCGTGGCCGCCGGAGCGCTGGCCGCGGGGTTGATATTTCCTCAAATGGCGACAGCCGCTACCAGCACCCCGATCGCCAGCGGAAACATTCTGGACACAATGCGAATTTTTGGCGCCAACATGGGGCTTAGCGATACTGACCCCCGAATTATAATCGCCCGGCTGATCCGCGTGGCCGTGGGGTTTGTGGGCATCGTAATGCTTCTGATGATTTTATCCAGCGGCGCGCAATTCATGGTTTCCGGCGGAGACGAAGAGAAAGTTAAGGGCGCTAAACAAACTTTTTACAACGCCATCATTGGAATAATAATTATTCTCTCGGCTTATAGTATCGTGGCGTTCGCGTTTCACGCCTTCAGCGCCGCGGGCGGTAATTCCACGATTTAATTATTCGGACAAAATTTATCTTTCATAATATACAAAAAAAGAAACCTCGCGTCAGGCTTCTTTTTTTGTTGAGCGCCGTGGAAATTTTATTAAAAAGCTACTCTGTAATATCTACAAATTTTGTGCCTGAATAGAAATTGGAGGCGATGCCGCCGAAAATTCCCCAAGAAAAATACCAAAATAGTTCTGTAATAGGGACGTTGCCTAAAATGGTAACGCCATATTTTGTCCCGGCCAATAGCCAGTAGCGAGTCCAAAAGTCGGGTGCGAGCCAATCAAATAGTACCAAGTAAATCGGAACGATTAAAGCTGTAAGCAGTAAGCCGGAAATAAGCGACGATCGCCACAAGTCCGGTCTTTTGATAATAATGAAGGACGCGAAAAAGATAAAAATTAATGAAGAAACCAAGACGGAGTTTAATCTTATAAGTGTGGTAAGTATAATAAGGGCGAGAATCCCCAGCGGGAATAGGATGAGAAAAGTATTTTTTTGGGCTTTATGGCCAGCAATTATTTTCTTTCTAAAGATAAAAGCGTATAGCGTAGCGGCCAGGCCAACAATAAAAAAGCCGAATAAAAAATCTTCCAACGATATTACGCCATTACCTAGAATTGATGGAGGTCGCCAATAATCCTGATGATACCACCATTCGGACATTAAACCCGCCACCCCGCCGACAAAACTTAATTTTAGTAATTTTATTCTTAAGTCCGCTCTCAAGAAAAAAATCAGCAGCCAGAAAATTCCCAGTGAGCCGGCCAGCAATAGATAAACATACTGATCGGGCATAAATTTAGCCTGGAATTTTGCTTAATAACTAATCGGACCGGTGTCCACGGCTTCAAAGGCGCTGGCGGGAATTTGTTTTAGTTGATTAAGCTGTTTGTCGTTCCAACGCGGATCGGGGGCGCCTTGAAAAAACCAGGGCGAGCCATTATCGGCCAGAATCAGACCGTATTTTTTCAGGGCGACGGCGATTATTTTGGCCTGTCCGGTTAATTTGGAAATATTATAGGAGGCTTTCAGCCGAACGCGCAGGCCCATGGGCGGCAGAATGTGGTCATTAGAGCCGGCAAAGTGCCGGGCCGGATTGATATACCCTTTTTGGGTATAAGGGGCGGTGAAACGAATCGCGTGTTTGATTGCGCCGCGCGCGACCTCATCGTAGCGCACCAACCCGGGCAAAATGGGCAGTCCAGCCGCGTCCGCCGAGGTCCAGCCGGCCGGCCTTAAAGTGTTAACGTGGAGATCAAAAATGGCGCCAGCGTCAGCTAACCAGCCGCCTCCGGTCGCGTTCTTGCGAGCGTAAGATAATTCATAAAGCAGACAGGTCCCTTTTTGCAATACCACCACGTGGCGGTCGCCGGTGGCGTTCTTGCCCCCTTCCACGGCCGCGTTCGCCGGAATGGGGTAGGGGCCCGGGTCGCTTTCCGAGCCATAAGCGGTAAAGGTAATCGGCACTTTAACTTGCGTTTTTGCCACAATGTTAATTGGGATACCGTAGGTTGGGTTGGTGCCAAAATCCGGATGCAAATTTTTTGCCAGGCCGATGGAATTGATAAAGGTGTCGGAGTCTATTCGGATCGGCAGGGCGGAAATGTCCTCATTCCATGGGTTATCGCTTGGAAAAATTTGGCAACCGGCCAGCATCGGCAGGGCGGGGGGGCGGAGTGACTACTATTGGTTTAGGCGCGGTAACCACAACGGTTATTTTGAAAAGTCGCGAGGGCGCGGCGCAGGCCGGTTTAGCCTGGCGACAAGCCGGAGTGCCGACGGTGGTGAGGATAACTGTTCCTTTGGCCGCCGCCTTTAAAACCGCTTGGACTCCAATAGCAAGTAGCGCGTTAAGCGGAGCGTGACTAAATACTTTTTGATTACTCAATTTTATTGGACTCCAGGAGTAGCTTGTGCCAAGTTCAATAGACAAGGTATCGTTGACGTTCAGGCTGATTTTTTTATTGCTATCGGCCAGCGTAACTGTCCGCTCTTTGGCGGCCGCCGTGGCGGTGATCGGCAAAATGAGAAACGACAACGCTAAAAACGCGAGCATAAGGTACTTTTTTGGCATAGGATGGATGGTTAAGATGTTAAAACTGTATTTATTATACTAATCTTATGGAATAATTACAACTAGTTGTAATTGACACCACCTTTGGTTTACCTATGGCTGTTTGAATGTTTTATTGTCAGTATTGCAGAACTTGGAAAAATGTGAAAGAATAAAAACATATTTTATAGCATTATGTCATCTTCAGTGGAAGAATTTATCAAAAAAGCGCGAGAATACGTACGGAATTTTGAAGCTTGGGCGCGTGAATACGAATTGACCGATAAAATAACGGCCGACCATTTTGGGTATAAATGCTCATCGGCAGAGGAGTTTGAGCGGTTGCGTAAATTATTTGAAGAATATTCCGATTATATTTATCAATCTATAATTTCCAAGCGGCGAATAGATATAATTAAACTCGCGTTTCCCCTTGAAACAAATTGCGGCCATTTGTGGTTTCTGGAGCTGTCGGACCAGAAGCCGGACGGAAGCCAAAAGAGCGGGTTTGACCATTTAGAATTTTTTCCTATAAAAAATTCGGTAGCCGACCTGGTGCGTTATTTGAAAGATAAAAACGTGGTGGTTGTGAAAGTGGAGAGGACGCACCATACCACCTATGATATCGCGCTTAGCAATAATTTTAAAGTGCGGATTGAGACGGAGAGTTTAATAAAGAAGATTGGACGCGAGGAGATGGGGATTTTTTAGTTTGACCCACCTCATTGTTTTCCTAGAATAAGAGTCCATTTTTCTGGATCATTGTCAGTTGGTTTCGCTGTATTTTTTAAATCTATCCCTCTCCAGCCATTATCCAGATACTGCTTAATCAGGGGCAGATTGTGGAACGCTACTTCTTTCCATTCCTTGGCGTTGTCTTTTGTAGAATGGTCGCTATTTCGTAGGTATTTTCTAATCTGAAAAAAACCGTCATTTGGATCCGTCGCTACCGATAAGTCATACGCTTCAAAATCATTATGAAATTTTGTTATGAGCGCGGCGGGGTTATTGGCGTTTACGCTAGCTTCCACTCGTTCGCAATTCTGCTCTTCCGCGATAGTAATGCTTTTATCGGTAACTTCTTGCGCGAGTTCACGGCCTCGGTAGCGAGGATCAACAGCGTGTCCCGACAAGCGGGCGATTTTTCTGCCATCCCGAAAAGTGATAATCTGCAAGGCGCCGCCCGCGACAATTTGATTACCGTCTTTAATGCCAATGAAATATTCGTTTGGATCGGGATATTCGACAAAACTAACGCCATCACGCTCGGCTTCCTCTAACACTAATCTTTCTTCACTTTCCGTCTGCCCAGACGTACGAAAGGCTTTTCTCATAAGCAATAGAAAAGCGGCTATATCTTCGGCCGAGGTTAATATAACCGCTTCACTAAGTCCGGGTTTTGCTTCCATTCTCTCCATAAAAATACAGAATAAATGCCAGACTTAATTAAACTTCCTTTTTTCGTGGAGCCCATTCGTGAAGGATGTTAGAACCGAAATGCAGTTTACTCCCCAGCTCCGCTCACTATATTTTCAGATGAGGGATCTGGCTTAAGGTGAAGTAAAATTGAATGAGCTTACAAAATTGTCAGACTGCTCTTGAGTTTTATAGCTCGTAGATAGGATATAAATTTTATTATTTTTTTGAAAAACAATACCTTTGTCAGGTGAGTCGTTTGCATTAGAAAATCTTATTGCATTAAGGCCTAAAAAGTTAGTTCTTTCTAATTTTGTGCTTTGAACGTTCCCTAAGGGGGTAACTAATTGTAAAATTTTCCATTCTTTTTCTGGATCATTTGCACCGACAATGCTATCATATTGACCATTATTATCGACGACTTCGACTGCTTGCGAGGAAAAACTACCAGCGTCTCCGTAAGTTCTCCTTTCGTAGCGTATTCCATTTTCTGGTGCCATATCTGGATTCGTTGTTATTCTTGGGGATGATGTGGAGAACAAAACTTTGAACCCATCTTTTTGAGAAATGAATTCCACTTGTTGGCTACTTGATTGTTGATTTAGCGATTTACTGAGATCTCGGGCGGAACGTGCAAATAGTGTCAAACTTAAAAAGTTCAAAGAAACTGTAATAAGAACAAAAATCAATGCAGTCAATAATGCCTTGGATTTGGGTAAGGGATATCTGGAAAGAGCATAGCCGACCAACAAGAAATAAATTGGGAAGCTCCAAAAACCAAAACCAGAACTAAGTGCTCCGGAAAAAATAACGATCCCAAAAATGGTCCAAGGAGAATACTTTTCCACTTTGTAGACATATTTTAGCATTATGTACAAAAAGATATACTGAATGATTGCTATGAAAATACCCCAAGCAAAAAGAGAAAAAATGAACATATAATTTTAATAAAAATTTTAATGTAAAAAATTACTCGCTTATTTCAAAACTTTACTAATTCCCGAGGGGGTTAGTTGGATTGTGCCGCTAAGGTCTTTTGTGTCTATGATAAAACTTCTGATGCCCGTTATTTTCCCATCCAGCTTTACCGTTGCTCTGAAGGTATTAGAAGTGCCAGAATAAACAATTTTATCGGAGAAGGCGCTATTCAGGAAGTTGCTCTGACCTATGCAATTTTTTGTGCTAAATCCACTATCATCCAAACAATACAATAGTCCGAACTTTGGTTCAAAAGTGATATTTTGGACTGGATAAGCATTGAATTTTGCTCGGTATGCTTCCAAGGCATTTTGCAATTTTTGCAAATCACTGATGCGGTTGTTATCTTTGAGTTCAAGGTAGTGTTTACTGGTTATGTTTTTGTAAAAATCAACCAGAGTTCCTTTGCAAGAAAAAGGATCTAATGCGGCGGCCATTAGGAAAAAGGACTTATTTGAAGCTAATATTTCCGAAATTGTCGCGGTATCAAGTTTACAAATAGCTCCTTTTCCCTGAAAATTTGATTTTTCCTTAAGGTCCGCTTTAGCTGCCGTCAGGAACGCTTTGGTATCAATTTTTCTGGTAGAGCTGACCGCAGGCAGCGTTTTTAGCAATGCTTTATCATCAAATGTTATTAAGTACTTATCGTACTTCATTTTTAGGGAACAGTTTTTTGCTGTTCCAGATATTTCGTCTGTCAGAGTCTGTGTAATTGTTATTCCTGAACCTGAAGACTTATCGGAAACTGTTATTTTTGCAGATTGGCAATTCTTTGTAGCTTCCAAAAAGCATTCTGAGTCCTTACACGTTTTGGTTTTTGTGGCAGCGTAAACTGGCATTCCACCAAAAATTCCTATTATTGCCAACAAAACTAACAATTTTTTCATATGCTTAAGGTTAAGTTATGTCGAAATTATAGACCTAAACGGAATATAATTCAATAGATTGGCAGTTCGACTCTCGTTTACTGGTAAAGAAAAACGCATAAAATGCGGTGTTTTTACGTGAGCTGAGCGGGATATACAAACAAGTACGGACGATTTTTGAAAACAATTTAATCTAATAGGGGGCTATTGCATAGGGGCTCTTTGCCCCTATAACCCCGCCAAAAGAGAAAATTATTTAAATTCGGCTGGCCAAACAAATCGGTCGGTTGGGCAAAAAGGAAGGGGTTTAAGGGGAAGGAATTTTTGCCTGTCGGCCTGTGGCGTGGCCTGTCCGTTGACGCGAGCGGTCTTGTTCGCCGAGGGGGTGTTGTTTCGTGCGTTTTTTACACGCGCGCCGCCGGTTCGCACAATTGGATCAAATTATTACAATTATATCAGGCTTGTCCAGCCATTAGTGTAATCTGTATCTCTTCTTTCATCGCCGGATCGCTGGCAATGCCAAAAATTATTCTTGAATCTTTTGCCGCTTTCTCCTTTATCGCTTGCCCTATATTTTTCACCGTATCCATGGCTAAACCTGAGCCAGCTTTTATGATGTATACGATTTTTTTCATACCATCAAGCTTTGTCGCCAAATAGTTACGATTAAATAAATCCGTAAGGAGCTGCGGTACATCGGCTGCCGAACCAGTGGCATTATTAAAGAACGCGTCGCCAGCATTGGTGATGGTAGTTTTGAAATCGTTGAAATCAACATTGATGATGCCAAAATTAGTAACAATACCGATGAGCGCGGAAACATACTTCGCGATTAAATTGTCCACGGTGGTGAATGCTTCTTGCGCGTTAAATCCCTTAACCAGCAGTTTATCGTTATCAACAACAATCGTAGCGTCCACTATGTTAGACATTTTTTCGCCCGCTAATGCGGCCGAGCGCGCTTGTGCTTCACCCTCAAATGAGAACGGATAAGATCCAAAAAAGATGGTGGGCATGTTTTTTCTATTGACGAGCGACATAATTTTTTCCACCTGCATGACATTCTTTGTGTTGGACAGGTTGCCCAAAATAAACAAAACGTCGCCACCGGCCAGAGCGCCTACTATCTCGTCCTGTTTCTCGTCAATAATATTGTGGATAATTTTTTCCTGACTCTTTTCATCATATTCATCGAGATTATTTTCCGTTCGCAGTTCAATTTTATGTGTCGTACTAGCCTCGTTGAAGATTTTTCCCGCTTTTGAAATTGCTATGCACGCAACATTATGGTTATCACTTAGTGTTGCGGACAATCGCGTCAAAATATTGCACGCCTTACCACCAACCGCGATAATCTTTATGCTTGGCTTTGCGTCATTTTTTAGTTTAATGTTTGTCATAGGTAAATTTTTAGGTTCAAAATTATGATATAACTATACCAAATGCCACCTTTGGCGGCAAATTTTTAAATGCTTAGAATTTTTTTACGGATAAAGGGTATTACCCAATCTTCGCCTTCAACCAGCTTAACAATCATATCAACAAAACCTTCTATCTGCGAGCTGTCTTTTACCACGCTATCCATTAACTCTATTTTTGCAATTCCTACCGCAGTATTCACCAAAAGAGAGCCGGGCGAGTCATCATAAAGAATACTTATGCTAAGCGGGTACTTGCCCTGAAAAATAAGTACCGTATCATCAGCTTGTAGGCTCTTTTCCCAACCTGGGCGCGATAAGACAAAATTCCGCAATACTGATTGACTGAAGAATGGCCACGGAACGATTTCTTTATTTTTCTCAGGCTCTTTACGGTGAAATTCAAATCCTATACAGTAGGCCTTCATTATTCCGTCGTGGAGCTCTGACACGAATTTTTTTATTTCTTCTTTACGGTCCATGCAGTTATTCTATTACCTGTTTATCAAACGATTGTTTAATCAAAAACATAATGTCGTTAATTTGGTCCACCGATGATATGCCTACCTCAACATCACCATTACCCCACCGGCCTTTTCCACCCACATCTTTACAAAGACCTTTCGGATCATTTATTTCGGAAAACTCCATGTTTAAGGATAGCCGCAGGCGACTTTTTTGTGGAACAATATCAACAAAATTTGTGTCGGCTTTATAGGCAATATAAAGTTTCTTATGCTCCTCTTTAACTATAGAGGGGTCTAGTTTTATTATCCTCTCTCTTAATTGAGTAAATAATCCCAACATTCCGCCCTCCAAGTGATCATAGTCGTCAATTGTGTAATCAACATCTTTGTCTTTCTTTTCTATAACTTTCTTATATTTGCTAACCGTCTCTTCCTTGATATCAGGAAACAGCCAAATATTTACGGCAAAATTGCTTAAAGCCTCTACTCTCTTAATCATTTGCTCCTCGCTCCATTTCTCTAAGTTTAGTAATTCCTTGTTAAGGAAAACACCGCTATTTTCAAATCCGTCTTTTTTCTTTTCTTGAAACGATTTATTGCTCATTTCTTGGTTAAAGCCGGTTAGAGTTAAATTGCCTAATGTATGTAGATATTCTTCGTGGATACGTTCATAATCTGCTCCGAGTTCCTCTTTCCATTTGGTTGTTATTTCCTGAGGCATTATATGCTCAATACTCAACTTATTTATGTCTAACTCCGTTCTATTATTGTTTAAGTAGCTCTCAATTTTGAACAGTAAGTACAAACAATTTCTTGAGTGGTAAACGTCCTTTTTTAATAGTTCGTTTTTAAATTCATTGTCTTTCGGAAATCTGCGATAACCGTCTTTAAGTACTAGGATTGCTTGAAGGCTCTCTAGATAATTCTTCTGGTCTATTTCTTCGTAGAGAGACGCGAAAGTTTTATTTAGTGAGTTCGTCGGCACACCGCAAATTGCACGCCTAAATGTAAAATTCTCAATCAATTTAAGAACTAAAATTAGTTGCTCCTTTGAAAGTGCGTTATTTTTGTAGTCGTTATATACGCAAAGTAAGAACGGGTGTGAAACATCAACCTTTAAAGTTTTAATATCTTGGAAAATTGTTTTAATTTCCTGATCAGCCTCATGGTCAAGCTCGATATTTGAGTAGTGTTCAGAAAATTTATAAACATCCGATATTATTTCTTTAATGTCCTTGCCGTATGTGTACTGCTTAAAAACTACATATACTTCATCTAATCTAGGGATAGCTTTAGTTTTAATAGTCAAATAGGCTCTCATGAAATAATCAAACTTTTCAACACTCTGGGTAAATAATCGCTCCATCGGAAGCCAAAACTCATTATAAATTCTTTCTTGTAGTTCGTTTTCCAACCCCATCAATACAAAATTTCTAATCAAATCAGATTGAGAAAGGTCTAAACCGGTACTATTTAAACTTTCAAAGATTAACTGCGGATTATCATTTTTCCTATCAAGAACAATGCTTACAATTATAAGCCGTCTAATACCAGAATAAAGCGCGTCTAGATTTATATTCGTTTCGTTCAATTCTTCAACAAAATAATTATAGTTTATCCAAATTTTGTTTTGTTTTTCGCTTTCTTCTACTTTTTGGTTGTTTAATAATTTTTCAAAGATAACTTTATCACTTTGCGTTAAACAAAGCTTATTCTTTTTATCTTGCAAAGCAAACTCATTGGTTAAAAACTGGTTTGTTATTTGCCTTTCATTTACAGAGAAACTATTATTATTTTTCAACCTATCTCTTATCGCTAAAAATAATAAAGAGATCGTCGTTAATCTTTGTTGGCCGTCAATTACTAAATAACTTTGGGTTTCGGTGTTCACATACAAACCATCACTTACATAAACTATCGAGCCAATAAAGTGCGCTTCTGTGTTGTTCTTGATCACTTTCATTAAGTCTTCCCAAAGCTGACGGCACTGACTAATACCCCAGCTATACGTTCTTTGATAAACAGGGATAATAAGTTGTTGATTTTGATTCAAGAAATTTACAAATTGTGTTTCGCCTGCTTTCATAGAATGAGATTTTAATAGGGATACTTCTCAAGATTTTACTCTAGCCACAGCCATTAGTCAATCTAAATTCAACTATGAAGGTTGATTTTCTTCTTACTTAAAATATAACAATTTTGCTGATTTGCATACAGCGCCATGCCACCAGCTTAATTATTGCTTCACTTGTAATTTGCGGTGCACAAAATCAAAAATTCTATACTTCACGTAGTCCTTTAAATCCTGACTTGAATCTAGTTTCTTGTACAGATCAAAATGGTTATTAACCATTCCAATTAATTCATCCTGAAAAACACTATCAAATTTTATCTTAGCAGCCTCGCGTGTGTTGTTTTTAACCGCACCCTCTACACTTTCGTTTTTCAAAAGGCGCCGACTCAGGGTGTTCAAAATAA
>Ga0207146_10147_pt1 | contig 19445 bp, 22 predicted proteins | sample Alteio_BWMinHeat_36_FD_153539 | JGI IMG/M metagenome (GOLD analysis project Ga0207146, IMG submission 153539) | Enriched cells from forest soil in Barre Woods Harvard Forest LTER site, Petersham, Massachusetts, United States -... | ecosystem: Environmental > Terrestrial > Soil > Temperate forest >...
TGAGTGTAGTGGAGGAAACCGCGCTACGACCACGGTATAAGGACTATGCTCATAAAGAAAGCTCCTATGAAAACGATGGCTGCGGGCTCATTTAAGGGACATTGCCTTGCGGTGACGGACGAGGTTCGCCCGCGATTTCCAGCGGAGAATGTGGGCGAGCTGAAGCGATTCTCGTGGATACGCAGGTTGTGGTGTGGCTGGCATTCGACCCGGATCGGCTCTCGAAAAAGGCGCGAGCAGCGATCGACGATGCCCGCCAGAATGGAGAGGGCCTCGCCATTTGCGACATCACGCTCCTGGAGTTGGCCTCGCTTTTCCGGAAGGGTCGCATCCGAGTTGAAATCAGCCTTGAATCATTTCTCGACGAAGTCGAGGCCCGGTTCGTCGTGCTTCCAACCCGCGGTCGAGCGTGCGCGCGCGCTAGGACTTCTAGGAGGTCGGGGGGATGTCTCTGCTCACTGCGGACCGCGAGATCCGCAAGGCGCAGGCGGTTCGAACAATCTAGTGAGCTCTTACTCCACCGTAACCGACTTCGCCAGATTCCTCGGCTGATCAACGTCGCAGCCGCGGCGGACGGCGATGTGATAGGCGAGCAGTTGCAGTGGGACGATCTCCAGAATCGCCGACAATTCTTCCGGCGCGGGCGGAACGAAGAGAACGTGGTCGGCCTCTTCGGCGATCTCTTTGTCGCCTTCGGTGGCGAGCGCGATGACTATTCCGGAACGAGCCTTTACTTCTTTCAGGTTCGACATCGTCTTCTCGTAGCGGATCATCGACTGCGGGCTGCTCACATCGCGCGTCGCAATGATGACCACCGGAAGATTCTCGTCAATCAGCGCATTCGGGCCGTGCTTCATCTCTCCCGCCGGATAACCTTCGGCGTGAATATAGGAAATTTCCTTGAGTTTGAGCGCGCCTTCGAGCGCGATGGGATAGTGAATGCCGCGTCCTAGGAAGAGGAAGTCCTGCGCACGGACATAAGTTTTCGCCAGCTCGTCGCAAGCCTCGTCGTGGGTGAGAATTTGTTCCAGCTTGCCGGGGATGTGCGTAAGCTGTTGCACGGCGGCTTTGGCCTGTTCGGGCGTCATGGTGCCGCGCACCTGCGCCAGATACAAGGCGAATAAATAAAGAGCAGTAAGTTGTCCGGTGAAGGCCTTGGTCGAAGCAACACCAATTTCCGGTCCCGCGTGGGTAAAGACGGTTCCGGCGGCTTCGCGCGTAATCATGGAGCCGACCACGTTGCAGATCGCCAGCGTCTTCGAGCCCTTGGCTTTGGCTTCACGCTGGGCCGCAATGGTATCCGCGGTTTCACCAGACTGCGAAATCAGCAGCGTCATCGTGTCCGGCCCCAGGATCGGATCGCGATAGCGCCATTCGCTGGCATAGTCGACCTCGACTGGAACGCGGGCGAGGTTCTCAATCATGAACTTGCCCGCCAGTCCGGCATGCCAACTGGTGCCGCAGGCGGCGATATTGATTTTTTTCAGCGCCTTGAACTCGGCTTCGTCGACCTGCATCTCGTTGAGGAAGATGGCACCGGTATCCTGCGAGACGCGGCCGAGCGTGGTGTCGCGGACAGTGCGCGGCTGCTCGTATATCTCTTTGAGCATGAAGAGTCTGGGTTGGGATCGAACGTCGATCCGTTACGAGAAATACGACTGACCCCATAGAATAGTTGCCGATCCATTTCCGTCGAGGAGAGCCATCGTGTACGTCGCAGATGACAAGCGTTATGACTCCATGCAATATCGCCGCTCGGGGCGCAGCGGCATCCAACTTCCCGCCGTCTCGCTCGGACTGTGGCACAACTTCGGCGGGTGGACAACTTCGAAAACTCGCGCGCCATGCTGCGCCGCGCCTTCGATCTCGGCATTACGCATTTCGATCTCGCCAACAATTACGGCCCTCCCTATGGATCGGCGGAAGAAACTTTCGGGCAGATCCTGAAGAAGGATTTCCTTCCCTACCGCGACGAGCTGATGATCTCGACCAAGGCGGGCTGGGATATGTGGCCCGGGCCCTATGGCGATCTGGGCTCGCGCAAGTACTTGCTCGCCAGCCTGGATCAGAGCCTGAAGCGCATGGGGCTTGAGTATGTCGACATTTTCTACCATCACCGGCCCGATCCCGACACGCCGATGGAAGAATCGATGGGAGCGCTCGATACTGCGGTACGTTCGGGACGAGCGCTCTACGCGGGCATTTCCGCTTACAACGCCAAGCAAACTTCCGAGGCGGTAAAGATACTGCGCGACCTGGGAACGCACTGCCTGATTCACCAGCCGAAGTATTCGATGTTCGTGCGCGAACCTGAGCAGGGATTGTTCGATGTGCTGGAGAAAGAAGGCGTGGGATCGATCGTCTTCAGCCCGTTGGCTCAGGGACTGCTGTCGGATCGCTACCTGAAGGGAATTCCCAGCGACTCGCGGGCCGCGCGCGATTTCTTTCTCAAGAAGAAGGACATCGGGGAAGCGACTCTGGCCAAGGTTCGCGGGCTGAATGAAATCGCCGCGCAGCGAGGGCAGACGCTGGCGGAGATGGCGGTAACGTGGGTACTGCGCGATCCGCGCGTCACCAGCGCCCTGGTTGGCACCAGCAAAGTGTCGCAGGTGGACGACAACGTAGCCGCTCTAAAGAACCTGAAATTCTCGGCCGAGGAGTTGCGCAAGATTGACGGCATTCTCGCCGGCAAGCAATCGCGTGAAAATGAAAGCACCTAAGAAGAAAGACGTTGTTCGCTGCACGTGGGCGAGCAACGAGCTCTCGATTCTCTATCACGACCGCGAATGGGGCGTGCCCCAGCACGAGGACCGAGTTCTGTTCGAGTTTCTAATTCTGGAAGGCGCACAGGCCGGGCTCAGCTGGGATACGATTCTGCGGAAGCGCGAAAACTATCGGGCGGCTTTTGATGGGTTCGACCCGAATATGGTCGCCCGCTACGACCGGCGAAAAGCGCAGCGGCTGCTGCGCGACGAGGGCATCGTCCGCAACCGGCTGAAGGTGGCTTCGGCAATACAGAACGCCAAGGCATTTCTCGAGGTGCAAAGGGAGTTCGGCTCGTTCGACCGCTACATCTGGCAGTTTGTCGGTGGCAAACCTCGAGTGAACGCCCGGCGTCTGGGGAAGGGAATTCCGGCGAGCACTCCGGAATCGGACGCGATGAGCAAGGATCTGAAGAAACGCGGCTTCAACTTCGTCGGCTCGACTATCTGTTACGCCTTCATGCAGGCTACCGGGTTGGTGAACGACCACGCGGTCGAGTGCTTCCGATATCGCTTGTGATGGACTTGGCCGAGCTTCGAACGCCGAGGACGTCCGTCCCGACGTGAATATGTAACTCCTGCCTGAAACCGGGCGATTTTACGCGGTTTCCCGCGCTTTGGAGTGATTCCTCCGGCTTGCAAATCATTGCCTCCCAGCTACTTACAACAAAGCGTCCTCGCCGGCAGCAGCTGGAACGCAGGCTGCATCTTAAATCCTTCGAATGTGCGACTTTAGCGTTTGTTCCCAATCATTTTGCGTTCAGATAGACGTTCGGATCAATGACAGCTTTTGGAGGCTCGCGTGAAAAAACCCATCGTTTCATTTGTGCTAGCAGTTTTGCTCTCGGCCGTGTGTATGGCCCAGAGTTCCGCCGATGTGCAGGCAGGAGGTTCGGCGTCCCAAAACACCTCCACGTCTGCGGACAAGTCGGGAGCGCAGGCGAATTCAAGCACCTCGGCCGAAGCAACCTCGCAAGCGGCCGTCTCCGGTAAGCACGGCAATGCGCAGGCGGCAAGCGCAAGCCGGTTGCAGTCCGGCAGCACAGTGCAGGCCGAATTGAGCAAGCCCGTGGATGTCCGCAAGAACAAGCCAGGCGACGAAGTCATCGCCAAGACCACTCAGGACGTGAAATCGGATGGCAAGGTTGTGCTGCCGAAGGGTTCGAAGATTGTAGGCAAGGTGACGCAAGCTCAGGCGCGGGCCAAAGGGCAGGACGAGTCGCAACTCGGCATCGCCTTTGACCACGCCATCCTGAAGGACGGCTCGCAAATGCCGGTGTCGTTCGCAATCCAGGCCGTCGGCAATTCAGAGTCTGCGGCTTCTGCTGCCGCGGCGGATGATTCGGCCATGATGGCGGGCAATGCCGGCGGCATGGCAAGAGGTTCCGCTTCTGGCGCCGCTGGCTCTCGCGGCGGGCTGGTGGGCGGAGTCGGTTCGACAGCCGGTGGCGTTGCGAACACGACCGGCAGCGTCCCCGGGTCGACTTTGCATACCGGCAACGTGGCGGGCGCAAACACTGGCGCAAACGTAGCCGGCGGGCTGACCTCCACTAGCCAGGGAGTGGTCGGCATGCCTGGCATGACGTTGTCGTCTGTGGCTTCCAGTTCGACAACTGCCGGTTCGATGATAAGTTCCAGCAGCAGCAACGTCCGGCTGGATAGCGGAACTCGCATGCTTCTGAGGGCGAACGGTCAGTAGATTGATTCGTAGATTATTAAGAGATAGGCAAGTAGGGCAGTGCGTGTTTCTGCGCTGCCTTTTTTGCTTATCTACCTTCTTTTCCTATCTAAGCGAGATGGTCCCTCTCGTCGGATCCGCTGCGCTAGCAGCCCCACTCGGCCTCCCCCGGCTTTGCAAAATAGCGCCTCAGGTCTTCTGGTTCGCTGGTTGTTGAAGCCACTTCCAATATCGCGAGGCGTGCAGCGGCCACCATGCGATTTTTTTCGGGCTGTGATACCTGCTCCCATGACTCGGGTGTCGAGTTGGTCGTACAGCCAAAATCCGGCCCAAGCGCGTGGTGATAGTGATGGAAGAGTTTCGCCAATTGTTCCGCTGATACTTCTTGGATCGACATCAGAAATACCCTTTCTCCGATCGGTTAGTGTTGCCGAGCATGCCAGAGGTGTCAGAGAAGGGTCTGCGTCCAATCCGTTCCCAGGCTGCTCGATCAACTGGATGATTGCGTTCCCGCGCTTTGCGGGATTGCCTCTTGGTTTGGGCGGGTACGCAGGCCCGGCCAGTAGCGAAGGCGAGCGAGCCTTGTATTCCTTGCCGAGAGCCATAGCATCGTCATGAACGTCGTCACATCCATGCGAACCTCATGGCGGGGCTTCCCATTTGAAAACCTGAACCGCTCACACCCCTATTCGATATGACCACCCATAAGTTTCGAATAAGACGTTCATAAAAAGTCCGTAAAGTGCGTGTGGTGCCTGCGTTTGCGAATTCCTCGATTGAAATCAGGACGCTGCCACCGCCCGGGTCCTCATTTGCGGAAACCGCTAAGCTCCGGCATAATAATAGTTTGTCGTTACTTCACCGGACTGTTCCGGGCAAAGGATACTGAAGTCTGTGTTAATGATCCGACTGGCGCGCTTTGGTGCGCGCAAACAACCGTATTACCGAGTGGTGGTGATTGAGAAGGAGCGGGCTCGCAATGGCCGCCCGGTGGAAGTGGTGGGCACTTACAATCCGCGCACCAATCCGGCCACTTTCGACCTGAAACGGGAGCGCATCGAGCACTGGGTTTCAAAGGGCGCCCAACTTTCCGACCGCGTCAGGAAACTGCTTTCTCTGCCTGCGCCGGCTGCGGCCGCTTCGGTCGCCTAGCCGTCCTCACACTCGCCGCCAATTCAGGAGCACCGAATGATCGAGCCTGCCGCCAGCCCGCGCGCCATGATTGAGCACATCGCGAAGGCCATCGTCGAAGCCAAGGGCGAAGTTTTTATCGACGAGTTCGAAGATGGAGACGAAACCGTCATCGAGCTCGAAGTGGCCGAGGGTGACTTGGGCAGAATCATTGGACGCTCTGGCCGCGTCGCCCGCGCTTTGCGCAACGTGCTCGGCGCGGCGGGCTTGAAGCTGAATAAGCGCTACGCGCTGGAGATTATTGAATAGAGCGGCGAATGGCGGCGGCACCGGACGCAAGCGGCGAATGGATTAGCCTGGCGGTCGTCGTCAAGACGCAGGGACGCCGCGGAGAAGTAGCGGTCGAATTGCACACCGATGTTCCGGACCGCTTCCGGCAAGAAATGCGTCTGTGGGCGCTCGCAAAAGACGGCCAACGCCGCGAAGTAACGGTCGAGGATCTCTGGCCGCATAAGAGTTTTCTGGTGTTGAAGTTTCAGGGCGTCGAGACGATTTCCGATGCCGAGCCGCTGGTGGGCGCCGAGCTTCAGCTTCCGCGCAGCGAGCGCGCTGAGTTGGAACCAGGGTGGACGTACCTAAGCGACCTGATCGGTTGCACTGTGTTCGACGGCCAGCGTCAGGTCGGCGAGATTGAAGATGTGCAGTTCGGGGCCGGAGAAGCGCCGCTGCTGGTGGTTCGGAGTGGATCGAAGTTGCCATACGAAATCCCCTTCGCCCAAGCATTCTTGGAAAAGCTCGATTTGGAGCGCAGGCAGGTCCGGATGAATTTGCCGGAAGGCTTGCTGGAAGTAAACGCGCCAGCAAAGAAGGAACGAAGTCGCTAGTCGGTGGTCGATCGTCGTTTGTGAAGCGTTCCCGGCTTAGATCGAGTGCTTTGTCTGGCCGTGAAACGGTTATTGAACGTATTTTGGGTTTGACAGGCGACCAACGACAAACGACCAGCGACTGGGTGCCGCGATGAAGATCGACATTCTCACGATCTTTCCCGACTTCTTTCGCGGACCGCTGGATTACGGAATTGTCCGCCGGGCGCGGGAAACGGGCCTGGTGGAAATCAGCATTCACGATCTGCGGGCGTTTACGAAAGACAAACACCGCACCGTGGACGACCGCCCGTTCGGCGGCGGCGAGGGCATGGTCCTGAAGCCGGAACCGATCTTTGGATGTTTGGAGTCGTTTGGCAACGTGGCCTCGCGTGAAGTGCGCTTGAGCCCGGGCGCGAAGCAGTCGGTGATTCTGCTTTCCGCACAGGGACGCAGGTTCGATCAGTCGCTGGCGGCGGAACTTTCCGCGCTCGACCGGATCGTCCTCATCTGCGGACGCTACGAAGGCGTGGATGAACGTATCAGCGAGCACTTGGCCGATCGTGAAGTCTCGATTGGCGACTATGTGCTGAGCGGTGGAGAATTGGGCGCAGCGGTAATTGTGGATACGGTGGCGCGGCTGATCCCCGGCGCGGTGGGCAACGAGGCTTCGACGCGGCAGGAGTCGTTCACTGAGAATGCGGAGTTGGCTGGCGACGGCCCGAGTTCCACGTGCGTTTCCGGCGGATTGCTCGACTATCCGCATTACACGCGTCCCGCAGACTTTCGCGGCATGGCGGTGCCGGAAGTGCTGATGAACGGCAACCACGACCAGATTCGCAGCTGGCGCCGCAAAACGGCTTTAGAAAAAACGGTGCGCAACCGACCCGATTTACTGGAGCGGGTTCGGCTGACGGCGGAAGACAAGGAATTGCTGGCTCAGATTAAGCGGGCCCAGGGTTTAGTGGCGGAGACGGGGCAAGCCCCGTCTCTACGAGAGAGTACCCGCAAGAATTAGGAAGGAAAAGTTATGCGCAATCCGATTATCGAAAAACTGCTGGCGAAATCGCGCCGCACCGACATTCCCAAGTTTGGTCCCGGCGATACGATCAAGGTTCTGGTCAAGATCAGAGAAGGCGAAAAAGAACGCCTGCAGGCGTTTGAAGGCGTCGTCATTGCCCGGAAGCGAGGCGCCCAACCGAGCTTTACGGTCCGCAAGATCAGTTTCGGCCAGGGCGTGGAGCGTATTTTTCCCATCGACTCCAAGGTCATCGACAAGATTGACGTGGTGCGCTCCGCGAAAGTCCGCCGCGCGAAACTTTACTACCTGCGCGGGCTCAAGGGCAAGGCCGCGCGTCTGAAAGAAGTCGAACAACAATAAGCGGCGGTTCCCCGTTGTGTGGTGACGGGGCTCTGCCCCGTGCAAGCGGGGCGAAGCCCCGCTCGCCCACGTTCATCGAACATGCTCTTGCTTCGCACCGCTTCTTCGGCGAAGATGCTGATCAGCATCCGTGTCCAAGTCTGCCTCAAAGTCCGTGCGCACAGCGAAGACCTCCAACGCAGAAAGGATCTCTGCCTCGGCGGCCAAGTTGCGCTTGCTGAAAAAACTGCGCTGCACTCTTAAATTTGAAAAGCGGGCATGGGCTGCGGGCGCGCAGTTCGTTGCCGGAGTCGATGAAGTCGGCCGTGGATCGCTGTTCGGCCCCGTCGTGGCGGCCGCCGTTATCCTCTATCAGAGCGACGATCCGGCCTTCCGCATTCGCGGTCTGCGCGATTCCAAGCTGCTTCCTGCCGAACGCCGCGAAGCACTTGCGCTCCTGATTCGCCACCATTCCATCGCCTGGGCCGTCGCCGCCGTGGATTCCGCCCGCATCGATCAAATCAATATTTACCAGGCTTCGCGGCTCGCCATGTTGCGTGCGGTTCAGCAACTCGCGCCGGCGGCGAGCTATCTTCTGGTCGATGCAGTCAGGCTCGATTGCGAGCTCCCCCAACAACCGATCATTCATGGCGACGCGCTCTCTGCTTCCATCGCCGCCGCGTCCATCATCGCGAAGGTCGAACGGGACCGCATGATCTCCGCCTGGGACCCGGTCTTTCCGCTGTATGGCCTGGCCTCGAACAAGGGATACTGCACGCCACACCACCTCGCCGCCCTGCGCGAGCACGGCCCATCGCCCCTGCATCGCCAGTCGTTTTCGCCAGTGTGGAGCGCCCCGATTCCGCAGGAAGTTTTGGGATTTATGCTTGACGAGCCTGCACTCGAAGTTGTTTCGAGTGATGCGTAGGGACCGCTGCCTCGCCTGTCCGGCGGGGCGAAGCTCCGCGGCTTGTGAGCACGGGCAGGGACAAATCAAAAACGAGGCGGGCTGCGATCGCCAGACAGCCGAAGGCGGCCCTACCTACGTTCATTTCGCCCGATAAATCTCCGTCAGCAGATCCGGCTTCGACTCGTCCCGCACCAGGTGTGGGTACTTCTCGCCACCGTGATAATCCAATTTCACTACGCGGAAATAATCTGTGTTTTCTACGATCAGCTCAATCGGCGACGGACTGGTCTTGGCCGCTCGGATGGCGTCGTGCCAGACTTCGCCTGAAATTCTACGACCGTTCACAGCCACAATCTTCATACCTGGCCCGATCCCGGCCTTGGCGGCAAGCATGCTCTCGACCGTATCCCGAATCACGCCATCGCTCCCGGCCAACAGTCCCACCGAATAATGCGCATTGATGCTCTTTCCATCGCGATCTCCAGCGCGATCCAGTTCCGAGGGATACTCGTCATACACCAGTTTCCATCCACTTCCTTCGATTCCGGCGAGTGGGGCATGCGGGCCATGGTTGGACAGCCGCTCCGTCCAGAAGCTTCGCCAGTCGTAGGGAGCGACCTGGTTGAGCGCATTCACGACGTCGTCGAATGTGTAGGTCTTGACCATCGGGGGACCGCTCGGTGCTCCATAAAACAGTTTGCAGAAATCGTCCAAGGATTTCGCGCCCTTCGTTTGCTGACGGATGATCACATCCGCCCACAGCCAGGTGAGCACGTCTTCGTCGTAATAATCGAGGCCGCGGCGATAATCTTCCCAGGCGTGGGGAGCGTTCTGCATCGTGGGAACGCCATCGGCCGTATCCTGCAAATTGCGCCAGGTCCGGCCCGACCGATGATCCAGATCCGCCGCTATCTGTGCCAGCGCATCACGAGCCAACGACGGCGTGCGCTCGCCGCTGCGCGCTGCCAGCATGTCTCCCAGGTATGACGTCAGGCCCTCGTACACCCACAGCAAGTCGGTCTGCATCGCCTGTTCGAAATCAGGCGTCGCCAGATCTGCCGGACGCCGGTACTTCCCGTTCCACGAATGCACGTACTCGTGCGGCAGAAGTCCGGCGGCCAGTTTCCGTCCGTCTTCTTCCACCAACGACCGCTCTTCGACCCGGCTGTCGTTCGATTCGTGATGCTCCAATCCGAAATGAGCGACGTGATCGCTCAGGGTCAACAGGAAGTGGTAGCCGGTGTAATGCCGCGCGCCAAACAGAATTCCTGCCTGTTTCACGAGGTCCCGGTAATGCTCCCAGACTTCTTCGGGAGCGTCGAGCGCGGCGGCGCTGTCGGCCACAACATCGATTTCCGCGGGAGGATTTTCGGTGCTGAGCGGTACCACCTTCAAATACTCCCCCGCGATGACCGGACCATCCACCAGCATGGTCAGCGAAACGGGCGCAAAATGAATGTCGCGGCCCGCCTGATTGGAAACGTGCAGCGACGAGCCAAACTTCCATCCCGCGGGCAGCCGCAAGCTCGCGCTATACGTAAGTTGATCGGAGCTGTAGCCGGCGGGATAGAGCAACAGAGTGTTCCAGTTGACGATGTCCAACTTTTCCGTCGCAGAGAGTCCGGAGCTGTATCCCGGTTCAAACGACGCCGGTGATGCGTAATCGAGATTCGCGACGACTTCGTTCTCACCCGCCGGAACTTCCACGTGAAAAGTAAAACCGTCCACCAGATCGCGCCGCCATGGCAGCGTCTTTCCGCTCGCCGTAAACCTCAGGCCTGTCAAATCGGTGACCGGACCCGTCGGCCCGTGCTCGCCCGGAATCCATTTTGGATAGTAGAGCGTGAGCGTCCCGGGCGTGGCCGGAATATGCAATTGCGCGTGGAGGATCTTGCGCGGCGCTTCCGACGCGTCCACAGAGAGCGCGACGGTCGGACCATTTGCCCCAAAAACTGGAAACGATGACAACAGAAAGATTGCAAGACAAAAGCTTTCCCTAACCCCGATACTTGAGCCCATTCCCCCTCCGGATGGTCGAGTCGTGCACAGCGATGCAAATAGGACCGCACGTTAATATATATCAGTCTGCGGGTCGGATTCGCTGCCGGCACGCGCGAGGAGCCTGCTACCGCCTGCTGTCATCAGCCGCTATCCCGGCCTGCTATCATCTCCGACGTGCCTGCACGCGGAAAACTTATTACCTTCGAAGGTCTCGACGGCAGCGGCAAGAGTACGCAAATCGAGAAACTGGCTCGTTCCCTGCGCGCCCACGGCCTCTCGGTCACCGTGACTCGCGAACCGGGCGGCACCGCCGCCGGCGAAAAGATTCGCGAAGTTCTGCTGCACTCCGCCACCTCGGGCCTTTCTCCGTTCACTGAAATGGCCCTCATGTTCGCTTCCCGCGCCCAGCACATTCACGAGGTCATTCTGCCCGCGCTTGCCGAAGGACGCATCGTACTTTGCGATCGCTTCACTGATTCGACCGAGGCTTACCAGGGGGGAGGCCGCAAGCTCGGCCCGAAGCCGGTGTTGCAGATGCACGAAATCCTCTGCGGCAACCTGCAACCCGACCTGACCGTCTTGCTAGACAACGAGGTAGCCTTCACCGTCGAGCGCGCGCGGCGGCGCAATCGCAAAAACAAAAGTGGCCGCTCGGAAAAAGGCTCAGAAAAGGACGAGAACCGCTTCGAGCAGGAAAGCCGCGCTTTTTTCGGACGCGTCCGCCACACGTATCTGGCGATCGCGGCCCGCGAGCCGCAGCGAGTGCACATGGTTAACGCCCGAGGCACGCCCAACGAAACGCATGCGGTTATCATGGAGTTGGTGCGGAAGAAGTTGAAGCTTTGAGGAAGAGCTCTTGGCTTTGGGCTTTTAGCTAGGAGCCAAGAGCTAGCAGCCAACAGCGTTTTTATGCCCTTTTCCGACTTTCACGGCAACCCGGAAACCATCCATCGCCTGCGCGAGATGGTGGCGCGCAACCGCTTTCCGCACGCCGTCATTCTTTCCGGCGCGCAGGGATCGGGCAAGTACACGCTCGCGCTTATGCTCGCCCGCGCGCTGAACTGCCTGGAGCGGCCGACCACGGACGGCATGCCCGATTTCTGCGGGCGCTGCTCGAACTGCACCCGCATCGCTCAATCCGAAGACCTCGACTCCCGTTTCGCCGAAGCCGTCGAAGCTCGCGAAAATCTCCGTGACACGGACAAGAAGGAAACCCGGCTCTTCGTCCAGACCCACCCCGACGTGCTCATCATCCCGCCCGATCCTCCGCAACTGATGATCAAGGTCGATCAGGTTCGCCACGTGATTGAGACGATCTACTATCGGCCGGGTGAAGCCCGCGAACGAGTTTACATCTTCACCAGTTCGGCCTTCATGAAGGAGGCCGCCAACTCGCTCCTCAAAGTTCTGGAAGAGCCGCCCGAGTTCGCCAGCATTTTTCTGCTCACCGAAAACCCCGGCGAATTGCTGCCCACGATTCGTTCCCGCTCCATGATCTTCAATCTGGGCGCGCTCGCTGTCACGGAGATTGAGAGCCGGCTCGCCGAGCTTCGTCCCGAGTGGAATGTCCGGCAGCGCGCGCTGGTTTCCCGCCTCAGCGAAGGCGCCATCGGACGCGCCTTATCCTTCGATCTCGAAAGCTATGTTGCCGCTCGCAACCATGCCCTCATCATGCTGAAATCCGCGCTCGGCGGGAACGACAGCAACACCCACACCGAGTTGTTCAAGACGACCGAGAGCTATCGTTCCGGCGCTGAAGGCCGTGCGAAGATTGACATCCTTCTTCGTACCTTCTACTCATTGCTCGAAGACCTGATGTTCCTGCAATCGGGGACGGCGCAACTGGTGCGGAATACGGACATTCTGGGCGAACTGAAGAAAATGTCCGAGGCCGCTGACTTCGCCTGGGTGCAGCGCGCCGTTGAAGGTCTCGGCGAAGTCGAGCGCGGCCTGCGCCGCAACCTGCTGCGTTCGCTCTCGCTCGATGCCTTTGCCACCGCGCTGGAGCGCGTTTCCTGAGCTGCAGGGTGCGCGAAGTGGCTGCCGAGCCCAGCCCCGAAAGGGCCGTTTGATTTTGTGGGATCGGCATCGCGAAAGCGATGCCGTGATGCGAAGCCCTGGCGTTTATCCCGCCCCCTAAACCGGAAAAACGGCACGGTACCCACAGTGTCGTGAAGCAGTACGGTTTGGGCGGGTGCACAAAAGACACTGCACAAAATATTGTCATCCCCTGTCCGCTGTGATACCGTAACCCTCAGTTCACACCTCTGGACCCACAATTCAGGCTCAAGTGTTGTGGCAGATTTTGCCCGCCCGGCGCGCAGGTGGTGCGATTTGAAAGATGCAGTCGAGTCCATACCCGCTGAACAATCCGCCGATCAGGAAAGCTTCGCGAATCGCAAGCTGATCCGTCCGATCCTGAACCGCACCGACCACAACCACAATAGCCACGCCCACAACCACGCGCCTGCTGAACGCCGGGACAAGGACCGAGATCGGGATCGCGACCGTTCCTCCGCACCTGCCAAGAAGACCGCGCCCACCGAGCAGACCAACGCCGAAAATTTTTATTATCAGAAACAGATGCAGTCGAAGACCCCCATGGTCATCGTGTTGCGCGACGGCGAGGAAGTCCACGGCTATATCGAGTGGTACGACAAGAACTGCATTAAACTGAACCGCGCCGGATCCGCTAATCTGATGATCTACAAGCCCGCCATCAAGTACATGTTCAAGGAAGGCGAGGGCGAGAAGCGCTAGCACTCAGCATTCAGCCATCAGCATTCAGTCCCCAACCCTCAACTTCGGGCCGACAATCGTGCTGTTGACGTTGGTAAAATCTTGAATTCGTCGGCCACGCGCAAGTCATATCCGTAACTCGACGCTCCGTAGGAAATCACTCCCTCGTCACCTGCTTTTCAGAGTACGGATTAATCATGTCGTGCTCCTGCGCCATGGGCCGGATCCAGCGGTCACTCTTGGTCATGAACCTCCTTTGGGAATTGGGTAATTTGTAATTGGCAATTTCGCGCTGCGATCGGGACCCGGATGGCAGTAGGTTTCAACCACAAATTACAAATCACCAATTGTAAATTTGCTGGGGCTGGACGCTGCCCTATTACGAGATTGGTCCCCCGGTTGACAATCCGCGCTATCTCCCTTAGCATCAATAACTTGACAGACAAATTCTCGGGAGACGGGAGAGACCCGTGATTAAGCTCGACATCATCAATGAAGTGGTCAACCGAACCGGGATCACCAAGACCAAGGCGGAGCTGGCAGTCGAAACCGTGTTCGAGAGCATGAAGAAGGCGCTCTCCACCGGCGACCGCATCGAGCTGCGCGGTTTTGGCGTGTTCAACGTGCGTCCGCGCAAGACCGGCATTGGGCGGAATCCGCGCACTGGCGCCGAAGTTTCGATTCCGCCGGGCAAGGCCGTCCGATTCAAGCCCGGCAAGGAACTGCAATCGATCGATTAGCCGCTCGCGATTGCAGAGGTCAGAGGTCAGACTGCAGAAGCAAACCACACATCGCAATCTGACCTCTGACCTCTGACCTCACTATGTCCGAACCCGCATCCCCTTTTCCGACCGCCCTCGAATGGGAACCGCAGCCCCAGCCAGGTGTCTGGGTCATCCCACCGCCGCGCCAGCGCTGGTGGTTCTACGGACTTTTCTTCGTGCTGACGATGTTCAGCACAACGGTCGTCGGCGCGCGCATGGAGTTCAACTTCCTGCACCAGCAACCGGTATTTTCGCTGAATGACGACTCGCTCCCTTTGTTCCCCATCGGCTGGATCGCGCAGCATCCTGCAAACCTGCTGCTGGGCCTTCCTTTCTCGGTCACGCTGATGTTCATCCTCTTCGCGCACGAAATGGGACACTACCTCTACGCCCGCTATTACCGGGTTTACGTGACGCCACCCTTGTTCGTGCCGTGTCCCTATTTCAGCCTGTTTGGCACGCTCGGGGCTTTCATCCGAATCAAGAGCTCAATCCCCTCGCGCGCCGCGCTCTTCGACATCGGAATCGCCGGGCCGATTGCTGGATTCATCCCAGCCTGCGTTGCTTTGGTATACGGGCTCTCACTCTCGCGTCCGATCTCGCAGCCCGTCGCCAGTTCCGCAGCGTCGATACAACTGGGATTCCCGCTGGCCTTCCACCTCGCTGCACGGTTGCTGCACATCGCAATGCCGCTCTCAGCGCTCTCTCTCCATCCGATCGCCGCTGCTGCGTGGGTTGGGATGTTCGCAACCGCGCTCAACCTTCTCCCCTGTGGCCAGCTTGACGGCGGCCACATCGTATTTTCCATTTCGCCGCGCCTCCATCGCTGGATTTCGCTCCTCACCATAGTCGCGCTTGTACCTTTCGGGAAATACCTTTGGATGGGCTGGCTTGTCTGGGCCATACTGCTGACCATAACGGCGCGCCATCCGCTCGTACCGCGCTATCCCGATGTATCCGGTTGGCGACGCACGATTGCATTGTGCGGAGTGGTGATGCTGGTCCTGACCTTCACTCCCGCACCCCTCACTCACGGCTCCGGCCGAGAAGTGTGGCAGGAAGTTTGGCCAACAATCCGCGACGGCGCCCGCGACACATTGCACGATCTCCGCGACGGCGTTCGCAAGCATCTGCATCGCAAGTGACCCGGCGCCTGCAGGCGGATTCTTCTAGATCGTTTTCCACAGGGGCTGAAGCCACGCCCCGATACAAATCTTTCCTGCCCACCCGCCTGGAGCTGAATGCTAACGGCTAAATGCTGAGTGCTGCCCTCCTACATCAGCCACACCGCATCCACATCCACGATCACCTGCGTTCGTGGAATTTTTCGCGCCGCGGCTTCCGCCAGCATCGCCCGCAACAGCGCATTCATCTTCTCGCGGCTGGGAGACTTCAGAATAAAGTGATAGCGGTAATCGCGCTTCAGACGCGTGATCGGAGCCGCCGCCGGGCCAAGCACACGGATACCCTCATGCCGCGTCTTCTCGAACCAGCGCCCGAGTTCGCCCGACCAAGTCAGCGCGTCGTCTAACTTCTCGGAGCGGATGAGCACATTCGCAATCGCGCTGTAGGGCGGATAGTGCATCCAGGCACGAAATTGCAGCTCTTTCTCGTAGAACCCGGCAAAATCATGCCGCGCCGCAAATTGCACCGCGTAGTGCTCCTGAAAATACGTTTGCAGCACAACCTTGCCTGGAGATTGCCCGCGTCCCGCGCGCCCCGCGACCTGCGTGAGTAACTGAAAGGTTCTCTCCGCCGAGCGGAAATCCGGCAGCCCCAACGCCATGTCCGCCCCGATTACGCCGACCAGCGTTACGCCGTGGATGTCGTGGCCTTTCGCGATCATCTGCGTTCCAACCAGCATGTCGAGCGCGCCTTCATTCAGCGCGTTCAGCGCATGCTCGAAATCTTCGCGTCCGCGCACCGTGTCGCGATCGAGCCGCCCGATCCGCGCCTGCGGAAACATTCCGTGCAGCAACTCTTCCAGCTTCTCCGATCCCGTCCCGACAAAATACACGTATTCGCTGCCGCAGTGCGCGCACTTGTCGGGGATGTGTTCGACATGCCCGCAATAATGGCATTCCATTTTGCGTTCGCGCTTGTGGTGCGTCATGGAGACGGCACAGTTCTTGCACTGCAACGTCTTGCCGCACGCGCGGCACAACACCACTGGAGAATATCCGCGCCGATTGAGCAGCACCATGACCTGCTCTTTCTTCTCCAGCCGCTCTCGGATTTCCTCCGCCAGTTTGCGCGAGATCACTTGCTCCTGCCCCGTCTCCTGGAACTCCTGCCGCATGTCGACAATCTCGACTTCGGGCAGCGGACGCCGCTCGACGCGGTCGGGCAACTCCACTAACGTGTACTTATTTTTCTTGGCGTTGTAGTACGACTCGAGCGAAGGTGTCGCCGAGCCCAGCACGACGACCGCTCCCGCCATCTTGGCCCGCATTACCGCCACATCGCGCGCATGATAGCGCGGCGTTTCTTCTTGCTTGTAAGACGAATCCTGTTCTTCATCGACGATGATGAGCGCAAGATCGGTCACCGGCGCAAACACCGCCGACCGCGTTCCCGCCACCACCCGCGCCTCGCCGCGCCGGATTCGATGCCACTGCTCCGCCCGTTCCGCATTCGAGAGTCCCGAATGCAGGATGGCAACTTCGTCGCCGAAGACCTGGTGCAGATCCGCCGCCACCGCCGGAGTCAACCCAATTTCGGGAACCAGTAGGATCGACGACCGCCCCTGATCGAGGACTTGCCGCATGCAAGCCAGATACACCGCCGTCTTGCCCGATCCGGTGATGCCGTGCAGCAGCAGACCTGCGAATTTGCGGGAGGCAACACTCTGGCCAATTGTGCCGAGCGCTTCTTTCTGCGCCGCGCTGAACTCGAACTCGAACGGAGACTGCCGAGGCTTGAGCTTGGAGGCAGTGAAATCCTGTGGTTCATCCACCAACCCAATCAACCCGCGCCGCACCAGCGTGCCCAACGTAGTGCGCGGAACTTCGAGGCTGCGCAAGGCCTCGACGGGGACGCGCCCACCGGAAGCAGCGAGCGTCTCAATCAGAGTGCGCTGGTTCTGGTTGAGCTTCTTTGCCGGGTGCGTGTGGTGACCGGCCTCTGGCCCGTCTTGCCGGGCGGGAACCGCCGCGCCATCGTCAGATTCGTTGATGCCCGTGACACCTGTCTCGGTCGCAAGCAGCACCGCCACCTTCACCAGTCGTGCCGCATCCCGCGCCGCCGACAAATCCTCGCGCGCAATCCACTTCTTCCGCACCATCCCGCTGAGCAGCGCCTTTGCCACACGCGTCGCCCCGCGCAATCTCTCTTCTCGCACGCTCTCCCGCTCCGCCAGATAATCGAGCACGCGAAATTCGACGAGCTGCTGTTCCGGCGTCCGCTTCGACCGCGCCGGAGACCCCGACATCCCGGCCAGATGCAGCGCCATCCGCCCCTCATCGGTAATGCGGTACTCGACCGAGCGTTTAAACTCGGCGGAGAGCGGTAGCATGGTGCGAAAGACTTCGCCGGCCGGCGCGAGATAGTAATCGGCAATCCACTTCCCAAGTTTCAGCAGTTGTTCATCGAGAACCGGCGTGAGGTCGAGCGCTTCGATGACTCTCTTGATCTGCTGAGTCTTAACCTGCGGCGGACGGTCATGCAGCTCAACCACGATGCCCGACATGCGTTGCTGCCGGAACGGCACCAGCACACGTCCGCCAACGACCGGCTCCATGCCAGGAGGTACAGCGTAGGTAAACACCATGTCGAGCGGGACGGCGAGGGCGACGTCGCAGAAGAGGGGCATGTGTTGGGTACTGATGAAATCCTATCGTATTTCCGAAGCACGCTTAGGAAGGGCACCAACCATGGCCAAATCGAGGAAGGTGTTTGCGGTCCACCCGGGAGAAATTCTCAAGACCGAGTTCATGGAGCCGATGGGATTGAGTGCTTATGAACTGGCCCTCAATTTTCCGGGCATCTATGACGTTGTCAGGGGCGACCGTGCTCTCCCTGTCGACACCGCCATTCGCTTGGGGAAGTACTTCGGTCTGGCCGCGCAGTTTTGGCTGAATCTACAGAACGAATACGATCTGAGAATCGTGGAGGGTCGCGGAATCGGCAAGGGATTCGGCCCCGCAAAGTTGCGTATGATGCTGAAGGTGCCGACGCGCGCTAGAGCATCACTATGCGTTCGCTTTTGGCGCCTTCAGCCCTAACTCCTTCATTACCATCTGCAGGTCCTTCCACGCCTCGCCCTTCTGCCGCGGATCGCGTAGCAGAAACGCTGGATGGTACGTGACCGCGAGCTTGCATCCATCCCAGCTGGGATCATTGCTGCGCACGCCCGCCGGTTTGAACTCGTAGAAGCGCCCGCGCAGTTGGATCATCGAAGCGTTCATCGCCAGTAGAGTCTTGGCGGCGGTAGCGCCGAGGGCCACGATCACCTTCGGTTTGACCACCGCAATCTGTCGCATCAGAAACGGCGAGCAGGTCGCGCACTCGTCGCGCTCCGGCTGGCGATTGCCCGGCGGGCGGCACTTTACGATGTTCGCGATGTAGACCTGCTCGCGCTCGATCCCCATCGCTTTGATCATGTTGTTGAGCAGTTGCCCGGCGCGCCCCACGAAGGGCTCGCCCTTTTCGTCTTCATCGGCACCCGGCCCCTCGCCTACGAACATCAACTCCGCCTTTGGATTACCGACGCCAAACACAATCTGCTTCCGTCCCTGCTTATGGAGCACACAGCGCGTACAATCGCCCAGGTCTTCGCGGATGATCTTCAGCGCCTTCACCGGATCGCTCACGGTCTGCTCGGGCTTCAGCGCGATCGCCTCAAAAATATTCTCTTCAACCACAGCCGGCATCGCGACCGCCGTGGCCTTCCGTGGACTCATCTGTTCTCCCGATTTTGGATTGATAGAAACAGCAATTTCCTGTTCGTCCACGGCAATCGGCGCCGCGACTTCTTGGGTGTGGACCGACACCGGCCGCCGGTAGAAATCATAGATCCCCATCTCGTTGTAGTAGCGGATGCGTGCGGCTAATGCGCGGCGAACCTCTGGATCAAGCGTGCGGGGCATTGCGCATAAGGATAACAAATGGTGGGATGTGCGGGGTGCGGAACTCCGCGCCCAACTTCTGTCGTGCTGCGCTCGACGGACAGCCGAGGGCGGCTGTCCCTACGCAAATCGTCACGCGAAGATCAGGGCACGCGGACGCCGCTGCGTTTC
>Ga0207146_10149_pt1 | contig 19375 bp, 18 predicted proteins | sample Alteio_BWMinHeat_36_FD_153539 | JGI IMG/M metagenome (GOLD analysis project Ga0207146, IMG submission 153539) | Enriched cells from forest soil in Barre Woods Harvard Forest LTER site, Petersham, Massachusetts, United States -... | ecosystem: Environmental > Terrestrial > Soil > Temperate forest >...
CGAAACCCCTGATTGCGATTGGCGGATCGGTGAAGGAGGCTGGCGATCGGCTGCGAGGCTGCATGGTGGAGCTGGAAGCAGAACAGGAATGCGGCACCGATGAGCTGCTCCCCTATGAGGAGTTGCTGGAAGACGCGATGCGCGGCAAGCAGACGTGGTTTGCGCGTGCTGATTATGTTGAGGCAGCGTGGCGCATTCTCGATCCCGTGCTGGCAAACCGGCCGCCGGTTCATACCTATGAGCCGGGATCGTGGGGGCCGGCGGAGTCTGATGCGTTGATAAAAGGCTGTGGCGAATGGACGAATCCGGCCTGAATCCCTGATCAGGCATATGAAAAACTGCTGTCCACACGCGCGAATCCAGCTCAGGACTCGTAGCTATTGGTCATCCAGCGGCCCATGAGGGTCTGGGCACAGCGGGCACCACAGAGGTGCCGGACTTCCGCCTCGTGAGAAAGTAGTGTGTCCCAGGGCATGAACCTGAGTTGCGGCATCTTGGGCACGTTCGGAACGTGTAAGATGTGCTCGGTCCAGGCCAGCCACCAATCCTCCGATTCTTCACGCTTTGCCTTGCTGCACACGTCACAGTGAAACGTTTCGGTGAACGCCATTCTGAGAGAACTCCGATCGGAAAATTTGCTCAGAGCAAGGTAGCACAGGCGTGCAAGGGCTACAACGAGGCGATTCGCTTACCGCCAGCAGACAGTCAGAATTTTCCGTTTGAATTCTTCCACTCTCGGAACGAGGCGGAATGGCCTTCAGCGGGTTCCCAGCTCCGCTCCGGTTAAGACACCGTCTGGGCTGTTGCGACCGCTTCGGATATGTCTTCCAGAGGGTAGCCAAGACGCTTCCATTCATCGAAGCCTCCGCGCAGCGGGCGAACACGATAGACACCTGCTTTGCGCAGGGTAAGCGCCATCTTCGCCGCCGTTGCCTCGCTGGGACAAGTGCAGAAGAGGACAACATCGCGGTCACGCGGAATCGTGTCCGTATGTTCGACAAGCTTGTCCGGGGTGAAAAGCACGGCGCCGGGAAGCGTGCGCGGGTCTGGCAGATAGTCAAGCGGATGACGTAGATCGACGATATACACCTGCTGGCCGCGATCGAGCATGCTTTTTAGATCATCGGGCTCCAAACGCGCGGTACGCATTTCCTTGATGAAGGCTCGCTGGCGGATGAACCGGTAAATAAGAAATCCGATCAGCAGGAAAACGAAGAGTATGCCCGCGACGTGACTGACGCTGGGGAAGGCGTTGGGGTGGTGTTTGAGAAAATCGCCAAAGAAGCGCCCGCCTAGGGTGAACGCCAGCGCCCAAAGCAACGCTCCTGCCGCATCGAACGAAAGAAAGAGATGATATGGCATGCCCGTCTGGCCTGCAATGGGAGCCGCTACGGTGCCAAGACCAGGAATGAACTTCGCCAGCAGCAAAGCCCGCTCCCCATTGCGAGTGAAGTAACCCTCGGTTTTCTTAACGCATGTATTGCTCTCCATCGACAGGCGGCAAAGCAGACGGACGACGGCTCCCCCGTATTTTTTGCCCATGAGATACCAGGCCGTGTCGCTGACGATACAGCCTAGGACGATGGAAAAGAGGACGAGAGGCAGGCTGAACCGATGCGTAGCGGTGAGAGTGCCTGCGGTAATTAGAAGGGGAGCGCTGGGAATAGGCACGCCTAGCTGCTCAGTCATCACCCAAAAGAAAAGGATGAAGTAACCGTATTTCATAAAGAAGCTAAGGGCGACTGGCATGATTTTCCCGACAGGATATTAAGGATGCCATTTAGATGCGCGAATAGCAATGAAAGGCGCAAATCGATCAATGAAAGTGAGCCCCAATGACTCGGGACCATCGCAGGATTTACCAGGGGAACGTCAAGAGTTCCGCTTGACAGCATATATAGACATCTATATATAGATGTCTATATATGCCGAGGCCTGATTCCCTGCAAGGTTCTCTCGATCTGCTTGTACTGAAGATCCTTTCGCGCAGACCGCGTCTGCACGGATACGCCATTATGTCCGCAATCAGCGAGATGTCCGAGGATGTGCTGCGTGCGGAGGAAGGCTCACTCTATCCGGCGCTGCACCGGATGGAGGAAGCGGGATGGATTCTTGCGGAGTGGGTGACGAAGGACACCGGGCGGCGGGCGCGGGTCTATGAGTTGACAGCGGCGGGCAGAAAACAGCTCGCTGCCGTGGAATCGCGCTGGGAGACGGTGACTTCGGCAGTGAACCGCATATTGAGGACGGTGTGATATGTCTCTCTGGTCGCGTGTCGTGAATGTGTTTCGCGGGAATCGCCTGAATCGCGAGATCGAGGAAGAGTTTGAAACGCACATCGCCGAAGCAGTGGAACAAGGGCGCGATCCTGAGGAGGCACGGCGGGCATTTGGAGCAGCGACACAGCGACGGCAAGAAAGTCACGATGCTCTCGTCGTTGGCTGGCTGGATTCCCTGCGGGCCGATCTTGTTTTTGGGTGGCGGCAGCTTAAACGAAATAAAGTCACTTCCTTTGCTGCCATTCTTTCGCTCGCTTTAGCCATTGGGGCCTGCACTTCGGCCTTCCGGCTGATCGATGCGTTGCTGCTGCGGCCTTTGCCGGTCGCTCATCCCGAACGGCTCTATGTTTTGTCCCGCCAGGGAATCGGTTTTGACGACAAACCGGGCTCCTTCGACTCTTGGATGTATCCGTGTTTTCAGCTGATGCGTGCCGCTGCAAAAGGCGATGCAGAGCTGATCGCAGTTTCTTATGCAGACCGTGCCGATGTGACGTACAAGACCGATCAGGAGATGGAGAAGGCCAATCTGCAGCACGTATCCGGATGGATGTTCCCGACGTTCGGAATCGAGCCAGCACTGGGGCGGCTGTTTACCGAGAATGACGATCTGAAGCCGGGCGCGGCTCCGTATGCGGTGCTCTCCTATGACTACTGGAGCCGCCGCTTCGGGCGTGATCCGAATGTCATTGGGCGTACTTTTCATTTTGGCGACGGTGTCTACCAGATCGTTGGCGTCAGCGAAAAGAAGTTCACCGGCACGGAGCCGGGCACAATTGTCGATATCTTCATTCCGACAATGATGCATCGCGGGGTGACACGGTCGGACTGGACGTGGTTCCGCACGATAGTTGTCATGAAGCCGGGGGTTGCGGGTGAGCCTCTCCGCGCAAAGCTGGCGGCGATCACCCATGCGTTCGAAGAGAACCGATTGCGCGGCGAGAGTGGATTGTCACCGGAGACGCTGAAGAACGTACTCGCGAATCAGGTGTTGATGGAACCGGCTCCTACCGGTGTCTCCGGAATGCAACAGGATTACAATCGCGCGCTCGGTGCTCTGGGAGTACTGGTTCTGATGGTCCTGCTGATCGCATGCGCGAATGTGGCCAACCTGATGACTGCGCAAGCTGCGGCACGCGCGCGGGAGATGGCCCTGCGCGTTTCGATTGGGGCAGGGCGGTGGCGGCTGGTGCAGATGGTTCTGGTAGAGAGCGCGCTGCTGGCTCTTCTTGCGGCTGCGAGTGGGGCGCTGTTTGCATGGTGGTCTGCGCCGTTTGTGGTGAGCATGATCAATCCACCCGATAATCCGGCGCGGTTGATTCTGCCTGCGGACTGGCGCGTGCTTGGATTTGGTATTGCACTGACGCTGATTGTGGTTCTGCTCTTCGGGTTGCTGCCTGCTCTGCGGGCCTCGTCGGTCAAGCCGGTCAGCATTTTGAAGGGCGGTGATGATCCGCATTCGAGGCAACGGCTAATGCATGGGATGATCGCGTTACAGGTGGCCTTCTGTTTTTTGGTGCTCTTTGTTGCCGGCTTGTTCGTGACGACATTCGAGCGGCTTTCGAACAAGCCCACCGGGTTTTCTACGGAGCGGCTTCTACTGCTTGAGACGACAAGTCGTCCTAAGCAATCGTCGCTCTATTGGGATCAGGTGGCGGACCACTTGCGCGCGATGCCGGGAGTGGAGCGAGTATCGCAGGCCAGTTGGGCCTTGTTGAAAGGCGTGGGCTGGAATGACTCGATCTCGGTGAATGGAGGTCCGCCGAGTACAGACCTGGCCTACTTTATGAATGTCTCACCGGGATTTCTGGAGACGATGCGGATTCCGCTGGTCAGCGGAAGGGATCTCCGCGAAAGCGATACCTATCCGAACGCTGTCATTGTCAATGAGACGTTCGCCCGTAAATTTCTGAATGACGTGAATGTGGTCGGACGCTCCGTTGAAAAAGCGTCGGATGATGGCAGTCGCGAACGTATGCAGATTGTCGGCGTGATGCGCGACGCCGACTACCGCGGCGTTCGCGAGCCGATGCTGCCGGTAGTCTTTGTTCCGTTTCACCACATGGGCGCTACAGGAGAAATGCGTACGGTAAGCGAGGAGACATTCATTGTTCGCACGGCTTCAGCGAATCCACTTGCTCTGGCTGCAACGCTGCGGCAGGAAGTGTCGAAGGTACACTCTAAATTTCACGTCTCGAATGTCCGTACCCAGCTTGAGTTGAACCAGGCGCAGACCGTCCGCGAGCGACTGCTGGCGACGCTGGCTTTCTTCTTCGGCGCGGTTGCGTTACTGCTTGCCGGGGTTGGGCTGTATGGCGTGCTGAATTACTCCGTGCAGCAGCGGGAGCGTGAGATTGGCATTCGCATGGCGCTGGGCGCGCAGGTGGACGATGTAGCGCGGCGCGTCATGGCGGGAATTTCCGTTGCCGTGGCAATTGGCGCGGTTGCGGGGCTTGCGCTTGGGCTGGCGTCGGTACGGTATATCGAGTCGCTGCTGTATCAGGTAAAGGCCACGGATGCGGGAGTGCTCGCAATTCCCTGCCTTACGATTCTTCTCGCTGTGGTCATTGCTGCTCTGCCCGCGGTGCTGCGTGCCATGCGGATTGATCCGGTGGCCATGCTGCGGGTTGAATAGTCATCGGCCTGGATAGGTTTTTGCTTTTCCATCTTCAGCCTGAAGAATGACTCGTTCCATTTTGCAAAAGCGAAAGGCCGAACCTGCGGAACAGGTTCGGCCTTTGTTTATCAGGGTATGTATGAAGCTTGTCTGGGTTACTTGTTGGCGAAGACCAATGGCATTTCGACCAGGTGCTCGCTGATGAACCAGACTTGCATTTCATTGGTGCGTACGACGTCGCTGATCAACAGGTCGTTGGTGCCATCGTCGCCGACATCGCTTGCTCTTCTGGCGAGCTTGCGGGCGTCTTCAAGAATGATGCTGTGCGCTTCGAGCAGGCGAGAGATGATAACGGGCACCTCTTCGCGGCCCTTTGGTGGGCGCTGGAGGCGCGTGGTTTCAGCGATGTCGTGCGCCATGGCGATACTGACACCACCGAGCATCTGGATGCGCTCGGCCAGGCCGTCGACTAACTCGACCTGCTCGTCAAAATGCTTGTCGAAGAGAAGATGAAGCTGGTAAAAAGTCGGGCCTGAGACATGCCAGTGCGACTTCTTATAAAGGTCGCGCAAGCTGGCTGTGTCTGCCAGAAGAACGTTCAGGCGTCCGGTGATTTCGAGACGGGCGTCTTCGTCGAGACCAATCGGCATGTCCTTGATGACGGTACCGAATTTCTGGATTTCTTTCGCGTTCTGATGCCAGTGGGGTGTGATGTGGTCGTTTTTGCTGGTGACTTCTTTCAGTGCAGTCTTGCTCATGCTACGATCCTCCACTCTCAGGTTTAGATGCAATTGCCGCAGAGGATGGCGCTGGAGATTTCGATTCTCGTACTGGACTGGCGGGAATTTATGCAGATTTAAAGAAGAGATTGTGGATAAGTCCAGGCGTTAACTCGTGTGGGAGTTAGAGTCCATACTTGTCAAGCTTTTGGTCAAAGACCAGCTATGGCATGCTCTCGGGCCAGAACAATTGAGGTTGTTCTGACCCGAGAATGCTGTGTAGATTGTTTTACCTTACCCTTACCCTTGGCACCACGGACATTCCGGGTCGGAGAAGATGATCGGAGTTCTGCTCGTGGTTTGTCAGGTCAATACGAACCGGGATTCGCTGGACGACTTTGACATAGTTTCCCGTCGCATTTTCCGGTGGAAACAGGCTCAGAACGGAGCCGGTCGCCCCGCCGATCTGGGTGATCCGGCCGTCATACCTGCGGCCGTATGCATCGACGCTGACGACAACCGACTGGCCCTGGCGCATGTGCTGAAGCTGTGTTTCCTTGAAATTAGCTGTGATCCAGACGTCTTCAAGCGAAACGAGCGTGGCCATATTCTGACCGACACTGACGTTCTGGCCGACTTCAACGCTCTTCCTGGTGATGATACCGGCGGTCGGCGCAAGGATCTTGGTGTAGCTCAGGTTCAGCTTGGCCTGATCGAGGGCGGCCTGGGCCTGCTGTACCTGAGCGGCTGCCTGGTCAGCCCTTGCCTTCTGGATGGCAACCTGTTGCGGTCCTGTTTCAGCAAACTTGAAGGATGCCTGGGCCTGGGCTACGCGGTCTTTTGTAACGCGAACATTGGCCTGTGCGGCCTGCAGATTTGCCTGCGCCTGCTCAAGCGCAGCTTTATTGCCATCAGCCGTAGCCACCGCCGCGTCAAATTGTTGCTTTGAGATGACATCTTTCTCGACGAGCGGCCTGTAGCGCTCAAGATCGAGCTGGGCTTTGGTATTGTTGGCTGCGGCCTGCACGACCTGAGCCTGCGCAGCCTGCAGCTGATGCTGTGCCTGGATCACCTGGGAGTCGGCGCTCGAGACGTCAGCTCCAGCGGACGTCAATGTGGTACCGGTGTTGATATGCGTCACCGGAACGTTCACCCTTGCTGCTTCGTAGCTTGCTTCCGCGCTTTCGAGATTGGCTTGATCCTGCTGAACAGCGGTTTCGAAGTCTTTGGGATCCAGTTCCACGATCACCGTGCCGGCTTCAACGAACTGGTTCTCGTCCACGTTTACTTTGAGAACATGGCCGGCAATGCGCGAGCTGATCTGAATGAGATGTCCGTTGACCTGTGCGTCGTCGGTGTCTTCGTAAAACGTGGAATGCCAATACCACAGAAGCCCTACCACGACGAGAACGGCCACGACTCCGATGATGATGAACCGGCGGCGCGGCTTCTGTCTTATTTCTTCTTCCGGCTGGTCGATTCTATTTTTTCCCGGAGTCTGATCCGGAATCTGCTCGGCCACTTTTACTTTCCTCCCACGTAACTCTTGTAGTTCTTATCAGCCATACCCAGCGCGCGCGCTAATGAAAGTTTCGCGACGTTGTGCTGGTAAAGGCTGCTTACATATTGATCGTTTGCCTGGGCAACAGATTGCTGTGCCTGCGATACGGCGAGATTGTCTGAAACCCCGGCAGCGTAGCGTTGCTGCGCTTCGCTCAAGGCCTCAGCCGCTAACTGCACATTGCTGCGTGAAACCTCAACCTGCTTTTGCGCGGAGCGAATGTCGAGGATGCTGTTGCGCACATCGGCGCTGATTTGCCCGTGTATATCGCTGAACTGCGCGCGCTTCGTCTCCAGCTGCGCCTGCGCCTGCTGCGCATCGCCACGCAGCTTGCCTTCTTCAAGGACCGGAACCGAGAGCGTGCCGGTGGCATCGCCGGTGCCGTGCGAATTCGAGAAGTTGGTGCCGATGACGCCGTAATCGCCCTCGAAGCTGATCGTCGGATAGCGCTCCGCAGTCGCCGCAGAGCGGGCTCTTTCGGCGGATTTCACCAGCTCTGTCTGCGCTTTCAAATCGCTGCGGTTGTCGAGAGCCTGCTGGACAGCGGTGTCCGGATCGACATTGTCGAGAGCCGCGTAGGGCGCCTGGTCAGTGAGTTCAAATTTCTGTTCGAGCGACAGGCCGATGACGCGGGCAAGCGCGATCCTGTCTTTTTCATACTGATTCTGCGCGCTGATGAGAGTCTGCTGCTGTGTCTGGTAATCGACGCGGGCACGCAGCTCATCGAGCAGCGGCGCGGTTCCCGCCTGGTGGTTCTGGACGGCCTGATCGAGCGAAACTCTGGAGGTGTCAACTTGCGCTTGCGCACTGTCAACACGGGACTTGTCGGCAATGACGAGCAGGTATGCATTGCCTACAGTCAAGACCACCATGTCGCGCGCGTCATCGACGGATAGCTTGGCGCCCTGAAAATTATGCTTTGCTGCCAGGTAATTCTGGAGGGAAGCAATATTTACCAAAGACCAGTTGAGGGTGGCACGAAGGTCGGTATAGCCGAAAGGGCCAATAATTGTCGGAAATCCGGGAATGCGAAGACCTTCTGCCGCAAGATTGACCTGCTGGACCGATTCCTTCAGCGATGCGTCCACTGTTGGCAACAGATTTTGTAGCTCCTGCAGGCGCGAACCATTAACAGACCCAACGCTGATGCCGCTCAGGACGTACCCCAGATTATGCTTCAAGCCGCGCTGTATCGCGTCGTCCAGCGACAGCGGAAGCACGCCATCGGTGGGCTTTTCTTCGACGACGCTGCCCTGGAAGCCACTGCCACTCTGCTGCGGAGTTGAAATCTGATAAGGACTGGGAATGGAGGAAGAGCTGCTGGACTGCACCGTCACCGTCTGCGCCTGCAGACGAACCACGGGCATGAACACAACACCAAAAGCGAGCAGGCCAGAAGCCGCACGCCATCGCCAGCCATTTCTGGTTACATGCACGTACAATTCACCCTTGTTGACACAGGAATGCTATCTAATTAAGAGATTACGGTCTTTTGGATGCATCAGGTACTGGAAAAAATTCAGAAAAATAAGAGAATCAAGACCTTGCGTCTAAATCGAGCTTATTTTATCTGCCAGCGTGCCTGAAGCATACGTCCGTTAATTTGGCCCGGCGACGGCCCTGGCGGAAGATGCTAAACGGCCTATGCCGAAACTTCAGAATGCACAAGCGAACTGGCCAGAGAACAAAGAGCCTGGCGGAATACCTCGCTCACTTTGTTGGCAGTCCAGCCCGTAGCGCTCTCCCCACCCCCTGCGCGAAGGTTCTGAGCGGTCGAGGCATTGTCTTGCCCAAGAACAGCCCGTTCCACAAAGACGACGCGTTGGGCTAGTGGCAGGTGTTCAAGCCAGCCGCGCAATTGTCCGCGTCCCTCGCCCTCAAGCAAGTGGCCCAGCTGGGACTGCGAGATCCCTGCAGCCGACAGATCATCGCCGTCGATGCAAAGAGGATTACCACCGCCCGTCGCAGCAACTACGAACGATCCCGGCTCGCGCTGGCTGAGCCTGCGAATGGCAGCTTGAATAAGCTGCGCCCGCACGAGGAGCTGTGCCTTGTCGGCATCGGCGCAAGGGTCGATTTCGACAGCCGCCACGGCATCTTCCACCAGAGTGACGGCTTCGTTTTCATCTCCAAGCAAGAGCGCTGCGGTCTGAAAAAGCTTTACCGCAGTGTCCTGCACAAGCAGATCGCTACAACCTTGGTTCCCCATCACACTACCTCCAGCCGTTACTTTTATCCTCGTCGAGTCGTGCGCTCGCGTCAAATCGGACCAAATAGGCCTGTCTTTTAGCAACTCTTTCACATCCGGGAAAGCATGCCGGTGTATAGCAGATTGTGTACACTTTCGATCTGAGTCGGAATATAAGCTATGAGCGAACGTTCGACGCGGCAACAGTACCTTTTGATTGGCCGGGATGAATCCTGGATGCAATTTAACCGGCGGGTGCTCGAAGAGGCACAGGATGCCTCGAATCCGCTGCTGGAGCGCGTGAAGTTTCTCGCCATCACGGCGAGCAATCTGGATGAGTTTGTGGAAATCCGCGTTGCCGGTCTGCTGCAGCGCATTGAAGACGGCTATACCGAGGCTGGCCCGGAAGGGCTGACCCCGCAGCAGACGCTCGATTCCATCACGGAAATTATGCACTCCTTTATGACCGAGCAATATGGCTGCTGGAACAAACAACTGCTTCCAGCTCTGCATCAGGTCGGCGTGCGCGTGCTGCCGTGGGACGATATCGATGAAACGGCTCGGGAATCGGCGACGGCGTTTTATCAGCGCGAAGTGGACCCTCTGCTCACACCGATAACCATTGATCCGGCGCACCCGTTTCCCCGCGTGCTGAATAAAGCGCTTTGTATTGCATTGCTTCTGCGGCGCAAGCGCAAGGGCACTCCCGGACCGGTGCTGGGAGTGGTGACGGTGCCGCGCGCGTTGCCGCGCCTTGTCCCTCTGCCGTCCACGGAGGGCACGCACGACTTTATCTTTCTGCACGATTTGATCGAGCGACACGCCGCAGGCATGTATCGCGGCTACGAAATTCTTTCGAAGGCAGCGTTTCGGGTCACGCGCAACAGCAACCTCTACTTTCAGGAAGAAGAGGCGCGCTCACTGCTGGAAACAGTGCGCTCGGAGCTGCATAACCGTCGTAAGGGCGACGCAGTTCGGCTGGAGATCGAACAGAGGGCCGATCCTGAAATCATTGACCGGCTGCGAATGAATTTCGAGCTGGACGAAGCGCAGATTTACCGCACAGACGGGCCGGTGAATCTCACGCGGGTGATGAACCTCTATAGTGATACGCCACGCGCCGATCTGAAGTTTGCACCATTTGTTCCGCATGAGCTGCGGCTGAATCGCAAATCGGTCGACCTGTTTGATGAACTGCGGCACCGCGACATTCTGCTGCATCATCCCTACGACTCGTATGATGCGGTTGTTGGATTTATTGAAGCGGCGGCGGCGGATCCGTGTGTCATCTCGATCAAGCAGACTCTCTATCGCACCAGCTCCGACTCCCCGGCGTTCCGCGCACTTGTAGACGCGGCGCAAAGCAAGGAAGTGACCGTCGTGGTGGAGTTGATGGCGCGTTTCGATGAAGCGTCGAATATTCGCTGGGCACGCGATCTGGAAGATGCCGGGGTGCAGGTCTTTCACGGCATTGTAGGACTGAAGACACACTGCAAGCTGGCGCTGCTGGTCCGCCGCGATCCGGATGGATCGATCCGTCGCTATGCGCACCTGGGCACGGGCAATTACAACCCGAATACGGCGCGCTTCTATACCGACATCAGCCTGCTAACCTCGGATTCCGCCATTACCGCAGCCGTGCACAGCGTCTTTAATTATTTGACGGCCCACTCGGAGTCCGATGATTATGCTCCGCTGCTGGTGGCGCCCCTGACACTGGCGGAAAGCTTTATCCGCCTCATCGCGCGCGAAACAGATCACGCAAAGGCCGGCCGCCCGGCCCGCATCGTTGCGAAAATGAACTCGCTGCTTGAGCAGAGCGTGATCGAGGCGCTCTACGCCGCGTCGCAGGCCGGTGTGCAGGTAGACCTGATTGTGCGCGGAATTTGCGCGCTGCGGCCTGGGCTGAAAGGCGTGAGCGAAAACATCCGCGTCCGCTCGTTGGTGGGACGCTTCCTCGAACATAGCCGCATCTTCTGTTTCGAGAATGGCGGAGAAGAGGAGTTCTACTGCGGCAGCGCCGACTGGATGCCGCGCAATCTCTTCGAGCGCTGCGAAGTGGTTTTTCCGGTAAAAGATCCGCAGCACTGTTCGCGGCTTCGCAATGAGATTCTCGCGGCCTATCTGGCTGATACCGGTAAGACCCGGCTGCTTGCGGCAGATGGCACATACGTGCGGGCACGGGAGACTTCGCAGGGAAAATTGATGCCTGCCTTCAGTGCGCAGGATTTCTTTATGCAGGTGGCTGAGGGCAAGGCGACAGCGGATGAGATTCCGGAGGTGCCCGAAGCTGCAGCCGCGAAACCGAAAGCTCGGGCGAAAAAGGCTGCGTCTCGGCGGAAGGTTGCGGCGGATTAAATTACGGCTTGAACTGAAATGGTTTCAATGTTTCCACACCAAAGTGGCGGAAATCCTTTGTATTCCGCGCCACGACGGTAAGTCGATGCACGTTGGCGGTTGCGGCGATCATAGCGTCTCAAGAAGGTCATCGCTTTTACCGTGCTTCAATCTGGCGTGTTCACGAAAACAATCGACATCCATCGCAATTCGCTGAACCGGGCCTTTGCTTCTTGTACTTACAATAAGATGTGGTATCCGCGGCTCCGCACCTTTCCGATACAACTCGAAGCCTGAGCATTCCAGCAGCGCTGGCGGTGTACTGGCATCTGCTTAGCCTCGATGCGCCTACTGTAGCCGCCGTCTGGTCGTGGAGCTTTGCCAGAGCTGCGCACATTGATTTACCCCGGTTCGCGCCGCTGCTGCTGGCAGTGGGCACCTGGCTTGTTTACGTTGCCGACCGCATTCTTGACGGCCTGGATAGCGCGAACAGGGCGCACCTGCGTGAACGGCACTACTTTTATTCGCAGCATAGAAAAATGTTTCTCGCGGCGGGCGCGATCGTCAGCCCGGTGTTTGTCTGGATCGTCTTTACCCGGATGTCCCCAGCTGTACGGCTGGAAGATGCCGCCGTATTCGCAGTGGCCGCGCTGTACTTTTTGCTGGTGCACGCGCATGGGCCGAGAGTGGAGCACTGGCTCCCGAAAGAGCTCGCCGTTGGCGTATTGTTTGCTGCTGCAACGGCCGTGCCGACATGGGCCCGCATCGAAGGTCACCGGCATACTTTGATCCCTTCAATAGCGGTGTTCGCCGTGCTGTGCTGGCTAAATTGTGTCGCCATCGAAGTCTGGGAATGGCCTACTGTGCCTCGTACCGGCCCAAGCGCGCATCGAACGACGGTCTGGGCAGGACAGCACCTGCAGCCGCTTGCTGCGGGTACAGCATTCCTTTCAGCTGCGCTTGCATTCGTTCACCTGCACTCCGGTGCGCTGTTTTTCCTCTATCTTGCATCGGCGATGGCGGCGCTGCTGCTCCTCGGGCTGGCACGCAGCAGACATTTCACCGTGATGCAGCTGCGCGTTGCTGTCGACGCCGTGTTGCTGACTCCTCTGTTTTTCGCGGCGTGGATGCGGTGAGCCGCAGTCTGAATTTCGACCTGCTGGCGCGACCCTACCGCTGGCTGGAATATCTGACCTTTGGACGGGCACTGGAGCGTTGCCGCTTCTACTTTCTGCCCACGTTGACAGATACGCGGCAAGCACTGGTTTTTGGTGATGGAGACGGCCGATTCCTGAAACGTCTTCTCGCTGTCAATCCAGGCTTGCAGGCCGATGTTGTCGATATCAGCCCGGCGATGCTGCGCCTTCTACACGAGCGACTGACGCAGGAGGAACGTGAGCGCGTGACGCTGCACCAGGCGGATGCCCGGATTTTTGCTCCGCCCGAGAAGACATACGACCTGGTGGTGACCCACTTTTTTTTCGATTGCCTCTTTGAGACTGAGCTGGCTGCACTCGTGGATCGTTTCACTCCGCGATTGGCTCCCGGCGCGCGGTGGGTCATTTCGGAGTTTGCCCTGCCGCCTGGATGCTTGTCGGCCATGGTAGGCAAAGCGTTGATTTCATGGCTTTATTGGGCTTTCAGAGTGACGACGGGGCTGCAAGTACGTACTCTTCCGGACCATGCCAGAGAGCTACAAGAGGTTGGTTTCGAGCGGGCGGACGAGCGGCAATGGCTGGGAGGGTTATTGGTAAGTCAACTTTGGCACGATAACTCTTAGAAAAGTATGCAACCCTTCGTAACTTGATCGACTCTCATTGACCGATGACGTGTCCCGATCCCCTGTCGCGCTGGCTGCTGTCACAGCTTCATCCGACAGCTTTGGACACTGTGCCGGGCACCGATCCAGGGACGATTCCAGACCCATTTCCCGGACCCGATCCGGAGCCCGAGCCCGAGCCACTCCCGCCCGGAGGGTCGGCAACTCCCGGCGCCGATCCCGGCTTTCCAATCGAGCCACTTCCCTCGCCTGTTCCGGTTACATCGAATCCGGCTCAACTTTGATTGGCCCCACAAAGTCAATTGTTACAATCAAGTTAAAGCATTCACTTCGTCGCGTTTTGACAGACTTCTGTAGGTAAGGGCATCTACTTTTCATGAATCTTTATATTCTTCGCCACGCAAGCGCAGGCACGAGCCGTGAAAACCCGCTTCTGGATGTAAAGCGCCCGCTGGACAAAGAAGGCAAGCAACAATGCATTCTTGTCGGCAGCTACTTAAATGCATTGAATGTGCAATTCGACCTGATTGTCTCCAGTCCACTGAAGCGCGCGCTGCAAACGGCGTCGCTGGTAGGAACAGAGGTTGGTTATGATGCGAAGATTCAGGTGACAGAAGCTCTCGCACCGGCAGCCACGATTGCCGCCTTTCAGCAACTGGTCGCCGGCCTCGCACGGTATGAAAATGTACTCGTCGTGGGCCATAATCCCAACCTGCCACAGTTTATTGGCACGTTGATCGTCTCTACGGGACGCGCAAATATCCGCCTGCGCAAGGGAGCGATTGCTCGCGTGGATTGCACGCGGCGTCCCGGCACGCTGAGTTGGCTGGTCGATCCACGAATTCTGCGCGGCGTTTATACCAACGTGACGAAGAGGTCCCTGCGGAAGACCTCGCGGAAGTAGGCCGATTCCTTGCGGAGCGACCACAGCTCCAGCTCTGCGCCTGTGCGTCCGGGAAAAATCTCCAGCAAAACCTGTTTAGGATAAGTGCGTACTCGTACCTTCAATACATCGCTGGCTCGGTCCTGATTGAGCGCAACCGCCAGCCGTAGCAGAACCACCCCGCGCCGGACATGCTCATGTTCTTCCGGAGGCACCTGGCGCATGGTGCGGCCTGTAGGTTCAGGGCGGCTCTTGCCTAGATAGCGGGCAATGGCCGACGTAGTGACGCGCTGCGCCGGCGTAAACCCAAACATTTCCGAATTCGCAATGATGTACTGCGCGTGTCGGTGATAGCCCTGATAGTTCATGAACTTGCCGATATCGCGCAGCATGGCGGCTGCTTCGAGCCACGCCTGATACTCTTGCGGAAGCTTGTGCACAGATTCAAGATCGCGAAACAGTTGCGCGGCGTGCTGGCGAACGGGCTCAGCCTGTCGCGGATCGATGCCATACTTACGGCAGGTTTCACGTACAGATTCCCATCGGTCACGCTCGAACTGCTGGTGGGCTAAGGCGCGCGGATCCTGCTCAGCAAGCATCTGCGCGAGGATGCCATCGCGCAGACCCATGGGCGAATAGCGGAACCCCGGGAGCGAATACGCCTCTAACAATTCAGCAAACACGTGCGCGCCGGCAACAATGATCTCTGAGCGGCGTGGGCCTACGCCCTGTACGCTCATGCGATCTTCGTTTTTCATCTTCGTGAGTTTTTCGGTGAGTTTGCGTACACTTTGCGTTGCCGTGATGGCGTCTTTTTTGTTGGGACTTCCCTTTACAGATCGCTGCTTTTCGACCAGATGGCTGGCTTCCGACAATGCCGCCGCCGTTCCGGAGGTTGCGATGACGGTCTGTACCTGGACAGGCTTTACCCGGCGCTCAGCCTTGCGCAGTTCGCGCGCGATAAACTGCTTCAGCCGGCCGATGTCTTCCCTCGAGGGAGGGTCGGTTTGCAGGAACTCTTCGGTGAGGCGGACGGCACCGAGCGGGACGCTGACCGTCTCCTTGATGCGCTTGTGTTCGGAAAGCGAGATTTCACAGCTGCCGCCACCTACATCGATCAGCAGGCAGCGGCCCGCGGTGCCCGGCTCGTTGCTCATGATGCCGCGATGAATGAGGCGGCCTTCTTCGAGGCCGGAGATGATCTCGACGTCCCAACCCGTCTCGTCACGCACCCAGGCAAGAAAGGCGCGGGCGTTGCGAGCATCGCGCATGGCGGCGGTGGCCACGGCGCGGACTTTGTCGGCTCCATGCAACTGCGCGGCGCGGTAGAAGCGTTTCAGAGCATCCAGTGTGGCGGCCATTGCCTCGGGAGAGACTAATCCCGTTTCAAAGACGCTGCCGCCGAGTCGCGTCACTTCGCGGTCCTCGTGCAGGACCTTGAGTTGATGTTGCACCACGCGGGCAATCTTGAGCCGGCATGAGTTGGAACCTATGTCGATAGCGGCGAACGTCTGCATGCTTTGAGGTGTGCTCAGGAGATGTTTTTGGTCTCCACAGAAAGATACACGAGTGAGATGACGACAAGTGGAAGCTAGCCCCGCTCATGAAGCAGCTGCCTCTGCCCATGCGCTGCGTGCGCCTATCATGGTGACAAACTTTTATGCACCTAGGATTTTCTCGGGGCTAGTGGAAATATTTCGCCGGCGTGGTTGCGCCGTAGTCGCCATCCATTCGCCCATCAACCTGCCGCGCATGCGGGTGACTGTCTTCATGGATGAGACATAGTGTTGATCGCGCTCCCGGTCAATCATTGCGATCAGGGCTTTGCCTTCGTCTCCGAGAGCGGCACGCGCTTCATCTCCCAGCACGAGCCAGTCATGCCAGTCGCCGATCTCGTCCTGTAATTTCTTCAGCGCTTTGCCGATGGCTAACGCGTGGGCGTCTTCGGCTGCGGATTCGGCGATGTAGCGTGCCTTCTTCGCTCCTTTGCGGAAGTCGTGCAGGTTGCCCGCATCGAGCTGCTGCATCTCGTGTGCGAGACGGACAAAGGATTCGAGGGCTATGCCAGCTGCGCTCTGGGCGCGACGCCGCGTTCGATGCGTCTCGTGGATTGCGGATTCTAACGCGGCGGCCTCCGCATCGAATTTCGGCAGCCACTTCGCGGCTTTCTTTCGGAGCGTGGCAGCCTGATGCTGTCGTGCGTGTTGAAGCCATGCGTCCAGATGATCGGCCTGCTGCTCGACATCAGAGAGCGGCAACGCAATCTGTGGCTCATTCACAAGGCTTGGAGGGGCATTCGCGTCGGTGATCGCTTCCTGACCTGCCTCTGGATTTGTTTCCGGGCTTGCATTCGCAGAGGCGTCTGCTTTCGACTTCGGAAGCTTCACCAGCTTTTCCAGCAGCTTGCGGTGCACGCCCAGATCGCGGACCGGTGCGGCGGCCCGGCGCAGCTTCTTCAGATAACCGAGCCATTTGGCAGCCGTTTCCTGAAACGGCGTTTCATTGCCTCGTTCACGCATGAGCGCTTCGACCATCGCTTGGACCCGGCGCGTGCCGGTGCGCAGGTCGTGGACCGGATCGACGTGCGGCTCTGTGGCACACTTCTCCAGATTGCCGCGGAGTGTGGTCGTCAACTTCTGCAAATGATCGAAATGTGTCTCCGGAGTCCGTCGCGTCGCGGAAGATTTCGCAGGAAGCTTTCGCCGTCTCTTTGCCGGAATCGGGTTCATACGCTGATATTCTAGTTCTTTGGAATCATATGGCTGAGTCAATATTGCCTGGTAACAACCCTCGCAAACCTGCACTTCTTTCATCCCCGGTAAAGACCTGGACCCTGCTCCTGCTTGTCTTTCTCGCCGTGCATTTTGCCGCGCTTTTTACGCCTTCCCTCTTGGATGACGCTGATGGCACCCACGCCAATGCGGCCCAACATATCGCTACAAGTGGCGACTGGGTAACGCTTTACGTCAACGGCATACGGTATCTGGAGAAGCCTCCGCTGCCCTATTGTCTGGTAGCAGTGAACTATCACATCTTCGGCTACAACGCATTCGCGACGCATTTACCCATGTCGCTGGGCGTGCTGGCCTGCGCCGTGCTTGCATGGCTATGGGCGCGGCGTGCTTATGGAGAACGGGCGGCGTTCTACGCTGCTCTGGGGCTGTTGACGAGCTTTGGCGTCTTTCTCTGGACGCGATTCTTTATCCCGGAATCGATTCTTACGTTTTTTATAGGATTAGCGCTTTATTGCTTCCTTACAGGGCTTGAAGACCGTAAACCTGCGCGCATTTATGTGATGTACGCTGCTCTCGCGATTGCGGTGCTGGCGAAGGGCTTGATTGCGCCGGTCTTTTTTTGTGATGGCAGTGACACCGTACCTGATCATCACCGGCGAATGGCGCAAGTGGAGGCAACTTCGTCCAGTGAGCGGGATTCTGCTCTTTCTGGCGATTGCTGCTCCCTGGCATATTCTTGCCGGTCTACGCAATCCGGACCACGGCAACCCGGTCGGCACGATCCCCACACCAGGGCACGTGCACGGTTTCCTCTATTTCTACTTCATCAACGAACATGTGCTGCGTTTTCTGGGCAAACGCTACCCGCATGATTACAACAAGCAGCCGTTCTGGGTCTTCTGGTTAGGACAGTTGGTATGGCTTTTTCCATGGAGCCTGTACTTCCCGGCCGTCCTGCGCCGCGCATGGCGCAATCGCAGGCTCGCATGGGCTGACGTGCGCTATGACGCGTCCAACACGCTGCATTTCCTCGATGCGCGCAGCACGGCATATGAAGCTGCCAGCATCGCCGCTCGGGTGCGTTTCCGCGCACGCACCGGCCTGCTGTTGAGCCTCTATGCAGCCTTTATTCTGCTCTTCTTTGCTATCTCGACCAATCAGGAATACTACACATGGCCCGCGTATTTCCCGTTATTGATTCTGACCGCGGGATCTCTGGGCGCGATTGAGGAAGCACCGGAGGCTGGTCGCTGGATCAACGCCAAAAGTAAGTGGATCACGGGTGCGCATGCTGTGTTCGCAGTGATGGGTGTCGCCGTGGCAGCCTTATTGGTAGGCGGACTGTGGACCTCGCGCCATTTGCCTTATGTATCGGATATTGGGACGCTGGTGGCGCATCGCGGGGTGGGCGATTATTCACTGGCGACGTCGTCCTTCTTCGATCTCACAGGACAGTCGTTTGCAGCGCTGCGACTGCCTGCCGCACTGGCTGCCGTGACCTTGCTGGTGGGACCGCTGGTGGCGTGGACGCTGCGGAAGCGCGGACACTCGTTTGAGTCAACCGTCTCCGTCGCCTTTACCGCCGCAGTGTTTCTGATTGCGGCACACATCGCCTTTGTTCGCTTTGAGCCGATGCTGTCCTCCCGCGCCATAGCGACAACGGTGAACCGTTTGGCATCTCCGGGCGACGAGCTGGTTCTCTATGGCGATCAGTCGTATGGGTCGTCGGTGATCTTTTACACGCACCGGCAGGCGCTGCTGGTGAATGGGCGGGCCTCCTCCATGATCTGGGGATCGTACTATCCCGATGCGCCGCACATCTTTCTTGAGGACAGCGACCTGGTTTCCAGATGGGGCACTGGGCCGCGTAAGTTTCTGTTTGTAGCGGGCGACTACCACGATCATGTGGAGTCGCTGTTGAACGGGCGCCTCTATAAGCTGCAGGTACTTTCAGACAAGACCCTCTACACGGACCGGCCGCTGTAGGGCTTGCCTTTACGCGGTCATGGCAGTTTCGCGTTCCGCCTCGGTGCTGTCCACTTCGGCCAGCATCAGACCGTTTTCGGTCAGGCGGTACACTTGGCCGCGCCAAAGCACATCGCTATTTGCATAACTCGCTGCCCAGTAAAAGAATCCCATCAGATCGCGCAGCGGATAGAGCAGGGCAGTGCGCAGCAGGTGGCGTTCTTCGACAACGAAAGCGCCAACCGCAGCGCCATGACTGCGCGGGCCAGAATGCCGTAGGCCAGCAGCGCCAATGCCAGATGCGGCCTACCCAT
>Ga0207146_10152_pt1 | contig 19322 bp, 17 predicted proteins | sample Alteio_BWMinHeat_36_FD_153539 | JGI IMG/M metagenome (GOLD analysis project Ga0207146, IMG submission 153539) | Enriched cells from forest soil in Barre Woods Harvard Forest LTER site, Petersham, Massachusetts, United States -... | ecosystem: Environmental > Terrestrial > Soil > Temperate forest >...
ACGGAAGCCTGAGCATGGGAGGCGGTAACTCATGGGCGATCGAGATTTGTCCCGCGGCGAACTTATGAAGCTCACCCGCAGACAGCTTTTTCCGGCTGCCGCGGCGCTCGCAGCCGCCGCCGGTCTCCGGCCTCCGGCTGCGGAAGCCGAGGAGCTTCAGCCCGAGCTCGGTCCCGCAGTGGCGAAGCTCGAACCGTACTTCGTCATCCAGGACCAATTCAGCGACGTCTCCCGCGGAAACCCCGTCCCGCACACGCTTCCGGTGGAGAAGAAGCGGGAGGTCGGCCTCACCCGGGAGACGTGGAAGCTCGACGTATTCTCCGACCCGGACGCGCCCGCCGGCTTGGGCCGGCAGCTCACGCGCAAGGACGGGACGGCATTGGACTTCCAGGGACTGATGCAGCTCGCCGAGAAACACGCCGTTCGCTTCCCCAAGGTGATGACCTGTTTGAACCTGGATCGGCCCCTGGGAATGGGGATCTGGGAAGGCGTGCCCCTGCGGGAGGTCGTTTGGCTCACCCAACCACGCGAGAATCTCCGGCGCGTGGCCTATTACGGGTACCACAACGACGACCCTGGGCAGCTCTTCCGGGGTTCCCTACCGATGGCCCGCGTTTTGGAAGACCCCTTCGACCTCCCGCCGGTGATCCTCTGCTACAAGTTGAACGGGCAGTGGCTGGAGCCCAAACGGGGCGGTCCCGTGCGGATGGTCATTCCTGAGGCCTACGGTTTCAAGAACGTGAAGTGGATCACCCACGTGGTCGTGACGAACCTCTACCACGCGAATGATACCTATGCGCTGGAGAACAACGACATCGACAGCCCCCTGAAAACCTTCGCCGCCGCGCACTCCGTCCCGCCGGAGGTCGCCCCGAACGCGCCGATCCCGGTAACCGGTTACGCCCAGGCGGGGATTTCCGGGTTGTCGAAAGTGCAGACGTGGGTCCAGCGCAGCGGGGAAGGCTGGCCCGCGGACGACCCACACTTTACGAAGGCTCCATGGGATGATGCCCGGGTCCTCCCTCCGCCCGATCATTGGGGCGGAAACCTACCGGACGGGAAGATTCCAGCAGGGACGATCGGGTTCGACGCCGACGGCCGGCCGAAGACTTGGCCCATGCGGCTTTGCAAGGCGCACTGGGCCGCGCTCCTTCCCGGACTTCCCTCCGGCGAGTACGTCCTCCGGTGCCGCTCGATCGACGAGAAGGGGCACGCGCAGCCGATGCCTCGGCCTTACATCAAGTCGGGGCACTGCGATATCCAGGCGGTCAAGTTCAAAGTCCGGGCCTGATTCCGGCACGAGCTGAGACACCGATCCGTCGGGTTCAAAGCGCGCCACTTCCTGCAAAGCTGGCAGGGGTCCGGGCGGCTCTCGGCAAATAACAGGAAGGCTGCCCGGGGCTCCTTTTCGTCCATTGTGTAACCCCGCGGTCAGGAGACTCCAATGCCGGACAATTTCCGCGTAGGTGTTGCGGGGCTGATCCACGACCACGTCTGGGGAATGCTTCGTTGGTGGAAGGAGCAGGACGGGGCCGAGCTCGTAGCCGCCGCTGATCCGAACGCGCCGCTCCTCGAAAAGATAGCCGGCGAATTTGCGGTGACGCACACCTATCGGTCCTACCAGGAGATGCTTGACCGGGAGGAGTTGGACATCCTCACGGTGGCCACCGACAATGCCGGGACCGCCGACATCGTCGAAGCCGCCGCGGCGAAGCGCATCCACGTAGTCTCCGAGAAGCCGATGGCCGCAACCCTGCACCAGGCGCAGAGGATGGTGGACGCGTGCCGGAAAGCGAGCGTCGAACTGATGATCAATTGGCCGACAGCCTGGAGTCCGGCCATCCAAACCGTAGACCGCTTGGTTCACGAGGGCGCAATCGGACGCGTTCACAAGGTCAAATACCTGGCCGCGCACCAGGGACCCAAGGAAATCGGCTGCACGCCGTATTTCTATACCTGGCTCTACGACGCGGATCGGAATGGCGCAGGCGCGCTGATGGATTACTGCTGCTACGGCAGCGATTTTGCCGCTCACTGGTTGGGCCGGCCCGCGAGCGTGGTCGGAGTATCCGGAACCCTGGTGAAGGAAGGTTTTCCGGTCGACGACAACGCCGTCATCCTGATGAAGTATCCGCACGCATTTGGAGTGGCCGAGGCGTCGTGGACACAGCAGGCACCCGATGGGAGCGCAAACCCGAGCTTGTTCGGATCGGATGGGACGCTGTCGGTCATCGGCGGGCGCGTGCGCCTGGCGAGAGAGCAGCGAGAGCCCGAGTTCTTCGATCCCGATCCGCCATCCCCGGGGAGACGGAACGGAGCGGAGTACTTGGTCAGTTGCCTTCGGGCCGGAGCGCCGGTGGAAGGGATGTGCAGCGCCGAAACCAGCCTGATTGCCCAGGAGATTCTTCAAGCCGGGTTGGAAAGCGCTCGCGAGGGGCGGGAGATTCGGTTGTCGTAGACGGCATTGAGCAGCGGCCGGAACAGGCGCCGGAAACAAGGGCTCGAAACAAGGAGATAGAACGTTGGCAAAGTTAGGGATTGGTATCATCGGGAGCGGGGGGATCGCGCGCGGCGCCCATATGCCCGGTTACAAATCATGCGAGGACCTGGGCGTCAAAATCGTCGCGTGCGCGGACGCCGTCCCGGAGACGGCGCGCCTGGCAGCCGAACAATTCGAGGTTCCGCACGTCTTTACTGACTACCGGAAGCTGCTGGAGATGGATGAGATCGACGCGGTGAGCGTCTGCACGCCCAACTATCTCCACATGCAGCCGACGATCGACGCCCTCGAAGCCGGAAAGCACGTTCTGGTGGAAAAGCCAATGGCCATGAATGCCAAAGAGGGCAAGAAGATGGTCGACGCGGCGAATCGAACGGGAAAGAAGCTTCAGGTTGGCTTCATGACCCGCTTCCAATCGCCCGCCCAGGCCTTGAAGCGCTTCATTTCCGCCGGCGAAATGGGCGACGTCTACTTCGCCCGCGCCCAGGCCATGCGGCGGCGTGGAATTCCCGGCTGGGGCGTCTTCACACAGAAGGACAAACAGGGCGGCGGACCGCTCATCGACATCGGCGTTCACATCCTGGACCTCACCCTCTGGCTCATGGGTCACCCGAAGCCCATTCTCTGCTCGGGGCAGACCTATGCCAAGTTCGGGCCGCGCGAGGGGGTCCTGGGCCTGATGGGTCAATGGGACCCGAAGATCTTCTCGGTGGAAGACTTTGCGGCCGCGTTCGTGCGCTTCGAGAACGGCGCCACGCTCGTGTTGGAGTCCAGCTTCGTCGCGAACCAGGAGGCTCGGGACGTCTTCAATACGGACATTTTCGGAACCGAGGGCGGCTGCAGCTACAACCCGTGCAAGATGTTCTTTGAGAAGCACAAGACGCTGATCGACGCCACTCCCGCGTTCCTTCCGCAGGTAAAGGCGCACGAGGCCGAAGTCCGCGCGTTCGTCAAAGCCATCCTCGACGACACCCCCGTCACGGTGACCGGCGAAGAAGCGCTGATGACCAGCCAGATCATCGACGCGATCTACCGCTCGTCGGAAACTGGCAAAGAAGTAACGGTCAAGTAAGGTCCCGGCTCGCCCCCGGACCTTTCTCGCGCCTGGGCCGGCTCTGCACGGAGCTCCGGCTGGCCGCAGCGCTGTCTGACCCCTTTTTCGCGGTTCGGGAACTCGTAGTCGGAATTCGTACTGAATCCGGCAGACTCACACGCCGATTCCTTTAACAGGGACCCCGTTCGGTTCCGGGAAGGACAGCGTGGAGAATCGTCCCACCCGCCGCATCCTGGCTCGGATGCTTGGTTCGCTGCCGCTGATCAATCACTACGTGCGTCGGTTGGGCATCATGGAGGCGATCGATACGCACTGTCCCTCCCGCGGGAATGCTCACTTGACGCACGCCCAGGCCGCCGTCGCGATCATCGCCAATCGGTTGTCCTGTCCCGGCGCGCTCTACCGCTTGATCCATTGGGCGCGCGAGTACGCGCTGGATGAGATTTGGGACATCGATCCCGAGCGCCTCAACGACGATCGCCTGGCCCGTTGTCTCGACGCCCTCGCGGAACACGGCGAAACCATTCAGGGGGAAGTGGCGTTGGCAGCCGTGCGCGAGTTCAATCTGAATGTGTCGCAGCTCCACGGGGATGTGACCTCGGTGGTGCTGGAAGGCCAGTACGCCGAAGACGAAGCGCCCGGCCCCCGCCCGGCGTTCGGCTATGGCGGCCAGCAGGGCTGCAAGCAATTCCGCGTGGTCGAGATCACGAGCCTGGACGGGCTCGTCCCGCTGTGGCACCGGACCCATGACGGCAACAAGCCGGACGTGGGCATGGTGGTCGCCGAGATGGAGGCCCTGCGCAAGCACGTCGCCATGGACGAGACCCTGGTAGTTGGCGACAGTAAGCTCCTGACGCAGGAGCTCCTGCCCCGGTTGCGCGCGCGCGGCTGGGGTTTCCTGGCGCCGCTGCCGCACAATCCGGCGCTGGACCAGCAGTATCTGGAGCTGCCGGCGGACGGCTGGGAGCCGTTGGAGTACGTGCCGCGCAGCCAGGAGAAGTGGCCGGCGGAGGAGCGCAGTCAGTATCGCGGACAGTCGGTGCTGGAAACCTGGACCCATCCGGAAACCGGGGAGACGGAGACCTTTCGGAAGGTGTTCATTCACTCTTCAGCGCTGGCGGCGCAGCAGTACCGGCTCCGGCACCGCCGGATCGTGAAGGCGTGCGCGGAACTGAACGAGCTGATCGCCAAGCTGCCGCGAGGCGCCCGGAAGATGAGCCCGGCACGCGTCGAAGCACGGGCCCTCGTGGTGCTGGACCGCCACCATGTCCGTTCCTTCTTTGCACTGGCGGTAACCCCGGCGGAAGAGTATCCGGAACTGGAGTGGCGCCTGGACGAGGAGGCCCTGGCGCGCGCGCAGCGCTTGGACGGCTACTACGTGCTCTTGACCACGCTCCTGGAGGCCAGCAAGACCGCGGTGTTGAGCCGCTGGAAGCCGCAGATCCTCACGGAGCGGCGCTTCTCGGACTGGAAAGGGCCGCTCCGGGTCCGGCCCGTCTTCCTGAACACACCGCAGCGGATCGCGGCGTTGATCCTGCTGCTGCATCTGGCCCTGCTGATCTACTCCCTGCTGGAGCGGGAAGCCCGCCGGCGCCTGGAGGCCTGTGGGAAGACGAAGTATCCGCGCCTGCTGGCCGGGCATGTGGATGCCGTGCCGACCGGGGAGAACATCCTGCGCCTGTTTCAGAACCTGCTGCTGGTGATTGAGGAGGGCCAGCACGGCAGGAGTTGCTGGGTCAACTTCCACACCCGGGAGCAGGAAGGGCTGTGGAAGTTCCTGGGGATCCAGACCCCGAGCGGCTGGCAACCGGTGTAGCCACCTGATTACGCGTGCTTGATGGCATCAACGAACGAAATGCAATGCTCGAACCGCGAAATAAGGGTCTGAGTTGGAGCGAGCCCGCGAGTGATGCGGCGCGCGTCCTAAACCGCTGCGAATTGCCGATTGCTAACACGCAAAAAGGGCCACGGCGAGAATCCGCCGTGGCACTTTCTGACTCCGAGTCTTGGAAGCGCTATTCCGCAACGTGGGCGTTGAAGCCAGCCTTCCGGAGCGCCGCCACTACCGCCCTGGCCTGTACCTCATTCTCCGACGATACGGTGAACGAGCTGGCCTTCGCCTTGGCGTCCGTCTTGCCGATGTCCTTCACGGCGTCGTTGATCGCCTTGGTGCAGGCGCCACAGCAGTTGTGGACCTTTTCGAGCTTGATCTCTTTGCCGGCTTTCTGCCCGGCGCCACTTGCGGGCCGCTTGACTCCTTCGGAGAGCTTCCCGGCAAAGCCAGCTTCGCAAAGGGCGGTCACGGCCTTCTGCGCATCGTCGGCGCTGAAGGAAAGGTCGGTCTTCTCGAGCACGATGTTGGTCGCGCCCGCATCCTTGAGAGTGGTTTGAATTGTGTTGGCGCAGCCGGGGCAGCAATTGTGGATCCCGGTGACTTTCACATCGGCGGCAAAGGCCGCGGTGGCGGCCAGCATGGCCGTGATTCCTAGAAACAGGCTGACGAGTTTCCGCATAACGTAGCTTCTCCCGTGAAAATGAACAATCCGAGCCCCGTGAGGGCCTCGTTGTGGCTGCGGGCAGCGCGCCCGTCGCAAGCCAAGTCGTCGCAGTACCAATTGGCCTCCCGCGGCAGCGCCTCCTTCTTCGATTACGGGACTCGCAAAGTCCTTCTCATCCCCTCTTCATAATTCGCAGGCCTGGAGCACATCCCGGAAACTCCGAAAGAGGAAATCCGGGTGTTCCGCTTCCAGGATCGCGCGCGGGTGCGGCCCCCACGTCGCGCCGCCGGTCTTGACCCCGGCGGCCCGGCCGGCCTGTAGGTCGAAGGGGCTGTCCCCCACGAACAACACGTCGCCAGCGGCGATCTGGAGGGTTTGTAGTGCCAGGTATACGGGGTCAGGGAACGGCTTGGGGCGAGTCGTCAGGTCGGCGGTGACGATCACGCTGGCGTACGTTTGCAGCGGCACCCGCCGCAGCGTCGGGTTCAACTCCATGCGCGTCTTGCTGGTGACCAGACCAAGCCGGACACCCACTTCCGACAGTCTGGCAAGGGTGTCGAGAGCGCCGGCGAATGTCTTCTCCCGGTCAGAGTGCTCCTCATAGTAGGCTACGGCGGTGTCCATCATCTCAGACGCCTTTTGCCCGCCGAGGATCTCCATCTGGACGATCGCCGGCTTGCCGATCAGTCCGTAGTAGGTCTCGCGCGGGTGCGAATGTCCCAGGTGCAGCCGGCATGCGCGCTCGAGTGAATCCGCGATCAGATCCGCGGAATCGATCAGCGTACCGTCGACGTCGAATAGGACACCCTGGAACGGGCCGGGAGACGACCGATGGGGCTCGATGTACATCTTGATTAGCAGTTAGACGTCAGCGACCGTGGCTGGAGCAAAAGCAAGACGGCGGCTGTCAGCGCCAATGCCGACCCGAGTCCGAATGCCAGCAACGGCCCTCGCGCCGTGCCGCCCCAGGTCCAGAGCCCACCAAAGATGACACTAGCCGGGAACGCGGCAATCCCGATGCTCGCATTGTACCAGCCGAATGCCGTTCCCCGCGCGCTCGCCGGCACCAGATCTGCCACCAAGGCGCGTTCGGTTCCCTCGACGAGCGCAAAGTAGATGCCGTAAACGCCGAAGAGCCACCAGATGGACGCCGCGCTGGAAGCGAGGCCGAATCCCAGGTAGACGGCTGCGTAAACGATCCATCCGCCCGCGATCAGGAAGCGGCGCGGCACCCGATCGGAGAGCATCCCCGCTGGCGTAGAGAGCGCCGTCTTCACGACGTGCAGCAGCGCCCAGATCAGGTAGATGTCCCGAACGTGCAAGCCGGCGCTGCTGGCGCGAAGGACCAGGAACATGTCGCTCGAGTTTCCGAGCGTGAACAGGACGAGAACCGCCAGCAGGAACCAGAAGGGCCGGCCCAGCGTTGCCGCCCCGGTGTTCGAGCCGGTCGCCCGTGGCGCCGTCGCCCGCGGCGCCTCCCGGACCAGGAAGAGCAGCACAAGAACGGAGAGCACCGCGGGCACGGCGGCGATCCCAAAGAGCAGGCGGAAGTCTCCGCCCCCAAGCGGACGCGCTCCGAACAGGACCGGGAACAACAGCAGGCCGGTGACCGGACCCGCCACCGCGCCGAGATTGTCCATTGCGCGGTGCAAGCCGTATGCCTCGCCGCGCCGCGTGGGTTCAACCGCGTCGGCGATCAATGCGTCGCGAGGCGCCCCCCGCAGTCCCTTGCCGGTACGGTCGAGAACCCGGAGCCCGATCACGTGCCACGGGTTCGCCGCGAGAGCGATCAATGGTCGCGCCACGGAAGCCAGTGAGTAGCCGGCGACCACCAATGGTTTCCGGTGCTGAAGACGGTCTGACCATCGTCCGGACACGAGCTTCAACAGGCTGGCGATGCTCTCGACCAGGCCCTCCATGAACCCCAGCCCAGCCGCCGACCCGCCCAGGACAGTCGTGAAGAAGAGCGGAAGCAGCGGATAGATCATCTCGCTGCTGAAGTCCGTCAGGAGACTCACCAGGCCGAGACCGAGGACGGTCGGAGGCAGCGAGAGCAGCGGTCTGCGCGCCTTCACCGTCTCAGGGGACGTCAAGTTAGCGCCCCTCTGGGTTGACCGGCGCGTCTCGCTCCCCCTCGATCCACGCCTCGCCGCCTTCCCAAACCTCGCGCTTCCAGATGGGCACGCGTTCTTTGAGGGTGTCGATCGTGAACCGGCAGGCGTCGAAGGCGTCGCCGCGGTGCGCGCACGCAGCAGCGACCAACACGCTGGCTTCCCCGATCTCCAGCCGCCCGACACGGTGCTGAACGGCAATCCGGCATTCCCAGCGGCGCGACGCCTCTTCGGCGATCTCCCGGAGCTGGCGCTCGGCCATCGGGCGATACGCGTCGTACTCCAGATGCTCGACTCGCCGGCCGCGATTGTGGTTGCGGACGTTGCCGCTGAACGTCACCACGGCGCCCATCTCCGGCCCCTCCACGAGTGACGAAAGGTGCGCGGCATCCAGCGGCGCCTCGGTGAGCTCCACGAACACTCGGTCGTCCATCATCAGTTAGTGGACCGCCTCATCCCCCGCTCACGGGAGGAATGAAGCTGACTTCGTCTCCCTCCTCCACCAGGTCATCCCACCGCGCGTACTCCAAGTTGCGGGCCGGCCGGCAGATGTCCGGTATCCACCCCAGAACCGGATGCTCCAGCACCAATGCCGCGGCCACGTCACGGAGGCTCGCTTCTTTCGGGACCTCGAGCCTTAACTCGCGCTCCCCGCTTTGCGTGGCGGCCCGACCAAACAATTCCACTCGCACGGTGATCACGGTGAAGTATACCACTCGGAATGATCCGGGCTATACTCTCCCGGGCGTCTCACCTGACCAGTGAACGGAAACGCATCTGATGACTGATTCATTAACCGCACTCAAGTGCCGCCTCGCGGATGTTCACCACCTCCACACAGCGGCGGCTGTTCTGGATTGGGACCAGCAGACCTACATGCCCCCCGGAGGGGTAGAGGCGCGCGCGGAACAAAAGGCCGTGCTGTCCCGCCTCGCCCACACTTTGTTCACTGCGGACGAGACGGGAGCGCTGCTGGCAACATCCGAAGAAGCGGTTCGCGGGGCGTCCCCCGACAACGACGACGGGGCGCTCCTCCGAGTGGTGCGGAGAGACTTCGACCGCGCGGTGCGCATCCCGCCGACCCTGGTGGAGGAGTTCACGCGCGTCACCGCCCTGGCCCAAGAGGAATGGGCAAAGGCCCGCGCCGCCAATGACTATGCGGCGTTTGCCCCCTGGTTGGAGCGCATCCTGGATCTGGAGCGCCGGACCGCCGAGGCGATCGGGTATGCCGACCGACTCTATGACGCCCTCCTGGACCAGTACGAGCCAGGCATGACCTCTCGCCGTTTGGACGAGGTCTTCGCCGAATTGAAACGCGACTTGGTTCCGCTGGCCCGGGCGATCGCTGAGCGCGCCGGCAGTGTCGATGCCTCCCTCTTGCACCGCGAGTACGACGAGGGGACGCAGCGTACGTTTGCGGAAGCCGTGCTGAAGGAGTGCGGCTTCGACTTTACGCGCGGGCGACAGGACCGCTCCGTGCACCCGTTCTGCACCCATTTCTCCCAAAACGACGTTCGGATTACGACGCGATACGACCGTCACTTCCTCCCGCAGGCGTTGTTCGGCTCGCTGCACGAGATGGGTCACGGCCTCTACGAACAAGGGGTGGCGCCGGCGCTGGAGGGCACATTGCTTTCGAACGGCACGTCTCTGGGCGTCCACGAAAGCCAGTCCCGCCTGTGGGAGAACCTCGTGGGACGCAGCCGGGGGTTCTGGCGCCACTACTACCCGCAGTTGAAACGGGCGTTCCCGTCGTCGTTGACTGAGGTTTCGTGTGAGGCCTTTTACCGCGCCATCAACCGCGTGGCCCCGTCACTGATTCGCGTCGAGGCCGATGAAGTGATCTACAACCTCCACATCATTCTCAGGTACGAGCTGGAGAACGAGCTGCTGGAAGGTAAGCTTACCGTCGCCGACGCGCCCGCGGCGTGGAATGCGCGGATGACGGAAATGATCGGCCTCACCCCTCCGGACGATCGCCGGGGGATTCTGCAGGATGTCCATTGGTCAATCGGGATCATGGGGTATTTCCCGACCTATTCGCTGGGGAACGTCCTTTCCGTGCAGTTGTTCGATGCTGCCGTCGCCGCCGCTCCGTCGATTCCCGGCGATATCGAAAGCGGTCGGTTCGACACGCTCTTGTCCTGGCTTCGCGAGCACGTTCACCGGCACGGGAGAAAGTACCTGCCCGAGGAGCTCATCAAACAAGCGACCGGAGTCGGCCTCACTGTGCAGCCCTACGTGCGCTACCTGAAGCAAAAGTTCGGCGACATCTACGGGTTAACGTAGGCATTCAAGTGGGTTACAACTTGACTCGCGAAGCGAACAACGCCGCCTGCGTCCGATCGTTGCACTCCAGCTTCCAGAGAATGTTGCTGACGTGGTTCTTCACCGTTTTCTCAGCGATGAAGAGCTCCTCGGCAATCTCCCGGTTGCGTTTGCCGAGGGCCAGCAGCTTGAGCACTTCCCGCTCTCGGTCTGTAAGCTGCGTGTAGAGCCGCAAGTCGACTTCGTGCTGTTCCGTTAGCCGATTGAACTCCGCGATGACGCGGCTGGCGATGGATGAGTGCAGCAATGCCTCCCCTCGCGCCACGGCGCGGATCGCGGCGACGGTCTGCTCCGGCGGGCTTTCCTTCAGGACGTAGCCGCGGGCGCCGGCCTTGATCCCCTCGAAAACATTGGAATCGTCGTGGTGGATCGTCAGGATCACCACCTGGATACTCGGCATCTCGCTCTTGATCGTCTTCGTGGCCTGGATGCCGTCCATCTCCGGCATCCGGATGTCCGTGAGCAGCACGTCCGGCATCAGCTTCCGGCAAAGCCCGATCGCCACTTTACCGTTGGGGGCCTGCCCGACGACCTCGATGTCCGGCTCCAGTCCAATGAGACGGGCAAGGAGCTCTCGCGTCATCGCCTCGTCCTCGGCAATCACAACGCGTATCTTTTCCATTGATTCACTCCCGACTCCGGCAAGACGCCGGAGCTACAATTGCTCCAAATCTGCCGGAAGCTCAGCCGTTACGCGGGTTCCTTGACCGGGAGCGGCCTCGACGGAAACCTTGCCTCCGTACGGTGCGAGGCGCTCACACATGCCTTTCAGTCCATGGCCCTCGGTACGGCTCACACCAGCCGGGTCGAACCCCTTGCCCGTGTCCACGACCTCTGCGATGACGCGCTCCGGGCCCACCGGAGGAGCGACCACGCGGAGTCGGACCTGTACGTGAGCCGCACCGGAATGTTTGAGGCAGTTCGTCAGCGCTTCCTGAATCACCCGCGAGAGGTGATACTGCCGGTGCGCGGAGAGAGGCAGCGGCTCTTCCGGTGCGCTTAGCTCTACGGTGAGCGCGCCGGACTCGGCCAACTGCGCTGCCAGGGTGCGAATGGTGGTCCCGACGTCGATGGCCGTGGCGTCCGTCCGGAGGGTCGCGACTACCTGGCGCATCTCCTCCATGGCCCCGCGAAGCGCCGTGGCTTGCTGTCCCACCGAGTCCGCGGCCCCGTCCGGCTCCACGGCGCACTGCCGCCTCGCCAGCTCGAGGCTGAGAATCACGCGAGTCAACACGTGGCCGATGCCATCGTGCAGATCGCGCGCCAAACGACGCCGCTCCTCACTGACCGAAAGCGCCTCCCGCAATGCCGCCACATCTTCCTGCCGCCGCCGCTCCTCTGCCGCAATCGTGCGGGCGATCGACGCCACCAACACCAGGAAGAAGATCCGCGTCCCCAGGATCTCCACGTATCCCTGTGTCCACTGCCGGGGCCAGGTGGCGACGACGTAGCTCGCCAGAGCGACGCCGTCCGTTATCAAAAAGCCGGGGGCGCTGGCAGCAAGCGTTTCTGCGATCACGAAGATGAAGTAGACGAGCCAGAGATCGCTGTAGATTCCTCCCGTGAGATTGACTCCCAGCCCCATGAAAAGGATCGAGAGCGCGTCGAAGAAGAAGCGGTGCCAGGGCGTATGACCGTGCCGAACTCCCGTCACGTACCGGGATGCAATCCCCGCCACCGCCAGGAAATAGAGGGAGTAGAGCTGCCAGTCCTGATGCCGCACGTACGGGCGGACGTAGGAGAAATGGAGCCAGATGAAGAGGAACCCGACGGCCAGCCACACGTGCTGGGCCACCTTGGTGACCGCGCGGAATTCGAGCAGGTGCTGTTTGTCTCGCATAGCTTCGGGCATCCGTTCGATCGGACATTCTTCGGATGGCCTGCGAATTCATCTCCCGCTGCCATCGGCGACGCCACGCCTCCCACACTCCCACACTCCCCTACTCCCCTACCTCGTTCTACGGTCCTATCGCAAAGCCGGATGGACTTTCGCGGCGCGCCGTGGTTTACTAATGAGGTTTTTGGCTGCTTAGCGCGGCCGCCGGGCGCATCGGTCCCCGGGGCTCGCGACCGGGGTGTGGATGTCCTACAAGCTCACGCAAAACGTAAAGCGCCTGCTGGCGGACGAGCGCGGAACGCTCACCAAGCCGCATGGCGACCTGCTCAAGTTTGCGCTCGCGTTCCCGAATAGCTACCGGCTGGGAATGTCCAACCTCGGATACCAGCTCGTCTACCGCCTCCTCAATCAACGCTCGGATACCGTGTGCGAGCGCGCCTTTCTGCCTGATCCCGCCGACGAGGAGGAGCACCGAAAGAGTCGCACCCGGCTCTTTTCCTGGGAGAGCCAGCGGGCGATTGCCGAATTCGACGTGATCGGCTTCTCGGTCTCGTTCGAGCTCGACTACCTCAACGTGCTCAAGATGTTGGAGCTGGCCGGGGTACCGCTCCTGTCCGAGGATCGGGACGAGAGCGATCCATTGGTCATCATGGGCGGCCCCGCTCCGTGGGTGAACCCCGAGGCCATCGCCCCCTTCATCGACGCATTCATCATCGGCGAGGCGGAAGGCCTCACGGACCTCCTCATCCCAGTCATCGAAGAGTACCGCCAATCGGGATCGCAGCGCAGCAAACCGGAGCTTCTGCGGCGCCTGTCCCAGATCCAGGGCGTCTACGTTCCCTCCCTGTACGAAGTCCGCTACCGGGAAGACGGCACGCTAGCCGAGATCATCCCCCGGGATGACGCCCCAATGCCCGTGAGGAGGTGGGTGGCGCGGGATCTCCAGCGGTACGACACGAGCGCCCAGATCATCACCCCGAACACCGAGTTCAGCAACATGATGCTGGCGGAGACGGCGAGGGGATGCGGCCAGGGCTGCCGCTTCTGCTTTGCCGGGTACGCCTATCGGCCCGTCCGTTATACGCCGCCGGAGCAATTGGAGCGAGAGTTTGCCGAGCGCCAGGCTCGCGAGCCGGAGCCGCTCCGCGTCGGGCTCGTAGGCAGCTCCCTCACGGACCACAAACAGCTCGTCCAGATTACTCGCAGCTTGGCGCAAAAGGCGAGCGGGGTTTCCCTCGCGAGCCTCCGCGCCGACAACCTGACCGAGTCCGTCGCCTGCGCCATTGGGGAGGCAGGTCAGAAGACGGTGACGCTGGCGCCGGAAACCGGCTCGGAGCGGCTGCGGTACATCTCGCGTAAGCACGTGACGGACGAGGACGTGCTGACCGCAGCGCGACGATGTGCCTCCAGCGGCGTGGAAAAGATCAAGCTTTACTACATCGTGGGGCTTCCCTGCGAGATGGACGAAGACCTCTTGGCGGCGGCGAGCCTATCGGCCGGCGTCGTCGCGGCCGGCAGCTTCCGCAAGGTAACGCTGACGCTCCATCCGTTCGTCCCGAAGCCACACACCGCCTATCAATGGGCCGGCAGTCTCGTTCCCGGAGACATGGAGCGCCGCCTCAGGTGGATCGGGAAAGCGGTCCGACAGGCGAGCAGCAGGCTGGAGTTCACAGTGGATAGCGTGCGTGGCTCGTTCGTCCAGGGCGTTCTCTCGATGGCAGATCGTCGCGTCTCCGCCGCCCTCCTCGAGGCGCTGCGGAACGGGGGGAATTGGAAGAACGCCTTCAGGGACACGGGTATCGACGGCGAATGGTATGCCTGCCGCCGCCGCTCCTATGATGAGGTGTTGCCATGGGAGCACATCCACCTCGGGGTCAAGAAAGAATACCTCTGGCGGGAATGGCAGCGCGCCCTGGACATGGATCGCGAGACCCGAGACCAGCCCAACTGGAGCTACGGAGCAAACGGCGCGCAGAACCTCGAATCGCAGCCTCAAGCGGCACCCGTAGGGGCACCCCTAAAGCCGGCGGCCGTGGAGCGCGAGCTGCAGTTCGCCCGTTGGTGAGCCGACGATGGCCGACGCACTCACCGGAACTATCCGACGGGAAGTGGGCGGATTGGTCTGGTTCGAGCCCGCTCAGCCGTTAGGCGGGATCGGACGGATTGTAATGACCACCCGGATCGGCGGCCTGAGCCGGGACCCGTATGACTCTCTCAACCTCGCCTTCCACGTGGATGACGTCCAGGAGCGTGTTCGCCTGAACCGCCTCAAGTTGATGTCCTGCGTCGGACGAGGCCTTCTCGATCCGGTGGTGGGCGAACAGGTCCACGGCATCCGCGTCCAGACGGTCGGAGAGCTGCACGCGGGCACGCGATGGCAGTCCCGGGAACACGCGCTCGCCGGTACCGACGCCCTGGTGACCGTCACACCGCGCCTGCCCCTGGTGACGCTGGTGGCAGACTGCGCGCCCGTAGCTTTGATAGACCCTGTTCAAGAAGTAGCGGCCGTGATACACGCCGGCTGGCGCGGCCTCGCCGGTGGGATTCTCGACTGCACGATGACTGCGCTCGCTGACACGTGGGGCTCGCAGCCGTCCGATCTCGTGACTTGGACCGGCCCCACGATTGGCCCGTGCTGTTATGAGGTCGGCCCCGAGGTCGCGGAACACTTCCCATCCGCGGTCCTGCCCCGTGCGGGCGATCGGTCCTCTCTCGATTTGCGGTGCGCCATCCATTACCGGCTCACAGCAGCCGGCGTCCAGGCGGAGAACGCGTCCGGGTTGGACCTCTGCACAAGCTGCAATCCGGAGCTGTTCTACAGCCATCGACGTGCCACCCGGTACGGCCAACTTACCACCGGCAGGCAGGCGCTGCTGCTTTGGCTGGAGGGGCACGACGACTAAGTCCCCCGGGACCAAACCGGCCAACAACGGTGACGCACTTTGGATTTACGGAACGTTAACGATCAAACGTTAAAAGCCGTCGGCGCGGACGCGGCGGCCGCGGGCGTCGTCTGGGCGTTGCTCACGGTCCTTCTGATCTACCTGGGATCGACGCTCCTACCACCCCGATTGCGATTGGGCCAGATCTGGCAGAACTGGCAACGGAAGCGAATGATCTGGGCGGCCGGGGTGGTGCTGCCTGCGGTCGGAGCCGTCCTTACGGGGGAATGGATCGCGCGAGCCGTAGGATTCCGGAATCTCTACTGGTTCGTCCGCGGCGCGGACATCGTTGTGATTGGTCGCATGGGCGGACTTTCGGGGTACGTGCTCGGGGTGTTTCTGGTCGTGCTCTGGGGCCTTGTCACCCGCAACCGGCGCGGTGGAAGTCCGAGGGCGCCGAACCCGAACCGCGCTAAGTCGCCACGGACTCCGTCCGGGAACGACGACTCCAGGAAGGGGCGCCAAGCTTAGGCAAACGGCTGACCCGTCCATCGTAGGCCGCCGGGGAGCGGCGTAGCCGCGTACTCAATGTGGATGACCCGGCGGTGCGCTGGCCGTTGCGTGGGGGACGAAGCGTGCAGCAGTAGCGGACGCAGCAACAACCCGGCCCCGGCCGGCGCGGAGCAGCAGACGATGGGTCCACGCGCCACCCATTCATCGTGAGCATCATCCTCCAGGCGGCCGGAGCAGTGAGAACCAGGAATGACGCGAAGGGCGCCGTTATCGGCCCCACATGGGTCCAGGTGAAGTCGCACTGCCAGCATCCCTTCCAGGATGGCGTCCGGAGGCTGGACATGGATCACGCCGGCCTTCACAGACCAGCGTTCGAATTCCGGCGCTTCCCTTCGTTCCCGGACGGCGATGGTCACGTCCTGGTGCCAGGCCACAGGCCAATTGTTGTCCAGCGTCTCGTCGAACAACGTTGCTCTCACCGGAAAGGCCGTCGGGCCGATTACCGAACGGGCATTCGAAAGGATGCTTTTTCCGCGCGCCAGAGCCCGCACTTCGGGAGAGAGCTCCAACAAATTGCGCATCGCATAAGCGGCTCCGCGCCGGCGGCGCACCGAATCCGCGGGTGCGGTTCCGGCCAGATCTGCGATCGCGCGTTTGAGCGCGTCAACCTCGGCGGTTGTCAAGAGTTCTGGCACGATTGCAAACCCGTCGCGCTCGATCCCGGCAGTCAGGACACTACGACGATGATTGTAGTCGCCCGCCGCCATCATTCGGTCCCTACCACCTCTCGCAGGCATGCTCACGCCACCGGCTCCATCAATTCCCCGGCCCCCCCTCTGCGCACACCAACTGTCATCCTGAGCCGCCACCCGGCCTTCGGCCGCCCACGTGGAGAGAAACGTGCTCGCGTTCATTTCGAAGGCCTCCCCTCCCGTGCCAAGTGGATCTCGTGTACGCTGAGAGTGGTAGCATCCCCGGAAGTAATAGACCTGAAGCTTTGCTGGTGCCTTCATAGCCCGGTCCTGAGGATGGTCGCTCAGGTTCGCGCTCACGTGCTGGTGACGTGGCCCGCTGCCCGGTCTTTGACCGGCCGGATGGTCACGATCCCGTTTGAGAACCTACTTATGTTCCGAACCTGGGCCGCGGTGCTGCCGCTTAACCACGTTCGTGACCGTCGGCGCGCGGTCATCATTGGGAGCCATCGATGCGAAAACTCTTTCCCCACGCACCCAACCCGGCGCAGAAGGCGCCGCAGACCGGTGAGACCGGAACCTCCAACCGGGACCGCGAGCGCGGTCGTTCCCCCGGCCGGGGGAGCCGCCGAACGGCCGGGGCGGCGCACGGGACGGTCCACCTCCCGGTCCTGCGACCGCACGCTGCCGGTATCGATGCGGGAGCCACTCACATGTACGTCGCCCCGCCGCCGGACCGCGCCGGAGGCCAGCCGGTCGAGGTCTTCGAGACCTTTACCGAGGACCTGCAACGGCTCGCCCGTTGGCTCGGAGCGCTGAACGTCGACACGGTAGTAGTGGAATCGACGGGGGTCTATTGGGTGCCGCTGTTCCAGATCCTGGAGACGCACGGTATTGAGGTGTGCTTGGTGAACCCCAAACATGTCAAGAACGTGCGGGGCCGGAAGACGGACATGGTGGATGCCCAGTGGCTGCAGTATCTCCACTCGGTCGGCCTGCTGGAGAAGTCCTATCGGCCGGCAGACCAGATCTGCGTGGTGCGGAGTATCATCCGCCACCGGGCCAGCTTGGTGGCGGATGCCGGTAAGCAGACGCAGCGGATGCAGAAGGCCCTCGCGCAGATGAATATCCTGATCCACCATGTACTCTCGGACCTTACCGGAGTCAGCGGGATGCGCATCCTCACGGCTATCGTGGCGGGAGAACGAGACCCGGAAAAGCTCGCGGCGTTGCGGGACGGTAAGGTCAAAGCCGACCTCGCCACGATCCTGAAGGCCCTTCACGGCGATTGGCGCGCTGAGCATCTGTTCGTCTTGCGGCAGGCGTTGCAGACGTATCAGTTCTTGCAAGGGCAGATCCAGCAGTGCGACGTGGAGGTGGAACAGCTCCTGCGTAAGCTCGACGGCCAGGCGGACCCCGAGGACGTCCCTCCGGCCCCGAAAAATGCTCACAGCGGTAAGCCGCGCAAGAACCAGATGCAGTTCCGCGACACCGACGTGCGCACCGAGCTCTTCCGTTTGTTCGGCACCGATCTCACCCAACAGGAGGGTTTGGGCCCCGCAACCGTGCTGAGCCTGTACGCCGAGCTCGGCGCCGACCTCTCGGCCTTCCCCACCGCCAAGCGCTTTGCCAGCTGGCTGGGGCTCTGCCCCAACCCCAAGATCACCGGCGGTAGGACCATTCGCCACCGCCGGAGAGACGTGCAGCATCGGGTGGCCGCGATCTTTCGACTGGCGGCCCAGTCGCTCCACAGCCGAAGGAGCGACCTCGGCGACTTTCTGCGCGCGATGCAGGCACGTCTCGGAAAAGCAGAAGGGATCACGGCGATGGCCCATAAACTCGCACGCATCTTCTACCGGTTGGTCACGAGCAAGGAGCCCTACGATCCAAGCCGGTTGGCCCATCAGAACGCCGCACGCCAGAAGCGGAAACTGAAGCGCTTGCAGGAGGTCGCCAACGGGCTCGGCTACACCCTGACTCCGAACCCGGCCGCGCCCGCAAAGGCTGTTGTTTCTTGAGAACAACGTGAAGGATCTCGGCAGCCGCCCTCGTGGATGACAAGCACGGCGCGTCGGATCAACGCAAGTATCGCAGGGTGTAGACTTCCGTGCTCGCCGGCAGGTTGGACTTGGAAAGCAGCGTTACGTCCGAGTCGCGAGCGGTTACGGCGTAGGGCGTGGCTGACACGAACTCTTGCAGCGGACGCAACCGGGAAGCTGCCCCCGCGGCACCTTCGGCACTCTCGATCCGGTACGCCATCGGCATCACCACTCGGGGATTGATTGCCTTCGAGAGGTCGGCCGCCTCCTTCGGCTTCAGCCCCACTCCACCAACCGGAACCATCAGCACGTCCACTTGGCCGAGCGCCTTGATCGTCTGCGGCGTCAGCGGGTGCCGCAAGTCCCCCAGGTGCGCGATCCGCAATGGTCCCGCTTCGATCACGTAGGCGAAGTTCCCACTTCCCGTCGGCACCGGCGTGATCCTCATATCTCCCACTGTGGCGGTGGTGCCGCGGATGACGCGCTTGGTCAACCCGTGCCCTTGTTCGTCTTTGAACGCGTGCACCTGGTCAGCCCCATCGTGTTCGGGCGTGTCGTCGCTGATCGTCACCAGGTGCGCGCCGGTGTCCGGAGGACGGAGACCGGTCGCCTTCGGATCGAACGGGTCCGTGACCACGGTGATCCCCCCCGGCGAGTGGATGTAGAAACACGAATAGCCGAGCCATTGGATTCCGACTTCGGACCCGTCCTCGGGCGCAATTTGCGGGTGACCCGGAGGCAGATCCGAAGACTTGAAGGGCGGCGGACTATTCGTTTTCGCCGCGCTGGGGCGGTTGGAGCCCACCGAACCCGGCGTGTTGGCATTCGAAGGCGCGTTCGGTGACGAAACCGGGGCCGGAGCGTTCGA
>Ga0207146_10155_pt1 | contig 19088 bp, 18 predicted proteins | sample Alteio_BWMinHeat_36_FD_153539 | JGI IMG/M metagenome (GOLD analysis project Ga0207146, IMG submission 153539) | Enriched cells from forest soil in Barre Woods Harvard Forest LTER site, Petersham, Massachusetts, United States -... | ecosystem: Environmental > Terrestrial > Soil > Temperate forest >...
CAGCCGTCAAGGAGCGCCCGATGTACGACGGCATTAACATGACCGGCGTGGTCATGCAGAATCCCGCCATGGACTGGGCCTTCGCCGATCGCCTGCGCAAATTCTGGCAGGGGAAACTGATCATCAAGGGGATGGACACGCGCGAGGACGCGCGGCTGTGCGTCGAGCACGGCATCGACGGCATGCTGGTGTCGAACCACGGCGGACGTTCCACAGAAACTTCACGCGCGACCATCGAGGCGCTGCCCGAAGTGGTGGCGGAAGTGGGCGACCGCATTCCCGTGTTCGTCGATGGCGGCGTTCGCCGCGGCACCGATGTTTTCAAGGCTCTGGCGCTGGGCGCCAAGGCCGTGGGGATCGGGCGTCCCTTCCTGTGGGGCTTGGGAGCGTTCGGCCAGGCCGGAGTCGATCGCGTGCTCGAAATTCTGCAAGGCGAACTGAAACTAGCGATGGGCAATTGCGGCACGCAGAAGGTCTCCGACATCAATCGCGCCTACGTGGCCACGCCCGACTGGAAAATCTAGCAGCTTGTTGAAATACTTCCGCGCGCTGTCATTCTGAGGAGCGAAGCGACGAAGAATCTTTCTGTTTCCTGGATTTCCATCGAAGAGAGATTCTTCGCTACGCTCAGGATGACAGCGAGCGAAGGGCTCAGAATGACAATCGAAGATAGTTTTTCAACAAACTCCTAGGACGCTACTGAAGCCGCGGCTCCTGCTGCTGACCCTGTTGCGGTTGCGCCGGAGGGCGCGGCTCGGAAGACGGCGGCACGATGTTCTTGATGCGCAGCGTGGTGACGATGCTGCCGTAGACTTCCTCGTTGTGAACGACGTTCAGCGTCAGCAGGCCCATGCGCGTCTGCTGCGTCTGCCGGCCATTTTCCTGCGTGATGGTGATGACTTCGCCGCTATTGGCGTCGGTGAGGGCGGAATAGGCTCCGTCGCAGTAGTCGTAGGATGCGCGCAGGGCTTTCATGAACTGATCTTTGGTGGTCAAGGTTTTTTCGAGATTGATGCCGGCGTTGGGGTTCTTTTCGCCCTTGGCCTGAGCGCACCACAGATAGTTGAAGTTGGCGATGTGCGCGAGATGCTGGCCGAATGTGCGCACTTCCTGCTGCGTGCCGGGACGCAAGCCGTAGAATTCCTCCGGCATCTTGTCGCCCGAGCGGGTGACGTTGTCCTTGATGCCGTTATAGAAGTTGCGAACGGCTCCGGCCACCGTGGGAGGCGCCTGCGGTCCGCCCCGGCCGGCCATCTGCGGTTGTTGCGCGGCGGCGGATCCAACAATGGCAATTCCCAATAGCGCAAGAATCATCAATCCCATGGCGGGATTGTGGGCGTGCTTTTCCAATTCCTTCATCAAAGATCCTCCTGGCACGATTTTCGCGTCAGACTCTCCGAATACAATGAACCGACATGGACGGAAGCGCAAGCAGTTCGACGAGGCAACCGATCTAGACCCACTCGCCGGCGCGCATCACCGGCTCCGCCAGACCCGCCGCACTGACGCCATCTACGTCGATGCGGTTCGATCCGATCATCCAGTCGACGTGAATCAGGCTGGTATTGGCGCCGCGCGAGGCGAGTTGCTCCGGCGTGAGCGTGTCACCGTCCTTCAGGCAGGTGCTGTAGGCTTGCCCCAGGGCAATGTGGCAGGCGGCGTTCTCGTCGAAGAGCGTATTGTTGAAGAGCAATCCGCTGGAGGCGATCGGAGAGGAATGCGGCACCATCGCGACTTCACCGAGCCTGCGCCCTCCGTCGTCTGTATCGATCATCTGTTGTAAGACGCGTTCGCCTTTCGAGGCGTGAGCCTCGACAATTCGCCCGGCTTCGAATCGGACGGAAATTCCTTCAATCATTGCGCCCTGATAGGACAGCGGCTTAGTGCTGGTCACTCGCCCTTCGACGCGGTCTTTGTGCGGCGTGGTGAAAATTTCCTCCGTCGGAATATTGGGAATGCAATAGCGGCCATTGTGCGCCGTTGTTCCTCCGCCCAGCCAGAGGTGATCGTCGGCCAGACCGACGCGGAGATCCGTGCCGGGTGCACGGAAGTGCAACGCCGCATAGCGCTTCTTGTTCATGCGATCCGCGCGAGCGTGCAAATTGGCATCGTGCTCTTTCCACGCCGCCACGGGATCGGACATGTTCGCGCGCGACGCGGAGAAGATCGCTTCCCAAAGACGGGAAAGCGCTTCGTCCTTGGGCAGGCTGGGGAAAATCGTGGCTGCCCACGCGGGAGTGGCGCAGGCCACGATGGTCCAATTGATGTCGTGGCGCACAATCAATTCCAGCGCCGGGCGATATGCTTTGGACATGGCGCGATTCACGCGGCTGACTTTATCGGGATCCTCTTTCGAGAGCAGCGAGGGATCGTTGCCGGCGATGGCCAATCGCGCCGCGCCCTTGCGGAAGGCTTGCGCCATGCCCTCGTAGAGCCATGATGCCGCGGTATCGAAGGCCGCGTCCGAACCATAGCGAAAACGAAGCAGCGACGACTCCTCGTCGGTGAACAACGTGGTGACGAGCCCAGCGCCCGCTTTATAGGCATGTTCCGTGATTCGCCGCGCGAGGGGAAGGGCATCCAACGTGGCCGTCATCACCAGATCCTGTCCGGGCCCAAGTCCCAGTCCGATGCGAACGGCGGTTTCAGCCAAGCGGTCGAGATTCCGGTCGAATTCCGGTGCGTGGATAGACTGCTCTTTGGGAAGCGCAATGTTCGAGGTCATAGCCGCCATTATTACGCGGGGCAGGGTGAGTTAACAATAATCTCGCGCCAAGCCGAACAGCGCGGCGTCTGAGGCGGTGACCGGGCTGCGCAAACCCTCTACTGCTCTCTGCCCTGATTCTTCAGGTCGTTGAAGGTGATGTTGTCCTCGCAAATCATTTCGGTAATAGGCCAGCCGGGTTCGAGTTCCAGTTCGCGGAAGCCGACGACCGGTTTCGTGTAAGCCTTCGGGTCATCCACCGTGATGTCCACGCGCAGCTTATTCTGTTCGGGGCGCGTGATGCGTTCGATGACGTGCAACTGGTCGGAACTGGGAAGCCCCGCGCGGTCAATCCAAGTCTTTCCGTTGAATCCGACCGAGTCGATGACCAGGGTATTGCCTTCCCACCAGCCCAATGGATTGCCCATCCACAAAGGATCGACATCCTTATCATGCTGCTTTCCCTTGTTGGTGTAGATTTCGCGCGTGGAATGATTGAATTCGTGCAGCAGATACACGTTGCCGGGAGCCTGCACGATCTTGACGGGGAACGGGTGAACCCAGATGCGTGGAACGCCCGTGGGCGCGCACCCGATCTCCTTGCCTGTGGTGGGATTGACCATGTCGGTCGAGTCCTCTACCGCGAGCGGGCCCCAGGACGGCTTGGTCTGCAGGTACTGTTCCTTGCCCCAGGCAGTCATCAGCGGGACGACGTCCTTATGCGAAATAAATGAATATCCCCCGTATTCCCGCGCGCTGGGCGGCATCTTTGGCTCCCACATCCCCGAGAAATCGGGCTCGCCCCAGGCCGTCTTCGGCACCTGCCACGCGGCCGCGGGTTTGGCCGCGGGCCTCGCCGCCCCCGTCTGGGGGGCTCTGCCCGGTTGCGCGTTTTGCGCCAGCAGAACAAACGCACAGGAGAGCACGGCCACGAATGCAATGCTCCACTTCATAAAATGAGTGCGCATCGTCTCAGCTCCTTCGCAGCTTATCTATTTCACTACTGGCCCGGCGGCGGTGGCGGACCGAGAGGAATCTCTTTTCCGCTCGCGTCGTAGATCTTGGAGAGGTTGAGGACCTTATTGCCGTTCTTCGATGCGTGACCGGTCACCTTGATCACGTCTCCAGCGTGAATCTTGTGGCCGTTCCAACCGTAATGAACCAAATGGTTGGGCGCGGTCATTTCCACGAACCATTTCTCGACGTTGCCATTGGCGTCTTTGGCATCCAGGTAAATCAGAGGATGCGGCTGGATGAAGCGAAATTCCGTGACCGTACCGTTCAGCGTGGTCATCTTGGTATTGTCGTACGCCGCCGAGCCGTGGTGGGCCAGCAGAGGGGCAGAAACTGCAAGAAAACCGAGAGCGAGTATGAAGACCGTAAGAAATCGATTTCTCATTAGACGACCTCCTAATGGCCGGAGTGTCCCACCACTGCGCGCACTTGTCAATGCGCCGGCGGCGGCGCTAGCGGGTTGCGGGTCTCGCGGGCGCCGGCGGAGCCGGCTTGGCGAATTTCGCCGCATCAATCGGGACGTTCGTCTGCACCTGGCTCAACTCGGTGGTGGATCGCCCGTCGGTCCAGGTCGTGGTCCAACGAAAGGGCATCTTGACGCCGGCGACCACGCGATAGTCCGCGTAGTCAATCTGCGTGGGATTGCGGCCGACCGGTAACTCGGCGTAGCGCACCAAGCGCACGAGCAAACCGGACTGCATATCAAAATACAATTTTACAGGAGCGCCCCCGGCGCTGGTTCCTTGAACGACCTGGACGTCACGATCGTCAATGGTGGACGGGTATCCCACGCGCCATTGCGTGAGCGTCTGCTTGATTCGCGCCGGAAAGGAGAGTTGAGCGTCCAGCCTGGCGGCGTCCAGAAACGGTCCCGTTAGTGCGAGCACTGGGACGGGCGTGTCTGTGTCCGGGGCCGCGGTCCACCCGGCGCTGCCGTCGTAAGTTGTCGTGGTATCGCCTGAGGAGCCGTGGACGATTATGGCCCGCTGATTCGGCGCTTTGGCATAGATTTCCAGCGGGCTTTTTTTGGCCTCGTCGTATCCCTGGTAAGTTCCCTTGGCGACAATGCTGGTGAGGGCGGCCAGGCGCTGCGCTCCGCCAATCGCCTGGATGTACTTGTCAAGAACTTGATCGGCCGGCGGCGCGTCGGGAGCCTGCTCGAGAATCTCGTCCGGGTCGTCGGAAGGCGGAATGCTGCTGTATTGGTCGGCCAAATTCGGTATGAGCCTGGGAGTCTCGCCGCCGCGATGACACGAGTAGCAGGTGAGGGCGCGCTTGCCGCCGAAATAGGACTGATTGATCGCATTCATCATCAAGATCATCTTGCGCGCAGTCTGCTTCTGCTCGTTATCGTCGGCGTACCTCGCCCAGTTGCCGCCGCTTTCTTCGACATGACAAAACGTGCAGTTTGAACCGAGGGAGGCGGAAAAGAAACCCATAGTGGCCATGAATTGGGTGACGGGGATGCCGCGCAAGACCTGAATGTTCTTGAATACGTCTTCGGCCAAAAGAGGTTTTGGTTCTTGCGCCGCGGGGATTGTTTGGCCGCTCGCTAACGCCGCGCCAAACAGAAACACAATCACGACTCCCAGTGGGCCGAAAGCGCCGAGCATATGCCGGTCGAGCATGGTCAATTAACCGACAATATACACCCAAATTTCACAGAGTGCGTCGATCGGGAGTTGAAACAGCGGCAAGCGCCACTCATCGGCCCGAAGGTGTGAGCGCAGAAAATTCTACTCTTAGAAGAACCGCGCCATGAGCGCGACGCCGGCGGCGATCATCGCGAGCCCGCCGATATGGCCGAGCAACTCGCCCTTGGCCAAAATCTTTTCGGCCATCACAAAGAGCGCGATCACCGCGACCCACAGGAGATTCATCACTCCCGCAACGAACAACAGCGCCATCAACACCCAGCAGCATCCCACGCAATACGCGCCGTGCCGCAATCCCATGACGAAGGCTCCCGACGCGCCTTCACGCCACTCACTCATCAGAAAGGAGAGCGGCGAGCGGCAACCCTTCAAGCAGGCGTGCTTGAGCGGAGTCCATTGGAATACGCCGGCAGCGATGAGCAGACCGCCGCTCAGCAGCGGGCTCGTTGCCGACATCGCGGGCGAGAGCAGCGCAGCCTCGTGCAAACGCCATTGAGCCAAAGCAGCCACGAGGGAATATCCGGTCCAGACCGCGAGGTATCCGAGCAGAAAAATACCGACGGGCACCAGAGGCCGGGCCGCGGCCCTCCGCCGCTGATTCAAGCCGAGAAATGCCAGGACCATCGGCGCCGCGGACGGCACCATCATCGCGACCATCATCACGGCCCACATCACAAAGAGAAGAAAAACGGCGGTCGGAGTCCACTGTTGCATTTGCGGCATGACCATGCCGGTCATGTCCATTCCGGACATATTCATGCCGGACATGTCCATGCCCGGCATCGCGGTCTTGGTATGGAACAGATACAGCCACGAAACGATGACCACAGCGGCCAGGCAGCCGCCAATGATCAATCGTTCCCGTTGGAAGATCGTGCCTAGAGCGGTTCTATCCATTCGCCCAATCGAAGTTGTAGAAGATCCAGTTGGATTTTTCCGCGCCGATGGAGACGCCGGCTGCCTGGGCGCGGAATGTTCCCTGACCGCACTGTCCCTTCTTCCAGATAAATCCGTCGGGGAGATCGATGTTGGCGGCGTGGTCTTCGCCGGTCACGGGATTTTTGAAAGCGTCGCCGCGTCCTTCGCCGATGCCCTCGGCTTTGAACACGCTCTTGGTGCCGCTGCCCTCGATGGTAATTTTGGCCTTCACTAGTCCTTTTACTTCGAAGGTTGGTCCCAGCAGCTCCCAGGGCATGCCGCCAAGTTTGCCGGTGAAAATTTGCGCGAGCGCTTCAATTTGCTTATCCGTCGTGGTCGGCTCCACAACGAAGACGCACTGCCCGTGTCCCTCATGAATGGCCTTCGGCCAATCGAGAATCCCGGCACACTTGACCCCGGAAAGATTGACGTCGCCGCATTTGCCGCTATCGATGGCCATTCCGACCCAGGCCCGGCAACTTCCGTCCTTTGAGCTGGGGAAGCCGCCGAAGTTGCAGCCGCAGCCAAATGCGCAGTTACAATACTCGTAGCCCCGTCCTTTGAGCGCCCAGTGGGTTGCTGCCGCAGTCGTTGCCATGTGTGTTCCTCCGTTGAGCCTCAGCTAATTTCCGGGATTCCAGCGCGCAGAGTATACCTCCGTCCGGCCTTGTTTTTGGAGAGGGCCTAGACGTAGTCAAACAAGGTCATGAATCCGAAATCCATGTGTAACTGCTGGTGGCAATGGAACAGCGTGAGTCCTGGATTATCGGCGACGAAATCGATTTCGGCTTCCTGGTAACCTCCGAGCATCACGACGTCTTTCATGATTCCCGCGGTCGGCTTACCGGCCAGGCTGGTCAACTCGAAGCTGTGCCGGTGCAGATGAATGGGATGGATGTCGTCGCTGGCGTTGTGCATTCGAATGCGGTAGCGCCGGCCTTGTTTCACGTGAAACATAGCCGGAGCCATCTCACCAGTCATGGGGTACGACGCGCCGTTGATCGTCCAGCGGTTGAAGCCTTCCTCGGCGGCGTTGTCTTTGGCGAAGGTCATCTCGATGGTCTCGTCCGGCGGCGCGGCGGTCGCGCCTGCTTTCGCAAAGCGCGCGTAATTCCACTTCAGCGGCGGCGGCGCGAGCCATAGCGCTTTGCCCGTGCTGCCGGCGTACTCGACGACGATGCCCATGCCGTGGCGGCGGTCATCGTCGGCGAGATCGCCCAGGACCCAGACGCCCGGGTGACTCATTTCCACGACAGCGGAAATGCGTTCGCCGGTGCCGAGCCAGAGCACGGGAACGCGCACGGGATTCGGCACCGGGTTGCCGTCGAGCGCCACAACCTGAAATGTGTGACCCGGCAAAGCAAGACTGCGAATCTCCGTCGCGCTGCCGTTCAAGATGTGGAACAGAACGCGCTGGCCGCGCCGCACGCGAATCGGCTCGCCGTGGGGGAACATGCGTCCATTGATCGTGAACGAGTCGTAGCCGACCTCGTAGCCGTGCGGCATGCGCTTGGCGAGAGAGGCTTTCATCTCGGATTCACCGGTGTCGTGCAGCGACTTGACCACGGCCGGCGGAAAAAGAAAATCCTGCGCCATGTCGCCGCCGCGGCTGAAGCTGGGATCAAATTCTTTCAGCGTGAGAAAAACTTCGCGATCGTAGCGGCCTGGGTTTTCTTTTGGCTCGATGTATACCGGCCCGACTTGACCGCTGTATTGCCCGGCGGCCAGATTCGCGCCGGCGCGGTTGTGCGTGTGGTAGAAGCGCAGGCCGGCGGGATTTGGCGTGAACGCGATGCGGCGCATGCCGTGTGCCGGTATGAACGGCGTGCCTTCTTCGGCCGCGCCGTCCACATCTGCGGAAATTTTCTGGCCGTGCCAATGCAATTGTTCCGGCGCGTCGGTGTCGTTGAAGACGTCCACGGTGGCCTGCTGGCCCTCTTTGAAGCGCAGCAGCGGTCCGGGGAATTGGCCGTTGTAGGTCGTGACGGAGATAATTCGTTTCGGCGCGATCTCGACGGGAGAAGTTTTGATGTGCAGCGTGTAATCGGCGGGACCGGAATCGCTTGGCGCGCCAGCAGATTGATTTTGCGACGCCGCGCTGGCTGCGGAGAAGACATTTTCGATAGGAGATAGCAGCGTCGCGCCAACAGCGAGCCCGGCAGTCTTCAGGAATTGGCGGCGAGAGTCAGTCTGGTTGGTCACTGGCTCTCCTGACCGCACCAACTGCCGAAGAGGTGAACGAGTGGTCCGCCACGGCGGGTGAACTCCGTGGCGTAGTGACTGATGCAATTGGGGTTAGCGGCGTGAGTTCAAGTAACGGTTCAGATAGTGCGGCAGCGGACGGGGTACACCCCCCGACAATTTGGAAGGTTATCAAACGAAATGGGTTACGGGAAAAGCGATTCGTAAGGTTATGAAAACAAAGGGGCGAGTAAGACGAGTCAAAAGTCGAAAGTTGAAAGTCGAAAGAAGGTGCCCCCACACCCCGGTGTTTGCAAAAGAGCGCGCAACGGCATGAAAACAGGGTGGTTGAGCCTTGATTCATTGCAAAAGAGCGCGCAAAGAGTGCGCAACGAATTGAAAACATGGCAGATGAGAATCGCAACGGTGCACGACGAGGCGCGAGGCGGGTTTTTTCCGCGTGGGCGATTGCGCGGTGGGCTTCGCGCGTCATGTTTTATTTTACCATGGCGGTCAATGGTGGAACCGTTGCGGCAAACATTCGGCACAAATCTTATTGTGCGGGGGAACAAATTGGCGTGTAGCGGCATCTATGGGTAACAGGGTCCTCTGTGATACGAGCTTTCACGTTCGGCCTCTTTGCAGTCGTTGCCTTCGGACAATCGGCAAGAGCCGCAAATCCAGGCGATATTGCTTTCACATTACGATTTACGACCAATGCGAGCTCCTACCACATGGGCGAACCCATTGGGTTTGAAATATCGTATGCCAGCCAAACCGAACGGAAGTATCTAACCTCTCAAAGCAATCCAACACCTGAGTTTGGTTCCATAGTGCTGCATCTGGCACCCCTGGATGGCGCTCTCGATCCACGCTCGTTGAGACTGTGTTGGGGAGGGTTTGCAGGCTCATTTCTCAGCAGCGGACCGCGTTATCTTAACTCCCAACCGATTTCCGAGCATGCGGAGCTAACGAACTGGTACAGGTTTCAGAAGCCAGGTCATTATTCGCTTGCAGCGACGAGTCGCGCGGTTTCGCGCTCCAAGAGCGCGGACGAAGGCGGGGGCCAGGAAATCCTCACTCTCGAATCAAATACGGTGGAGTTCGACATTTTGCCGCGCGACCCTGCGTGGGAGGCCCTGGAACTCAAAAGCATTTTGCTTGACCTCGACAATGCCAAGAATCCCGGCGATCGGATACGTCCTCTGAACCGCTTGAGCTTGTTGGATACGCCGGACTCGGCTCGCAAACTGGTCGAACTCTATTTAACAATCTCAGACGGGGACAGATATTCTTATGCTTCGTCCCTCACACAGTCTTCCCAAGTCGACCTGGTCGTGCCATTGCTGGAAGCAGCGTTGTCCAAGCCAGAGGTCAGTCCATCGGGCATCGCGGACCTCCTTGCACAGCTTCAAGTTCGCAGACAATTGGGCGTGGTGCTGACGGCGGTGCCGGACGACGCGGTTGCTCAGCAGAAGTCGCAAGTCGAATGTAAAGAGCGGCGCGCGCTCTATGACAACTACTTGGCGCGTAACAACGCCTTGCTCTTGCGCATCGCGCGTCAAACAGGACCTCAACAATCGGCAGCGATCTATGAAGTCTGGCGCAATGCGGAGGACCAGAGTGCCCGGGGCGGCCAAGCGGCCGAGGACTTGACGCAGCTCCGTCTGGCGGCTCTGAACGTGGCGGAAAAGCTTGAGCCGGACCAACAGACTCAGTTTGTGATTACCGAATGGAAGATTATGTCACACGAGCAGCTTTTGCCGGTGATTCGCAACCTGGTTGCAATGCATAGGCTCGACGGCGAAAAACTGTGGTGCGAGGGCTGGCCTCGCGAGTGCTCCGAAGCAATCCTCTCGGATGCCGTCAAGCCCGATAGTCAGTTATCCGCAGTTGATGCTCTGCTCATTTCCGAAGCCGAGCACTCCGAGATCGATTCAGCTCTTCAAGAGCAACTGAGGGATCCGCGGATCGTTCAAGGATCGAAGCAGAACCAGCGAACAGCGGCGCTGGTATTGCGAGCCGGAAGCCATGCATTGCTGCCTGCTGTGGATGACGCCCTCACTCGATTGGCCGCGAGTCGCAATTACAGCTGTGAAGTTGAGGCGTACTTGGTCGGCTATCTATTCAAAGTTGCGCAGGAGGATGGCCAGCGGCGCCTGAGCGAAATGCTGCAGGACGCTAGATGCGGAGCCCAGCTATTTCGCGTCCTGAACACAGCCCGCTTCTCCGATGATTTGATTCCAGTGGCCGTCAAAGGCCTTGACTCCAGCAATTTGGATGCGGCAGCGACGGCGGCACTATTTCTGGGCGATCACGGGACCGCGCAAGTGGAGGATGCTCTGTGGAAACGTCTCGAAGCACTACGGGCCCTCTGGCACGATCGAGCCGGGGAGTTGCAGATCACGATCCCAACAACTCTCGACCGTGGAGTCCAAGCGCAGAGCACGCACCTGGAGCAAAGCCTGGCATCCGCGCTCTCTCATGCCACCAATTGGAATCTAACCGAGGCACAGCGCGGACGTTTACGGGATAGCTGCCTCACCGAACAATGCCGGAACATCGCTGACGGGAAAATGCGGCTCGGGTATTGATCTAATCTTGGGCGGGTCGGCCACGCTTCCTGTCATTCTTATTCCTGTTGACACGGAGCAGCTTGGCAGAGGATATCACGCCAGCCACCAGCGACGTAACCGACGCCAGAGCGAAGTTCGGGGTGCCCCAGCAGGTCGAGAAAAGCGACGAGGTGATATCCCAGCGTGTCATTGCTGTTTTCCATTCCAATTTACTCGACAGTCTTCTTCAACCTATAAGATGTGCTTCTTCCTCCGGCCTCTTCTTGTTCCATGACCCCTATGTCGATCAGCACTTCGATATCTCGAAGGGCAGTTCGCGAAGAAACTTTCGTTATTTTCATCCACTTGTCTCTCGTCAGCTTCCCTTCGAATCCGCTGAATAGCTTGTTTAGGACTCTTGTCTGCCGATCATTCAGGGAGACGTTCTTTTGCTTTAAGGTCTTCCAGAACAGTTCCTTCTCCAGGGCGCCGCTCGTGATTTGATTCGATTGTTCAATCGCCCTGTCCAGGCATCCGAGAAACCACGTTAGCCATTTGGTGATGTCGAGCGAACCAGCCTGCGTCTTCTCAAGAACTTCGTAATAATCTTTTCGCTCTTTAAGAATTTGCGACGACATGCTGTAGAAACGCTGCACACTCCCATCCGACCTGGCCAAACACATCTCAGCGATTGCTCTTCCAATTCTGCCGTTGCCATCTTCGAAAGGATGGACCGTAACGAACCACAAGTGTGCAATTGCGGCCTTCAAGAGCGGATCTTCTTGTTCCATGCCGTCGAACCAAGCGAGGAACTTTGCCATCTCGCTTTCGACGCGATCAGCCGCAGGTGCAACGTAATGAACTTTGCGGCGACCGGCCGGCCCCGACACAACTTGCATCGAGCCCAGGCTGTCATCACGCCACCCGCCAACTCGAAATCTGTCGTTGGTTGCATGCACGCCGGGAAAGAGATGCGCGTGCCAGTCGAACAGCCGTTCCTTCGTTACAGGCTTGCTGAATTCCTGGGTCGCGTCCAACGTCATCTCAACGACGCCATCGACATATCGATCCTTATGCGCTGTCAGCCCGCCGACCTCCAGCCCCAGCCTACGAGCGAGCGAAGAACGAACATTCTCCGGGTCAAGCACCACGCCTTCGATTTCGCTGGATTTGATTGTCTCTTCCGTAAGGACTTTTAGCGTCGCGGTCCATCGGGAAGCAAGGCCATAGCCTCGCATCTTGCCAACCAGCAATCCCTGACGAAGCCGGACTTCGGAGAGCAAAGGAGCAACGGCCTTTGCATCCCAGGAGAAACCGGGCCAATCATGAAGTTCGTGTATATATTTTCTAGCCATCTTCTCGGTGCTAATCTCGCCATAATCCTACCATATTCTCGCCACAATCTCGCCACCCATCGCGCCATTGTGCTCGTCTAACCGCAAGGCGGTTCCGTCCCGATTCCTATAGAAAAGCAGAAGGCGCATTTGCACCAGAAGCGTCCGAAAAAGACCAGATTCTACTGATTGGGCACAGTTCCAGAACGGAACACCACGGACGCGGAAGCGCAGGACGTAAGATATCAAGAGGGAAGACAACTGCTAGGGAGGCCTCGGGCAGACGCGATGGAACTCTCCAAACAATTTTGGTTCCCGGGCGGCGTGCTGCTGTTGGGCGTCGCCGGCCTGCAACTGTGGGCCGCGGGGCTATCCGCCACGGAGCCTTTCCTTACGGTCTTTTTCCTGCTGGCGCTGGCCGTGGGGGCTGTCCTGGGATGGATGTACAACCGCAGCCGGCCCGTGGCCGCGCTGGTGGTGCTCGGTCTGGCGGCCTGGCTATTGCCGGCCCTCTACGCGAACGCGGCTAACGGAGCGCCGATTTGGCGGCTTCAGATTTTGGCGCTGCTGCTGCCTTTCAACTTGATCCTGTTTAGTCTTCTTCCGGATCAGGGCTTGCGGGCGCGGACCACCCTGCTGAGCGCCTCGGCGCTGGCGGTGCAAGCGGTGGTGCTGGCGCTTTTGCGGGGCAAGGCGGTTTCCTGGACGGTGCTGCAACTCGGACGGGCGCCGTTGCCTCCGAGGTGGTTTGGCTGGTCGTGGGCAGGACAACCTACCCTCCTGGCCTTCGGCGTAGCGGCGATCCTTCTGGCGGGACTCTTCCTTTGGCGCCGCCGTCCCACGGACCGGGGCCTCTTCTGGGCGCTAACGGCGGCGTTAGTGGGTATTCACGCGGTGCACAGCTCCCGCGTGGCCATGTTGTATTTCGGTTCCGGCGCGCTCATCCTGGCGGTCTCGCTCATCGAACACGCGCATGCCATGGCTTACGTGGACGCTCTTACCAACATACCCAACCGGCGAGCGCTCGACGAATTCCTCCCTCAGCTTCACAAACGCTTTTCGCTGGCCATGGTAGACGTCGACCATTTCAAAACGTTCAACGATAAGCACGGACACGACGCCGGCGACCAGGTATTGCGCAAGGTAGCCAGCCACCTGGCGACGGTGAGCGGCGGACGGGTCTTCCGCTACGGCGGCGAGGAATTTTCCATAGTGTTCCCAGGCCGATCGTGCAAAGAGGCACAGCCGCATCTTGAGGCGCTGCGCGCACGCATCGAAGACGCCGGCTTCCGCCTGCGCGGCCGGTTCCGTCCCAAGCGAAAGCCTCCGGAGCGCCGCTCCCGGCCGCGCGGCGGTGCGAAGCTTCACGTTACCGTTAGCATCGGGGTGGCCGAGGTGGGCGAGAAGTTCGATTCTCCGCAGGCGGTCATCCAAGCGGCGGACCGGGCGCTTTATCGTGCCAAGGAAGAAGGCCGCAACCAGGTGTGGTTCGCCTCTTGATCGGGTGGGGCACAGTGCGGGCACTCGAAGGTGAGGAAAAGAGAAAGTGCAGCGCCGGTGTTTGGCCGCCGGCGCTGCACATCCACATCGATGGTGCGTGCTAAAAGCGATAAACAAAGCCGACTGACGGTTCGAAGGCAAAACTGAATGCATTTGTTTGCAGCGCGCTAAGCCCGAAATCCGGCGCTTTGTATCCCAAGCCGCGGAACTCGGTCCTGAAATACATATGGGAAAGTGCGGGGATATCGGCACCCACTCCGTACAGAAACATCCCTCTCGCCTGTCTGCCGATTCCAGCCGACGAGCCGCTGTAGATCGGTGCGACTGCGTCATCGGCATGAAGAGTCATAACAGCGTAGCCAGAAGCGCTGCCGAATGGAGTGCCACCGCTCGTTGAACCATTATTCGTTGAATTCGTTGGGGTGGCGTAATTGCCTGGGCTGAAGAGGACCACGCCTCCACCTCCTTCCAAAAACGGTTGGAGGCGATGGGACTTGGCGAAGCTGTAGACGTAGCTGCCGCTGATCTCAGAAAAATACGAGGGGATAGAGGAAACTGCACCGCCGATCGTGTACTTCTCCGAATTGCGGCTGAAGCCGTAACGACCTTCCAGCGCGCTCGACGAGTTTAGATGGAACCGGTACCCAGCCGAGGCGCCGCCTGCATTCGTCACCTGCTCGGCAATCGCATTGCCATTCGTATGATTGGCGAACAGACCGAAGCCTGTCACAAAGACCTCGGCACGGTGGCCATAACCGCCCGAACCATATTTACCGGATTGATTGATCGAACTTGGCGATGGCGAACTGGTATCCGCCAGGCCGGTAACCGTATCCGCCGGTGGAGCCGCAGGCGCATTGCTTTGCTGCGCGGTCGTAGATTGAGGTGCAGGCGATGGTTGAGACATCGCTGAGTCCTGGGCCACCATGGTCGCCGACGCGATCATGGTTAGGGCAAAAACTAACAAGCCTTTCATTTGATATCTCCTTTGCAGTTTCGGCATCAGTGTTCTGGCTTCACTGCAGTGTGTGTTGTGCTTCCAACTGAAAGACCGAGCCCGGACGACCTTTATTCCCCAACCACAAAGAGCGGCGCGTCTGAAGAAGTGTTGCTTCGATGGTGGGATGACCTACAGACGTACGTACCACCGGACGTATGCGGCCACGCCAAGCAAAAGAACTACCCACCACAGTACGAGCGTCGCGCGCATCCACTTACGGTAATTCCGTAAACGCAAGCGGTTGGGAAGAACGTTTGTGCCTGCCGCCAGGATCACGTAGAGGCCCGCCAGTTCCGCGATTGTTCCAAGCGCCGCGTGTCCTGCAGCAACGGCGTAGTACGATTTCCGCAGGGACTGCGGGATCTTCGGCGCTAGTTGGATATAAAAAGAAGGCGCCATCGTAAATCCAATAACCACCAGATTCAGCAGCACGACAGCAGACTGGCACCAGGCATGCGCGCGATAGCGGCCTCGCCGAGCCAGGACGGCGCCGGCAAGCAGGGCCATTCCCATCGCTACTTCGACGAGAAGCGCTACGTCAGCGCTCCGTGGCGCGGCACTTCGCATGATGTTTTGGGTCAGCACAGTGCTTTCTTACAATTCATTGCGAGAACTTCGTTGGCCTTCAACTAACTAACCGCCGCTCGTTACCGAATATTCCCGCAGATGCGAACTGATTGAGCGAGGTCACAAAATGAAATCGGAGTGGGCGGAATTTCGTAGTTTTTAGGGGGAATAAATCGACGCGGTCTCCCGCCCTCACTTTAGAAGGGAAAAATAGTTTGGAGTTGGCGGTTGTGGTCAAAATGACAAACTCGAACAGACTCTCGCCGGCTCCATATTTTTCAGGGATGCATGACATGTTGGATGAGAAAGACGGCGTTGAAGTTCTTCTCGTGGGTGATGGCCCGCAGGTGTTTTCCCTGTCTCAACGGCAATTAGAGAGGAAAGGATGTCGATGCCATTTTGCCAAGTCCCAGCGAAGGATTGAGGAGCTGTTGAACCAGCGGCAGTTCGATATTGTGCTTACCACGCGCCGAGTCGAGGGTAGCAGCACCGATTGGCTTGGCGGCGCCCTATCGGGCTCGCATACCACTTTGTTCTGCGTGCTGCCTGTTGAAGTGGGCTGCTGGTGGGTGCCTGTCCTCAGGGTCGGGGCGGCGTGTTTGCGGGCGCCTGCCTTGCGTCCGCGCGAATTCTCCGATGCCCTGACGGGGATCGTCGATGAAATCAGGGCGAGTGCAGCCAAAACACTATCCTGCGAACAAATATGAAAAGCATAGTCGCCGGACCGCGGTTGTTAGCCTTAGCAGTTTGCGCGCTGCTCTCGCTCTCCACGGCCGCGCAAACAACCGGCCCGGAGCCGCCAACCCGGCCCTCCACAGAGCCTGCGCAAAACTCCAGCAAGCCAATCCGAATGGACGTGTCACTGGTACTTGTCAACATGACAGTCGCCGATCCTAACGATCGCCTGGTCACCGGCCTGGAAAAGGAAAACTTCCGCGTGTTTGAAGACGGCAAAGAGCAAGAGCTCGTTACACTTTCGAGCGAAGACGTCCCGATTTCAATTGGTGTCATCTTCGACGCGAGCGGCAGCATGTCGGACAAAATCGGCAGGGCACGCCAGGCAGCGCTCCAATTCCTGAAGAGCGCCAACCCGCGCGATGAATTCTTCATGGTGAGCTTTAACGATCGAGCCGAGCTGGCAAGCCCTTTCACCTCAAGCGTGGAAGAGTTGCAGAACCGAATGATGTTTACGGCGGCCAAAGGAGAAACCGCCCTGCTCGATGCAATCTATCTCGGCTTAACGCAGATGCGAGGTGCAAGCAATCACAAGCGCGCCTTGCTGGTCATATCGGACGGAGGCGATAACCATAGCCGGTACAATGAGAAGGACATCCGCAACTTCCTGCAGGAGGCCGATTGCCAGCTTTACGTAATGGGAGTGTTCGATGCGAATGATATGGGAAGAACGGATGAGGAGCGCTACGGGCCTACGCTGCTCTCCGAACTGGCCGAGATGACCGGCGGCAGAGTGTTCCCGGTGTCAAACTTAAACGATTTGCCGGACATCGCGTCGAAGATTGGTGCGGAACTGCGGAATCAATATGTTTTGGGCTACAGACCGAGTGACGCCAGGCGTGACGGCGCGTGGCGGAAAATCAAAGTGAAGGTGGTCCCGCCCAAAGGTTTGCCACCACTCAGCGTCTACGCTAAGACCGGTTATCGCGCGCCAGCCGACTAGCTCCTCAGGTGCGGCACCCGCTTAGTGCTACCGCTCCGCCGCTGCCCCGCCCGCCCAGTCTGAACAGTTGAAGGGTTTGCATGATAGAATCCGCCGCAGAAACCTATCATACGAAGGAGCGCTCATGCCCGGCCTTCGGATTATCGCAATTCTGACACTGATCTTGGCTTCGAGCGTTTCTGCGTTCGCGCAGAAGATGACCGTGAAGATAATCGGTCGCCAAGACAACGAAACGGCCTATACGTATGTTCTGCCTGGGCATTCGACGTCGACTTCGACTGAAAACGCAAACTGCTACGGTAACGCCAACAACGTAAACTGCAGCGGAACTGCAACGACTAACGGCTCCAGCACGCCTGCTCAGCAGGTTTCATTTCATGTGACTGGTGCGACGCTGGCTCTCCAGTTAGCAGATGGGCGAGTCGCCGTCGTCAACTGTCAGAGCAAGTTTGCGGAACGCTTCGCGGGCCCTCAAGGAAACCGGCGAGGTTGCCACGTACCGCTCGGAGACAGCATTCAGGCGGAATTTCATGGCGACAATGCAAAGCTAGAATGGGTTGTAAGTCTGGACGGAAAGAAAACGCAGTCCGAAACGTACAAGATCCTCGGCATTCTTGATAAGCCCACGAACTAGCTGCCACCCGCCCGAAAACACCACGTTTCAAAAGGCGAGACGCGGGGCAAGGGCTACGTGGTCTAAGATCGCGCTATGCCAGGATGGTTCTATGCGTTGCTCGGCTGGATGGGCGGCATCGCTGCCACCGTTGCCGGGGCGTATATCAGCGGCAGGTTCCAGAATTACGAGCAGGAACGGAAGGCCCATCGAGACGACCTAAGGGACAAGGTCCTGGTTCCGCTGCGCGCTGGCCTCGACCAATACGTGCGCCCCCTGCTGACCGGGCTGACACCCACCCTGCAGATAGAGCACGCGGCCACAGCCTTCGATCCTAAGGCTCGCGTCACGGAGGAACCATCGAAGAGCGGACCGGTTCTCGTGGCAACGTTCCCTTCGGCGGCCGTGTTCGCGCCAATTCCTTCTGCGCTCCTGCACGATGCGAGGACCAATCACTTGTCGGGACTGTTCGCCAAGTTCGATGGGCTCTACAAAGATTGGATGGCCTACAACGGCGAGTGTCACGCCTGGGCTAACAAGCTCGCCTGGTGGATTCTGGAGGGCTCTGGGTTGCCGGCATTCCCGAATGATGATCCCGCCGGGCTTTATGTGATGCACTACGGCCTGGCGGTGTTTCTTTACCACCGCCTGTTTCGATATCAGACCTTTGCGCTGCGGAAGAAGCAGGAGAGGTCTGGTTTCTGGCTGCTCGGAGGCAACTATACTTTTGCCGTCGGAACCGAAGAGAGCATTGACTCCCTACTCGCTACGCTCAACGGCTTCCTGGATTCGGAGAACGAACCTACGCTTCGGCTGCGAAACTCAGCTTCAGCTTTGCACTCGCGATACGACGAGTTCGCCAAAGAGCTGGACTATGCGATCGTCTCTCGGCGCCTGCATGGGAAGTGTGACCTTGTGTCGTTCTTCTGATGCTACCGCGTCATGCGGACTTTTCCACATACCGCGGCGCGTTCCACAGTTTGCACGCCGGTCCGTGTTGACAAAAGCAAAGTAAGATGAATACAAGGCCATGAGTCAGCTAGAGCGATCAGAACGTTCCGAGATACGGCTTTTTCGCCGTCCTGTCGATGACAGCAACGTTGACCGTCCGACCGACTTTATTCTGGTTGAACTCCGCTTCGACCTTCACAAGGCCAGCGACATACGCGGTGAGTTGCTGCAGGGCTCCGTTCAGATTGGGAAGTACCGTGGTGACAGCGTTAAGGCAGGCGGTTGTCTCTCGCCGAAGGACTCCCGCTTCGGGTTCGGTGCCTTCGAGGGCGCGAAGAAAGAACTCATCTTCACCAAGGAAGAGGTCCTTGGGCAGCTTTGTGTCGTGGCGGACCGGGTCGAGATACCGGAGCCCATT
>Ga0207146_10154_pt1 | contig 18989 bp, 24 predicted proteins | sample Alteio_BWMinHeat_36_FD_153539 | JGI IMG/M metagenome (GOLD analysis project Ga0207146, IMG submission 153539) | Enriched cells from forest soil in Barre Woods Harvard Forest LTER site, Petersham, Massachusetts, United States -... | ecosystem: Environmental > Terrestrial > Soil > Temperate forest >...
TTGCTGTACGGAAACGACTTCCTATTGCGTTCGGAGAAGCGACCCAACCGTCACGAATCATGGGCGTGAGCGCGCGGTAGAGTGAGGTTCGGTCCATCTCCAATTCTTCAGCAATTCGAACTAGCGGCTCCCCAGCCCGACGAGAGATGCAGCGTAACACTGCGAGCTGCGTGATGTTTAGGCCAACTGAAGAGACCTTCAAATCATAGACACGCCCCAGTACCCGTGACAACTTCTTCACGGTGGTACAAGCACACTGAACTTCACCTGGTCGCAACGATGTATACACATCTTTAATATAAATCAACTTCCACTTTAGAGCATTCCATCGCTGTAGATCTGATGATGTATATGCATCATTTCAAGTTCTCAAATCATCTATGTATGAGATTAGCTTGCGTGCGGTGGAGCAAGAACACTATCTGGGAGATGCATATTATGGACAGAATCCTGATCACCGCGGCGACGGGGCACACTGGAAACGCGACAGCGAAACTTCTGCTTGAAAGAGGACTCTCTGTGCGTGCCCTCGTCCGAAAGGAAGATGAGCGTTCAAGAGAACTAGTGAGGCTGGGAGCGGAGATCGTCACAGGAAATCTTCGTGATTTCGATAGCCTTCGGCCGGCGATGAAGGATGTCAGCCGAGCTTATTTTGTGTTTCCGATAGGTCCCGGATTAATAGAGTCGACAGCGTACTTTGCCCAGGCAGCAGTTGATGCAGGGATCGAGGCGATTGTAAACATGTCGCAGATCTCTGCCCGCGAAGACGCCAAAAGTCATGTCGCACAGGATCACTGGCTCGCCGAACGGTTGTTGGATCGAACGGGCATCGCGACGACGCATCTGCGCCCGACCTTTTTCGCGGAGTGGTTCCTATACTATCCGGCGATGATCAAGTCTGGAGTCATTCGCTTTCCATTTCGAAGAGGGAGGCACGCCCCAATTGCCGTCTCCGATCAGGCTCGCGTCATCGCAGCAATCCTCCAGAATCCCGAGCCGCACAAAGGTGTGACCTACGAACTGTTCGGCGCGGTCGAGATGGATCATTCCGAAATTGCGAGACAGATTGGAATCGCTCTCGGAAAACCGATGCACTATGAAGCGGTCACGTTTGACGAGTTCGCCGAAGCGGCAAGCACCAGGTTAGCGGAAAACGAGATACGCACTCAACATCTGAGGGAAGTTGCTGTCGACTACGAAAACGGGATCTTCTCCGGGATGAACCAAGTGGTAGAGCAGGTTGGAGGACTACCGCCAACGGACATCCAGACATTCATTCGGGCACATCGAAGCCTTTTCGAGTAGCTCGTTGCGCTTGAACTATGTGGTGGTACAGAAGCGATTGTCTGACGACTGCCACACTATCACTCAATAGCCCACGTTCGCTTCGTCGGAGACGTGATGATGACATTCACAATGCCCCCAGAGAAAATACCTTTCCAGATTCAGACCGAGATTCTTATCCAAAGTACGTCCTCGTGGGATGGAACACCTTATGTTTCCTACCCTGCTGGACGACCCCAAATCACCATCCTCAAGATCACTATTGCTCCGCACACCACGATGAAGTGGCACTCCCATCCTCTGCCGAATGCGGGCTACATTCTATCCGGTGAACTTACCATCGAGCGGGAGGACGGGACGAAGGAGCATTTCGTGGCCGGACAATCTGTCACGGAGACAGTGAACAGCGTTCATCGCGGCATTACAGGTACAGAACGAACCGTGCTCATAGTGTTTTATCCGGGTACACCTGGACTGCCACTCTCCCAGTAACGATTGTGGATTGAAGTTCTAACCGAACGGGCTTTGCCCACATAGCAATCAACATTTTCGCGGTCTCTGCAAGAGGAGACACACAATATTTTGGGGAATTGCAGGATATGCAAGAGATGCTAAACCGGTTGCAGCAGCGGGACGAAGCGATGATGCCCTATGGGAAGACGCTTGGTTTCCAAGTCGAAAGCATAGCCGCGGGCGAGGCTGTAGTCAGCCTCTCATGTTCCACACGACTGCATAACGTCTTCGGCTACACCCATGGGGGTGCGATCTTCTCAATCGCAGACACTGCCGTCGGCCTCGCTCATCTCGCCTCGATCGGCCAGGATCAAACAGCGACAACCGTCGAGTGCAGTATCAGCTACATGCGTCCGGTGCGCTCCGGTACGTTGCGCGCCACGGCGCGAACGGTGAAGCAGGGGCGCACGCTGAGCTTCTACGAGTGCGATATCGCAGACGAGAGCGGCCGGCTCATGGCTCGTGTGTCCGCAACGATGATGACTCTCGACGAAGACCACAGTCGCGGCCGCAGTGAACTCTACGGTGCCGACACAGTCAAGGCAGGTGAGGAAGCCTTGGCACTGGATGTGGAATAGTGCGCATCCTTTTCTGCGGAAATTCGTTCCCCGACGCGCCGGAATATCTGCGCGAACATCTCGATCCAGGCGCCAATGACGAGATCATCGTCTGCCCGGACGCAGACATCGTGCCTCACCTTGCTGGCGTCGATGTCGTCATCCCTAAGATGCAACGGGTTGGAGCCGAGGTAATCCAGGCTGGAACATTTCGCCTGGTGCAGCAGTAGGGTGCCGGTCTGGAGGGAGTGGACATCGACGCTGCCAGGCGAAAAGAAGTCTTCGTCCCGAATGTGCCGGCCACCGGCGGCAACGCCGAGTCGGTGGCCGAGCACGCGATGCTCCTCACCCTTGCGCTGCTACGCGATTTGCCGAAGGCGCAGATTCACGTGCGCACAGGCGTCCTCGGCGCTCCACTAGGCAAGTTGTTGGCGGGCCGAACGGTGTGTCTCTACGGATTAGGAGCAATCGCGCTGCCCCTTGCGAAGCGGCTGCGCGCCTTTGATGTGAACCTGATTGGAATCAGCCGCCAGGTAACCACGGAAAAGATCGTGCAATTTCACCTCTCGCGGTGCTTTTCCGTCGACGAGCGGGACAAGGCTTTCGCCGTGACGGACGTTCTGGTGCTCTGCATGCGTTATACAGAGGAAATGCGCGGGATGCTCGGCGCCCGAGAACTCGCAGCTCTGCGACCGGGAGCATACGTGATCAACGTCGCGCGTGGTGGAGTCGTCAACGGAGAAGCCCTGTACGCACATCTCCACTCGGGCCACCTTGCCGGCGCTGGGCTGGATGTGTTCTGGCAAGAGCCCTTGCCCACGGACGATCCCATCCTGACGCTTCCGAATGTAATCGCCACGCCCCATGTGGGAGGAGTTACGGAATCTTCGTTCGGCATGATCGCAGACGTGATTGCGGAAAACATAGAACGCTTAAGACGCGGACAGTCGCCCTTACACCGGGCTGTGTAGCACGCCGCGGCGGGCCACTCAAGTTGCTCCCGTGAAATGGACCAGTGTTTGCAAATCCAGTCCACTTGGCGTAACGACGTAACCGGCTTATCGAAACAATCCATCGCGGACCTTGATCGGAACTAAGTCCGCTGCGCGTTCCGTAATCTGGCGTAAATAAGGATAATCAGCAGAAATCAAGTCCGCTGCGAGCGGAGCCAAGATATTGAAACGACAGCGGATGCGCACTGTACCTGCATTCGTACCTTAGTGCTGGACCGATCCGAACACGCAAAACACAGCCCACCAACGAGCGAAGCAAGTCTATGATTCCACAGATGATATGGGTATTTTAGATGGTGCCGGGAGGGGGAATCGAACCCCCATGGAATTGCTTCCGACGGATTTTGAGTCCGTTTTTGACCGTTTTGCAAAGAGTTGCATGCGGTCGCATTATAGCCACTAAATAGTTTGTAACGAATTAGATATAGCCACCACTATCGCTGCAATGTCTCGCAGCAGAAAGCACGAAAGTTCAAAACGAACAGCCATCAAAACAGCCATCGGGTTGTGCACCAAAATGAATGCCGAAAGATTCCAAACCATATCGGATAGGACGCCCAATTCGATCTCTGATGACTGTTCTGAGAGATCCAACTCCCCCATCCGTACTTAGACCTTGAAGTAGTTAAGCAAGGGAACACGACGCTTTCAGTTCTCTGCCTTCTCGTCATCGATCTCAAGCTGTTCATAAAATACGCAGGTTGTAGCATTCGATCCCTTCTTGACGTGCCAGACCCTTCCATCGCCAGTTTAGAGGTTGCCCAACGCGGATCGGCGGAAATGAGAACACGGGGATCTAGTCCAAAAAATGATGGGGTTCATTCCGTGGTAAGCTTCGCCCGTCACCGCATTGACGGGCGCATGAAGACCGATACATTTTCGCTGGTCGCATTCGCACTTCCAGGGGACTTTCCCTGTTTGCTCAATGATTTCCGCCACCTTATCGGTAAGCTCCTGCAGGAAGTCAGGGCGGAAGTGACCTTCCTATGCGTGGTTTTCCATGGCCCCGTAGTCTCATAAACTATGTTGAGAGTGCTATCTTTTTAGGCGACAATGGGGCTATGCACAAGGATCGTGTGATCAGGACATTACGTGACCACGAATGGGAGCTTAGGGCTGCCGGCGTGGTCCATGTGCGCATATTTGGCTCAGTTGCCAGAGGGGAAGATAATGGATTTTCGGATGTCGATCTTATGATTGAATTCGACAAATCGAAGCGCCTGACTCTTGTTAAGCTTGGAAGTCTGGAGCATCGTCTGAGCGAATTGCTGGGCACAAAGGTCGATCTTTCGTCCGCTGACTGGATGAGGGACAGAGTGCGCCGTTCCGCCGAGCGCGAGGCTGTCCTTGCCTTCTAGGGATAACGAACAACACCTCCGGGACATTCTGGAAGGCATCGATCTGATCGAATCCTTCACGCAAGATTTGGCACTAGATACCTATCGTGAGGATGTGCTGCGCCGGTCGGCTGTGGAGCGACAGATGCAAATCATCACCGAAGCAGCCAAGAGGCTGGGCGATGATGCCTACATCCTATGCCCAAATGAGGACTGGAAGGGTTTTTGCCGGATGGGCGATATTCTGCGACATGGCTACCATAAGGTGGACGATGAGATTGTCTGGAATACGGTCAAGGATGAACTTCCGCCCATGAAAGAGGCGATTTTAAATGCCTTGCGTCCAGGATTCGCTTTCTGAACCTGATCCCCACAAGCCATCTATTGGATCATCCTAGTCTGATTGGCAGTTGAGCCTCCGGAGAAAAGCGCTTCGCGAGCCTCTGCCTGGCTTTGGCCTGTTCTATACCGATGAAGCCTCGCCTGTGTCCGTGACTGCGGGAAGTATGGGTTTCAAAAGATTAACGAGTTTTTCTATCGCCACTGTGATGGGCAGAAAGTGTCAAATGGTAGAGAGTAAGAACGACCGCGGACAGCGGGGTACGGTTGGCCCGTGGCGCTCTGGCAAACTAGGAAGGCTGTGCAGTCTTCGCTTTAGGTTCCGGCGTACGATTGAATCCTCAATCAGGGTCGCTAAATAGATATCCGCAAACCGCTGCGCAATTTTCTGTTTTGATGGACAATTCCGGCATGACATATCTTTTTGATAGTCACGGCAGACATATAGCAAATCTCGTAGGAAATGGCCTTCACGCACCAACTGGTGAGAACATTGGCCATTTTGTCGATAGCGCAAGTGTCTTTGTAGATATGAGTGGTCGTTATCTCGGCGAGATCATTAACAAAGACAGGTTAATGTATAACCGCATGTCGGGCTATCAATCGACAAACTTTGGGTCATATGGGAATGCGGGCAATGCAGGGAATTACGGGAACCCTGGCAATGGCGGAAGTGTAGCCGGATGGGCCGGATATGAAGACGTGGATGCATATTGGCTAAACTAAAACAGCTGCCAGTCGAAATCCGCCTTCATCCGCTTGGGTCAGGGAAAATTGCTTTGTTTCAATTTATCGGTTTGATTGAAAAAGTGTCTTCCGATTTATTCCACTCGATTGTGATTTGGGTTTTATCAATGAGGCGGATTGGAACTTTTTTATTTGGCGCATTCGGATCTGTGGTTTGCGCGGAAGCGTCTACAGTAAAGCGCCATTGTTGTATCTCTGACAGATCAATTGGTGGCCATGAAATGAGATTCATTGGATCTCCACCAATGATGAACTTACCTTGATTTTGAGGATTATTGTCTGTGCGAATGATCCAGAGATTCTTACTCGGATGACCAGGATCGACTATGTCAGGGCGACTTTCGACGGCTGTCTTTGGATCTGAACTCTTGCGGTATCTTTTGTTCTGTTGGTCGTAGCTTTCAATTTGCAAGACTCTGAAGACAAAATTGGATATGGGGACATCCTTGCTATTATGCACTCTTGCCAGAAAGCCGCGAATGGCGCCATTTTGGTGAAAGAAAATATGGGTTTCGCATTCATCGATGGAGCCAAAAATCAATAGGTGTTCACTTGTCGAGATTATTGGCGTGTTTGATTTTTCAACAGCCAATGGTGAGTTGATTTCCTCAGCAATGGTAGTTGTTCGCTGCACAGCGGGAGGGTTCTGGATAACCGCTGAATTCTCTTTCTCTGATGGATGAATGACCTCAAAATTAGCTGTCTCAGGCGACAACCAGTCAGAACGTCCGTCGATTTTCACGTCACAGCCAGCCTTGCGCAGACGTCCTGCGAAACTATGACGGGTGGCGGCAGAATTGGACAAGTGCATGATATTGCGGCCAGCTATATCACTGAAGGGGCGCAAAGCGCCAAGACTGACGATTATCGTCCGTTCAGGATAACGTCCAAACGCCATGCCAGCTTCAAAGAGGACATTTGGTCGAGCTTGGGGTGTCAGTTCCTTTTCATAGCCAGGATCATGATTAAGCCAAAATTCCTTCTGAAGCATTGCAAGGTCATCGCCTGTCAGAAGAATGATCGCTGCTTGCGAATTGGAGAAAGCGTCATCGAGGATTTTGCCGATGAATGGCGATCCTTCTCCTGTCATATGAACAGCTTCTTCCCATTCGATAGGGTCTAAGCCAATAGCTCGTAGAAAAGAAAAAAGAGCTCTCCGGGCTTTATCGTTTCTGCCATGAACGACGAAGACTTTGCGTCGATCAGTTGAATAGGTTAGCTGCTTTTCGGGAATTTCTTCGAATTGAAACTCTATTGTTTGCAGTCCGGCGAATTCAGAAGAGGTGTCGTTGTTTTCCATCGATCATCAGAATACTTTAAGCTGGATATAAATCAGGCATAATGGCACGCCGACCCCATACCCTTGGTCACTATGGACAAGCCCAGGGATCCTACCGCCGAATATCGCCGAATATCTAGGAACTGTCCGGGGCAATAACAGCCAGCACTCGGCTGATCTATTGCGGGAAGCCGGGTCAGATGGGAAACAGCCGTCCATGCCGTTCGGCGCTCAAACTACATCATGAAAGCTGCGAGCACAGGGCAGGCTTGATACGCAACTTTACGACGCCGCCGAAAAGTTCAGGATGGATTTCGAACGCGCAGCTTTCGGGTAATTACGCCCGCCTGGATATGTTCAAATCGCGGGCCGCCAAACAGGAAATGAGCGATGGGGTAGCTGCGGCCAAAATACGTATAGGAAAGGGTCGTGCTGCGGCAAATGCGGGCAATGAAGCACTGCAAACGATAATACCTATCCCAGTTGCTCTGAACAGAAAACGCGGAACCGCAGTATGTTCAGCATAAAAATTTATACGAGGATCAACATAGTCTGTTTTTTGCTTTTTGAACTTCATCCAAGGCAGCCTTGAAGCGTTCTGGCTCAGGTTTATCAATAACTGAATGTTCATTTGGATCTGACGTTGACACGGGAATAGTCTCGTCAAAAGTCAATTCAGAAGCACTTGGGGATTGTCAGGAAGCATAACTCAATCTATAGGCTTCAAACCGTTAGGGCATTCATTTTATTCCCCTACGTTCGAATCCGATGATGCATAATATTTGCCGATGCCGCAAACGCCCAAACCGGGAGCGAGTTTGAGGAAATCCAATAAAACAGCTGATATTCCTTGGCTCGCCAGGTTGACGCATCCCCTTGTTTTCTTCGGCGCGGCCTTAGCCGTCTATGAGGGCACCATCGGAACAGCCCTCTTGATAGGAAAACATTCGGATAGCACGATAATTTGGTTGTGTGTTCTGATGGCGGTGGTCATTATTGCCGCTATGGGTACCGTTGCACTGCTCGTGTTTAAGAAACCAGAGCATTTGATGCTTACGCCACAAGATACTATTGGCGAAGAGCTTCGAATTACGTCAAGAGTTCGAAAAGCGACCAAACTACTCGTGGCTATGGAGGCACCAAAGACTCCCAGTGAACTACTGGAGCTCATGGATGATCTCGAAGCCGTGCTTTTGGGAGGGGCTGAATGAATAAAGAAGATGATCTCCGTTTGTGGGTCGCGGCTATTTTATTTTGCCTGGTCGCTGTGTCTGTGTTGCTGTTGGGAAGTTTCGGAATATTGTTAGTAATATCCCATGAAGTCGCCGGCAGAGATATATCGTTATTCGACTTGATGATTCTGGGAGGCGGCTCTATTTCCTTCACTTCCATCCTTGTGTGGATCAAAAGGTCAGAGATTAGGGATTGGTGGCTATATGAAGTAGGTAAGAGTCATCTTTCAACGGAAGCTATTGAGCAAGAAATCATTAACGATTTTTCTGATGTGATGGACGCTTACGTAAAATCATTACCCTTTCAATTGAACGACTTCGAGAAACGCGACTACGATTCTTCGATGTCGCGCATAAAGGCGTTGATGCTTGGACATTCGATCATGGGGCCATCGACCCGCTTAAGAGGTTCTAAAAAACTGATGAGCCGCTCCCATGTAAACAAATAGTTGATGAGATTCCGAAATAATCTTAATTTCGCTCCTTTGTTTTGGGTTCTCCCAGTCTATTTAGAACCTCATCCAGCCGCATAGGAACTTCCTTCCCGCCAGGCTTGCTGACCTTGACAATATCGCTCGCAGAAACGCCAAAAAGCTCGGCTGTTTTCGCAATGAGCAGGTGTGACCTGCGTAGCTTTTCAGCGGGTGTTTGTGACGTGCTCCCGGAAAACTCTAACTGCTGCTCAACAGGCTTTGTTTCCGGCCTCTCTGGCGCTGCTCCGTAATCAAAAGATCCGGCGGACCACACAACACATACGCCTATTTTCCGCATTTCACGCGCTTTCCATTGTAGAAACCCATGGGGTCATCACGGGCTGCTTCTGCACCTTCTGCTGTGTATGTCTTCTGATGGTATTACGGAGCCATTGTGAAACAGCCGCGCCAGCAAACGATCAAATGACACCTGCCGTCTGAGACGGTTGATGTCAGTTTGGTCCGTTTGCGATGTTCTCTTCAAGTGTTCCTCAAGGACTCTCCGAAAGGCTCCAGCGGTCGTGTACTTCTTCGGTTCCGTCATTCGGTAGCTCGTGAGATTGCTTCTTCCATGAACTTGCGTGCAGGCTCGCTCATCGTCGCTTTCTGAATCTGTTGACGAGTAATTAGGCCATGATCAACCGCTTGTCTCACCGCTTGACGAATGAAGTTCTTCTCAACTGTTCCGGCTTCAATGAGATCAACAATCGTTCGTATAGGCCGGGTATATAGATACCCGGGACCGCTTTGGATATCAATTTTTGCAAGATGGCCGTGATGGAGTACAAGGACCCTGGGAATCTCACTGCTGCGCCGGAAGTTGATTGGAACGGTCATATGGAGTCTTGCCGGATTGAGATCAGACAGTTCATGGAGACTGATTGCCGTTTGATGGCTATACACGCCTTCGACCTCTTCTTTCCGGTTTTTTGACCAAAGCGACCAAAGGGCAAGGTCAGGCCGGTCTGTCACAGGAAATAGAGCGAGCCGATAGATGCCGCGATGCTCACGAATCCAGTTTCCGGCCTGAACGTGGTAGGGATGCGTGTTCTCGGCAAATCCTGCGGCCTTGGCTTGCTTAGTGGTGAAGTAGCCTTGTTGCTGTTCGGCAAGATCGAACAGCCGACGCGATGCTTCTTGACGAGGCCGCCCCATGAAACACAATACTACAACTATTTTGAAGTATTGTGCTGTTCTTTTCCCGGCCTACATTCCACTACGTCGTCACTTTAACCCACGATCCGTTCAGGATGGTCTCCGCGCGCGTACTTACGCAGCTCAGCCACGGGAATCAAGACCCTCCCGCCAATCCTTCTGATCGGCAATCTGCGGTTCGCTATGAGGTAATCCAAACCTCGCTGGCTGATGGAAAGGAGCTGGGCCGCCTCTTCGCGACTTACCAGCAGCTTTGCGTCCGGCGCGACGATGACTCGCTCAGGTTGCTTCTTGCGTACGCCGTTGATTGTTTGCATTGTGTACTCCTTCAATAAAGATTCCGGCTTGCTCATATGCCCAGCTCTAAACCGATACCCTGTTCCAGTCCGTGTGCTGGTGATGGAGCAATCTTCTGTTGCATGGAAACTATCGCCTGTTCCGGCTTGTAGACGCTCTGATGCGAAACGTCATGGCTGAGTGCCTGTGACAGGTTCTCGCGATCATTCGTGAAAATCTGTGCGTCCCACTGACCGCGCGAAACCGAGACATATGCCATACGATTGTTCAGCAAATCCTTTGCACCAAGCTCGGTGTCTACATGAATCAACACGCGCTCCGCAGTCTGCCCCTGGCTGGAATAGCTAGTCACGGCATAACCGTGGTCAAGGTGAGGAAAACGCTGTGAGTCGAAATCCACTCTGCGCCCACCGTCCAGCTTCAACCGCATCGCGCCATCCTGTGCTATCTTCTCCACCGTTCCGAACTCACGATTAGCGATCTTCAACTCTTGATCTGGCGCGGTGAATTGAACGCGGTCGCCAATCGAAAACACCTTCTCCTGTTTGCGATATACGGAGACGCCCATCTGACGGCGCGGATCGTATGTCACCTGCTCTCCGTTGGCTCGCAGAACGGTCAGCATATTCTCCTGGGCATGGACGGCGATCACGCGGGAGTATTCTCCTTTCCCGATGCCGGTCTCCTTTGATGCTCGTGAATAGCGTAGTATGTCGTCTATTTGATACTGTTGTGCCCAACTACGGTCTGCCCCGGTCATCTCCTGGCGCGGCACAAGCATCTGTATTGGGTGTTCTTGCCTATTCACGATGCCGCGCGATTGCAACTCTTCATGGATTTCCCGGTTGATCTCGATCCGCGACCGGTTGTCCGGTGAGACAACCAGAGTCCTTTCCGGCGACAAAGCATACTCTCGTGCAATTGCCGCAATGCGATCTCCGCGCTCCTTCACCTCATGCACGCGTCCCTGCTGGTCCAGACTTTCGACTGCTGCACCTACCTGTCCACGCGCTAGTTGCTCGACGGCGTGTTTCAACTCAGGGTCACGCTGGCGAACAATCTCATCCAGCTTCACCGTAAGCATTCCTGCCTCCTGAAGCTGCGCGAAGGGGCGGCCAGCTTCGACTCCTTCAAGCTGACGAGTATCTCCAACCAGCAGAACGCGGTCATTCCGATGAAGACGCATCACAAACTCATGCATCTGTCGCGTTGAAGCCAGCGATGATTCGTCGAGCACAAACAGTCTCTTCTCTCCTGTGTCCGGCTGCTCTCCTCGAACAAGGTGGCTCTGGAGGGTCGAAGTTCTCATGCCAGCTTCGGACAGCTTCTGCGCAGCTCGGGATGTCGGGGCAAACCCTTCAACCGTGTATCCCTGTGCCTCTGCGCCTTCACGGATGACGGCTAGCGTCGTTGTCTTGCCCGCACCAGCAACGCCATCCAACCCCACGATCTTTTCCCTGCTCAGGAACATTTCATCGACTGCGTTCAGTTGTGCCTTGCTCAACTCGGAATGCCGATCTTCGATCCGTATTCGCAATGGAGGCGAAACCAGCATCGGGTCATCAAAGCTGCGTTGATTGCCTTGGCGCATGAAACCAACGATCTCGCGCTCCAGACGAACCATCTCGGCCGTCGTGTACTGCGGCGCAGCCCTGCCGTCCAGACGTTCAACGCGGCGAAACTCGCCTCGAATCACTCTCTGCTCAAATTCCTGCCGTATCTGGCTATAGGCGACTTCTCCCATGCTGCGGTCGATTGCGGCTTGTAGGATGGTCCGCTCATCCTGCACAGCAGAACGTTCGAAGACATGGTGGCGTGAGTATGTCACCGACTGTTGCGCTGTCTTCTCCGGTTGCATCGCATGGTGTCGTGTTTGCTCCTGTGCTTGCAAAACAATACGCTCTGCCTGATGACCAAATCTTGCAGCGAGTTCACGATGTTGCTGCAGCACCTCTCCACGCGAGAGCAGGTCTTTACCATCCCTTGTGCGATGAGCAGCAACCTGCGCAGCACCTGCACCATCTCTGCCTATCTGTTGTAAATGCTCTTTGATTTGCGCTCTGCGCAAACTCGATGCATCTAGATATTCTCGCGTGTAGCCTTTGATCTCCGGCTGCCCATATTCCCCGCGCTCAATCTCATAACCGAGTCTTTGCAAGCGCATGGCGAGCTCCGAGCGATACACGCTGGTCGCATAGTGTTGAGACTGAAAGAGGCTGCGTTCTTGAAGCGCGCGTGTTTGGCCGTTCTCGCGCTCCGTGACGTTGAAGATCACGGCATGCGTATGAAGCTGCGGCGCGGCATAGCCATCAACAGGGCGAGCCGTATCGTGCTCAAAGGTGGCAGCGATGAATTTCCCGGTCGTCTCAGGTGCATGAACATTGCCGACGCGCGCCTGTGTATAGCGTTCCAGTTCTCGCAACGCCAGGTGAACACTTTCACGATGCGCTTCGCGTACCCGCTCATCACCACCCACAAGCGCAGTGAGAGAAACAGACTTTGGCGCGGAGAATGTTGCATCCCATCCTGCGCGATGCTCTGCGCTGGTGATCTGCTTGCCGTATTCGTTTTCGTAGGTTCTGGCAGGTTGATGTTTGACAAGCTGTACAGCATCGTCAGGATGCTGTCCTTCGCTCAGTCGTGCAAAGTGCTCATCTCCTACTGCGCCTCGCAAACCCCATTCGTGTGCAAGCCTTCCTTGCCACTCGCTATGTCCCTGCTGAGTGCGGCTCCAGTAATTCTGCTTTTCAGAAGTGAACTCGCGCGAGTGATATGTGCGAGCCTGGCCTGCGGACAATGCCTTGGAGATAGTCAACATGCGCTGCAACTTCGCTTCAGGTGCGGCAGTATCTAGCAACTACGCACTTAGACTAACTCGGATTTGATGAAGATAGCACACTTATTAGCAATTTATTTTATGCTTAAATACGGTGAAATCCGCATCATTACTGATACTTCCTGTAAGTTACTATTCATTCCTACTACTTACAAGCAGTGTAATAAAGCATCTATAAGTGACAATAATTATCATGCTATTACATGACAGATCAGCCACTACTTAGAAGCTAGATAGGAGTGCTTCGAAGACCGCGGAATGATGTCATCGCACGGCCCCATTAGACCCTTCAAAGTACACCCCTTCGCGAGTCGTTTTGCAGCTGCTCAAACGGATGTAGCGGAACCTTCAGAGAAGGCTGTATACGATGATGATGACTACCAATTTGGAGGGAAACTTGGCTGGCAAATTAAGAAGCTCTAGTCACTCTCTCATTCAGTCAATCCACTGCGACTCGTCCCACGGTTTCGACTGTTCTTTGGCATTGTGAACGGATGCTGCTCCGGGGAAGATAGAGCGCCTTTGTCGGGACTCTTTACTGGAACTTGGAAGGTACTGACTCTCACCCGTCAACGAACTCGCTTCTGCCTGCCGAATCATATCCAGAATGACTGCGGCATGAGAGACCGTTTTGACTGCGGAATAGCCTCGTTGTAGCGAAGCTTTCTCGACCGCTATCCGTCGCTCAATCCATGACCGAATGCGCCTGGCAAATTGACTCCAAGGCTTCACCAGACTGAAGGCCAGTTCCGACTCTAAAGCCTCTTCACGAAGCCTGTTCCATTCGATCCCCAATTCTCTCTTCATCATGAACGCGACATAGAGCACAAGGAGGGGCGCGCTGCATGCATATAGCAGCGGCTTGGCTATCATTTGACGAAAGCTCCGATGGCCATAGAAGTCTTCCTGTAAGAACACTTCCAACTCGGCCGAACTAACTGCTTCCGGACGGCTTTTAGCCAGCCTGATCCAGCCCTGTTCGCGAGCGGAAGAAGAGAGTTCAAGAGACAGGCTCCGCCGTCTTTCAGAGGCTAGGTCTATGTCGATAACGGGCTCGCTTTTTCGTCCCGGAGCCGCCTTGAATAGCCACTCGATTTGGGTGGTGCTTCCAGGCTGTTTCGCGCCTACCGAACTCACCCAATATGCCGGCAGATAATACCTCTCAAGCGGTTGAAGTCCCCACCTGAACCACGCCGCAAAGCTAAGTAATGGAATAGTCGGAAGCAGGGCCAAAAGCAGCGCAATTAGCCATGGAAACACAGCGCGAAAGCGTAGCCATTGCATGGTGGTTTCTCCGTCTATTTCATGCCGCTTTGCAGCCGCTTTTGGACCAAGAATTCCAGCGCCTTCTGCTCTTTAATGGAGTCCGCATGTGCAGACATTTTGCGGAGGTCTTTCGACGCTTATTGGACCCTCGGATGCTCGGGCAAACAGGTTCAGCATCAGAGAACGCATCCCCATAATCTCAGCCAGCAGGATCGAATCGGTAAGCCCTTGTGAGGCACGCGCCTGTGTCAATGCGGCATCGCGTAGCCATTCGGCCAGCTTCTTCCCGGCTTTAGCCGCAGCAGATTCCACCTCGGCAAACTCCGCCTCTGTAAGCCGTGTAGCGATGGATTTTGCACGGTACGTCTCTTTAGGCGGATTGCCAGGAGTCGCTGATGGAATTGTCTGTTGCAGCTTGGTATCAGAAGAAGCCATGAGAAAGGGCCTCGTGTGACCACTCTAGTTGCATGGCTTGGATGCGGACAACACAGCGGCGGTTTCAACAATTGGGCTCAAAGCAAGGTAATCACGGACGAAAACACCCGATCGCCCCTAGCAAACAGCAACGTTTACGTCCGTAAACGTCAAATCGTAATTCGCTAAAACAAAACACGTTAACGATTGCTACCGAGAAGTTGCTCAACAGCTCCCTTTTGGGGATGACGTGTCACTCATTCTTCCGGTGCGAAGCACCGGGCTGTTTCAGACGAACGGCTCAAGCAACACTGACATAGGAGCCATTCACGGCCTGTTGCCAGACGTGAGCATATACATTAGCCGCAACCATCTCCTTCTCTTCAGCGGTAAAGGGGGGCGTGGGCAGGCTGGAAAAGACTTTATCGAGGATGAAGACCTCAACGTCTGCCTTCGTTTGCTCCTTCTCCCAGAAATGGTCAAGCTCGGATAGCTGCGATTTGATAGATCGCAGCAGCTCCCTGCTCGCCTGCTTCACTCGTTCGCGCTCGGCCTTTCCAAGATTGTCCTTCTTGAGCAGGTCGAACAAAGCGAGTTCGTCTTCGCTGAGTCCTTCCTCAACGGCGCGCTTCTGTTCTTCGTCCAGGCTGGCTACCAGTTCGATAAGCCGACGGAAAGTGTCCTCGACGGAGGCACGGTTTTTCTCTCGGTTGTACTCAGCGACAATCTCCTCATACTTCTGCTGGTAGTCCATTCGAGTCGGGTTTCGTGCGAGCATCTGAGCCAGTTTCTTTTCCACGATCTCGCGGATGTCCTCAACCGCTGTTGCCTTGTATTGGACCTTCTTTCCGAACTCTTCCTGCAACTTTTTGAGATCAATCTGGCTCAGATCAAAGGTCAATCCCTTGGCTTGGTCGTCACCGGGCTCCTGTGTGCGGATAGCATCATTGACGATTCGATGCAGCTCCTTCAGCAAGGCTGTTACGTCCGCTGTGTCGCGTCGTTCGGTCAGCTTCTTATAGATGGCCTCGATGTTGTCGTGCCGCTCTGCAAAGGCATAGGCGGTCGGCTCCGTCAGCAGCGATTTGAAGCGAATGAATACCTGCCGCGCCAGTATTTCAAATCGGCGCTTAGCGTCATCTGACGAGTAAACCCCCTCGACCGCATCTCGGAGCGCCTTGATGCGTGCAAAGCCTTTGGAACCGATGAGTATGGCGGGATCGAAACCAAGACTGCGGAGATGTACCTCTGTCGCCTCAATAGCCTCCAACAGCGCCTGAACACGCTCCTCTATGGGGGCGACAATCTCCTCACCGCCCGTTCCTTCATCACCCAAAGCGTACTGTGCAAGTGCGTCGCGCAAGCTTCGCAGCATCCCGTTGTAATCGACGATCAACCCAAAATCTTTACCGGGATAAACACGGTTTGCCCTGGCGATTGCCTGCATCAGAGTATGGGCTTTCATGGGCTTATCGATATACAGCGTCGAGAGCGATTCCACGTCAAAACCGGTCAGCCACATCGCGCAAACGATGGCTACGCGGAACGGATGTTTCGGGTCTTTGAAGGCCTTCTCCACCTCCACGTTTTCGCCGTTCGCAGCATCAAATCCCCTCTTCATCAGGGCCCGATGAGGAATGATATCGAAGTCCCATTTCCTGAAATCCGCGACCTCATTCTGCGCTTCGCTGATGATGATCTCGATGATTGTTTCATCCATCCACACGGCTTGTGCAGTCAGATTGTTGGCGTCTTCCAGCAGGTTCGAGCGCATCTCGTCATCACTGGTTGCGGCAGCTTCCGACTGCTTTGCCTGGGCCGAGGCGCGAACCTCGGCGGCCTTGGCATGCCATAGCGGCAGTATGCGTTGATACATCCGGGCACAGGTAATCTTGTCGATACAAACGAACAATACCTTGCCGGATTCCCAGCGTGTCGAGCAGTGCTCCACAAAGTCTGCGGCGATTTTATCCAGCCGCTCGTCGGCGGTAATTACCTCATAGTCCTTACCAAGTAGTTTTTCGAGCAGCGCCGTCTGGTCCTGATCGAGCTCCGCCTCTTCGATCTTCGCCGCAATCCGCGAATTCAGGTCTTTCCTGGCGACACCCAGTTCTTCGCCACGATTCTCGTAAACCAGTTTGACAGTAGACCCGTCCTCCTCCGACCGTTTGAAGTCATAGGTCGAGACGTAGTCGCCGAAGATGCGCTTGGTCAGTTCATCCTGCTTGAAGAGCGGCGTACCCGTAAACCCGATAAACGCGGCATTCGGCAGCGCCACGCGCATATTGCGCGCCATGCGTCCCGCCTGTGTGCGATGCGCTTCGTCCGAAATAACGATGATGTCGTCGCGCTCGCTGTATGGTTCCTTCGGATCTACATCCTTATTGAACTTATGAATCAGGCTGAAGATGTAGCTGTGGTTCTCCTTCAACACCTTCTCCAGATCATCGCCGCCAGCAGCGCGGGGTGTCTTGTCATCCGCAACACCGCAGCCAACAAAGGTTCCGTAAATCTGATCGTCCAGATCATGACGGTCAGTCATCAGCAGGAAGGTGAAGTTTCCCGGAACCTTCCGCCGCACCTTCTCTGTAAAGAAAGCCATCGAATACGATTTACCGCTGCCTTGCGTATGCCAGAAGACGCCCAGCCTGCCCAGTTCAGGGTGCGCACGCTCCACAATCTCGACCGGCCCCTCTGGAATAAATGAGGGCAGCGCCAGCGCATCGTCTGTGGCCTGATCGCCCGGTGCCGGAAGCTCCTTCGCCGCGCGCTTCTCCAGCGGCAGCTCAATCACGCGATGGCGCAGACGTTCTCCCGGCGGGAACTCCTCTCTTGCACAATCTTTGCAGGACATGGAACGTCCATCCGTTCTAGGATTGGCTGACTCAGATTATTTATGTTTGTCCCTGTACCATCTTGTGAAAGGGTGCGCCGAAATAGACGCGTTCTGAAATAGAGTGACAGAAATCTTGAATTTGTTTCGCTCGTAGTCGGTCTGAACCGGATACAGAAACCTGAAAAGGAAACATCGTCTAGGTCCTCCTGAATGAGCATGGACCGCCCAATTAGTTCTTTATTGCCATTTGACCGGACGAAGAGAATATCCCCTGCGCGTAAATCTGACTGTTCCACACGCAATCCTGCCGGATCAATCTCGTCAAGAATCGTTAAGTCGGGTCGCCAGCGGTCACCAAAATCCTTAACACTTATAACCTTCAGCCCGTGGCCAAAGTTTGCCTTTGAGTAATTTAGTCCGTTCCGAAACTCGCCAAGGCACCCTAGCTTTCTTATATTGAAGCTCACGCGCCCAGCTCCTCAAAATTCTTCGCGATCCGCGCCGCCAGTTGCACGGCCTCCTCATTCAACCCCTTCAGGTCAATGTGAATCGAGCGTAGCGCTTCCTCAAAGTCAAAGTCTTTATCGACTTCCTCTGGAGCTACACCCACATACCGCCCCGGCGTCAGGCTCCAGTCGTGCGCCCCGATTTCAGCACGACTGACCAGCGTTACCAGTCCGACGACGGGCTGCAACTTTGCCTTCGGGAAGCGCTCCTGCAACCAGTCGGCCTGCTTGATGAAGTACCGCGTCTGCCGCAGAGCCTCGACAACCTCAGCACGCGCCGTCTCCAACGCCTTGCGCGCCTTATTGATCTCCCCGTTCGCCCAGAGCTCGGAATCTTTCGCATCGCATTCCTTGAAGGCCGTTTCAATTACGCGGCCCGCGAGCTTGACGGCAAGGTCAATCTGCTTCGTCAGGTCGCGGCATCGTTCCGTTATGGATTGGAGCGCCTTGCGTGATTTGTGCAACGCCGCGTTGTCGCGATCTCTTCCTTTTACCCAGTTCGCGGCTTGCGCCTTTGCATCCTTGATGAAGGCTTCGCGGTCTGTCTTTTCCATCGCCTGCGCTGCCGTGAGTTTTCCAAGCAGGGAGCGCACGACAATGGTGAGTTCTTCACCCCGCCGTCCATCGTGCAGACCATCGTCAACGTTATCGAGCCCGACCACGGCATCATCCTCGATCCTGCCTGTGGTTCCGGCGGTATGTTTGTACAGTCCAGCCATTTTATTGAGAGTGCGGGCCAGGAGACGATGAAGCGCGTCACCTTCTACGGTCACGAGAAAATTGAGACCACAGCCAAGCTCGCGCAGATTAACTTAGCCGTACATGGGCTGCAAGGTTCCATCCGGGCAGGCAACGAAGCTATCACTTATTACAAAGACCCGCACGAACTCACCGGCAAGTGCGAC
>Ga0207146_10158_pt1 | contig 18980 bp, 19 predicted proteins | sample Alteio_BWMinHeat_36_FD_153539 | JGI IMG/M metagenome (GOLD analysis project Ga0207146, IMG submission 153539) | Enriched cells from forest soil in Barre Woods Harvard Forest LTER site, Petersham, Massachusetts, United States -... | ecosystem: Environmental > Terrestrial > Soil > Temperate forest >...
CCATGAATACGCTGTCCGGCGGCGAGGTCACGCGCGTGCGCCTCGCGAGCCAGCTGTCAGCGGGCCTAACTGGCGTGATTTATATTTTGGACGAGCCATCGGTGGGCCTGCACCCGCGCGACAACCACAAGCTCATTGAGACGCTAAAATATTTGCGCGACTTGGGTAATTCGGTAATTGTGGTGGAGCACGACCCGGTGATGATGCTGGAAGCGGATTATTTAATTGACATTGGTCCCGGCGCGGGCTTTTTCGGCGGCGAAGTGGTGGCGGCGGGCGCTCTGCCGGAGTTTAAGAAAAATAAAAAATCGCTGACGGCGGATTATTTGGCGGGGAGGATTGACGTGAGCGCGAGTTTCAAATCCCCCGCCGCTTCCGCCTCCGCGCGAGCTACGGCGGACAAGAAAGCTATGGGGGATAAAGCTTTGAAGAACGGGAGCGGGCAATCGCTCACTATTATCGGAGCCAAGGCGTTTAATTTGAAAAATATTGACGTGGAAATTCCGTTGAAGAAATTGGTAGCGGTGACGGGGGTGTCCGGGTCGGGGAAGTCTACTTTGATTATTGATATTTTGAGCAAGGCGCTGGCCAAATATTTTTATCGCGCCAAAGAAGAGCCGGGGGCGCACAAAAGCATCAAGGGGATAAATAATATTGATAAAGTAATTGCCATTGACCAAAGCCCGATCGGCCGCACGCCGCGCAGTAACCCGGCCACGTACACTGGCATTTTTACTTTGATTCGCGATTTGTTCGCGGCTCTGCCCGAAGCGCGCATGCGCAATTATGACGCGGGTAAATTCAGTTTTAACGTGAAAGGCGGGCGCTGTGAGGCGTGCGCGGGCGAAGGCTATATCCGCATTCCCATGCAATTTTTGGCCGATGTGTTCGTGGAGTGCAACGAGTGCGGAGGGTTGCGGTATAACCGCGAGGCGTTGGAAATTAAATATCACGGCAAGCACATTGCCGACGTTTTGAAGATGACGGTGGAAGAAGCCTATAATTTTTTTGTGGAATTCGCCGGCATCGCCGATAAGCTCAACGTTTTGCGCGAGGTGGGCCTAGGCTACATTGAGCTCGGCCAGCCCGCCACCACCATTTCCGGCGGCGAGGCCCAGCGCATTAAGCTGGCGCAAGAATTATCGCGCGCATCCACCGGCAACACCTTGTATATTTTGGACGAGCCCACGACAGGCCTGCACTTTGAGGACACTAAGCGCTTGATGCAGGTTTTACACCAACTGGTGCAAAAAGGGAACTCGGTTTTGATTATTGAACATAATTTGGACGTCATCCGCGCGGCCGATTGGGTGATTGACCTTGGCCCCGACGGCGGCAAAGGCGGGGGCGAGGTGGTTAGTATGGGCACGCCGGAGGAGGTGAAAAAGAATAAGAGGAGTTTTACTGGTAGATATTTATAGACTAATTTTTACGAATGGTTACGAATGCGATACAAATCACGAATAATAAAAAAGATGCTATTAAGTAGCATCTTTTTAATATTTAGATAATTTGTGATTCGTTCGTAATTCGTGACTATTCGTGAAAATTCGTTACTTACTTTTCTCTTTCAACTTCCTCTTAAAATTTCCTTTCAAATAATTAAGTTTGGCGCGGCGGACGGCGTATTCGCGGACGATGTCAATTTTGGCGACAATGGGGGAGCGGACCGGGAAGATGCGCTCCACGCCCACGCCATCGGAAACTTTGCGCACGGTGATGGTAGCGCCGGCTTCGTGGCCGTGTTTGGCGGCAATAATAGTGCCTTCAAAAATTTGGAGACGCTCTTTTTCTTCGCCTTTGGCGTTGGTTTCTTTTATTTTTTGGTGAACTTTGACTACTTGACCCGGCTTATAGATTAGGTCGGGGGATTGGGTGGTTGGTTCGGACATATGTTGAATTTATGGCTAAATCTTGAATATATGGTTAAATTATTAAATTGTTAAATTATTAATCAAATTACAACAATTTAGCAATTTAATAATTTAACCATTAGTTGGAAGTTAGGTCATCTTAATCTTTTTGATAATTTTTGTCAAGGGTTGGCCTCGGTTTTAAGATGTTCGTCAATAATTTCCGCTATCTTATCAATAGTTTCGCCCAGTTTGCCTTCGGCGTTCACGATTCTATAATCATAGTCGGTGGAGGCTTTGATTTCTTGTTTGGCGATGGCGAGGCGTTTCTTAATCAATTCCGGGGTGAGGCCGCCGCGGCGGCGGATGCGGTTGCCGAGCTCTTCCAAACTTTCGGGGAGGAGGAAGATGGCGAGGTGGGGGGTACCGGCTTTGTCCAGGTTGTGCTTGCCGTTGACTTCAATTTGGGTGAGGACGAGCGCGTATTTTTTTTCGGCTTCGGCCAGATGTTTTTTTTCGGAACCGTAATAATTTTCGGCGTAAAAATTATGTTCCAGAAAATCTCCGGCGGCAATTTTTTTAAGGAAATCTTCTTTGGAAATAAAATAGTAATCCTTGCCGTCCACGTTCCCGGGCCGCTTGGGCCTGGTGGTGGTGGTAATGAGGCGCGTGGAATTCGGGATGCGTTTTAAGAGGGCATTGATTACCGAATCTTTGCCGCCGCCGGAGGGGGAGGAGATGATGACAAGAAGAGACATAGTATGAAAAAAAATAAGATGTACGAAATACGAAAGCTACGAAAGGTACGAAAAGTGAAACGCCAACAATTGGCATTTTCGTACCTTTCGTAGCTTTCGTATTTCGTACATAATAATTGTTACTTTAACAACTTTAAAAATTCTTCCAGTTCTTTGGGCAAGGCGGACTCAAATGTTTGCCTTTTGCCTTTCAAATCGGTAAACGATAATTTCGTGGAATGTAAAAATAAGCGCCCGCATTTGTCGTCCCATTTGGTGGGGCGTTTGGTTTGTTTGTAGAGAGGGTCGCCGACGAGGGGGTGGTTGTAGGCGAGGAGGTGGACGCGGATTTGATGCATGCGGCCAGTGTGGAGGGTGACTTTGAGGAGGGTGAAGTTGATTAACCTTTGTACAACTTCGAATTCGGTGCGGGCTTCTTTGGAGGGGGAGATGTGATCGTCGGCGAGACCTCCTCCCGCTCCCTCCTTTGCGAAGGAGGGGTTATGGCGATCCCTCGCCTCCGCAGAGGAGAGGGCGGGGGAGAGGTCGTGTCGCAACGGTCGCGCGGCCATGCGGTCGTAGGTTTCGGAACGGGCGATGGGGAAATTTATTTCGTCCCAATCTTTGGCCACCCGGCCGTGGACAAGCGCGAAATATTCTTTGGCCACGGTACGGTTTTTGAATTGGTCTTTTAAATTTTCAAACATTGGCTGGGTGCGCGCTACTACCATTAAGCCCGAGGCTTCTTTGTCCAAGCGATGCACAATGCCGGGGCGAATAATTTTAGATTTTAGATTTATGATTTTAGATTGTGAATCGCCGACAGTTCTTAGCTCTGGATATTTCTTTAATAAAATACTACTGACCGCATTGGTTTCATTGGCCTGTGTAGGGTGCGTCAGCAGGCCAGTTGGTTTTTCAATAACCAAATATTCTTTTGTTCTTTTAATAATTTTAATTGTCGCGTTAATCTTTGAGTCTTTTAATCTTTCAGTCTTCGATAATTCCGTCGTAGCCGAATAGCGCATTTTTGTGGGCATAGAACCTTGCGTGCCTTGTTTAGACAAAACCTCAATATTGTCACCAGTCTTAACTCGGTCGCCGGCTTTTTTAGGGAGCTGGCCGTTTCGGGTGATGAGCCCTTGCGAGATAAGTTTTTGGGCTTGGGAGCGGCTGATTTTCAGTTCGGCGGATAAAAAAAGATCAAGGCGGTTATTGGTTCCTTCACTACTTACGATAAATTTAGTTGGCTTTGTCATATGTGCGCCTGGATGGAATTGAACCATCTGCTTCCACCTTATACTGCGTGAAATTACGTCGCTCGGAAAAAATGTAAATGCTTGTGCGCCCAGATGGAATCGAACCATCGACTTCCACCTTATAAGGGTGGCACTCTAACCGCTGAGTTATGGGCGCATTTTCATTTTGTTCCTCGCTAGTAATTATAAGGGTGGCACTCTAACCGATGAGTTACAGGCGCCCGTCTTCATCTCGACTTAGTCGGGGTTCTTAATGAGAATGTCTTGATTATAGCTAAATTAAGTTGTTTTGGCAAGGTTTGGGAGGGTTGCCAGTGGACGGGGAAGATGGTAGAATGAGGTAACTGGGACGATACACGATACACGTAAAACGATACATAGACTAATTGTATCGCGTTACGTGTATCGTTTTACGTGTATCGTGAATCGTTTTTATTTGTTGTGTATGAACTTGAATACTAAGATTTTTTTCAAAATTAACAACTTGGTCGGTCGGAATAAGTGGCTGGACGCGTTCGGGCGGGCCGGGGCGGAATTTGTGATTGTGGGGATGCTCGGCTGGTACGCGGCGAGCGCGTTTGTGGATCGTCGGCCGGATTGGAAAGACGTGGCTTGGCCGATTATTTTTTTGGCCGGAGCGTGGTTAGTCGCCTGGCTCATAAATATTATTATTGGTGAAATCGTTAAAGAGCCGCGGCCGCACCTGACTTATCCCGAGGCCAAATTGCTTTTTACCCCGATGATGAGCTGGAAGTCGTTTCCTTCCGATCACGCTATGTCCGCGTTTCTGATTTTTTTTATGGCCGTAATTTTTAATTTGCCGGGCGCGGAAATGCTGTTGGGTTTGGCGTTGTGGGTGAGTTGGGGGCGGGTTTATTCTGGGGTGCATTATCCGTTGGATGTTTTGGGGGGGCTCGCGGTGGCAGTATTGGTGGCGGGAGCGGGATATTTGGTGTTGTTGCGGTTGTGATTGTTTTATTGTTATATGGCTATATTGCTAAATTATTAAATTGTTGAGTCGGGGCGAAATCCCGACTCGCCGTCGGGGTTAAATTATTATTTTGCGCGGCGACGTTTTAATATGAATGCTATCATTCTTTGCGGAGGGCTTTCAACTAGATTGGGCGAGATAACAAAAACTATTCCTAAGGTGCTTTTGGAAATAAAGGGAAAGACGGTTTTGGAATGGCAAACGGAAAAATTAAAAAAAATAGGTATTACCGAAGTGGTTTTGGCGGCCGGGCATCTCAATGAAGAGTTGTTTGATAAAGTCGGCCTGCACTTGGATGGAGTGACGTTTACTTACGCTATTGAACAGGAACGGCTCGGCACCGGGGGAGCGATTAAGCACGGCCTTAGCTACTTGGGAAACAGCGAACCGACCATAATTTTGAATGGCGATATTTTAACGACGATTGATCTCGCTGATATGGCGGCTCATCTTAAGGTTGATAGTGATGGTGTTATATTGGGAGCAAAAGTTGACGATGCCGCGACTTATGGAACGCTTGATTATAATGAGGCCCGTAAGTTAATACAATTTAAAGAGAAGGAGGGTTTGCACGAGCCAGGATACATTAATGGAGGCATGTATATTTTTACCGAGCAAATAAAAAAGTATTTTCCCGACGAGAATAATTTTAGCATTGAGTATGACGTGTTTCCAAAGATGACTGATTTGTACGTTTATGAGTCCAATCTACCGTGGATAGATATTGGCGTGCCGGAGAGATTAGCGTGGGCGCGGGAGCACTGGAGTGAGTAAAATTTTCAATTTTTAATTTTCAAACAATGAAACAATTTTTAATTCTTAAATTGTGAAATTGAGATATTGAAAATTGTTTGAAAATTAGAAATTGAAAATTGAAAATTATTTTATTATGTCTTTTCTCAAAAAACTTTTTATCCTCGTCATACTGTTTTTTTTAGTTTATGGCGGTTATCGTTATTATAAACATACTCATCCCCAATATATACCACCACCCGTGCGCGCTGAAGTAACGCTGACCATTATTCCAGGCTGGAATTTGCGGCAGGTGGCGGAGTATTTGGTGCTTAAGGGATTCGCGACTTCTTCGGACGAAGTGTTCGCCATTACCGGTGTGCCGGGAGAAATTTCCAAGACAGATATTTTATTGGAGCCATTTGATAGCCAGCTACAGAGCACGCTTGAATCTAGACCGCGGACGCTTAGTTATGAGGGCTATCTGGCTCCGCAAACGTTTCGAGTTTTCGCGGATGCCCCGGTTAGCGACGTGATTGGAAAATTTTTAGTGGAGCGTGACCAGTATTTTACCTCTGAAGGAGTATTGCCTGATATTTTTTCGGGGCACCACACCGTGCACCAAATCTTAACCATGGCGAGCATCATTGAAAAAGAAACTAAGCGCAACGAGGACAGGCCGCTGGTGGCGGATATTTTGTGGCGGCGTTTAAAACGCGGCATGGCGTTGCAAGTAGACTCCAGTGTGCACTACGCGATTGATAAAATAGGCGATGTTTATACCACGGACAAGGAGAGAGAAATTGATTCGCCGTGGAATACCTATAAATATCCCGGCCTTCCGCCTGGCCCCATTTGCAACCCCAGCCTTGATTCCATCAAGGCGGCCCTTAATCCAACCGCGAATGATTATTGGTATTTTTTGAGTGATAAAGACGGGGTGATTCATTACGCCAAGACGCTGGACGAGCAGAACGCGAATCGGGTGAAGTATCTTTAGAAATGCTGGAAAGGCCAGAAAAGGCTGAAAGGCTGCCAACTCCAACATTTGCCAGCCTTTCAAGCCTTTTAGGCATTTCGAGCTTTTTATGCTAACAAGTAATTTTGACTACAATTTGCCTCCGGAACTGATCGCCCAGATGCCCACCGAGCCGCGCGATAGCAGTAAACTAATGGTGGTGAATAGAGACAGAAAGACGATTGAGCACCGTCATTTTTTTGATATTATTAATTTTTTACAAGAAGGGGATTTGCTGGTATGGAATAATTCCAAGGTGTTTAAGGCGCGGTTGATGGGGCAGGTATTGCTAGATAATCCGGCGGACGGAATTGAGGAGAAGTTTGAACCGACGGAAAAAATTTTAAATATGTCTAAGGTGGAAATATTATTGGTTCGGCCGATGGAAAATAAATTTGTTTGGAAGGTGCTGGCCAGGCCGGGTAAAAAATTAAGGCTGGGGATGAAGGTTAAATTCGCAGACGATTTTGTGGGCGAGGTGTTATTGAAAGAGGCGGATGGAACGATTTTGATGCAGTTCGCGGATGAGGATTTTATGGTGCGGGAGAAGGCGAATCGATATGGCACGGTTCCAGTTCCCCCGTATATAACATCGGCTGTGGACCGTAGTCCGTCGACTGTAGACGGCGGACCACAGTCTACGGACTACAGACTACAGCAACAAGCGATTGACGAGCAGTATCAGACCGTTTATGCCAAGCAAGAAGGCTCGGTGGCGGCGCCGACGGCGGGGTTTCATTTTACGAGGGGGTTGATTGAACGGTTGAACAAAAAAGGTATTCAATTCGCGGAAGTAACTTTGCATGTCGGCCTCGGTACGTTTTTACCGGTTAAGTCGGAAAAAATTGAAGACCACCGAATGCACAGCGAGTGGGTGGAACTGACGGCGAAAAACGCCGATTTAATTAACGCGGCAAAGGCGGAGGGCAGGAGGGTTATTGCTGTTGGAACTACTTCGGTTCGCGTGTTAGAAGGGGTTGCCCGAGCGATGACTACAGACTACGGTCTACAGACTACAGCGACCAACAACAGTGCCGTAGTCCGTAGTCCGTCGTCTGTAGTCCACACCGTAGTCCGTAGTCCGTCGACCGTAGTCCGCCCATACACCGGCGACATCAACATCTTCATCACCCCTGGTTTTAAATTCCAAATTGTAGACGCGCTGATTACTAATTTCCACTTGCCTAAGTCCACGCTTTTGATGCTGGTTTCCGCCTTTGCTGAAGCTACGACGGACAAGTCCGCCTTCGCTTCCCCGGAAGCTTCAGCGGACAAGTCTGCGTTTGTGGAGGGCAGGCTTGCCGGCCATAGCCCTAGCGAAGGCCGGAAGTTTGTGTTAGAGTGTTATAGACAGGCGATAGAAGAAAAATATAGGTTCTATAGTTTTGGTGACGCGATGCTTATTATTTAATTTAATATTATGCTAGAAAGACAGCATTCCACGCAGCCAGCATTTTCTCAGGATTTTATTAGCGCTGTGCTTATCCGTTTAAAAGGAGATAGTCCTAAGGATTCTTTGTCTACACAAACTTCGCTTGATATTATAAGATCTTTAGAAAATAAAATATTATCAAAAGTTGATCCTGTAAAAAAATTGGAAGTGGAGCAAGTATTAAGGGAGTTGTTTGCCCACTATATTGGTATAGTTGAGAATTCCAAAAAAGTTGAGGATACTTTATTGCCGCAGATTATAATTTTTTTGGAAGATTTAGACAGGAAAATGGATAGGAGATTAGGAAAAAATTAAAAATCCGAGCTCATCACTCGGATTTTTCTTTATAGACTTTACGGACTTTACGACTTTACAAGACTATTCGACGGTGACTCCCATCTGCTTGGCCGTGCCTTCTACCATGCTCATGGCCGCTTCTACCGTGTGGGCGTTGAGGTCGGGCATTTTTTTGGTGGCGATTTCTTTAACCTGGGCTTTGGTGATTTTGCCGACTTTTTCCTGTAGAGGTTTGCCCGATCCTTTGGTGATGCCAGCGGCTTTTTTAATCAGTTCGGCAACGGGCGGGGTTTTCATGATGAAACTGAAACTGCGGTCTTCGTAAATTGAAATGACGACTGGAACGATTTCGCCGGCTTTGTCTTTGGTTTTTTCGTTGAACTCTTTGCAAAAACCGGCAATGTTAACGCCATGCTGGCCGAGCGCCGGGCCGATCGGAGGCGCGGGGTTGGCGGCGCCGCCCGGGATTTGGAGTTTGACTTGGGTAAGGAGTTTTTTGGCCATATTGTTGTTAGGAATTAGGTAATAGCTTGTAGCTGGTAGGGTTGAGAAGCCCTGCTAATACAGGCAACCCTTAATCTAATCGGAAATAGAACACGGATCTAACGGATTTAACGAATTGTCGCGGATCCGTTTTGATCCGTTCGATCCGTTAAATCCGCGTTCTATTATTTTTTATTAAATCTTTTTTACCTGGAGGGCGTCCAACTCCACCGGAGTTTCGCGGCCGAACATGCTGACGAGCGCTTTCAGGCGGCCGCGTTCGTGGTCTACTTGGGAAACTTTGCCTTCAAAGTTTTTGAACGGGCCGTCCACAATGCGCACCACATCGTTAACTTCAAAATCAATTTTATGTTGGGGCTGGCTTGTGCTCGCGAGGCGTTTGATGAGGGTGTCCACTTCTTTTTGGTCAACGGGAGTGGGAGTAGTGCCGGAGCCGACGAAGCCGGTAACGTTCGGGGTGTTCCTAACCACGTACCAGGAATCATCGGTTACCACCATCTCCACCAAAATATAGCCTGGAAAGATTTTTTCTTCCACTTCGGAGCGTTTGCCGTTTTTGATTTTGATCTTTTTTTCTTTGGGCACCAGCACGGCGAAAATTTTGTCGCGCATGTCAAATGAATCAACGCGCTGTTCAATATTGCGCTTCACGTTTTCCTCGTAGCCGGAGTAAGTGTGGAGCACGTACCAGCGGCGGCCGAGGTTGAGTGTTTGTTTGGCCATATGTGAATTGGACTACGGTCGACGGACTACGGACTACGGCACGTTCGTGGCTGTAGTCTGTAGTCTGTGGTCTGTAGTCTGGTTGAAAATTAAGTTAGCGTAAAAAATTACTTTGTTATTAGTCGTGTTATTCCCGCGTTAAATATATAATCCAAAATAGCAAAGAAAGCGGCCATGCCTAGGCTTAGGCCGATAACGAGCAGGCTGTAGTTAATAGTTTGCTGGCGGGTGGGCCAGGTTACTTTTTTGAGCTCGGCGTAGGAACCTAAGAAATAGTTTTTTATTGATGTAATTACATTCATATGTATGTTTTAAAGACCACAGTCTACGGTCTACAGACTACGGCAGTAACAAATAGTTCGGCTGTAGTCCGTAGTCCAATTTCGCTATTAAAAAAGAGCCTTTCGGCTAGTTACGTTTAATAGTATATACTAAGGGGTAATACTTGTCAAGAGACGCATTTATTGGTAGGATTAGGTTCATTGAGACATACGAATGTACGAATCTATACGAATATACTAATAGTACGAATCTCTGTTGCGAATAGTTCGCTTTTAATTAGTATAATTCGTATATTCGTAAATATTCGTACATTCGTATGTATCCAAATATGTCTAAAATTCTTATTCTACACGATTACTTCCTATATAAAGGCGGGGGAGAACGGCTGGTAATAAGTTTGGCCAAAGGATTGAAAGCGGATGTGGCGACGGCCTTCATTGCTAAGGACGCGTTTGATCCGCGGGCGGAGGGGATTCCGACCAGGGAGCTGTTTCGGGAAACGTGGCTGTCCAAGTTGCCGGGTTTTAGGTATCTGCAGGTGCAGACGGCGTTTTTGTTTAAGGCGGGTTTTGTAAAAGAGTATGACGTGGTTATTTATAGCGGGGATTGTTTGATGGCCTACGCGCGAACTGCCCCCGGCACCACCAACATCGCGTACATGCACACGCCGCCGCGGCATATTTACGATAGTTACCGCGATCGGTTGCGCGAATACTCTTGGATTAAAAAAATAATTTTTGTGCCGTTCGCGGCGGTGAACCGGTGGCGGTTTGGGTGGCTGGCCAAGAAAATGGATTTGATTGTTACTAATTCCAAAAACACTCAGGCGAGGATTAAACAGTATTTGGGGTTGGAGTCGGTGGTGGTTTATCCGCCGTGTGATATTTTGAAAAAGTTACGTACTGTCATTCTGAACGAATCCGCCTCGCGGCGGAGCAGTGAAGAATCCCCCAACATTTCAGGGGATCCTTCGCTACGGCGCGAGCCTTCGCTCAGGATGACAACTGGGTGGTACTTTTTTTCCTGGGCGCGTTTGTATCCGGTTAAGCGGGTTGATTTAATTGTGGAAGCTTTTAAAAAATTATCTGATAAAAAACTCATCGTTGCTTCGGGCGGGCCGGAGTTGGAGCGTTTGCGGAAGTTGGCCGAAGGATTTTCTAATATTAAAATACTGGGTTGGATAAGCGACGCGGAATTATTGGAATATTTAGGAAAATGTTTAGCGACAATCTATATTCCCATTCGGGAAGATTTTGGGATGAGTCCGGTGGAAAGTATGGCCGTCGGCAAGCCGGTGATTGGCGTGGCCGAGGGAGGAATGCTGGAAGTGATTGTGGATGGGGTGAACGGTGTGATGTTAAAACCGGAATTTAATGTGGACGATCTCGTTGCGGCTATAAATTCAATGACGCCCGAGCGGGCGCGGGCGATGGAGAGCGCGTGTTATGAAACGGGGAAGAGGTTTACGGAGGGGAGGTTTTTGAGGGAGATGGACGATGTAATTAAGAAGATAATAGGGAATAAGAAATAGGCGATAAGCGATAAAAAAATCCCGACTGTGAGTCGGGATTTTTGGTGGTGGAGCGAGGGGGAATCGAACCCCTGAAAGCAAGATGACAACCTTGCTTCTGGAGCCATCCAGACTCGCCCCGTTCCCCACCGATAAAATTATATCAAAAATGTAAAAAAACAGAAAGCCCCGTTAAGGGGCTTTCGAGGGCGGATAGCTTTTTTAACCAGTTGCAAGGTTGTCATCTATATTTAGAATATCATATATGACTGTGCTTGTCAAGTTTATTATACACAGAATTTTTCTCTCCTTCTTCATTATTCGCACTTGCCCGCTTTAAATAATGAACCATCAATCCTTGCAAGTTCGCCATTTACGCTATTATAAATTTTTGCGTCGATTCTGGCAGGTTCTACTAAACGTGCCGATTCTCTAGAAGCATCAAACATTTTTAAAAATGTTGGGTGGTCCTTCCAAATATTTTTGACATCTACGAATATTAAATATTCAGGCGGGTTGCCTTGTGGCCCTAGGATAGCAAAGGAGCTTGACCATCTTGGCGCTGATCCAAACTGTTTCTCAAATATCTGGTTTAAGGCGGCCCTCTTAGCTGTTCCGGACCCTTCGATTGATCTTGCGGCTTCTAGCGCCTGCTCCCATAGTTGAGCGAAGTTAATAGTAACGGTTTCTTGAGTTGCCGAAGATTGTCCAGGCGCAACCTCTTGAGTTGCTTTTTTGTCCGACGGTATTTGACTACGCAATAAATTCAAACCGCTAACAATTGTTTGCAGTTCAGCCATGTCGTTACTTTTATCAACTCGTTGTCCAAACTCTGCCAACAAAGTACGAATTTGTTGTTTAGTGGCTTCACGTGGGTCCGGACCGCTTTCTCGTGTAGTCATATTTATAAAAATAAGAGTGAATTAACTTTTAAATATCCAAATTTTGCACACTCTTGGCATAAGTCTGAATAAACTTTTTACGCGGTTCAACTTCGTCGCCCATTAGAATTTCAAAGGTTTCGTTGGCGAGGGCGGCGTCGTCGGCGGTGACGACTTTCATGAAGCGGTTGAGGGGGTTCATGGTGGTTTCCCAGAGCTGGTCCGGGTTCATTTCTCCCAAACCTTTGTAGCGCTGGATACTCACTTTGGTGCCGTCGATAGATATGGATTGGGCGTCGTCTTCGGTCGGGGTGCCGTCCGCGAGGACCCCTCCGTCCGCTGCGGCGGCCACCTCCCCTTCCGAAGGGGAGGACAACGAGGCGTCGGACTTTATAGACTTTAAGGACTTTACAGACTTTTGACTCTTCTCTTGATTTTTTTCAACTTTATTTTTTTCTAACCCGGCGAGCACGCTGGCTTTTTCTTCATCATTATACGCGTAATGCATTTCTTTGCCGTGTTTGATGCTGTAGAGCGGGGGCTGGGCGATGTAGATGTGGGAGCTTTTGATGAGGGCGGGGTAGTAGCGGTAGAAAAAGGTGAGCAGGAGCGTGCGGATGTGGGCGCCGTCCACGTCGGCATCGGTCATGATGACGATTTTGTGGTAGCGCAGTTTGGCGATGTCAAATTGTTCGCCGACGTTGGCGCCCATGGCGATGATGAGCGATTTAAGTTCGTTGTTGGCTAAGATTTTGTCCAGCTGGGCGCGCTCCACGTTGAGCACTTTGCCGCGCAGGGGGAGGATGGCTTGGGTGTGACGGTCGCGGCCTTGCTTGGCACTTCCACCGGCCGAATCGCCTTCCACAATAAATAGTTCGGATTCGGCGGCGCTACGGCTACTGCAGTCGGCCAGTTTGCCGGGGAGGGTGAAGCCTTCCAGGGCGCCTTTGCGCAAAATGGTGTCGCGGGCGATTTTGGCGGCGGCGCGGGCTTTGGCGGCGAGCACGCATTTGCCGATCACGCCTTCGGCGTCTTTGGGGTGTTCTTCCAGGAAAATTAAAAAGGCGTCGCCGAGCACGGTTTCCACGGCGGTTTTGGCTTCGGTGTTGCCGAGCTTGCCTTTGGTTTGGCCTTCAAATTGCGGTTCGCGGATTTTTATGGAAATGACGGCGGTGAGGCCTTCGCGCACGTCGTCGCCGGTGAGGTTGGGGTCTTTTTCTTTGAGGAAACCTTTGTTGCGGGCGTAGGTGTTGATGCTACGCGTCAGCGCCGTCCTAAATCCGGCCACGTGGGTGCCGCCGTCGGGGTTGTAGATATTGTTGGTGAAAGCGAACAGCGATTCGGAATATTCATTGTTGTATTGCAGGGCCACTTCCACGCTCACGCCTTCGGCTTCCTTTTCCACGTAAAAAATATTTTCGTTTTTAACGTCGTGGTTTTGATTGAGGTAGCGCACGTAGGAGGCCACGCCGCCTTCAAAGTAGAATTGATAGGTGGTGTTGGGGAAATTGAGAGCGGTTTTGTCCAGCTCTTTTTCGGCCGCGCTCCGTTGGTCCATTATCGTCATGTGCATGCCTTTGGTGAGGTAGGTATGCTGGCGCAGATGGTCCACGATTGTTTTCCATTCAAAATTCAGAGTTTCAAAAATGCTTTTGTCCGGTTTAAAAGTAATAATGGTGCCGGTGTCTTTGGCGGCGCCGATTTCTTTAACTTTTTTTTGCGGGACGCCGATTTTGTATTCCTGCATCCAGGCGCGGCCGGCGCGGTGCACTTCGGCTTTTAAATAGATGGACAGGGCGTTGACTACCGAGACGCCCACCCCGTGCAAACCGCCGGAAATTTTGTACCCGGACCCGCCGAATTTGCCGCCGGCGTGGAGTTTGGTGAGCACCACCTCCAGCGCGCTGACGTGCATTTGCGGGTGGATGTCCACCGGAATGCCGCGGCCGTCGTCGGTAACTTCCACGGTGTGGTCGGGCAAGAGTTTAACCGTGATGTGTTTGGCGTAGCCGGCCATGGCTTCGTCTATGGCGTTGTCCACCACTTCCCAAATTAAATGATGGAGTCCGGTGGGGCCGGTGGAGCCAATGTACATGCCCGGGCGGCGGCGGACAGCTTCCAACCCTTCTAAGACGGTGATACTATCAGCGCCGTAATCTGATTTGTGATTTGTGATTTGTGATTTGTGATTTTCCGATTTGGGAGATTTTTGTGGCGTTTCTTTTTTGGAACTCGTAACTTGTAACTTGGAACTCTTTGGTTCGGCGGGCTTTTTTGCAGGTGGGGTTGGTTTTATTTCGATTCGGCCTTTTTGGATTTTAATCTTTGGCATAATTGGGGGAATATTTAAATGATATGTAAATAGTTTCATTTACATACGGACTTACGGAACGTACGAAAGTACGAAAATTACGGAATCGTTTAAATACTTATGTATCTTTCGTATTTCTGTACGTTCCGTAAGTCCGTATGTATGGGTAATTTTATCATAGATTTAGGAGTTGGGCAAGGGGTGGGAGAGGGGGTTTTTGTGTCGTTTCTTACACACAGTCTGGCGCTTCCTGGACCTCGACGCGGTCAAGGGCGATTGGTATCGGCCTTACCTCGTCGGCTTCCTCGGCGAGTTGCCATCGGATTCTCGGTAACTCGGAACTTTCCGAGTAGCTTGGAACCTTCAACTCGCTTCGTAGCAAAACGCGCGCCTTCGCTGGTGCGCGTCTTCTTTTTTTATGCTATACTTGAAGCATCAGTTGTAAGTAGTAAGTTATTTTTTAATAACCAACTTACAACTTACTACTAAATCGCTTTACTAAACAACTATGGATAACTCTATTAAAGAAACCTCCGTGGACAATAATAATTCCCTCAACAGCGCCAAGCCGGATTTTAGGAAATATACGGACCCGACGGGCGAGTTTAGCGCCAAAGAAATGGGGTGGAGTTTGTGGTACGCGAAACACCGGGTGCTGTTGTACCGAACGCTCGTGGGCGCGCTGGCGGGGTGGATTATTATTTTTTGGGGGTACAGTTTATGGCAGTGGGGCGCTTACCTTATTTTTGGTTTGCAGATTGATAAAAATTTGAACGCGGCTTTGGGCCAGGCGCAGAATTACACGGCGGTGCATAGTCATTTTTCTCCCCAGCCTTTGGTGGCGACAGAGACGAATATTTTTATTAGCGGCGTCAATAAATATGACGCGGTGGCGCAAATGACCAATCCGAACCCGGCGTTTTTGGCGCGCTTTAATTATTATTTTTTGGTGGGCGGTGTGGCCACGCCCATACAGAATTCATTTTTACTGCCGGGCGAAAGCCGGCCGGTGGCGACGCTTGGGCTGGATGGCAGCCCGGCGGGCGCGGCCCAGCTGGTGCTTAAAGATGTGTCTTGGATGCGCGTTTCGGCCCACTTCGCGGTGGCGCCGGCCACGTGGCAGGCGGAGCATTTGGATTTTAGCGTGAACAATTTTAATTTTGTTTCGGCTTCAGCGGCGGGCGGGGTCTCCGGCAATATTATTATGTTTGATTTCACCAACAACTCCGGGTATCATTACGCGGGGCAGTTGTTTTACGTTGGCTTGTATAACCGCGAAACTTTGGTTGGCGTAATACCATTGACACTGGCCAGTTTTGATTCCTTGGAAACTAAAAAAATTGACCTGCGCAGTTTCGCGCCGAATTTACAAATTACTGACGTGAGAGTTTTTCCGGTGATAAATGTTTATGATAATTCGGTGTACGCGCTTCAGTTGCATTAATGGCGTAGGTAGCGTTCGCTCCCTCCCCTCACCAAGGGGAGGCGCCCGCAGGCGGGAGGGGTTTGCCGTCCTTTGCGCTACCGAGAGTTATCTGTCCGCTTCGCTCAATTAATTTTGTTTTAAATCTTACCTTGGGTGGCCTGCGGCGCGTTACTTTTTTGGTGGCAAAAAAGTAACCAAAAAACCACTGGGGGCGTCAAACTTGTGCATTACCGTTGTGTTTAGTCCGTTGCGTTGTGTTGGGGCACTTCAAACAGTTCCGCCCCCAGACCCCCGGGCGTGTTTAAAAAATTATTAGAATGTGATTATATTGGCGAGGGGATGGAAAAATCGATTTGTTCGTAATTTGCTAAATTCGTTTATAATTCGTGAAACATGTCATTTTTACGCAAGTTCTCGGTTAGAAGTTTTGATTGGACGCTCTTGATAACAGTGCTTCTGCTCGTGGCGACCGGCCTCGCGGCCATTTACAGCGTGGATTTATCGCGCGGGGGGCAGTTGGTTTTTTTTAAGAAACAACTGCTCGCGGCGGCCATTGGCCTCGGGCTACTTTTTGCCGCCAGCCTGACCCAGTACACTTTTTTTCGCTCTTACGCGAAATTTTTTTATCTTTTCTCGTTGTTATTGCTGGTAGCGGTTTTTTTCGTCGGCACGAGCATTCGCGGGGCGAAGAGCTGGTTTGTGTTCGGGAATTTTTCGTTTCAGCCGTTGGAGTTCGCCAAAATCGGCGTCATTTTTATTTTAGCTTATATCGTGCATAACTTCGGCCGGCGGTTTGAGCGGCCGCTGTTTTTCGTGGGCACCGGCGTGTGCGTGGGGCTCGTGATGCTGGCCATAATAATGGAACGCGATTTAGGGTCGTCCATTATTATCGGGCTCATTTGGCTGGGCGTCATGCTTTTGGTGGGAGCGCGGCCGACGCATTTGCTGACGTTTTTGGCCGGCGGTTTAGTTTTCGCCGTGATCGCCTGGTTTTTTTTACTGCACTCGTACCAGCGCGACCGGATTTTAACTTTCGTGCACCCGGAACGCGATTCGCTCGGTAGCGGCTACAACGCCACACAAGCCATCATCGCGGTGGGAGCGGGTAAATGGTTTGGCCGCGGCCTAGGGTTTGGTTCGCAATCGCAGCTACGGTTTTTGCCGGAAGCGCAAACCGATTTTATTTTTTCCGTGATTGCCGAGGAACTGGGTTTGGCCGGGGTGGCGGCGCTGGTAATTTTATTTTCCATTATGCTGTGGCGGCTGACCACCATCGCGCGCAAAGGCTCGGATGATTTCGCCACCGTTACCGTGAGCGGCATCGCGATTTTATTTTTTACCCAATTTTTCGTGAACGTAAGCGCGAATATAGGCCTACTGCCCATCACGGGCGTTACGCTACCCTTCGTGAGCTATGGCGGATCGTCGCTCGTGATTAATTTATTTTTAATTGGGGTGGCGGAGAGTATGATTGAGAAACGGTATTGATTATTAAATTGCCAAATTGTTAAATTATTGAGAAGTTATTGAAAAATTATTTAACAAAAAATCCCGGATAAGTTCGGGATTTTTTGAACTATAAATCGTAAATTCAATTCTTTAATCTTAATATCGCGTTGCTTATCGTAAATCTTTTAAAGATTTTAAGATCTTGCCTTTTCCGTCTTTTATTTCTTTGCGACTAGCAATTATCGCTCTCAGTAATTTTTTTGGTTGCTCTTTTTGATTTTTATGAGCCGGTTTATTCATATAATGAATAAGTATATTCGAAGTTTTGACCTTTTTTATCCACAACAAACCACTTGACATTTTTATATACTAGTGATACTATATAGTCAAGAAAAAGACTTTCGGCCGTGGTTTATATACCACACTTAGCGGAAGGTCTTTTTTGTTTTTTGGCGCACTATTCAGTCTCTGGAAATGCTGACATTAGCCATTTTTGATTTTTTCGCTTGTCTTCTTTAACTTGCACATAGAATAAATGATCATCGCCCGTAACGCCGGCAAAGCGGTGAAGAATTTCTGATCGCTTGTTGGGGTTTTCTTTTGATATTGGATGAAAGCGGGTATTTTTTAATAGCTCAACTGCGGCTGGAAAATACTTCATACGCCGTACCCTGTCACGCCAGTTTTCTTTTTGGAAAAGGTGCGCCCAAAAAGTTTCCAAAAATATTTTGTCTTTATTAAAATACGCCGACCGAATATGAGGTCGGCGTTTTGTTTTTTTATGGATATTTTCATACACTCCGAAAGCTTTTTGCCGCACTTCGTGGAAATCGGAACCTGTTAAGAGTTTTGTCTTTGTTTTATATACTTGCATAACAGCATTATTTTATCATTTCACAATCCAAAAGAAAAGGCGGTTTTTTATTTCTGCAGAATCGGCAGATTAATTTTTGTTTTTTGGCCGAAATAAAATAAGTGACGCTAACATTATTATTGCCAGCGCTGTTTCAATTTTTGTCTGAAAAAGTTTTTGCGTACTGCCGAGCGCCGCGAAATTTATTTTCCAAATAATGCCGATGTTGAAAATTATTGTTAAAACAAGAGCAACTTTAATCACTAAAAGCGTGTCGTTATTTTTAATTGGGTCTTTGGCGACTGTTAAAAAAATGAGGCAGAAAATTAGGTCGCACAATGCGAGCAGGGTGTCGTGATAAGGGGAGTAGAGAGCGCCGTCATAAAAAGGAAAAAGCGTCCAACCAAAAAAATGGGCGAGGCTGGCGATGAAAAAATAGACGGCACCAAAGAGTAAGATAATTTTGATAAGTTTGGTTTTGCTTGGCATATAATTTAGGTAAGCGCCGAGTTGGAGAACGAAGTTCTATTTAATTTTTTCCCATTTTTCTTTGATTTCTTTGGAAAAGTTAGATGAAGGCATTATTGCCCTTTGCTCTAAAATTAGTCGAGAAAGTCCACCGTCACTAAGATAGAAGACGTAGGCTTTGCCATCCTTGAACATTTTTTTTAGGCCATGCTCCAATTGAGCTAAGTCATTCTTATTTGCAAATTCGCACTCAG
>Ga0207146_10159_pt1 | contig 18975 bp, 16 predicted proteins | sample Alteio_BWMinHeat_36_FD_153539 | JGI IMG/M metagenome (GOLD analysis project Ga0207146, IMG submission 153539) | Enriched cells from forest soil in Barre Woods Harvard Forest LTER site, Petersham, Massachusetts, United States -... | ecosystem: Environmental > Terrestrial > Soil > Temperate forest >...
GAGAAACAGTTCGGCTACAGCCGCGATGAGCTGGTGGGTCAGAAAGTGAAGAACATCATTCCGGCAGGTTTCGCGGAGCGGTTGATCGCGGACGCTCTCCGGTCGGCGGAGGATGCGCTGGCGCAGCAGATCGGCACCGGGATTGAGCTTACCGGGCGGCACAAGAATGGCAGCGAGTTTCCCATCGAAATCATGCTGAGTCCGCTCGAAAGCGCGGAGGGCATTCTGGTGACGGCGGCCATCCGCGACATCACCAAGCGCAAGTCGGCGGAAGCGCACCTTCTGAACAAGGTGGAGGAACTGAAGCGGTCCAACGAGGAATTGGGGCAGTTTGCCTATATTGCCTCGCACGATTTGCAGGAACCGCTGCGCATGGTAGCCAGCTACACCCAGCTTCTTTCGCGCCGCTACAAGGGAAAGCTGGACGCCGAGGCCGACGAGTTTATTGCTTTTGCGGTGGACGGGGCCAGCCGCATGCAACGCCTGATTCAGGATCTGCTGACCTATTCGCGGGTGGGGACCAAGGGAAAAGATCTGCTGGATACTTCGAGCGAGGATGCACTGCAGCAGGCGCTGCTGAATCTTCGTGGCGCGATCGAGGACAGCGGCGCGGTGGTGACGCACGATCCGCTGCCTGCCGTGCTGGCGGACGAGATGCAACTGACGCAGCTATTCCAAAACCTGGTGGGCAATGCCATCAAGTACCAGAACCCGGGCGTCCCCAAGGTGCACATCTCGGCCGCGCGCAACAGCGAGGAGAAGTGGATATTTTCGGTTAAGGACAACGGGCTGGGCATTGACCCGCAATACTTCGAAAAGATTTTTGGCATGTTCCAGCGCTTGCACAAACGGGAGGAGTTCGCCGGCACCGGCATCGGACTGGCCATCTGCAAAAAGATTGTCGAGCGCCACGGCGGCGGCATCTCCGTTGAATCGCAGCCCGGGCAGGGTGCCACTTTTCTCTTTTCCCTGGCGGGAAGCGAGCAAAGCATGAAAGCCAGCGGAGGCCAATGATATGCCCCTGCATGTTCTGTTAGTCGAAGACAGTCCCGGCTATGTCCGGCTGACACAGGAAGCGTTTCGTGAAACCGATCCTTCGATTCAGTTGCACGTGGTTTCTGACGGCGTGGAGGCCATGGAGTTTCTGCGGCGGGAGGGGCGCCACCGGCAAGCCCCGCGTCCGGATCTGACGCTGCTGGATTTAAACCTGCCCAGAATGGATGGCCGCGAGGTGCTGGCTCACATCAAGCGGGATGAGAGGCTGAAAATGATCCCTACGGTCATCCTGACCAGTTCCGAGTCGGAGGTGGACATTGCGAAAAGCTATCAGTTGCACGCCAACTGTTACCTCAGCCGGCCGCTGCAGTTTGACGAGTTCCGGGGCCTGGTGAAGAGCCTCAATGATTTCTGGCTGACGCGGGCGAAGTTGCCGCGAAGGCCGGACGCATGAGCCGCAGACCGAAGAGCACGGGAAAGGGAAAGAAATACGCAATGCCAGCGACCACATTTCAACCAGCCAGGCCGGGAAGCATCCCGGCAGAATGAGAGGAAGTCATGCAAGCCATGGAAAGAGCAAGTTTGCCGATACAAATCCTGTTGGTCGAGGACAGTCCTGGCGATGTCCGGCTGACCCAGGAAGCTTTTCGCGAAGCCAACCAGTCGGTGCAATTGCACGTGGCCAACGATGGGGTGGAGGCCATGGCCTTTTTGAGGCATGAAGCTCCGTACACGGACGCCCCTCGCCCCGACCTTACCCTGCTGGACTTGAACCTGCCCCGAATGGATGGCCGCCAGGTTCTGGCTTACATCAAGGCGGATCAGAATCTGAAAACCATGCCTACGGTGATCCTGACCACATCCGAGGCGGAAGCGGATATCGCCAGAAGCTATCAACTGCAAGCCAACTGCTACCTGTGCAAGCCGGTGCAGTTGGAAGAGTTCGAGACCCTGGTGAAGAGCATCAGCGACTTCTGGCTGATGCGTGCCAAGTTGCCGCAGACGCATAGCGCATGATCAGGAAAACGGCGACGGACGAGTGCCCGTGGGGCGAAAGAGCCTCGCGAAGAGAAAGGAAATCATGAACGCGATGGCCCAAGGCAGTATGCCGCTACAGGTTTTGCTGGTCGAAGACAACCCCGCGGACGTCCTGCTGACCAGGGAGGCCTTCAGCGATTCGCAAACGCCCATTTTTCTGCACGTGGCCAGCGACGGCGTGGAAGCCATGGCCTTCTTGCGGCGGGAGGGATCCTACGTGGATGCACCTTTTCCGGATCTTATTCTGCTCGACCTGAACCTTCCCAGAATTAATGGCTGCGAAGTGCTGGCGCACATCAAAGCAGACGACAAATTGAAGAACATCCCTACCCTGATTCTGACAGCCTCCGAGGCGGAAGCCGATGTTGCGAGGAGCTATCAACTGCATGCTAACTGCTACCTCAGCAAGCCGGCGAAGTTTGACGCCTTCGGAGAATTGGCGCGGAGCATTCGGGAGTTCTGGCTTACCAAGTTGCCACCAAGACGACGCCTATTGGGCGAGAAAATCAGAGCGAACGAGAGGAAACCATGAAAACCATCGGAGGAGGCGGTATGCCCATAGAGGTTCTGTTAGTCGAAGACAGTCCAGGCGATGTCCGCTTGACGCAGGAAGCTTTCCGTGACGCTAATATGTCGATCCACTTGCACGTGGCTACGGACGGAGTAGAGGCCATGGCTTTTCTGAGGCATGAAGGCACCCATGTCCGTGCCCCTCGCCCCGATCTGATTCTGCTGGACCTGAACTTGCCCAGGATGGATGGCCGCGAGGTGCTGGCGCACATCAAGGAAAACGAAGATCTGAAAACCATCCCCACGGTGATCCTGACCACCTCCGAGGCAGAAGCGGATATTGCGAGAAGCTATCAGCTGCAGGCCAATTGCTACTTGTGCAAGCCGGTGCAGTTGGACGCGTTCGAGAACCTGGTGAAGAGCATCAACGACTTCTGGCTGACCAAGGTCAAGTTACCGCAGCAAAGGCCGGGCGGATGAGCCCGAAGTCGATCAAGAAACTTCTCCTGGTCGAAGACAACGACGGCGACGCCCGGTTGCTGCGGGAGATGTTGGCGGAACAGGAATCCCGCTTCACAGAGTTGATTCACGTGGGGCGGATGAGTGACGCCGAAAAGCATCTGGCCGAGCATGCGGTGGACATTATCCTGCTCGATCTGGGGCTGCCCGATGCCCAAGGGTTAGGAGCGGTAAGGCGGGCCCACGCCGCTGCGCCCCGCGTTCCCCTGGTGGTGCTGACCGGCCTGGACGACGAGTCGCTGGCCACACAAACCCTGCAGGAAGGCGCGCAAGACTACCTGATCAAGGGCCAGATTGACACCCGCGGGCTGCTGCGCGCCCTGCGCTATGCGGTCGAACGCAAAGCCATGGAAGAGGCGTTGTTCGTGGAAAAGGAACGGGCTCAAGTCACCCTGAACTGCATCGGCGATGCGGTGGCCTGCACGGACACTCCGGGAAATATTACCTTTTTGAATCTGGTGGCTGAGAAGATGACAGGCTGGTCACGGAAAGAGGCGGCCGACCGGCCGATGGCCGAAGTTTTCCGGATTCTGGACACGACCACGCGGGAAGTAATTCCGAATCCGATGGCGATGGCGGTGGCGTGCAACCGGACTTTGCACCTGCCGTCGAACTGCATCCTGGTGCGGCGTGACGGCTTCGAAATTCCGATCGAAGACTCGGTGGCGCCCATCCACGATCGTGAAGGCCAGGCCACGGGAGCGGTCATTGTTTTCCGCGACGTGAGCGCGGCCCGGGCGATGACGCTGCAGATGACGCATTCGGCGCAGCACGACTTTTTGACCGGCTTGCCCAATCGCATGCTGCTGAACGATCGGGTCCGCCACGCCATCGCGCTGGCGCCGCGTCACAAGAAAAAGGTCGCATTGCTGTTTCTGGATCTGGATGGCTTCAAGCACATCAACGATTCGCTGGGACATCCGACCGGCGACAAGCTTCTTCAATCCATCGCCAAACGCCTGGTGGGCTGCGTGCGCGGCTCGGATGCGGTCAGCCGGCAGGGAGGCGACGAATTCGTCGTGCTGCTTTCAGAAATGGCACAGGCGGAAGATGCGGCCATTACCGCCAGGCGGATGCTGCAGGCGGTGGCGGAGGCTCATTCCATCGATCAGCACGAACTTCACGTTACCACCAGCATTGGGGTGAGCGTTTATCCGGACGATGGTCTGGATGCGGAGACGCTGATCAAGAACGCAGACACGGCGATGTACCAGGCCAAGGAGAATGGCCGCCAGAGTTACCAGTTCTTCAAGCCCGCCATGAACGTGCGGGCGGTGGAGCGGCAGTCTATCGAGGAGAGTCTGCGGCGCGCCCTGGAACGGCAGGAGTTTGCGCTGCACTACCAGCCCAAAATCAATCTAAAGACGGGAGAGATTACCGGCGCGGAGGCACTGATACGCTGGACGCATCCCACTCGTGGGCCGGTGTCTCCGGGACAGTTTATTCCGGTGGCGGAAGACTGCGGCCTGATTCTGCCAATCGGTAACTGGGTGCTTCGGGAAGCCTGCCTGCAAGCCCGGGCCTGGGTGGATGCGGGTCTGCCTCTGGCAACCATCGCGGTGAACATCTCGGCGATCCAGTTCCGGGACGAGAACTTTCTTGAAGGTGTATTCGGCACGCTCCGGGAGACGGGGCTGGATCCGAAGTCTCTGGAGCTGGAGCTGACGGAAAGCGTTCTTATGAAACATGCCGAGTCCACGGAATCCATCCTCAAGACCCTGCGGGCCCGCGGGGTGCAGGTGGCGGTGGATGACTTCGGGACAGGTTACTCCAGCCTGAGTTATCTCAGAAAATTTCCCATCGATGCCCTCAAGATCGACCAGTCGTTCGTCCGGCAAATCACCACCACGCCTGACGAGACCACCATCGTGACCGCTGTGATCAGCATGGGCCGAAGCCTCAAGCTGCGAGTCGTTGCGGAGGGCGTGGAAACGCAGGAAGAACTGGCGTTTCTTCAGGCGCACCAGTGCGACGAGGCGCAAGGCTACTATTTCAGCCGGCCGGTGCTTCCACAACTTTTCGCCAGGTTACTCGAAACCGGCATAGCGCAACCCGTCCTCACTTCATAGCAAATCAGTATTCTATCGCCGGACGAGTGGCAGACGTTGTCCCTGGCGGGGCTCCTCCCAAGCCTTGCTTCTGTTTATTGACAGAGGCAGCCGGGCAGGCGCTACCATGCGCTATGGACGCTTCGGCGGCATGTGAGTTCGATCGCGTGGTGTTTGATAGTGGTATGGTTCGGGTGGGAGCTTTTCGCTGCGAAACGAGCCACCCCTGCTTTCACAACTCCGGGCCGGCCAAGAATTATTGTTTCGTCTTCCCCCGAACCGCAGTCGAGATTCAGCATGAGCACGAGCGGGCTTTCGTGGCAAATCCTAACGTTGTGACCCTTTACAACCAGGGCCAGGCCTATCTGAGAAACGCGATCAGTCGCGAGGGCGACCGCTGCGACTGGTTCGGCGTGCAAATTGATACGGTGCGGGATGTGGTACGGGCCTTTGATCCGGCGGTCGACTCGCGGCCGGAATGGCCGTTCCGGTTTACCCGCGGCTGGGCTGACGCCGGCGCGTACCTGGTGCAGCGGCGAATCTTCGAGCATGTGGTTGGAGGTGCGACCGCGGGGCCGCTGGCGATTGAAGAAGCGGTGGTGTATCTACTGGAGCGAGTCGTGCGATCGACCTACGGAACTGCCCACGCCCAACCTCACGCTATTGCTCCAAGGCAGCGCGACATTGTGCATCACATCGAACTCATCCTGAGCCAGCGCTGGGGTGAACGGATGACGCTGCGAGACATCGCCAGTGAAGCTGCGTTGTCACCGTATCACCTGTGCCGGTTGTTTCGTCGCGCAACCGGTACGACTCTGCATCAATATCGCGAAAAACTCCATATCCGCTGGTCCCTCGAAAGCGTGATCGAAACGCGAAGGCCCCTGGTTGACATTGCACTTGAAACCGGGTTCTCCAGCCACAGTCATTTTACGAGTTCTTTCCGCCGGGAGTTTGGTGAGGCGCCGTCGGGGGTTCGAGCCGGGAAGGGATTCGACAGCGATGGTGCGGCGCGCAATATTCTGATAGCGGGATCGGTGGCAATCGGCTAATAAGTAAACACCATGCCAATGACAACAATTTTCACCAAAATAGTATGTATGGCTCTTATTCTGGCAGTCGCCGGTTTTGCGTTTTCGCAGCAGCAGGCTTCGCCGAGCGATCCGACACTCGCTGCGGGGATGGCACGCCTGCAGGCGAACGATAGCGCTGGCGCGGCCAAGATTCTGGAACAGGTGACGAAGCGCGAACCGGAGAACGGGCGAGCCTGGCGCTCCCTGGGCCTGGCATACCAAAACCTGAAAGACCCGGACCACTCAATTGCAGCCTATCAGCACGCGCTCGAAGTCGACCCGGCCGTTCCTACTCCGCTGTTCAATCTTGGCGTCGTCTATGCGATGAAGGGAGATAAAGATGAGGCGTTCGCCTGGCTTACCAAAGCTAAGGCAACCCGCAAGATCGACATGACACAACTCGAGGTCACACCTGAGTTGGCGTCTCTCAAAAGCGACGCGCGCTTCACGGCACTGTTGCCGGTGCGCGCGGACTTTGACAATCCCTTCGTCGAACCGGTGAAGATTATCCGCGAGTGGGACGGAGAATCTGCCAATGATCAGTTCGGCTGGATCGCGAGAAATATCGGCGACGTTGACGGAGACGGGGTGCCCGACGTCGTTACCTCCGCTCCAACCAGCGCAGTCGGCGGCAAGGATGCAGGCCGTATCTATGTTTACTCCACGAAGACGGGCAAATTGCTGTGGACCGCGGACGGCCAGGCGGGCGATCAGCTCGGTACCGGTGTCGAAGGGGCGGGTGACACGAACGGAGATGGAATTCCCGATGTGATCGCGAGCGCTCCCGGGGGTGGGTACGCGAAGATCTATTCCGGCCGCGACGGTCGAGTGCTTCTGACTTTGAAAGCGGAGAATCCCAACGATCAATTCGGGCAGCATGCGGATGGCGTCGGCGACGTGAATCACGATGGGTTTGCCGACGTCATCGTGGGTGCTCCGAACAATGGGGCGGGCGGCGAGAATGCCGGGCGGGCTTATGTGTATTCAGGGAAAGACGGACACATTCTGCTGACTCTGACCGGCGAGCGCGCGGGTGACAACTTTGGCAGTGCGGTGGCGGGCTTCGCGGATAAGAATCGCATCCTTCTCCTGGTGGGAGCGCCCAATGCCGGGCCGAAGCAGACCGGACGCACCTACGTCTATGACATGCTCTCGGCCAAGCCGAAGTTCACCATTGAAGCAGACGAGACCGGCGCAGCCCTCGGCGCAATGTTCTTGTCCGTGCCCGGTGATGTCGACGGCGACGGGGTTCCGGACGTCTATGCCTCGGACTGGGTGAACAGCGCCAAAGGACCCAGAACTGGCCGGGTTTACGTGTACTCGGGAAAGGACGGTCATCCTCTTTTTACGTTCACCGGCGAAACTGCCGGGGAAGGATTCGGCACCAGTCCCTCGGTTGCCGGGGACGTGGATGGCGACGGTCACGCCGACCTCATCGTTGGCGCCTGGCAGTACAGTGGCGCAGCGGTCGGTGGCGGACGCGCTTATTTATATTCCGGGAAAGACGGTCATCTGATGAAGACCTTTACCTGTCGAACCCCAGGAGATACATTCGGGTTTGACGCAGTCACCATGGGCGACGTGGACGGAGATGGCACGGCTGACTTTCTGATTACGTCGGGGTGGAGCGGGGTTCATGGTTTCCACTCTGGGCGCGTGTTTATTATCTCCAGTGGAGTAAGACCGGCGAAGTAAGGGAGGGTTTGACCGTAGCCCGTCTCAGAAGCAACTGTGAAAATAAGCCACCATTCGTTTTACGTCCACATGTGCTTCATGGCTTTGCTGAACTTCTGGGTCGGGAGGGTGTTGAGAACGTCCTCCTTGGTCAGCCAGGCGCGTCGGGCTTGCAGGATGCCGTAGCGAATCTTATCGAGGTGCGAGGTGTGATGGGAATCGGTGTTGATCACGATCTTTACCCCGTACTGTTTGGCCAGGCGGAGATGGCGGTCGCAGAGGTCGAGCCGGTCGGGATAGGCATTTAACTCCATCGCGACCTTGCGTTGGGCAGCGGCTTTCAGAACGGCATCGACGTCGAACTGGTAGGCATCGCGGCGGAGCAGCAGGCGGCCGGTGGGATGTCCGAGGAATGACGTGTTGGGGTTTTCTACAGCCTTGAGCAGGCGGTCGGTCATCTCGGTGGGGCTCTGGTTGAAGTGAGAATGCACGCTGGCGATTACCAGATCCATTTGTTCGAGCACGGAGTCGGAGAGATCGAGCGTGCCGTCGGCCAGAATGTCGACTTCGATCCCAGCGAAGATTCTGAGTCCGTCGCTCTTATCATTGGCGGCGCGGATGCGTTGGATGTGCTCAACCGCGCGCCGGTCATCGAGGCCGTTGGCGAAGGCCAGGTTCTTGGAATGGTCGGTGATGGCCATGTATTTGTAGCCGTGGGCGCGAGCCGCTTCGGCCATTTCTTCGATGGTGTTGCGGCCGTCGGTTTCGACGGTGTGCATGTGAACATCGCCCTGTAAGTCGGTTTGCGAGATGAGTTCGGGTAGGGTGTGTTTTTCGGCGGCATCAATCTCGCCCAGGTTCTCTCGCAGTTCGGGCGGGATATAGTCCAGCTTCAGTTTGGCGTAGATCTCTTCTTCGGTCTTTCCCGCAACGACTTTTTCTTCATCCAGAGTTGCCAGGCTGTATTCGCTCAGGGTGTAGCCCATCTTTAGCGCGCGCTGGCGCAGGGCGACGTTGTGGGCCTTGCTGCCGGTGAAGTACTGCATGGCGGCGCCGAAGGAATCGGGGGAGAGCAGGCGGACGTCTACCTGCATTCCGCCGCGCATACGGAAGCTGACCTTATTTTCGCCGCGGGCAATGATGTCCATCAAGCCCGGCGGCTTGATGATGTGGTCTATCAGCTTTTGCCGTTCTTCATCATCGCAACAAGCTTTCCCAGTTACCAGGATGTCGAGATCGCCGACGGTTTCACGGCCTCGGCGCAAGGAGCCGGCGGGAGTGACCTTCTCCACGCCCGGATAAGCGCGCAGGTGTTGGCTGATTTTTTCGGCTTGAGCTTCTGCCGTGTCGAGGAGGAAGCGTCCGGCGATGCGGCGATAATCCTGAATGGCTTTGAGCAGCTTTTGCTCGTGCTTTTCGCCCATGCGGGGCAGGATGCGAATCTTACCCTCTTGAGCAAGCTTCTCCACGCCCTCGGGATCGCAGACCTGGTAGGCGCTCCAGATCAGGGCGATGGTCTTGGGTCCGAGCCCTTGAATCTTGAGCAGGTCGAGCATGGACGGGTGATACTTCTTGAGCAGCTCGGCGTGCAGCGAAAGGCGGCCGTCTTTGAACATCTCCTGCAGGTTGGCCAGCATTCCCTTGCCGATGCCGGGGATGGCGAGAACTTTCTTAGGCTCACTGACCAGTTCCGCAATCTGCTGCGGGAGGGCTTCGATGGCCTCGGCGGCGTTGCGGTAGGAACGGATGCGGAAGGAATCCTGGCCGTCGATTTCGAGCAGGGCGGCGGTTTCGTAGAGGATGCTGGCGATGGCTTTGTTGTCCATGCGGAATCCAGATTACAACCTATCCGCACCAAATTGCACAGCAGCCGTCCCGGCGGCTGTGGTGGAGGCTTTCCCGCCTCCACGGCGAGGGCAGGATGCCCTCGCGAGGGCCGCCAAGGTGCGGGCGCTACTAAGCCAGACTCCGATCGAATATAAATTTCAGCGAGCGCCCCACGGGCGAGGACAACCGCGTGATATTCCCCTACCAGATCTGGACCCGGTCGCTCGGAGCCAGATAGAGTTTCTCTCCCGGCTGGACGTCGAAGGCCGTGTACCAAGCGTCAATATTCCGGACGGTGGCTGCGCGGTACTTGCCGGGGGAGTGGGGGTCGGTCGCCACTTGCTGGCGGAGCGCAGCGTCGCGCGTCTTCTCTCCCCAATTCTGGGCAAAGGCGATGAAGAACTGTTGGTCGCCGGAGAAGCCGTCCTGAACGGGGGCAGGCTTGCCCTCGAGAGAGGCGTGGTAGCCATCGTATGCGGCGGCGACACCGGCCACGTCGGCGATGTTTTCCGCCAGCGTCTGTTTGCCGTTCAGGGCGAGATCGGGGAAGGGCCGGTACGTGTCGTACTGGGCGGCGAGCCGGGCGGTGGCGGCGTTGAAGTGCTCCAGATCGGCGGGGGTCCACCAATTGCGTACCCGGCCTTTGGAGTCGAAGGCACTGCCTTCGGTATCAAAGGTATGGCTGATTTCGTGGCCGATGATGGCGCCGATCGCTCCATAGTTCACTGCGGCGGGGGCCTGCGGGTCGAAGAACGGTGGCTGCAGGATAGCGGCCGGAAAACTCAGCGCGTTATAAAGCGGCAAGTTGACGGCGTTGACGGTCTGCGGTTCCATCGTCCATTCTTTGCGGTCAATGGGTTGACCGAGGCGCGCCACATTGCGATGGTAGACGAAGAGATTGCCGCGGTGGATGTTGCCGAAGATGTCGTCCCCTTTAACCTCGTAGGCCGAATAGTCGCGCCAGGTGTCGGCGTAACCGATTCCAACATATAGCGTGGTGAGTTTCGCCTGCGCTTCCGCTTTGGTCGAGGGGTCCATCCAGGAGAGCGCTTCAATGCGGCGGCGGAAAGCGGCGACGATATTTGCCACCATCGCTTCCGCCTGGGCCTTGGCTTCGGGCGGGAAGTAACGCTGGGCGTAGATTTGACCGACAGCGTCGCCGAGCAGGGTGTTGACGATTCTGACGCCGCGTTCCCAGCGCGGACGCTGTTCCGTGGTGCCAGCGAGAGTCTTGCCGAAAAAGCCAAAGCCCTCCTCGGCGAGTGCTTTGGGTAACACGCCGGCGTGGAACTCAATCAGGTGGAATGCCAGCCAGTCCTTCCAGGTATCGAGCGCAGTGGAGGCGACGAGAGCAGATTCTCCAGCGAAGGCGGTGGGTTGCCAGACGATGAAGCTGGCTTGCCTGCCCAGGCCAGCACCGCGAAAGTATTCCGCCCAGTCGAGACCCGGGGCCTTGGCGGCGAAGTCGGCCTGCTTCCAGGTGTTGTTGGCTTTGTGGATGTCATCGTTTTCGGCCAGACTGATGTGCTTTTCCGCAATGGCGTGCTCCAGTTCGACGATGTGCTGGGCGCGGACGTCCGTGTCGGTGAATCCGATCAGCTTGAGCATGGCGGAAACATGGGCCAGGTATTTAGTGCGAACGTCGCGCATACTGGCGGTGTCGCTGAGATAGTACTCGCGGTTGGGCATCACCAGGCCGCCTTGCAGCAAGTAGGCGGCATAGTGCTCGGGGTCGTTAAAGCCGGGGGCGACCCACAATCCGAAAAGGTTGGGAGTGTAAAAGTTGGTGTTGTTGAGGGCATCGACATCCGCCCGGAGAGTTTCCCCCAAAGATCGAGCCAGTTCGCGTTTGTTATGGATGGCGGCAATTGCATTGAGGTACGGGCGGATCGGAGCAAGGCCTTTGGCTTCGATGGTGGACTCGTCCATATAGGAGTTGTAGAGGTCGGCAATTTTGCGGACGCCGGAACCGGCGGGCGCATTGCCCTTGGCGAGTTCTTCGATCAGGCTTGCGGTGCGCTTGTTGCTCAAATCGTCCAGGGTGTTGAAGACGCCGATTCCAGCCTTGTCGGGAGGAAGCTCAGTGCGCTTGATCCAGTCGCCGTTGGCGAATTCGTAAAAATCGTCGCCGGGTTTGACGGAGCGATCGAAGTTGGCGACTGCGATACCGTGCGTCTCCGGCCTGGGCGCTTCCTGGGAGCCGGCGGCAATTGCGGCGAGGGCTAAGAGTGCGGATGCGGCAGTGGCACGGGGAAAGAATCTAAGCGTCCATTTCATGCGTTGCTCCAGGGCAGATGCGGATTTAGGTTGCGCCAATTGGCTTTAGACGACACGCCGTCAAAAAGGGTAGCACGCCGGGATTTTGGGCCGGACTCGGTTTGAGGTGTTGATTTGAAATTCGGAACGGAGAAAGTCTTAAATCGCAGAGTACGCAGAGAAGGGCCGCAGAGTTCGCGGAGACACCCGGCAGAGGCACGGGTTGCGCGTCAAATACAGTGCTAATCACCCTCAGCAGGGGAGTGATAGGATATGTGCCGCAAGATTTTGAGGATCCACTCACCTTGTCGATTTCGTTCGCCGGAGCTCATTAGGGGAAGGGAAAATCTCTCGGATATGAAAAAGCTGATTCTCCTGATCTTTCTTTTCCAACTATCCATTTCGCAGAAACTCAATGCGCAGGATTCGGTCCCCGCCCCGGGCGAGAAGGGCGAACGCCGTGAGTTCATAATCGCCAATTTCCACACCGAGAGCGGGGTCACCCTGCCACAGGCGCGTATTGTCTATGGAACCTATGGCCATCTGAACGCCGCCAAGGATAACGTGGTGCTGTTGCCATCTCACTACATGGCGGACTTCCATGGTTATGAGTGGCTGATCGGGAAGGATCTTGCGCTCGATCCCTCGAAGCTCTTTCTGGTGGCCACGGAATTGTTTGGCAACGGACGGTCGTCTTCGCCGAGCAATACTCCCGAGCCTTATCACGGACCCCGGTTTCCGGTGACGACCATCCGCGACAATGTGGAGGCGGTTCACCGGCTTCTTACCGAAGACCTCAAGGTCACCCACTTGCGTGCCATCGTCGGTTTCTCCATGGGCGCGGAACAGGCTTTCCAATGGGCGGTAAGGTACCCGGACTTCGCCGACCGGATCGTGGCCACCTCGGGCACGGCTAAGAACTACCCGCACGGTGTGGTGCGGTTGGAAGGGCAGATCGCAGCGCTAACCGCCGACGCCGCGTTTCAGAATGGCGACTACACAGCTCCGCCGACGAAAGGGTTGGAGGCGTTCGCAACGGTTTGGACCGCGTGGCTGTTTTCCCAGGAGTGGTGGCGCCGGGAATTGTGGCGTGAGGGGGCACCGCCCGGTACTACGTTCGAGAAGGTGCTGCACGACTTCCGCACCGACTTCATTCCCGGCGCAGATGCCAACGATCTGATTCTCCAAATGCGTACCTGGGAGCGCCACGATATTGGGACCACGCCCGGTACGGCATTTGGGGGAAACGTGGAGCTGGCACTGCGCTCGATCAAGGTTCCTCTGCTCTACATGCCCTCAGAAACGGACCTGTATTTTCCGGTCGGGGATGCGCGTTACGAGGCAGGGTTTATCCAAGAAGTCACGCTGACGCCCATCCCGTCGCTCTGGGGGCACACAGCGGGTGCGGCCAGCAACCCGGCGGACGGTAAATTCCTTAACGAGAAGATTGGAGCTTTCCTTGGCACCGCGCCGGCTGGGCGCTGATGGGAAGGCCGGTCCAAACCTACTGCCCTGAAAATTGGGCAAAGGCATTGTTTGCAGAGACGGTCGGGTGTATAGTACCGCTCGGTCGGAAAATCAACGGTAAGATCCGACGTTAGGGCGCTGACAGGTTGGTCGTCGTTGGTTCGACCTCCTCGATTTGCTGAGCTCTTTGCGATAATCCTACCTTTGTTCAGTGGTGCAGCCAATGATAGGCCCAGAACGCCGCCAAACTCCCCGCACGACGATGGAAAAGCACACCTACATCAATATCGAGCCGAATAACGGCGGCATCGTGTTGAATGTCTCCAGTGACGGACTTTGCTTTCATTCCTTTGATCCGGTGAAGCGCAATGGGACGATCCGGTTCTGGTTCTCGGACCACAACCAGCGAATCGAAGGTGGCGCCGAACTGGCGTGGATGGATGAGACGCAAAAGGGCGGATTGCGATTCACTACTCTGCCTCCAGAAGCGCGCGAACAAATCAGCCATTGGATCAGCCAGCCCGCGATGCCGCTTCGCTCCGATGCGGCCTCCACATCGTCAGTGCCGCCGCCCGCTTTGTCCGGCCTCGGCGCCACCCGCCCAGAAGCGCAGACTGCGCCCGCCGGGTATGCCCCGCATCCGACGCTTTCAGCAGAATCAAAAGCACCGGCGCCGTTGACTGGATTCTCCGGTGGTTTGGCGACCGGGCTTCTGGTTGCGGCTCTGGTGGCGGCCGGGTTCTTATTTCACAGCTATCGCAGCGAGTTCGGAGAGTTACTCATCCGGATGGGAGAACGATTCGCGGAGAAACCGCAAGCGCCGATGCAAACCGTGTCGCCAGCTTCACCGCCCGCGGCGCCAGTTCCAGGGACGATATCGTCGCTGCCGGAGCGCACGGCGTCGCGAGCGCGGCAAGTTGGGCCCGCGCCCGCGAAAACGGCATCGCCAGCGCAAGTGGTGTCGCCCGAACCACGAAGAGTATCGTCGGAAGCTGCCGCGCCCACAGTGTCACGGCCCGAAAAGCTCGTCCTGCAGCCTTTGGCACATCCAACTAAACCCCAGGAGAAGGTCGAGCCGGCAGCAGCGGTTGGCAAAAGCGCCTTCCCGCCAAACTTCGCCAGGGATTCGGCTACTGAGTCTCCCGCTGCTACTCCGGCGGTTTCGCCAGAGCCTCCGAAGATTTCTTTACCCACGACTGCCGCCGTTCCCGGCCCAAGCAGCGCTCCCGCCAAGCCTATCGCCGTTCCCCAACTTGCTCCAGCCAGCCACGCCACCGTCCAGGCCGAGGACGCCAGAACCGAGAAGCCCGAATCGACATCGGAAATGTATTTTGAAATCGGCAAATTCAAAGACCCGTTGCAGGCTCACGACACCACTGACAAGCTGACGCAACTCGGTTTTCCCGCAACCGCGGTTCAGAAAGGTCATCTTTGGAAGAATTCCTACCACGTGCTTGTAGGCCCCTACAGAGATGAGGAAAAGGCCAGAGTGACGCACCAGGATCTTGTGTCCCGCGGGTTCAAGGCGCAACCCTTTGAAAGGGGTTCGCGCAGCATCTCGTTCCGTTCCGGTTTGACGGTTAACGGGGAGCGCGCGCCGGTGGGAGATTACACTGTTAGTTGGGAGTCCTACGTCGTCGATGCAACCGTGAAACTTGTGCATGAAAATTCCCTAGTTGCGACTGCCGCCGGGAAATGGGTGAAACGCGACGTCAGGTATGCGCATGATGCGTATGTCTACCGGAGAAATATGGACGGATCGAAGACCCTCCTCGAAATTCAGTTCGAGGGCATGCGCCAGGCCCTCGTATTCGGCAAATCCTAGAGCTGGTGGCGCCGCATTTCCCGTCGGCTGGATAAAGACCGCATGTTGAACCGGCACGACTAAAGTTGTGCCCTTCCACCCGAAGCTGTGCCTCCCACAAGATCATGATGAAATCAGTCCCCCGCGTCTAGGTCGCGCCGCGCGAAAGCCTCCGCGCGTGACCAAGGTAATTTGCCCCGTCACTCCTGACTGGGTAGGTTCGTACTCAGTTCACTCACAAGCCATGACTACGAAACCAATCGTTGTGGAACCGCGGTTCATTCTTGCTGCGACGGTAATGTTGCGGGAAACATCCACCGACGCGGCGGTCTTGGTTCAGTTGAGGAATATTAGTTTGAGCGGATGCTATCTGGAAACGCCACGGCCAGTCCGGGAAGGCGCCCGGGTTCGAGTGGTGCTCCAGTTGGCGGAGATCCGCGCCGATGTTTGCGGGGTGGTCCGGCGCCGCGATGAGAAAGGCCTGGGAGTCCAGTTCACCAACGGCGCCACCGTGGAGGACTGGAAACGCCTTGAGTCTTTCATCAAGGGATTGCATGGCACAGTGCCGCCCATGAACGCAGCGGCTTCGGGCGCAATCTAACCCAAGACAGGTGAGCTGCCAAGGCGGGCCTTCACCGGTAACTTTCCTGGATTAATGTTTTACTTCAAGAAGGTTTTGTAACATTCGCAGCCTGCGGACCCTTAGGGCCCTCGGTGATCTCAAACTCCACTTGATCGCCTTCCTGCAGGCTCTTGTACCCTTCCGACGTGATCGCGCTGTAATGCACGAATACGTCTGCCCCTTCCTCGCGACCGATGAACCCGTACCCCTTCGCATTGTTGAACCACTTTACCGTACCCTTCAGACGTTCCACTTACGCCCCCCTGGCGCGAACCTTTCCTGCTGCCAGATCGCACCCCGATTTCCTGTCATTCTCTTGCTACTGGGAGAGGCTGTCAAGGGAGTGGATGGAGAAAAAATGGTTATCTGTTCCGCTTCCGGCTGCGAAGCTTGTGATCAAGCCAGAGTACGCCAGAGATGGTTTTGCCATCCTGAATGCGACCGGCCATCACCATGCGGACGATAGTGCTGAGCGGGAAGAATCTAATCTCAATCACTTCATCCTCCTCGGGCTGCGCGGTGCCGGGACGCAGGCCCCTCGCCAGGTAAATGGACATAGTTTCGGCAACAAATCCGGGGCTGGCATAAAACCTCAGAATTCGCTTCCAGCGCGCGGCCGTGTACCCGGTCTCCTCGAGCAATTCGCGTTTGGCTCCCGCCAGTTCGTTTTCGCCTTGATCAATTCGGCCGGCGCAAAGCTCCCAAAGATACTGCTGAGCGGCATGGCGGTACTGGCGCACCAAAAGCACGCGCGGTTCGGATTGAGTTTCGTCAACCGCCAGAATCACGACCGAGCCGGTGTGCCGCACGATGTCGCGACGGCCGCGCACGCCCCCGGGCTCCAGCACTTGATCGGCAGTGACCCAGAACGCAGGTCCACGATACACCTCGACGGAAGAAAGCACGCGAGCTTTGGTTTTGGGACGCGATGATTTCGGCATACCCACAATATAAGCGACAAGGGCACTGAACAGCCGCCGACGCAACGATTTTGCCGCCGGCAGGAGCAGCCTGATATGCTGCCCGCGATGGCGGCGAAGCCAAAGATTGCGATCATCGGCCCGGGGAGACTGGGCAAGGCGTTGGCGCTGGCGCTGAAGCGAGCCGGGTACACGATCTCCGAAGTCGTTTCCCGCAACCGCACCGGATCAAGGCGGAAGGCCCGTGAACTGGCTCGGAAGGTTGGGGCGCTCGCGTCAACCCGCGAGAACGCGGACTTGGACGCCGATCTCGTCTGGTTCTGCGTCCCCGATCGCGAGATTGGCGTAGCGTCCCGCCTGCTTGCTCCGGTCATTGAGTGGAAGAGAAAAATCGTGTTCCACTCCAGCGGGGCGCTGCTCAGCGACGAACTGAATGTGCTGCGACGGCGAGGAGCGGCCGTGGCTTCGGTTCATCCTTTGATGACGTTCGTGCACGGCTCTCGGCCGTTGCTTAAGAGCGTGCCGTTTGCTGTCGAAGGCGACGCGCTAGCAGTTCGGGCGGCGCGGCGGATCGTGCGAGCTCTGGGTGGTGAAGCATTCACAATTCGCAAGCCCCACAAAGCCGCTTATCACGCCTGGGGAGCGTTTGCTTCGCCATTGCTGGTGGCGACATTGGTGACCGCGGAACAGTTGGCGCGCACCACGGGGCTATCCGCCGTCCAGGCTCGTAAGAAGATGCTGCCGATCATAAGACAGACCATTGCGAACTACGAGGCTCTCGGCCCGGCTGGAGCTTTCAGCGGACCCATCGTGCGCGGCGATGCGGAAACCGTCCGCCGACATCTCAGCGTGCTGAGGAAAGTTCCGGAAGCACGGGATGTGTATTTATCGCTGGCACGGTCGGCGCTGCGATACTTGCCAGCGCGGAATCGCACTAAGTTGAAAAAGGTCCTGGAAGCGTAAGCTCAGTCGCGTTGGCCACCGAAGGTCGGCTTCTACACCATCAGGCGCGTGATGTTTCTCGCCCGCCCCGTTCGCTCATCGCAATCGACCACGACCGCGCACAGTCGAACGTCGCCGGTCGCGGCCTCGAATCGTGTCGGCATGTTGTTTAAGAACTTGCCCACGACCAATTCCTTCTTCACCCCGATGACGCTGTCGTAAGGTCCGGTCATGCCCACGTCGGTGATGTACGCGGTGCCGCCCGGAAGCACGCGCTCATCGGCCGTGGGAACATGGGTGTGGGTGCCGACGACCACCGTGACGCGGCCATCGAGGTACCAGCCCAGTGAAATCTTTTCCGAGGTCGCCTCGGCATGGACATCGACAAAGATCACCTTGGCCTTGATTTCTCTTAACAACTGGTCGGCGACGCGGAAAGGGTCGTCGTTCGAAGCCATGAAAACGCGGCCCTGCAAATTGATCACGGCGTAGGGAACGTCGCCTTTGCGACCCTCATACATGCCCCACCCCGGCATTCCGGGGGGATAGTTGGCGGGACGCAGCAAGCGGCGAGCGGGGCTGTGCGGATTCCCGTCGGCGGTGGCGAAGTAATCGACGATCTCCCGTTTGTCCCAGACATGGTTGCCGGTGGTAAGAACGTCAATGCCCATCTCGAACAGTTCCTCGGCCAGTGGCGGCGTGATACCGAAACCGGCGGCCGCGTTTTCCCCGTTGGCGAGCACGAGGTCGATGGCGTGCTCTTTCACCAAAGCAGGAAGGCGTTCTTTGACGATGGTTCGTCCAGGCCTCCCGAAAATGTCTCCGATAAAAAGAATGCGCATTTTGTATGGCCGGTCTCCCCGCTGTCGGAGCGGTATTCCATATCCTCGCGAAAAACTTGATGTTACCACGCGAGCACGAATAGTCTTGCGGACGGTTGGACGGGCGCCCGTCCTCCATCTGTTATGGAATCAGCTCTGCGGTTTTTAGAAAGTCGTAGTTTCCTGAGGGATTCAGAGTCAGATTTCGTACGCGCTTGGTGTGCACCATTACGTTCTCGATGTACCAGAGGTTGATGTAAGGCAAGTCATCGGCCAGGATTCGTTGAATCTCGGCATAGATCTGCCGGCGCGTATTCTGGTCGAGTTCGCCGCGCGCCTGGTCGATCAGCGCGTCCACCCGCGGGTTAGCATAATAAGTACGATTGCCGCCCTGCGGCGAAAATTTGGCCGAGTGGAAAACATACTCGAAGATGTCCGGATCTTCGTTGCCTCCGACC
>Ga0207146_10160_pt1 | contig 18972 bp, 16 predicted proteins | sample Alteio_BWMinHeat_36_FD_153539 | JGI IMG/M metagenome (GOLD analysis project Ga0207146, IMG submission 153539) | Enriched cells from forest soil in Barre Woods Harvard Forest LTER site, Petersham, Massachusetts, United States -... | ecosystem: Environmental > Terrestrial > Soil > Temperate forest >...
TGCTCTGGACCGCGAAAGCAGGGTCAGCGCGACTTGATTGCGCAGGCGATCCAGCCTGTATGGGAGGCAAATCACATCTGGTTGATCCTGCTTGTCGTCCTGATGTTCTCAGGCTTCCCGCCGGCTTTCAGTTCGATGAGTGTAGGCCTTGCCGTGCCGATCTTTCTAGTCTTACTCGGCATCGTATTCCGCGGTTCATCATATGTGTTTCGCGCCTATTTTGCAGGTGACGTTAGAACGCAGCTTTACTGGGGAAAAGTCTTCTCAATTTCGAGCAGCATCACGCCTTTGTTCCTGGGTATCGTGATCGGCGCAATCTCGGGTGATGCTGTACTGGTGGATGATGGCAGGAGTGAAAACGGGTTTCTTAGCACATGGTTGCAGCCGTTCCCGTTGATTGTCGGCTTGCTAGCGCTTTCACTCTTCGCTTATCTATCGGCCTGTTATCTTACCGTCGAGACCGACGATTCTGAACTGCAGGGAGACTTCCGGAAGCGCGCCTTATTCTCTGGTTTTGTTTCCGTCATGGCTGCCTTTGCGACTTACCTTGTCGCAGAAAATTCCGCTCAGCGGATACTAGACGGCCTTTCACGCTCCCCCAATTGCTTGTTAATCGAAGTGGGAGCTGCAATAGCGACATTAGTTGCCTTCCAGGCGCTCTGGTCGCGCAGCTATCCCCGCGCACGCATAGCCGCGGCAGCCCAAGTCGGACTCATCGTGATCGGCTGGGGCTTTGCCCAGTATCCCTACGTCATCCGGCCCGAACTCACGATCTTCAATGGTGCCTCTCCACCAAACATCCTCATGGAAATGGAGATCGCTATCGCGTTGGGTGCCGTCATTCTGATTCCTTCGCTTATCCTGCTACTTCTCATCTTCAAAAGGGATGGGAAATCAATCTCAGCCAGCGTCGATAAACCTGTGTCTGAAGCTTTCACCAGCGGAGAACTCTTATGATGCTTGTTCCGATTTCGAAGTCTTTGCAGGGCGCATTTGAAACATTATCCAAGGAGACGGCACAAGCTCTTTGAGCAAATCGACGAACGCAGTATTCATTAAGTTTGAGGACAGTTGGAAGGGATGCAATGAAGAAATTCACTGAATATCAGGAGAATTGATATGGAAATGCTCGTGAGTCTGCTCAAGACCAATGGCGACTGGGCTGTCGCGACTGCAAGGATTCTGCTTGGCTTCGTTCTGTTCGCACACGGTGCACAGAAATTATTGGGCGGGTATGGTGGTCCGGGTCTCGCGGGTACCGTCCCGACACTACAGCACATCTGAAACTCCAAAGGCCATCGGCGGTACTGGTCATCTTCACTTGCCGTGATACCGCCGACATCGTTAGAGATGGACGTGTAATCGCCATCTCGGACACTTCCCTATTACTGGCCCGAACCCCGGCGGCGATCCGGATCGGGCATACCTGAAATGCCAGCGGACCGATTATCCGCTTCGCACTCGGAATCTGGCGTAAACGACGCTAACTATATATAGATTGCTGGTGAAGAGGTAAGTGCCAGAGATCCTCAACCTATTGAAAATACATAGGATGGCACTGTACCCTATTTTTGTACCCGAAGTATCCGAGAAAGTGAGCGCTGCTCTCGCAAAACCACTGAAAATAAAGAGGATAGATGGTGCTGGGAGGGGGAGTTGAACCCCACGAAGCTGCCTTCGACGGATTTTGAGTTTCCCATGAATACCGTAAGTCTATGATAAATAAGCGTAATTGAGCGTAATTTCAAAGCGACCCAAGTGGCCTCTCATCAATGGTTTAGTGTAATTGAGCGTAAATAAGCCAAACTGATGTCTGTACCCGAACCTGTACCCGAGATGTTGACTACGACGAAGCTTCCTCAGAGAAGAAGTCCTAGTAACCGTTTAGTGAGCGAGGAGGCTCTCGCCGCTCGCAGGTCCCCGCGAGAGCGTGTTCCGCGAATCCTATCCCTGCCAGACGTGCCGGCAATTTCAAGGAGGGGGCACGGACCTGTTGTCGCCGATTGACTTGTGAAGGCACGTGTCCGAAATGCCGACTCTTCGTCCAAGTAGAAGTCCCCCACCGGAAGTTAGTGAACACCAGCGCGTTTTTCATTACTGATCTCTCGCAGAACCCGCAAGCCGATTCTGGATGAGTGATTTGCCTTGTTACCGACAGTTGAGATTCTAGCCCCCAGCCACGTTCCCAAACACCGGCCGACATCCCGGTACTAATTTGGGTCAGTGAGCGCATCGGCGATAATGAACTCGTTGAGAGCGGGCGGTTTATATTGAAGCTGTTGCCCGAACGGGGTGAGTATGGCTCGCATGAAAAATCTTGCGAAGAAGCCGTTGTTGACAGGTCCGGGTCACACTCGGAAGCTTTACGGTGCCAACCTAGCCGAGGTCTTCCGGACGCCGCTCTATGATTGCTCCCTCAAGAATGTGTCTGGCGTGCCCGACTTCGCCCTCACCCGGCTCAAGGGTGGACCGATGGAGATGCAGCGAGCACCGGCCTATCCTGAGGACCGCGCCATGCTCATCTGCGTGGCTTTAGCTCCAACTCCGGTTGACCGGTGGCGCGCGCGCATCGCCGGACAAGAAGTCGCCGTCTCTCATTCGATCGCATTCGCAACAACGGTCATCGATCTTATGAAGCCGATGGAGATGTGGGCGGCAGGTCCGTTCGACTATCTTCACTATTATGTATCCCGCGATCTGCTGGACAGAGTTGCAGCAGACAACAGGATTGCACCAGTTGATTCGTTTCGGATGGTCTTCTTTGAAAGGGACCTCGTCGTTGCTCAATTGACCAAGACCATCCTCAGTCAGGTGCGCAACCGTGAACCGCTCAACATGCTTGCATTAGAAGATGTCTCACTTCTTGTGAGCACACATCTTCTGCAACACTATGGAAACGGTAAGGGAATTCTCCGGGCACAGCCGAGCCTAGAGATCTGGCAAAAGATTCGCACCGAGGAGATGTTGCGTGCGCATCTTGAAGGCGAGATCAGAATTGCGGAGCTTGCCACCGCCTGTCAGCTCTCCCCGAGTCACTTCTCTCGTTGCTTTCGCCAGAGCTTTGGCACTTCAGTTCATCAATGGCTAATCAAACTTCGAATCGACACGGCAAAAAATCTGCTTCGCGAACCCGAACTGAGTCTGGCAGAGGTGGGATTTCGGTCGGGATTCTGCGATCAGGCTGCCTTCACGCGCGCGTTTACCACGCTCGAAGGGACAACGCCGTTTCGCTGGCGCAAACTGAACGGTTGTAGCTCGATTGCTACTGGCCATCTTGTCTGTGGTGAGCTGCGCTCTCGCTAGTGGCTTCTATAGCGGCAACGAGCCGCTTTACAGAGAACTGTGCTCTTCTGTCCGCGTCCGGGTCCCGAAGAGAATGGCTGGAGACATGGTGGCTCAGATAGATCCCGAGCAAGTCCCACGCCAGCTGGGCGACGTCGGTATCCTGCAACAAGTGTCTTTTGTCGATCGCATCACGGATCAACATAATGAGGGTCTGCCGCCAGACAGATTCCGCCGCAGCGGCAGCCTCTCGAACCGGTCCCGGCAGAAAGCTTAGCTCAACAATGGCTTGAGCGATCGGACAGCTGCCCGGCAGTCCTGCCCTCCTCGTCCATCCAATCCATACATTTAGGTAGCGAATCAGCGACGGCAACCCGCCACCAACGCCAGTTTCGACTCCGAGGCAGGTACGGCTCCAAAGGTCCAATGCAACATCGAGAATGGACCGCTTTAGGTCGCCCAAATGTGGAAAATGCGCAACAACGCCACCCTTTGACAGGTTCGCGCGGTCGGCAACCGAACCAAAGGTAATCTTGCATAGTCCCTCTGCGCTTGCCAAATCAAGCCCCACCCGAAGGACGCGGGTTCTGGTTTCTTGACCGGACACTGATCGTCCTTTACTTGTTCTCTACAAAAGCTCTTTTCATTCTGCCGTGGTAAGCGGCGCAGCCTGGCGACTCCGAGACGAATGGTACGCGGTACACCATCTTGGAAGATTGCCGATATCCGTCCTATTTGTCGATTCGGACCGCAAATTTCGGGCCTAAGCGCAGCGCGTTAATCGGCGAAAGGAGCATGAATCCTTCTCGGAACCAGCAATTCAGAAAGCTGTCTCATTCAACCAAGGTCATTTTGTACAAGAATGACCGTTCTTTTTGACGTTACGCTCTTCCAACTCAGGAACGCCTCGTCCGTGCTCTCTGGGTCTTGTCGGAGAGTTTCCTGAAAATCGCTTGCCGCAACAGAGCTACCCATGACCACATCATCGAACCCAGCAAACGCTTACGGTGCGCAGATGGCGAAGTATTTCACCATGAACCAACCGCCCAATGTTGCGATCGATTCTGCAGTTTCCGTCGTCCGGCCGCAACTGGCGATTACCCGGCTGATCGCACGGAGCGGCATCCCGGAACGAACTGCGTCCATCCCTTCTGAAAAGGCTTACGTTGTCTCGGTTCATCTTAATCATGCGAATTCCGGAGAATGGGAACTTTGGACCGATGAGAAGTACACAAAGACGGGGGCGTGGCCGGTTGGCGGAGTCGCAATGTGCGACCTGGAGTCAAATTCGAGTATTCGAAATCCCGGCCCGATCGACTGGATCCACTACCATGTTCCGCGCGCAACCCTGGATTCCCTCGCGGACGATGCAGGAGTGCCCGGCGTTAAACGCCTCTACTGTGTTTACGGAACCTCCGACCCGGTCCTCCATCACCTGACGCAATCGATCCTGCCGTCCTTGAACAGACCGGAGATGTTCTCCCAATTGTTCATGGATTCTTTCACTATGATGGTTTGTTCGCACCTTGTCGGTCGGTATGGTCAGCTTCGCGAAGCATTCCCGATGCACAAAGGCGGTCTGGCACCGTGGCAAAGGCGGCGCGTTGTGGAATTGCTTCGCGAGCATCTGGACGGTGAGATAAAACTAGCGACCCTTGCCGATGAATGTAGGCTCTCAGTCAGTCATTTTGCGCGGTCATTCAGGGTATCGTTTGGGGCCTCCGCGCATCGCTATCTGACTCTGCAGCGCGTTGAAGTCGCGAAGGTCCTCTTGTCGGAAACGACTAACTCGCTGGTGGAAGTTGCCGCGCAGACTGGGTTCTCCGATCAAGCCGCGCTTACAAGGATGTTTGCAAACGTCGTTGGCACAACACCGGCGAAGTGGAGACGAGAACACTCGCGTCGCGGGAGCTTTATCGAAATACCCAAACACCAATTCCCTCAACCACACGAATAGATCTCATCCCAAGTTCAGCGGCCCAGGGTCTGTTTTGGCCGGAATCGTCTCTGGATGCCGCATTGTCGCGGATTTGAGAGTCGGCTAGAGTTCTCGCGTTGAACACGAGTTGGGAGTGGTCTTTTCAGTCGCTCACTCCGCATTTGAGCAGGAATCGACAAAAAGGGTTCATGTCTTCAATAACGCTGAGCTAGGCCCTGACTATGGTAGGTCGCAAGTCCGAGGCTCGACGCCGTCTGACATCGACAATTAACTGATCCGAGTGGATCTCTACCACAAAAGGAGAAATGGTCATGAGTCAGCATATTAAGAATGTAGTTCTGGTGCATGGAGCTTTCGCAGATGGTTCCGGCTGGAAGAGGGTCGCCGACATCCTCAAGCATGATGGCTACAAGGTGTCGGTGGTACAGCACCCAGAGACTTCCTACGCCGACGACCAAAAGTACACGAAGGCTGCCATCGACGCGATGGGCGGCCCGGTCGTCCTAGTCGGACACAGCTACGGTGGATCTGTTATCACCGAGGCCGGCAATCATCCCAACGTTGTGGCGCTTGTTTATATCGCCGCATTTGCGCTCGATGAAGGTGAGAGCTGTGCGTCGATCGAGCAGGCCGTACCACAAGCCTCAAAGGCGTTCGCGCCGGACAGCAATGGGCTTTGGTGGATAGACCAGGCGCATTTCGTGGCCGACTTTGCAGCGGACATCCCACGGGATGAGGCTGAGTTCATGGCTATAGCACAGGTTCCGATTTCTACTGAGGCTTTCACCCATCAGGTCAAGAATCCCGCCTGGAAGCACAAGCCCACCTTTTACATGGTTGCAACCGAAGACCGGTCGATTAACCCGGAACAGGAGCGCATGATGGCAAAACGCGCCAAGGCCAAGACGGTCGAAGTGAAGTCGAGCCATGTGGCTTATATGGCTTTCCCGAAGGAAGCAGCCAAGCTCATCGAAGAGGCCGCCACCTCCGTCCGTGTGTAGCCATATTTTTCTGGCAAAATGATCTCCGTCGAACCGGTCACGGTCGGCGGAGATTCTGTCAGGAGATAGTCGTCCTAGGAGGGTGAAACAATGGATCACATCAATGTAAAAGGGCAGGGCGGCACATTCTCCGCCTATATCGCAAGACCGAAGACCTCGCCTGCCTCGGCAGTTGTAGTTCTGCAGGAATTGTTCGGTGTGAACGCCGACATTCGCAAGCACTGTGATGAATTGGCGGAACAAGGCTACCTCGCGGTTGCTCCAGACCTGTATTGGCGACAGGAGCCAGGCGTCGATTTGAACGTCAGCTCCCAAGCCGACTGGGACCATGGCCTTCGCCTCTATCAGGCCTATGACAGAGATGCAGGCGTCAAGGACATCAAGGACACCATCGACGCAGTTCGCAACCTCCCGGAATGCAATGGCAAGGTAGCCTTACTCGGCTATTGCCTCGGCGCGCTAATGGTCTTTATGACAGCCGTGCGCAATGAGGGCATCGACGCCGCGGTCTGGTATCACGGCGCCGATACCGATAAATATCTGGGAGAGGTCGACGGGCTTCATACGCCCATTCTCATGCATCTAGCCGAGGAGGATGAGTTCATCTCCAAAGCTGCGCAAGCGGCGATTAGGGCGGCGGTTGCTAATAAGCCAAATGCGTCGGTATACGGCTATCCGGGGCAGTGTCATGCTTTCTCCCGCCATAACGGAAAACACTACAACGCCGCCGCGGCTCACCTTGCCAACGGTCGGACGAGCGAATTCCTGAGTCGCCAATTGGGGTGACTGCCGGACGCTCTTTGGGAGGCTACCCCAAAACGCCGTCGCTTGCCATTGCAAACGAAGACTAAGGAGTCACCATGATCAGAAAAGTTGAGATGGAACGGTTTTCAGTGACCTCTTCGAAGCCAATCGACGCGGTTGTTGCAGCCATCAAGGCATCGATTGGTCACCCGAATATGGCAGAGCTCTGGCAAGCAACGCAGCGAGCGACGACTGCTGCCGAGCTAGAGGCCGCCATACAACCCGCCGTAGGCGAGAGCGGTCTGATGCAATTTGTCGAGTTCGATCACGGGATGATTATTCGCAAGGGGACCGAGAATCACTCATCCAGAATCATTCGTCTCGTCATTGGAAATCCTCTCATCATGAAGGAAATGGCTAAGCACGTTCCGGACGCCGGCTCGTATGCTCCGGTTACCGTCCTAGTTGATGAGCGCGCTGATGGCGTGCATATTTCGTATGACAGGATGGCCAGCCTCTTGGCTCCTTATGGGGACGAGAATACGTTAAGCGTGGCTCGCGACCTGGACGCCAAAGTCGAAGACGTGTTGAGACAAGTAGTATGAGATGGAGTCGGAAGACTGCAATAGCCTTGGCGCTCATGCGTTCTTGCGAAGCTAAGAAGAAGTTCACAGACCCGGCCCGCTCGTTCGAAGCCTAGAGGAGGAGCATTCATGTCAAAATCCACTTCAACGCCGATACGTGTGATCGAGGAAACGCCTAACTACTGGAGAGCCGAATTCGACTGTCCGCCCTTCAACGTGGTCGATGGTGATGTCTTTCAAGCGCTTCAGGATCTCCTCGTCCGGATGGAGACGAGCGAGAATCTGCGGGTGATCGTCTTCGAGAGTGCGCTCCCCGACTTTTATCTGTCGCATTTCGATCTGACCGGGAAGCTCGGCAATGTCATGACGGGGATTGGGCCTTCGGGCTTGCCCATCCTGATGGATACGTTTGTGCGGCTGACAAAAGTTCCCGTAGTCAGCCTGGCAAAGATCAGAGGCTGTGTGCGTGGCGTCAGCAGCGAGTTCGTTCTTGCGTGCGATATGCGTTTCGCCTCGCGGGAGAATCTGAAACTGGGTCATCCCGAACTCGGGGTCGGGCTGCATCCAGGCGGCGGAGGCACGGAGCGACTTCCCCATCTGGTCGGACGCGGGCGAGCGCTTGAAATCGTCCTCAGTGCCAACGACTTCGATGGTGAATGGGCCGAACGATACGGCTATGTAAATCGTTCACTGCCGGACACTGAATTGGACAGCTTCGTCGATGCCCTCGCGCGCCGGATCAGCTCTTTCGATAAGCCAGCTCTCGCTGCCGCCAAGAACCTCGTCAATGAAGTCTCGTTGCCCGAAGCTGATCGGCTCCTCGCGGCGTTCACGTCGTTTGGCAAGGCACTTGGCTGGCCGGCTGCTCAGAAACGTGTCGGAGCTGTGTTGGAGCGTGGGCTTCAACGGGATACCGATTATGAGAAGAATTGGCCAGATAGCCTAGGTGCCCTGTCGGACCGAAGAATTGAGGAAGGGTGATGAGTAATCGATTGCAGTGGGAGGTTTTCGTCAGCGGTCAGATCCCGGTCGTGACCGATGACCTTGCGCCAGGCGCCACCGAAATGAAATGGTCGCCTATTTCTTCTACGCTTATTTCGGGCGAACGGGATGCGGCGCTCGTCGACACCGCCATTACGGTCGAGCAAAACCAGAAAATCTCTGATTGGGTGTGAGCACTGGCAAGAATCTGACGACCATCTACGCGACCCACGGTCATGGCGACCATTTCTTTGGTATGAACACAATCCAGAAGCGGTTCCCCAAAGCACGTTTTGTTGCGAGACGGGAGGCTATCGATGTCATGCGCGTGCAGGCATCGGCTGCAGTCGTCGAAGCCTATTGGAAACCGCTATTTCCGGGACAAATCGATTCGACGCTTGTGATCGCCGATGACCTGAAGGGCAGCATCTTTGAGTTGGAGGGACACCAGTTCATTAGCATCCCTCTCGGACACACCGATACCGACCACACCACGTGCCTCCACGTTCCGTCGATTGACCTGGCTGTTTGCGGCGATGCGCTCTACAACGATGTCCATCTTCATTTGGGTGAATCGGACGCCGACGGCCGCAAGGACTGGATCGCGGCACTCGACACCATTGAGTCGCTGAGGCCGGTGGCCGCGATTGCAGGACACAAGAGACCGGGCGCACCCGACACACCGGACAATATCGTGGCGACCCGAAAATATATCCGCGATTTCGACCGGATTGCATCCCAGACCAAAACCGCGCGCGAAATCTATGACGAGATGCTTGCGATTTATCCCAACCGTGTAAACCCGGCGGTCTTGTGGCTTTCGGCGAAGACCGTGAAGCCGGGTAGCAAGTAAGAATCCGTACGCTGTGGCAAGGGAGAACGATTAGGAAAGAAAGGCGAACGATGACATCCACACCCGAACCGAATGAAGATCGGTGGCGAAGTTTTGAGCGAGGCGCTCAAAGCGCTTGCAGTGGGAGGAAGCCTCACAACACTGGGGTATTCCGCAAGCCGTCGGACGACCGTGGATGTGACAGATCTCATCGTGCCGCAGGCCAGCATCCGGAGTCTGAATATGTTTCGTCAGCCGCAGGCGACCGTTAGGGACGCTTGGAACGCTATTCTCCCGCTGCTTCGATCCGGTGCGATCAAACCAATCGTGGCTAAGACGTTCCCTTTGGCCGAAGCGGCTGAGGCTCTGCGTTATCTCGTTGAAGATCGCCCCTTCGGGAGGGTGGTTCTCACGGTCTGACGACAGTTGACAGGCGGAAAACATAACGGTATCCCGCTCTGTAATGCGCAAACACAAGTTTTCGGATCAACCCAACTATGCTTGGACGAGCGTGCTTAGAGAGAGGAATCAATGACAGCGATAGTGGTAGGGCAGAAAGCGGCGGCGAGCAGGCCTATGAGGCGAATTGTACCTGTAGGTGTGGGGGGTGATCAGGGCTGAGCTTGTCAGCCATTCTGACTAAGCCTGCAAAAGAGTCGGCTTGCATCTTTCGCATAATATGTCCTCGATGTAATTGAACGGTCCACTCGGTGATTCCTAACTCAAATGCCACTTGTTTGTTAAGTAGACCGCTAGTCAACAGCGGTAGCACCTCTCGCTCTCTGGGTGTCAAAGATTCATATCGCGCGACTAAGCTGGCGCATTCGGTGGCTGTGCGAAGATTGGCGAGATTCTGCTGCAGCGCCCGTTTCACCGAACAAAGCAGCGCCGCTCCATCAACAGGTTTTGTGAAGAAGTCACTCGCACCGTCCTTCATCGCGCTTACTGCTAATGGAATGTCGCCGCGCCCGGTGATGAAGATGATCGGTATGCGGCATCGTTCGGTCTTGAGATTCGCTTGCAGTTCAATACCAGACATGCCTGGCATGCGAACGTCGGCAATCAGGCATGCGGCCTTGTGCCTGGCTCCAGAATCCAGGAACTGCTCTGCGGAGTCGAAGCAGAGCGTGGAGATCCCCTCCGATTCGATCAGGTCTCGCAGTGCGCTTTGCATCGACTTGTCATCATCGAGGATTGCCAGAAGGGTTGACGTGTGCTCGATCTTCATGGGGAAAAGGTAACCCTCGCCGCAAAGCCAGCGCAATCGGATCGTAGTCGAAAAAACTACTACTCAGGTGGTAGTCGATTAGAACTGGAGGAGGACGGGTGTAGCAGTCTGTCTATAGAGAGAACTCTACGCTATTTAGGAAGAACGAGTTTGAGCTTGTCGCTCATACGGACCAATTCAATTAGTGATTCCGCGTGCATCTTCTGCATCACATTGCCTCGATGGATTTTTACAGTGGCTTCGCTCGCCCCGATTTCTGAAGCAATCTGCTTATTGAGCATTCCAGACACTACGAGCCACATGACCTCCCGCTCTCGCGCAGTCAACGCCTGATACCGCCCATACAGTTCGTGGACCTCAGCCTGTTCTTTTCGCTCCGCACGGTCACGCTGGAGAGCCTGCTGAATCGCGTCCAGCAAATCCTGGTCCCGAAAGGGCTTCGTCAAAAATTCCACGGCGCCCGATTTCAGTGCCCGAACGGACATGGGAACGTCTCCGTGCGCGGTGATAAAGATGATGGGTATTTGCGCACCAAGTTCGATGAGCCGTCGCTGAAAATCGAGTCCACTCATCTGAGGAAGTCTCACGTCCAAGACCAGGCAACTTGGCTCAGAACTCCGCCGTCTGCGCAGAAACTCTTCACCAGTTGAGAAGGACTCGGCATGGAGGCCTACCGATTCGACGAGGTCCTGGACGGCCTGCCGCATACCGTGATCGTCATCGATGATGTAGACCGTGGAAACGGCTGCAGATTTCATATCTGAGCCTCGGTTTCCCCTGGAAGGGTGAAATGAAAAGTCGCGCCGGGCCCCTGATTGGGATTTGCCCATACCCTCCCTCCGTAAGACTCCACAATCGATCGGGTTATAGTCAGACCCATACCCGTCCCTTGTGGTTTCGTCGTATGAAAAGGATCAAAAATCCGTTCAATATTCTCCGAAGCTAGACCCACCCCGGTATCGCTAACCGAAGTCACAACCAGACCGTTCGAATCGATTTTCGCCTTGATCGTCATCTCGCCTCCAGTATCTTTCATGGCCTCGATCGCGTTTAGCATCAAGTTCATGAGAATCTGCTGAAGTTGCACGCGGCTGGCAAAAAGTCTGGGCAGACATACGTCGATGTCTTGATGGGTCGCAATGGCATATCGCTCCGCCTCAGCTCTCAGCAGAATAGTCATCTCTCCAATAATTTCCTTGAGATCGACGCTTTGGCGTTTGGTAGGAACGCCAGTTCTGTAGAAGTATTGCAAACTACTGATTACATCGGCCGCGCGGTTCGCATCTTGCTCAATCCTGGCGGCTGCTGCGCGCGCTCTATCGAGGTCGGGTGGCTCATGTGCCAGCCAACGTAAGAGGGCGTTTGCGCTTGTAATCGAAGCGGCGATTGGCTGTTTTATCTCATGCGCTAAGGCAGCAGCCAACTCCCCCATCATATTCACTCGATTGGTGTGTGCGACTTCAGCCTCTAATTGTCGCAGTCTTTCGCGTTCTTCCTCGGCGCGCTTTTGGTCTGTAATATCCATCGTGATGCCAAAGTACTCATCGGCTTCTTGAGAGGAGCTGTGGTGTCCGATGCCACGCAGACGTCTGATGGCGCCATCAGTGCGGCGAATCCGAAACTCGACGTCAAAATCCTCACCTGCGCTGATTGCACCTTCGAGCTTTGCCCTGACCGCTGGTTCATCCTCCGGCAGAATCGTCCCGTAAAAAGACTCGAATGGAATTGCACCTTGGCTGGGATCGAAGCCATACATACGAGCATTTTCTTCCGATGAATGGAATATCTGCTTGGTAACCAGGTTGCATGCCCAACTGCCAACATGAGTCAAACTTTGCGCTTCTGTTAAATATGCGTTGCTTTGCTGTAGAGCCTTCGAAAGGGCCTCGCGCTCTTGTTCCACAAGCTTTCGATCCGTTATATCGATCGTGATGCCGAAGTAATCGCCAAGGTCCTGACCGGGGTTGTGGTGTCCAATGCCACGCAGAAACCTGATAGCACCATCGGCACGCCGAATTCTGTATTCGAGATCGAAATCCTCTCCAGCGCGTATCGCATTCTCGAGTTTTGCCCTGAGAGCCGGTTCATCCTCGGCAAGAATCGTACTGTAATGGAGATCGAATGGATTCGTGTATTGGCTGACGTCAAATCCGTAGAGGCGATTGTTTTCTTCGGATGAATGGAATACCTGTCGCGTGACCAAATTGCTCGCCCAACTACCAGCATGAGCCAACCTTTGCGCTTCCGCCAGATACGCCTGCTCCCGCCGCAATTCCAGGGTCAATAGCTCGTGCTCAGTGACATCTATTGTGGTGCCGTGGTAGCCCCTAAAAACTTCGTCTTCAACCACCGGAATCCCAACACAACGGACGTACCGGATCTCCCCATCCGGCCGAATTATCCGGCTAGTGATATCGCAGCCGCAGTGCAGCTCATGCAACTGTTTCATTGCTTCAGCCAGACGATCGCGGTCCTGGGGATGGATCGCGGCGAAGAATTGTTGAAGATTCGGAGCACCCTTTTTCGGGTCAAAGCCGAATATCTTGTAAACTTCGTCGGACCAATAGATATCTAATTCATCTGACCAACGAATACCTAGATCGCTGGATGCCCAGCTTCCCATGTGAGCAAGGCGCTCGCCTTCGCTGAGATAGAATTGGCTCCGCCGTAATGAATGATCGGCAAGTTTGCGCTCGGTGATGTCTTGACATGTACCGAACATTTGGTAAGGTCGCCCCGATGTGTCTAACGTTATATCGCCTCGACTATGAACGATGCGCACCTCACCGCTAGGACGAATGAGGCGGTGTTCGGTTTCAATGTGCACTCTGTCACGAATTGCTCGTTCTGCGTTCTCGAACACGTACTTTCGATCTTCAGGATGGATCAGTTCTCGTATTGTCTCTAAATCAATGGGATCTTCCTGCGGTTCCAGCCCATAGATGCGACAGGTTTCGTTCGAAAATATCACGCGATTCATCTCGAGATCCCATACCCAGTGGCCGAGATGAGCAACCCGTTGGGCTTCCTCGAGCCACGCTTTGCTTTCCTTTAAGTTGCTCCATAGGACTTGACGTTCCTCCTCTGCGCGCTTGCGTTCGGTAATGTCTTGACCGGTGCCAAACATCTCATAGGCTCTACCGGAGGCATCTCTCTTTACGGTTCCGAGGCCTAAGATATAGCGGACTTCGCCGTCGGGAAGAACGATACGATGTTCCGCCTTAGCATGTGTTCCGTTACGAACAGTTTCCTCCGCTTCCTTGGCGACCCGTTCGCGATCGTCAGGATGAATCCGTTCGAAGATCAGCGCCGCGTCAAAGGGGCCTTTCTGGGGTGGGATCGCGTAAATGCGGCACAGTTCATCAGAATACGTAACGCGATTCTCGATGAGGTTCCATTCGTAGTGTCCGATGTGAGCTAACCTCTGAGCTTCCTCAAGCCGCGCATTGCTTTGCTGCAGGGCGCTCGCCAACGCCTGGCGTTCATCTTCTGCACGCTTCCTGTCAGTAATGTCGCTCACGATACCAATGTACTCGCGAATGCCCGGACCGTGACTGCCGGCATGTGCGACCACATGGAGGTATCTAATATCACCGTCAGGCATCAGCAGCCGGTGCTCAAAATCAAGGTTCATCCCATCCCGGGCTGCCCGATCTCTCAGGTCTATGAACCGTTCTCGATCCTCTGGATGAACCCTGTCGAAAACTAGATCCACCGAGGGATGCGTATCTCGCGTAAACCCCAGGATTCTGTATGTTTCGTCTGACCACTCGAGCGTATTGCTGCCGACATGCCACGCGAAGATTCCGGAATGGCTCAGTCTTTGCGCCTCAGCCAGATACTGCCAACGCCGCTGTAACTCTTGTTGCCCACCGCCCACGTCGCTACACCTCGCCCGTTTGCTCAACCCTAAAAATGCTGCGCCGAATCGCTTCTGATGCGTGACTCAGATGGTCGGCGCAGGGTATGGAGAAAGTCGAACATCTTACGTGCGGCCTTTCGCTGCGGTATGCGTGCCGCGATTCGATCGAACCATTGTCCGAATCTGACTATTCTCGAAAACAGGACCATGCTCATTCTGGGATAGAACTACTTCGACCATAGCTCTCGCTAAATCATCTGCAGGAATGACTTGATTCGGGAAAAGAGTCCGAAACACGGGATAAACCGTGCGCAAGACTCTGTACCCAAGGTTCGGCTCCTTGCGGGGCTCCACAGGGTAAATGTATGCGGGTCGGAATATAGACACGGGAGAATCCGGTCCTAAGCAACGCAGTTTCAGCCTCGCCCTTGTAGCGTGCGAAGGCCATTCGACTACGACCACTTTGGTCGGCACCACTACCACTGAGGAACGAAAAGACGGAATCAGGACTACTTAGGTGGAGAACTCTTGCAAATTCAATTGGGTAATCAACGGTAACGTCATGCAGTTGCGTGTCTGAAACCGCCCCCGTATACACTCCCAGGCAAAAGATCGTCGCGTCTTGGCCGGAAAGCGGCTCGGCAAGCCCGGAGCAATCGCTGAGGTCCTGATGGATGACCTCGTTTAGCTTGGGGTGAGAGATTCCAAGTGGGCGCCGCCCGATAGCCATGACCGAGATGACGGCTGAATCCTCGAGCCGAAACCGAAGGGCGTATCCGCCGACCATCCCGGTTGCGCCGATAATCACGAGACACTTTTTGTTCGGCATCGGAGTGACCATCTATCGCCTCCTAGTGCCGCAAGGGTGCTCACAGAGCCCCGTTCGGCTAGTCGCTGTCATGATAGGTTGCGTTCTTCTAGCCAGTCCACATAAAGCAGACGCTCAGCAAAGAGCCAAGCTCCGTCCGTCTTTACAAACGTATCGAGGTAGCGAAGCGCCGCAAGCATCAGACGTCGCTTCTCGTCTTTCATGAGTACATGATGCGCCAAGCAGTAAGCTTCCCCCGTCCCCCGGTTAGCCTCCAAAGTGAAGATCGTGCTCTGGCCAACGAAGTGAGTGGTCGCGTCATACTGGTTTAGATCCGCGAATACCGGAGCGAGCGCCTCTCGCGAATGTAGCTCTTGTGCTGGCGTCGGATCCTTCGCATTCATATACACCACGAAGTGCGTGTCCGCAGTGAAGAGTGCCATCTGACCCTTTGCATCACGACGGTCAGCACAATGCGCGTACGCCTCGACGAGCTCCCGGATGGCAAGGCGATCCGCTGCTTCTTTGGGGGAGATGGACAAATGTTTGCTCACATGATTTCTCCTTTTCATCCGCTTCAGACCACTTAGCTACTCCAGAATTGCGCGCGGCTCAAGAAAAGCCTCGATTCCGAATGCTCCGAATTCTCGACCGACACCCGAGAACTTGAAACCTCCCCAAGGCGCCTGAGGATCGTCCAGCATCCCATTGATTGCTACGCGTCCAGCAAGTATCTGGGAAGCCACCCGGCGTGCCCGTTGGAGATCGTTCCCGCTTACGAAGGCATGAAGACCGTATCGCGAATCGTTTGCTATTTTGATCGCTTCTTCCTCGGTATCGTACGCAATAACACTCAGCACAGGTCCGAATATCTCCTCCTGAGCAATCGTCATGTCGTTCATCACATTGACGAAAATCGTTGGCTTCACGAAGTTGCCGGCTTCAAGGCCCCCCGGGTGTCCCTCGCCTCCGACCAGTACTTCTGCACCTTCCTCAATCCCTTTCCGGATGTGCGACTCCACTCTCTCGTACTGCGTCCGCGTCACCATCGGACCGACGGCCGTATCACTATTATTAGGATCTCCAACGGGCATGTTGGCCATGACGGCCACGATTCGCTGTTTGATCTCCTCAAGCCGACTGCGCGGCACAAGAAGCCGAGTCCCGGCTGCACATGCCTGGCCGCTATTCAGGAACGCAATGGCAAGTGCTCTCGGGATCGCCTCGTCAAGATTGACATCGTCAAGAAGTATATTCGGTGATTTGCCACCTAGTTCGAGCGTGACGCGCTTCATCGTCGCAGCTCCGTCGCGCATGATCTGCTGACCCACGGCGACTGACCCGGTGAACGAGATCTTGGCCACATCTGGATTTCTCACAAGTTCGGCTCCTACCGTGCTGCCCAAGCCAGTCACGACATTGAAAACGCCCCGTGGAAGATTCGCTTCGTGCACGCATTCGAGCAGGACTTGCGTCTGAAACGAGCTCAATTCACTGGGCTTTACGACTACAGTGCAACCGGCAGCCAGCGCGGAAGCAGTCTTGAGGCAGACGAACAGTGCGTTGGAGTTCCACGCCGTTATCAAGCCTGCAACCCCGACCGGCGTAAGATAAACTGTCGTTTTATTCCACGTGCGAACGAGTGGCAGTTCTTGGAGTGCCTTCTCCGCATGGAAAAACGAATCGGCAGCCATTTGAACAATCAACTTCGAGAAATGGTGAACGCCACCATATTCTTCGACCATTGCGGCCGTAAGGTCATGAATCCGAGCCGTCACTACTTTTTGCATCCTACGCAGAACAGCGGCACGCTCTTCCTTTGATGTTCCACCAAAACTGGCGAACGCACGTTTTGCAGCGGCAATAGCTCGTTTAGCATCCTCCTCGTCAGCCAACGTCACGCTGCCAATCACGTTATTGTTTGTAGGATTGATGCTGTCCATCACCTCGCGGCCGTGTGGTTCAACAAACTTGCCATCGATATAGTGCGGCGTGATTGCTTTCATCGCAGTCCTCCTTGGGCGAAGATTTTCGGTTGTAGCGAGTCGACGACGCCGTGGACGAGGTCGGTCCGTCTATTTCCTGTGGCTTTCTCCCGCTCTATGCTTTCGGCGAGGAATCGATGCACGAGATGAACCGCCATCGCGCCCTCGCCGACGGCTGACGCAACCCGTTTGATACTGCCTGCCCGCGTGTCACCAACCGCAAATATTCCCGGCACACTGGTCTCGAGTAGAAGCGGGGAGCGGCTCAATGGCCATTGAACGTTCTCGTATTCAACAAGATCTGATCCGGTAACAACAAACCCTTTTTTATCCAGAACAAAGGAATCTTCTAGCCAATCTGTGCGGGGCGCTGCACCCGCCATCACAAACACATGGCGAACTGGCCTCGTCACCTCAAGTCCTAACGAGTCGTCCCTCCACTCGATGCGTTCCAGATGAGCGGCACCGGCGAGGGCGACAATTTGAGTCAGATAGTGGATTTCTATTCTCGGATGTGCTTCTATCCTAGCGATCAGATACTGCGACATTGATTCAGAAAGTTTCTTCGAACGCACCAGGAGATGCACCATCGAAGATGTCTGAGCAAGAAAGACGGCCGCTTGTCCAGCAGAGTTCCCCCCACCCACTACTACTACTTCTTCCGAGTGACAGAGTTGAGCTTCCATGTGCGTTGCGTTGTAATAGATACCTCGGCCCGTGAAAGCGTCTGCTTCCTCGACAGGCAATCGCGCATATTGCGCGCCAGTTGCAATCACGATGCTGCGCGCATTGAACTTAAGACCCGACTCCAGAACGACCTTATATGGTTGTCTACTTGAATCGATGTGCACGACTGATTGAGCAACCATCAACTGCGCGCCAAATTTCTGGGCTTGAGCGATGGATCGATTCGCAAGCTCCTGTCCAGAAAGCCCCGTAGGGAAGCCCAGGTAGTTTTCGATCTTTGAACTCGACGCTGCCTGACCCCCAGGTGCGGATTTCTCGATAACCAGCGTCTTCAGTCCTTCCGAGGCGGCGTAGACCGCTGCCGCGAGTCCTGCTGGGCCGGCACCGATTACTAAAACGTCGCGCACGCTCTTGTCGATGTTGATGTTGAGATCAAGACAGGCTGCTAGCTCGGCAATAGACGGATCCCTCAGCACATATCGTCTGTTGCAGTAGACAACTGGAATGTCGCCATTACGAACGTCGAGTTTTTCCATTAGCTCGCCGACAAAAGAATCGGTCTCGATGTCGATGTATGTGAACGGATGAGCATTTCGAGTGAGAAATTCTCTAAGAGCAAGAGTCCGCGCAGAACTAGTGGTGCCGAGGAGGATGACATTTCCTTCGCCCAGCTCAATCATCAATAGGCGACGCGCGACAAAAGCTCCCATGAGAATCTCACCGAGTTCTGTGTCCTTGGCCATGAGCGACAGCACTCTTTCACGAGAGACTTCAAGGACAACACCATCTCTTGTTACCCGCGCCGTCAGAAGCGATCGGCCACCGGAAATTACAGACATTTCTCCTGTGAACTGTCCCGGTTCGCGAACGGCGAGGATCTTCTCGTCCTCGCCGGCTCTGGTGATTGAGACTGTTCCGTCCAGGACAACAAAGAGAGGAACATCGGGGCAAGAGGGTTCATAGAGGATCTCTCCACTACGCACAGAACGCAGCTGGGCTGCCGATCTAAGCCGGTCGATCTGTTCTCGACTAAGTGTGG
>Ga0207146_10161_pt1 | contig 18915 bp, 17 predicted proteins | sample Alteio_BWMinHeat_36_FD_153539 | JGI IMG/M metagenome (GOLD analysis project Ga0207146, IMG submission 153539) | Enriched cells from forest soil in Barre Woods Harvard Forest LTER site, Petersham, Massachusetts, United States -... | ecosystem: Environmental > Terrestrial > Soil > Temperate forest >...
GGCGCGTGCGGGAGCCGAGGCTGGAAGTGGGTTCATTGAAGCCGATGTGGCCGTTGCGGCCGATGCCGAGGAGTTGGAGGTCGATACCGCCGGCCTGGCGGATGGCGTCTTCGTAGGATTTGCAGTAGTGGTCGTAGTCGCCGCGGATGGTGCCATCGGGGATGTGAACATTGTGGGGATTGATGTTGACGTGGGCGAAGAGATTCTCCTGCATGAAATGATGGAAGCTCTGCGGATGCGCGGCGGGGATGCCGAGGTATTCGTCGAGATTGAAAGTGACGACGCGAGAGAAATCGAGCGAGCCGGCTTTGTGGAGGCGGACGAGCTCCTGGTAGACGGCGACCATGGTGCCGCCGGTGGCCAGGCCCAGGGTCAGAGAGGGCTTGCGGCGGATGGCGCTGGCGACGAGTTGCGCGGCCTGGCGGCTGATTTCGGCGGCGTCACGTTTGAGGATGACCAGCATGCGGGGCGCTCTCCAGAAGTTCGTTTCGATTATGTGAGAAACAGAATCGCACGCGAAAAGAAAATCATGCGGCTTACCGGAACCGGCGAATGACGAGATTGTGACGGTCGGAACGGTAAAAGCCGAGAACGTACATAATGGCTTTGCCTTTGGTGGAAAAGATCAGCTGGCGGATGCGCAAAAGGGGATCGCGGCGCGGAACGCTGAGGAGGTCGGCGATGCGCGGATCGGCGGCGGTGGCGTCGACTTCTTCGTCGGCGTAGCCGAGCTCGACTTTGTAATTGCGCTCTAAAATGCCGAAGAGGGAATCACGGCCGACGGGAGCGTCGAGAAGGCCGGGGAATTCGGCGGCACTGAGATAGCAGGTTTCAAGAGCGAAAGGTTCGCCGGCGGCGTGGCGGAGGCGTTCGAGCTTGATGACGCTGCTGGTGGGAGGAAGGGAAAGGCGCGCGGCGGCTTCGGGCTCGGTGTCGATGAGTTTGGCGAAGAGAACTTTGGAGCTGGCGGTGAGGCTGCGGCCGGCCATTTGCTCGGTGTAGCTCATTAACTTATTGAAATGGATTTTTGGCGCGGCGACGAAGGTGCCGATGCCACGGCGGCGCTCGACGAGGCCTTCGCGTTCGAGGGAGGCCAGAGCGTGGCGAGCGGTCATCAAGCTGACTTGATGGAGCTTGGCGAGGTCGCGCTCGGAGGCGACGGCGTCACCGGGCTGCAGGTGGCCGGAGTCGATGCGCTTGCGGATGGAGCTCTGGATGCGCTGGTAGGCGGGGAGGCCATTGGAATTCTTCATGGGTGCGCGCCGCCCTGCCGAGACGGCGCGGGGACGCTTGGCGGAAGCTCTGGGGGAAAGGACGCGCATAGCAAGAACGATATTCTATTCTACCTTTCCGTCAAGACCGGAGTTGGGGAGGTGCCCCGCAAGCTACCCATAGTGTTATAGAGCGCCGAAGTAGCGGTGCTATAGGGTGCCTATGAATTTCTTTGAGTATACTACTAATTTGCGCTTGACAAGGCCAAAACGGTGCTATATAGCTATGGGCAATCGGACCTATAGCTGAGTGGGTGCAGGTGCACGTCGCGTGTCTTCCCGGGGCGGATTGCTTGGAAGCAAGATCGAGCTTCTTCCGAGTCGAAGTTCGGACTTGAAGGAGTGGGCAAGATGAGAAATTCCAGCAAGGCGCTCAGCGCCGGAGTGAAGACCAACAAGGCCAAGTGGCCCAGGGCGATGCACGCGATGAGCTATTTGAACATCGCGGGAGCGTTGGCTTCCGAAATGGAAGGCGTCCTGCGCGCTGCGGGGCCACACGTGTCGCAACCTCCGTTCAAGATGGTGATCATCGGGAATGCCGGAGACGTTGTGTTTGAATGCGAAGTGGGCGCGGACTGGAAGGTACGGCGGTGGGGAATGGCGCACCAGGTGCGGCGGTCGCATTTTCCGGCCACGGCGTTGCTGACGGACGGCGCGTTGATAACGCGGACTTTTCTGATCGAGCATGAGCCTCACCGCGCGTCCGCTGTCTGATGCTGGTGCCATAGCGCGTGAATTGTCCACTCGGGTCAGGCGCTGAGAAACGCGCCCACCTCACTGTTGAATCGAACTCCATCTTCCATATTTGAAAGATGCGCGGCGTTCAGCTCGGAGTATTTTGCCGCCGGGATATGCTGCGCGAGAAATTTGCCGTCGGCGGGGGGCGTAGCGGGATCGTGGGCGCCGGAGATAACCAGCGTTCGAACGGAGATGGCGCTTAGTTGATCGCGAAAGTCGAAGTCGCGGACGGCGGCGCAGCAGGCGATGTAGCCATAGGGGTCGGTTTCTTCGAGAGTTTTCTGAATTTTTGTGACCGGGGCTGGATTCCTTGCGCGGAATGCAGGCGTAAACCAGCGTTCGATGACGGCGGGCGCGATGGCTTTCATGCCAGCCTTTCGAACGGCTTCGATGCGGGAGCGCCACACCTCGGCAGTTCCGATTTTCGCGCCGGTGTTGCAAAGCATCAGCTTGCCAAGCCGTTCGGGGACGTTGACGGCGAACCACATTCCAATCATTCCTCCCATGGACAAACCGCAAAAATGGATTTGTTGCAGATGCAAGGCGTCGAGCAAGCCGAGAACATCTTTGCCGAGCTGCGCGATCGAATAAGGTCCAGGCGTGGCGGAGGATTTTCCGTGGCCGCGGGTGTCGTAGCGTAGAATCCTGAATGACTTCTGGAATTCCGCCGCCTGGAAATCCCACATGGAAAAGTCTGCGCCCAGCGAATTCGAAAACGTCAGCACGGGGCGCCCCGCGGGCCCGTCGAGCGCGTAGTGGATGCGCACATCCGGTAGGTCTGCAAACGGCATGGGCGTAGAGAGGCAGCTTAAACGCGTTCAAGAATCAGGGCAATCCCCTGGCCGACCCCGATGCACATGGTGCAAAGGGCATATCTGGCGTTTGTGCGAAGGAGTTGGTACATCGCGGTGGTGACTAGACGCGCGCCGCTTGCGCCGAGAGGGTGGCCGAGGGCGATTGCGCCGCCGTTGGGATTTACATGCGCGGCATCCGCGGGAATGGCTAGTTCGCGGAGGACTGCGAGGGCTTGTGACGCGAAAGCTTCGTTGAGCTCGATTACGTCCATTTTTGCAATCGTTAGGCCGCTCTTGGTCATGACCTTGCGCGTTGCCGGCACGGGCCCCATGCCCATGATGCGCGGAGCCACCCCTGCGGCCGCGGCCGCGATGATGCGCGCTTTGGGCGTCAGACCGTGGCGTTTTGCGGCACTCTCCGAGGTCAGCAACAGAGCGCAGGCGCCGTCGTTGATGCCGGAGGCATTTCCCGCGGTGATGGTTCCTTCGGGCTTGACGACCGGCTTCAGTTTTGCGAGCGCTTCCAAAGTTGTGTCCGGGCGCGGATGTTCATCTTCGGAGAAGAGAAGCGCATCCCCTTTTCTTTGCGGAATGGGCACAGCGACGATCTCCTGCTTTAAGCGTCCGGCGCGCATCGCGTCCGCGGCGCGCTGCTGGCTTCTGAGCGCAAAGGCATCCTGATCTTTACGCGAGATGCGAAATTCTTCGGCGACGATCTCACCGGTTTCCGGCATGGTATCGACGCCATATTTTGCTTTCATCAGAGGGTTGATGAACCGCCAGCCCATGGTGGTGTCTTCCAATTTCATAGAGCGCGAATAAGCGCCGTCCGCCTTGCCCATGACAAAAGGCGCGCGCGACATGCTTTCGACGCCGCCCGCTATGACCACATCCGCTTCGCCGCACTTGATGGCGCGGGCGGCAGAGGCCACGGCGTCCAAGCTCGATCCGCAAAGACGATTCACCGTTGTCCCAGATACTTCTTTTGGTAAGCCGGCCAGCAAAAGGGCCATGCGAGCCACATTGCGGTTGTCCTCGCCGGCCTGGTTGGCGCAGCCGTAGACGACGTCGTCGACGGCGCCCCAATCTACTGTTGCGTTGCGCTCCATCAGAGCGCGGATGGGAATCGCGGCCAAGTCATCGGTGCGGATAGCGGCGAGAGTTCCGCCATAGCGGCCGATGGGCGTTCGAATAGCATCGCAGATGTAGGCATGCTCCATGGTTGTCCTTCGGATCTCTTGTTCCTATCTTATCTCAAACAGAAGAGATTCCCGGCTTGTGCTGCTTTTCGCGGATCACTCGTAGCGGACGGCTTGGACGGGGTAGCACGGTGCCGTGGGAATATTACGGACTTGTCCGTGCGTGGGAGCGCGGAGAAAAAAAATGCCCTGCGGGATCCAGCGGATCCCGCAGGGCGGCTGAAGGATTATATTTATCTCTGCTTGATGCTTACGGGCTCAAGCAACTTGAAATCGAGGGCGGTTTCCGCCGCGAGGGTAATGTCCCGATTGCCGGTGAATCCGGCTCCGCCGGTGCCCGCAGCCGCGCCAATCAAGGCACCGATGCCGGCCCCTTTGCCACCCCCAGCGATGGCGCCGATAGCGGCACCTCCCGCCGCGCCGCCGCCGACCATCGTGGCGGTGCGCTTGCCTTTGCCTTTGCTGGACATGGTCGGTGCGGACGTTTGGACCTCATGCTCCTTGCCATTGACCTCGACCTGAGTCAGCGTAAGGGACAGAACAGCGCCGCCCTTGAAGCGCCCCGCAGCTTTGGCCTCCTTCACGACTCCCGATGCACGGGCGCCCTTGGGGATGGCTACTTTACCGTCCACTTCAACAGGAGATTCGACAGTCGCGGAGAATCTGTCTCCTGCTTTGGTGGTTTTCGAGCTGATGGTTTGATCGAGAACGACAGACAGAACGGTATCCGCGGGAACGACCAGAGGCTTCGGTTCCAATGCTTTCTTGACAGCCGATTTGGCGGACTCCGCCGCGGATGGAGACGCGTTAGCATCGTTACCGGACGGCTGGTCAGGGGATTTCCCGCAAGCGGCCAAGAACATCCCTGCGAATGCGAAAAACACCATGGCTGAAGCGAAACGTCGGTTCATCTGATTCCTCCGTCGGACTGGGTTGTTCTTATTAAATCACAATCTCAAGAAAGGCGGGACGCCGATGTGCTTTCCGATACAAGCTGCTCGCGTACTCTTGACACTTCCTAGATCCTCGGCCAGACTGATTTTACCCCCTTCCAAAATCTATGTGGTTTGTGTGGGATGATGCGCATTCTTGTCGCTGAAGATGACGCTCCGCTCGGCGAATTTCTCTGCCAACAATTGCAGGAAGAGCAGTTCTCCGTGCGCGTGGTGACGGATGGATTGGAGGCCCAGCGGCTGGCATCGGATCAACCGTTCGATTTGGTGCTGCTGGACCTGGGCCTGCCGGGAGCGCATGGCTTGGAAGTGCTGCGCATGATCCGCGCGAAGAAGCCGGACTTGCCGGTGCTCATCGTCACCGCGGCGGTTCAGGTGGAAGAGCGAGTTCGCGGACTTGATGCGGGCGCCGACGATTATCTATCCAAACCTTTCGTCTTCGCGGAACTTTCGGCGCGCATTCGCGCGGTGCTGCGCAGGGGCAAGCAGTCCGGGCGCGCGGTCCTGCGAATTGAGGATCTCGAGCTCGACCGCATGGCGCATGTGGTGCGGCGTGGGAGCCAGGACATCGCGCTAAGTCCAAAGGAATTTGCGCTGCTGGAACTGTTGATGTGCAACGAGGGGCGGCCTGTGGCGCGGACAGCGATTATCGAGCATGTTTGGAAGCTGCATCTCGACACCATGACCAACGTCGTGGACGTTTACATCAACTATCTTCGACGCAAGGTGGATTCCGGCAATGATCGTACACTGATTCGAACGATACGCGGGGTGGGCTACCAGATGGGTGAAAGCGCGAAGGCGGTTTGAGCAGCGCACGCTGCCAGCGAACAACACCCTAAACCCACCGTTTTACTCCCACGAGGCGCCGCAGGAGGGAATGAAATGGCGGCTCCTGCCGGAATGTTGCGCGAACGCCAGGCATCGGTCAGCTGTCCCAGAGTTCGGGCTCGTATAAGTTATTCATAACAAAAGACTAATGGGCGGCCCGCCAGAGCCCGCCGTTCCCAGCGGGCCCGGGCGACAAGCAACTTCTTTTCCCCTTTGGGGTTCTACGTCATAGGGGCTATAAAGTTGATGGCTCCTATCGGCTGGAACGCGTATGTTGGCAAGTGTGGGATGTTCGGCGTCCAGACCGAGGACAGGGGATTGGACATGAACAGGTCAACACTTTTTGGGAAGAGCTGGTTTGGCGGCTCGACAATCACGCGAAAGATGGCGCTGCTGCTCTGCATGACGGGGCTGGTTTGCCTCGCGGCGCCCAAAGCGCGAGCAGACGAAGAAGAAAAGGATCCACCAACGCGCGTAGCGCGGATCAGCTATATCGACGGCAACGTCTCGATGCAGCCTGGCGGACAGGGCGACTGGGGAAGTGCGGCCAGGAATCGCCCGATGACCATTGGCGACAAGCTATGGGTCGACAAGGATTCGCGGGCGGAATTGCAGGCGGGCCAGGCTTCGATTCACGTCGGCAGCATGACGGCGCTTTCCTTTTTGAATTTGGATGGCAACATCATTCAGATGCGCCTGGCGGAGGGCAGCATTAATTTTCGCGTGCGCGAACTGCGCGAAGGCGACGTTTACGAAGTGGATGCGCCGAACCTGGCGTTTATGGTGAAGCAGGCGGGTGCGTTCCGCATCGACGTGGATGAAAGCGGAGAGAATGCACGCGTTACCGTCATTCGCGGAGAAGGCGAAGTGGCTGCCGGGGGCAAGACGTACCCGATTCACGCGGGGGAGCGCGGTGAATTCCGAGGCACGGACAATATCGAATCGAATATCGATCGCGCACCGGGTCCAGATGGACTGGATCGCTGGGCTGCGGAACGGGATTTGAAAGAAGACAATTCCGTTTCGGCGAAATACGTTTCGCGCGACATGGTCGGCTACAGCGACCTCGATGATCATGGCAGCTGGAGCGAAGAGCCAGAGTACGGGCACGTTTGGTATCCGAACGAAAACGAAGTTAGCGGCGACTGGGCTCCTTACAGCACAGGCTACTGGAATTATGTCGGCCCGTGGGGCTGGACCTGGGTAGATTACTCTCCTTGGGGTTTCGCTCCGTTCCACTACGGCCGCTGGGCTTTCATCGGCGCCAGGTGGGGATGGTGCCCTGGGCCGTTCTTTGGCCCGCCGATTTATGGACCTGCGTTTGTTGGATTCTTCGGCGGTGGTTTCGGATTCGGCGTCGGCTGGTTCCCATTGGGTTTTGGCGAACCCTTCTTCCCGTGGTTCCGTTGCGGCCGCGGATTCAGGGAAAGGATCAACGTCCGCAATACGTTTATCCGCAACACCAACGTCTTTAACACCAACGTTCGGAACATCAATTTCGTAAACGCTCATAACGCGCGCGCAGTCACGGTGGCGAATCGCGAGACCTTTGCTCATGGGCAGATGATAAACCGCGGCGCGTTCCACGTGACGGAAGCCTCTCTAAAGGGAGCGAAGGTGACGAACTCCGTCGGGGTTAAGCCCACGGCGCATAGCTCGCTAGGTGCCTCGAATATGAAGTCGCATGTGTCTACGCCGCCATCGTCGGTGCAAAACCGGTCGGTGATGGCGCGCACAGCTCCAGCAGCCGGCGCGTCTCACATGCCCGTTCACACGATGAATCCCCGCAGCTTCACGGCGGGCCGCACCGGCAATGCTCCGGTCAACAGCGGCACGATCCGCTCCAATAACGGCTCTTTCAGCGCGCAGGGCACGGCCGGAAATAATTCGGCAGTGAATTCGCGCCAGCACGAACTGTCTCAAAACCGTCCGCCTTCAGCCATGTCCGGTAACACACGGACTGGCACTGGTGCGACGAACAACGCTTCCCGAGGACGCACGTGGGAAGCGCAAGGCAACAGCACCGACCGCGGCCGAGCACCGGCGGGATTCGGGAGTTCCAATAGCCCAGCGAACGAGACCTCGCGGCCGGCACAAGCCAATCGCACGGATCGTCCGCCGTGGGCGGGCTCCTCGCAGACTGGTGCGGGCGCAGCTCCCAACGGGAATCGTTCCTACACGCCGTCACAGCGTACTTCGCCGACGTACAACAACCGCGGGTATACTCCGCAGCCACGAGGGAATTCAGCGCCGCCGCGGACGTATTCAGCGCCGAGCCGCAGCTACCCGGCGCCGTCGCGTTCCTACTCAGCGCCGAGCCGTAGCTACTCAGCGCCGTCGCATTCGAATTCAGCGCCGAGCCATAGCTCTGGTGGCGGAGGCGGTTCTCGCAGCGGTGGCGGGGGAAGTTCGCATGGCGGGGGCTCCAGCTCTCACGGCCGGCCGTAATTCTTCAAAAAAATCGAGCGCCCGCCCCGTTGATCGGGGCGGGCGTTTTCGTTTCTTCGGTGGATGAATCTCTCTGGTTGGGTGCCTTTCCTCCGCGCCGGCGCCCCGATGTCTTCCGCCTTCCTGAATGGACATGCCGGAGTCTCACGCCGCACACAACTCTTCCTCTGCGTAGGTGTTTGATAGCATAGAGGCGTTCTTCGCGGGCATTTTCTGTTTCGACATGCGATGAAGTCTCGAGGAGCGCACCAAAGGGCTGGAGTGCTACTGTGTCAGCTAGCACATCCCCTCGAACTTGGGAATGTTAGGATGCGGCGCAACAACACCAACATCGTTTTTGGTTCAGGAGAGAATCAATCATGAGAAAACAGGTGCTTAAAACTGTGGGCCTGCTTGCGATTGCCTTGACGGTTAGCTTTTTTGCACCCCAGCGTGCTGCGGCGGATGACGACGATCCGCCAAGCCGCGTGGCCCGGCTGGCTTACGCCGGTGGCGCAGTGTCCTTCGAGCCCGCGGGCACGGACGACTGGGTATCCGCGGTGGTCAATCGCCCTATCACTACCGGCGATAAATTGTGGAATGACAATGGCGCGCGATCTGAATTGAACATCGGTTCTGCGTATATCCGCCTGGGCAGCAACACTGGGTTCTCGTTCCTGAATTTGACGGACAATACAACGCAACTGCGCATCACCGAGGGTACGCTGAACATCCGCGTTCGCAATTTGGACACAGATGAAACGTTTGAGGTCGATGCGCCAAACCTGGCGTTTTCCATCCTGCGCCCCGGCAATTACAAGATCAACGTGAACGAAGCCGGAGATACCACCGTCATTGTTGTTCGAAACGGCGAAGGCGAAGTCACCGGCGGTGGCTCGGCTTATACCGTTCATCCGGGCGAAATCGGGACATTCATCGGCACCGATCAGATCGATGCCGATGTCGAGGGATGGGGAAACGACGAGGATGATTTTGACGGCTGGTGCGCGGAGCGCGACCACCGCATCGACCACTCCGTTTCCGCAAAATATGTTTCTTCCGACGCCATCGGTTACGAGGACCTTGATGAGTACGGAGGGTGGCGGCCGGTGGCGGAATACGGCACGGTCTGGTTTCCGCACACCGCAATCGTTGGATGGGCTCCGTATCACTACGGGCACTGGATTTGGGTCTCGCCCTGGGGCTGGACGTGGGTGGATGACGCGCCGTGGGGCTTCGCACCGTTCCACTACGGCCGATGGATCGCCGTTGGCGGCGTGTGGGGCTGGGTGCCGTGCGCACCGCGCGTAGTCGTTGGTGTCGCATACGTGCGTCCAGTCTACGCGCCCGCGCTGGTCGCCTGGGTTGGCGGACCGCACTTTGCGGTGGGCATTGGAATTGGTGGGGGCGGAGGCTTTGCCGCTGGCGTAAACGTCGGGTGGTTCCCGTTGGGGCCGCGCGAAGTTTATGTACCGTCCTATCGCGTGAGCCGCACGTACGTGAACAACGTCAACATTTCGAACACCACGGTGAACACCACGGTGGTCAACAACTACTACAACACAACGGTCGTGAACAAAAACGTAACCAACATTAAGTACGTCAACCAAGGCGTGCCTGGAGCGGTTAGCGCAACAACGCCGCAAGCTTTCACTTCCGCGCAGTCGGTGGGAAGAAACTCGGTGAGAATCGATCAGCGGGAAGTGGCTAGCGCGCCGGTGGCAGCCAGTGCTCCAACGGTTGCTCCCGCAAAACAAGCGGTGCTGGGCAGTGGCGCAGTCGCGGCGGTGAGGCCACCCGCATCGATTCAGACTCGTCAGGTGGTTGCGAAAACAGCGCCGCCGCCGGCTCCAGTGGCGTTCGAAAAACAGCAGGAGGCTGTGAAGGCGAATGGTGGCAAGCCGCTGGCTACTTCGGAAATACGGCAATTGCAGCCGCAAAGTGCTCAAGTGCACCCGAGCATCAAGATCGCACCGCCGTCGAAACCGGCCACACCACAGAACGCGCAAGCCAACAGAACCAATGCGCAGCCGCAGAATGCGCAAGTAAACAAAACGAATGGCCAGCCGCAGAATGCAAATTCGAATCGGCCGGTGACGCCCAGCAATACCGTCCAGCCGGTGCAAGGGAACAAGCCTGGCAATGCGCCGGCCAATACTGGTAACCAGAATGTCAGCCAGAAAACGTATGGTGACCGTCCTCCGACTGCGCGGCCGACCAACGCCAACACCGTGAACCCGCAGCTCGAGCAGAAACACCAGCAAGAACTGGAGCAGCTCCGGCAAAAGCAGGATCAGGAGCGCCAAAAAGTCGAGCAGCAACAGCAGCAGGAACGTTTGAAGCAGCAGCAACAAGCTGACGAGGCCAAGCAACAGCAGCTGAACCAGAGGCATCAGCAACAGCTGGATCAGCTGGAGCAGAAGCACAATCAGGAAGAGCAGAGAATGAAGCAAAAACAGCAGCAGGAACATCAGCAAGCAAAACCAGCGCCAGCCAAACCGGCGAAGGACGAAAAACCGCCCAAGAAGCCGTAGTCGTTTTGCAAGAAGCGTTCCGGGCGGGAGCCTGCTTTCGGCAGGCTCCCGCCCTTTTTTTTTATGGCGTGAAGTTCGCAGGTGAAAGCAATTGCAGTGTCGCGTAAGATTCAATCTCCGCGCACATGGCCAAACGAAGGAAATCTCGCTTCCCCGCGGCTGAAAGATCCGTTGATTCTGCGGAAGTGCGGCTCATTCGAATTCCGGGAATCCCGGAGATTCGAACGGGAGATGATCTCGGGAAGGTAGTAGCGAGCGCGGCGCGTCAAGCGGGTATCCGTTTCCGGGACAAAGACATTCTCGTCGTTGCGCAAAAGATTGTGTCCAAGTCCGAAGGCGCGCTCGTTGACCTCGCGAGCGTAAAGCCTACGGCGCCGGCCGTGGCGCTTGCCGAACGTTTGAAGAAAGATCCACGCGCCGTGGAGATGGTGTTGCGCGAGTCGCGGCGCATTGTTCGCAGCGATCACGTGCTCATTGCGGAAACGCATCATGGTTTTGTCTGCGCAAACGCCGGGGTCGACCATTCGAACGTTCCCGGCGACGATATTGTAACTTTGCTACCACGAGATCCCGACGGCTCCGCGAAGAAACTCGCTACCATGCTTCGCAAGTGGACGGACAAACGTATAGCTGTCATCATCAGCGATACCTTTGGACGCCCTTGGCGGTTGGGGCTGACGAACGTGGCTATAGGCGCGGCGGGAGTGCCCGTTCTCGTGGATTTGCGCGGGACTCGCGATCGGCAGGGAAAAGTTCTGAGCGCCACTATCCTCGCCGTTGCCGACGAACTCGCCGCCGCTGCCGGGCTGTTAATGGACAAGTCCAAGGGATCGCCGGTCGTGCTCATTCGCGGCTACCGCTACAGGCTTCGTTTCGAACCCGCCGCCAACATCATTCGTCCTGCGGCCGAGGATCTCTTCCGCTAGACTGTTACCCTCCGTGTTCTCTGTGTCCTCGGTGAGCTCTGTGTTAGATTCTTTTTTGAGAAGTCGCAGATGATTTATTCATGAACACCCGATTCCACGACGCAGCTGTATCTCCTTCTTTGAATCCCGAAGTCGAGGATGTCCTTGGGCGCGCTCGTCAGGGCCTCACTCTTGACCGTGCTTCGGTATTGCTGCTTGCAGATCAGTCACCGCTGCCAGACATACTGAATGCCGCCACTGAACTCCGCGCGCGGGGGAAGGGAACGGTCGTTACCTTTTCAAAGAAGGTATTTATTCCGCTGACGACGCTGTGCCGCGATTATTGCGGCTATTGCACTTTTCGGAAAGATCCGGGCCAGCCTGGAGCGCACTTCATGACGGCGGACGAGGTGTTGGCGCTCGCCGAGCAGGGCCGCCGCGCGGGGTGCAAGGAGGCGCTCTTCAGCCTGGGGGACCAGCCGGAGCGGATTTTTCCGGAGGCGCGCGAATTCCTTCGGCAGCAAGGATTCGCGCGGACGCTGGACTACCTTGCGGCCATGTCGGAGCAGGTGTTGGAAAAAACCGGTTTGTTGCCGCATGCGAATCCCGGGGTGATGGACCGCGCGGCTCTTGAACGATTGAAGGATTCGAATGCCAGCGTAGGCTTGATGCTGGAAAACGTGAGCCCGCGCTTGATGCGGGAAGGCATGCCGCACGCCAATGCGCCTGACAAAGTCCCGGCGTTACGGTTGCGCACCATGGAGGAAGCAGGGAAGCTCTCGATCGCATTCACCACGGGAATTCTGATTGGGATCGGCGAGACGATGGAAGAGCGTGTTGATTCACTCTTCGCGATTCGAACGATGCACGAGAAGTATGGGCACATTCAGGAAGTCATTATTCAGAATTTCCGCGCCAAGCCAGAAATCCCCATGGCCGCGTATCCCGAGCCGTCACTCGATGACATGCTGCGAACCATCGCCATCGCGCGGCTGATTCTTGGTCCGCAGATGAATGTTCAAGCTCCGCCCAATCTCAGCTATGGGGATTTTCCTCGGTTGCTGGAGGCGGGCATCAATGATTGGGGAGGCATCTCACCGGTGACCAAGGATTTCATCAATCCGGAAGCAGCTTGGCCGCAGATCTCGCGGCTGCGGTTAGAAACGGAATCGCGAGGGTTTCGATTGCAGGAGCGGCTGGCGATTTATCCGGAGTATTTGTCACGCGAAGAGTTTCTCTCCGGGCGTGTGCGTACAAGCGTTGAGCTCTTGGCTCGCGAGGGAGGCTATGCGGCTTAGGTGTGCGTGTTTTGTGAGTGATTGCAGGTAAGAAAAGCGGCAGGTTCGTTTGCACTCCATATGAAGAAACGGCAAAAGGTTACGGCCCTCGCGGGGGGTGTCGGCGCTTCAAAACTTCTTCTCGGGCTCTATGAGGAGATGGAGCCGCCGGATCTGACCATCGTCGTCAATACGGGCGACGACATCATTTTGCACGGGCTGAAAATTTCGCCGGACCTGGACATCGTCACTTATACATTGGCGGGAGTCGTTGATGCGGGGAAAGGATGGGGATTTCGCGAGGAAACTTTTCATGCGCTGAAGCGCCTGGCGGTTTATGGTGGCCCCAATTGGTTTAATCTAGGAGACCGCGATCTTGCCACGCACATCCATCGCACCGCCATGCTCGCGGAGGGGAAGACCCTGTCGGAGGCCGCGGATTCCATTCGAACTGCTTTGGGAGTGAAAGCTCGGATTCTCCCGATGTCCGATGATCCAGTCCCCACGATCATCGATTCGAACGAGGGTCCACTGCATTTTCAGGAGTATCTCGTGAAGCGGCGCACTGAGCCGGTTGTGCGCGGTATTCGTTTTGACGGCGTTGAATCCGCGCGACCTGCTCCAGGCGTCCTCGAAGCTATTTTGGACGCCGACCGCGTCATCGTCTGTCCCAGCAATCCACTGATCAGCATCGGGCCGATCGTTGCTGTTCCGGGCGTCCGCGAGCAATTGTGCGCGCAGAAGGAGAAAGTTTTCGCCGTCTGCCCCCTCGTTGGTGGAAAATCCCTCAAAGGGCCATCCGACAAGATGCTCGCTCAGCTTGGATACCAGTCCACGGCACTGAGCGTCGCGAAGCTCTACGCCGATTTCACGGGCACCTTCGTTATCGATCCCGCGGACAAATCCCAAGCTGGCGCTATCTCCGCTCTCGGGATGAAAGTTGCCATTCTTCCGACAGTTATGAAAACGCGAGGTCAAAAGCGCAAGCTCGCGCGTTCCGTGCTCAACTTGTAAGTGCTTCGGCCGCGGCGGCCCAAGCCCAGGCTGATAGCTTGTTGCCTGCTAGCCATTTCGGAGCCTGGACCTAGCCACGAGAATTGCCGCGCGGGTTCTTAGTCTCTGACGCAGCTCTCTCTGCCGGAATCTGGATTCCGGTAGCGATGCTCGCCTGCTGGGCATGGTGCGGCATGGCCGTCCCGGCCTTGCTCGCCGGTCTGGCCCTTGCGGCCCTCATCCCCAGGCTGTCCCGGCCGACCTTGGTCTCCAGCGTCGCCCTTGCGGCCCTCACCTCCAGGGTTTCCCCTGTGGCCGTCATCTCCGGGCTGTCCTTGGTCCCCCTGATGTCCGGTCTGGCCGGTGTCTCCCGGCGCTCCCTGCGGTCCCGGTGGCCCCTGCGCCGCTGGCGTTGGGCTCACGGTGCATCCGGCAAAGGGCAGCACAAACAAACACGCCCCCATAACAAGCAGTTTCTTCATTTTTGAAGCTCCTTCGTGGTGTCGCTCGGCTCAGAACAAAGCTCACACACGCAGCGAGGATAGTACGCACAGTGCACCGATCGGTGCTGTCCCCATTCGCACAGCGGTACCACATAGTTGAGGACGGGAAAGAAGATTTCGGGACGGAACACTCAACTGCTGAATAGACGCGGCAGCCGGGGCAAGGGTAAAGGGAGTCGCGCTAACGCAACTCCGCCCAGCGAAATAGAAGGATCACTTCAAGGGGAGGCCGGTGAAACGAATGCCCGCGCCGTGAACCTTGTATCGCATATTCAGGCCGATCAGCAGCGCGGTCAGCGATTCGACAATGCGCGCGTTTTCCAGCTTTCCGCCGTTCAGGGCCCGCGCGCCGGGAATCTTGCCTATGAGATCAGTGGCCACCTGCATGGCCTTTTCATCGTCACTGCACACCAGGGCGTCGCACTCAACCGGGCCGTCGCCCGCGAGTAACAGCGCTCCGAGATTCTGCAACGCCGCGGCGAGGCTAACGCTTTCAGGCAGGAGTTCCCGCGTCTGTTGTGCGGCGGAGCCTTGCCATACGCCGAGCATGCGCGTCGCTGCGCCGCCGACGGCTGCCGCCAGCGGTGCGGTGGTGTCAATCACGATCGTCCCGGGTTTCCAGACGGTTTTCAATTGTTTTAGCAACGCCGCCGCGCCGGAGAAGGGAACCGTGAGGACGGCGATGTCGCATGCCGCCGCCGCGGACGGATTGTCCATGCCTTCGATGTGCGCGGCCGGGCCAATCTTTACGCGTAATTGCTCCGCCATTTCTTTGGCGCGGGCGGCATCGCGCGAGCCGATCAGGATGTGTTCACCGGCCCGTGCCCAGCGATTCGCCAAGCCGGAGCCTTCGGCTCCAGTGCCACCCAGAATAGCGATCTTTCGAGGCATAGTTGTTTGCTCCATTCGGCGTGCCACCACTTCGCTTTCCCGACGCTCCCTATGGTATCTTCAAAAACTTCAAAGATGACAACCTCTCCCCTCACGACGATGGAATTTCGCAAGGCACTCGGGCAGTTTTCCACCGGCGTGACGGTGGTTACGGCCGAACGCGAGCCGGGCAAAGTGCAGGGCATGACGGCGAACTCCTTTACCTCCGTCTCGCTCGACCCTATGCTGATTCTTGTATGCGTCGACCAGCGCGCTAAAATTCTTCCTGTTCTTCACAAGAAAAAGCGGTTTGGGATCAGCGTGCTCAAGTCCGGCCAGCAAGCCATCTCCGAATATTTTGCGCGAGGCGTGCACAGCGCGGAAGCCGAAGAACGGCTGGCCATCCAATTTGTGAAAACGCCGAGCGGCGCTCCGGTGCTGGAGAATGCGCTTCTTCAATTGAGTTGCAGCGTGGTGGCGTCGCATCTTACCGGGGATCACACGATTTTTGTGGGTGAAGTGGAAACCGCCGCGATTGACGAAGGAGAACCGCTGCTTTTTTTTCGCGGCGAATATCGCAAGATCGCCCGCCAGCCCTGAGCAATCTCGCAAAGCCAGCGGCGTCTTCTCTAGCCCTAGTGATGCCCGCCCAGCGGATCTCGCTTCACGCCGTACTCCGCGCCCCACTTATCGGTCATGTCGCCGCGAATTTCCCAGAGCTCCGGAAAAAACTTGTGGCGCATGCCCTCCTCGAGAATTTCCACGGGCCGCCCCTTTAGAGACTTCGAGCCAAAGCCGATGGTGCGATGAATCAACTGCATGTGCTCGTGGCGGAATTTCTGGAAGAGCTCGTCGAACTCCGCCAATGCTTCGGCCACGACGTAGGCGTCGCCATGCGTGTACTGCGAGTCGTATATTTTCTCTACCGTGAGTCCATGCTGGTCCAGATAGTTCGCCTTGAAGGAATTCCAGATCGGCTGGTACATCTTCAGGAGCACGCGGAAGCCCGGCGATTCCTGGCCACTTCCGTTTCCCAGCCGCTTGCGAATCTCCTGGTACTCTTTCGGAGACATGGTCTCCAGCAAGGCTAATTGTTCGTTCATCAACTTTTGCGCGATGTGCACGCGCCGGAAGAGTGTGATCACGCGGTTGGTATTTTCCTGCTGCAAATACTCGTCGATATCGAGCAGTGTGTAGGCAATCAGCTTCATCCACAATTCTTCGACCTGGTGCACCAGTTGGAACTGCAGCTCATCTGGATTGCACAGTTCGTCGAATTTGCTCTGGCAGGAAAGCAGCGCCTTGGTGTTCAAGTACAGCTCGTAATCCAGCGTGCCTTCCCCGCTCATGATTTCGTAGAATTGTTCGCGATTCACACAACCTCCCCTGGCGTGCGGTCCCGTCCCGGGCTTGCATTGTGAAGCCGCATGCTGGCGCAATTCAACTCGGTGGGTCGCAGCAAAGCATCCTGTGCGGAGAATTCGTTAGCGTTCGGAGCTGCCCGAAGGGCGTGGCGACTCGGCGGAATCGCCCATTTCTTTGCGATGGCTCTTGACTTCGCGAAGCGAGTAAATTGGCTTGTTCTGCGACTCATAATAGGTGCGCGAGATAATTTCGCCCAGCAATCCCATGGAGATGAACTGCACTCCGCTGACGAACAGGGCCACCGCCAGAAGCATCAGCGGGCCGTGCTCGGTCATGATGGCCTTGTGCAGGAAAAACTTCTCGTAGGCCAGGAAGCACGCCATCAGCGAACCCACGCCCACGCCGCCAACGCCGAGCAGACCGAAAAATTGGAGCGGGCGCGTGGAGTAATCCAACAGAAATTTGACGATGATCAAATCCAGGAACACGCGAATGGTGCGGCCGATTCCATAGTTGGACTTTCCGCTTTTGCGCTGCAGATTGGCGATGGGCACTTCGGCGATCTTTGCGCCCGCGGAGCTGGCCAGCGCCGGAATGAAGCGGTGGAGTTCGCCGTACAATTGAATTTCCTGGATGATTTCGCGGCGGTAGGCCTTGAAGGTAGTTCCAAAATCGTGCAGGTCGATCCCTGAGAGCTTGGCCATCATCCAGTTGGCGACGCGGCTGGGGAACTGGCGCATCAGCCAGTGATCGTTCCGCTGGTGCCGCCAGCCGCTGACCAGGTCGTAGCCTTCTTCGATTTTTTCGAGGAAGCGCGGGATTTCATCGGGATCGTGTTGCAGGTCGCCGTCCATGGAAACAATGACTTCGCCACGCGCAAAATCGAATCCGGCTTTCAGCGCAGAGGTTTGGCCGAAATTCCGCCGCAGGCGCACGATGTTCACGCGCCGGTCGTGTTCGTATATGTCGGAAAGCACCTTGAAAGAATCGTCTTTGCTCCCATCGTCCACAAACACCAGTTCGTACGGTTCTCCGATCGAGTCCATTACTTCCGTCAACTTCATGTACAGCGGTGGGATGTTTTCCTGTTCGTTGAAGAACGGAACGACGATGGAATACTGGATGAGCGAATCGCTTTTCATTCGTTTTGCTGCCGGTTCACGCTTCCTGGGCTACGAAGCCATAGTCTATCAGGCGAATCCCTTGCGAGGCGACAAGATTTCGTATTTCCGTGTTCGTCAAGATGTCCAGCTCCGTTTGTCGCGAATGCTGCAGCCGCGTGGCGGTTTTTTGGAGCGCCGCATCGGCGTAGCCGGGGTGGCACATCAGTTCCGTGGTGCCTTCCGGCAGGCTTTTCAGGAATTGCGTCACGCCTGCCAGCGTCAATTGGCCGGTCTGGGCGATCCCGCAAAAATAATCCGCGGTGGCAATCCCCGCGCGTTCCGCTTGTTCCCGAGCATCCCGGGCCAGGAGCTTCAACCCGCGGGCTTGCACTCCCTGCTTCAAGACTAGGCCGGCGCGCTTCTTATTCCCCGCCGAAAGCGCGGCGCGAAGGCTGGAGGCTTCCAGAGAAACGCGGATGGCGCCGATATCGTGGCGCTTCGCCAGCCGCAGCGCAATTTCAAACAAGCCCGGGAGCATGTGGACGTGCTTGTGTCCGTCCAGATGCGTAGGCGCGATTCCCGCGTCGCGTACTTTCTGAATCTGCGCGTCCCACTCGGCTTCCACTTCATTCAGAGGGAGTCCGCGCCGTGCCCGCCGTAACAGGAGGCTCTCCGGACCGCCCGCAAAGAGGCCTTCGTCGTTCAGCAGATTCGGTACCGATTCTCGGTCCGCCACGGGAGCGCCGTCGCTCAAGTTCAGGTGCACACCCACGCCCAGACCGGGAGCGGACTTTGCGGTGGCCACACCGGAGGCAAACGCCGCGCCATTGGCCAGCAGCGAAGTGTTGGTGACGATGCCGTTGCGAAAGGCTTCGATGATCCCGCAGTTTACCCCTTCAGTCCAACCAAGGTCATCCGCATTGACGATGAGATTCTTCACGCCCTGTCCTGCCTGGGGACAACCTGTCCGTTGGTACAGCTACTCTTTGGGGCTCCAGCACAAATTCGTACCATTGACCGTTTTTCTCCTCAACTCTAGCATGGGTTTCTAGAGGAGAACATGTCGCTAAAGCTGCGCGAAAGCAAGCAGATGGGCGCCAACTACCGCGAAAAACGCCGCGGACGCCGCATGAACTCCAGGGTTCCCGTGCG